>Ga0073903_10001543_pt1 | contig 11948 bp, 5 predicted proteins | sample KloWWTKNB14_bulk_FD_66665 | JGI IMG/M metagenome (GOLD analysis project Ga0073903, IMG submission 66665) | Active sludge microbial communities from Klosterneuburg, Austria, studying microevolution and ecology of nitrifiers - Klosterneuburg... | ecosystem: Engineered > WWTP > Aerobic digester >... | reverse complement strand
TTCCCGGCTTTATTGTCGGGCCGCCGCCAACGCCGACCGGCGTTCTGTCTTCCGGGGTTGATACTTCGGCAAACTGCTCCTTAGCCAGCGCTTTCACGCCATCCAGTCCGCGCCGCAGTGCTTCCTCAAGCTCCTTGTGGGAAATAATGTCATCAGGGTCCGTATCGATTGCCGCTCTCGATTTTATCCCACCATTGACAAGGGCCGCCCTGATTTCATCGACGCTCAGCTTGTGGTCGCCGTCGCGGTCAAGTCCATTGACGAGGGTAGCATCAAATCCGCCTTTGGCCGCATCTCTTAACTGTTCGTTGGCGCGCGACCAGCTTGTAAACAAAGCGCTGTTTTGTGTGCCATGTTTTTTATGGGCTGCGACATCCTGTTTAAATATTTCCAATTCTCTCCGCGCGGCTTCCAGCGGTGCCAGTTCCCTTTCCGCGATCGCTTTTTTATTTGCACTATCCGTGCCTACGATTCTCATCCAGTCGGGAACGACTGAATCGTTATCTTTTATGGTTTTCTGCAATTCGGCGATCTGTTTATCCAAAGCCTTCTCAAGCTTGCGTAGGGTTTTCGGATCCGAGTAATCGGTTTTATTTACATGCTCGTAAGGATCTTTAACATTCGTTTTCTTGGCGTAATCAATAGCGAAAACGGTCAGGCTGCTGTAATTGCGCACGACGGGCACGCCAGACTTATCACGGTCCAGGCTACCGGTAGTGATTTTGGCTTGCGCCGCTTCCTTGTTAAGCCTGTTCACTTCTTCATGCGCGCGGTAGGAATGGCGCATTTCAAGAGCGGTTTCGCCAACGATGGCCGCGCCGCCTACGAGTACAACTGCGGGCGCAGCGGCAACGCCTGCAACGGTTGTAATCACGCCGGTGGCGACCGTTCCCGCTACGGCGATCGTGCGCGCTCCCCTGTCGCCCAGGGAATGACTGCCATCGGAATTTGTATCGATGAACTCGCCTTTTTCACTGTAAACCTGGTAAGCGCCCGTGGCGACTATCATCGGGATGTTGAGTTTGGTTGCAACGAAAGTCACCAGTTTGGGAGCAACGGCGCTGGAAGTCTGCCATAGTGCCGCGCCGCCGGTCAGGATATTGCCTGTATTAAGAATAGCGCCGCCAGTATCGCCGGCTTCGAGGGATTTATAGAGGCCGTATCCGCCGAGGCCGATACCGCCAACGCCGAGGCCGCGTGTGACATTGATCTGGTTGAAGGCACCGCGTATATTAACCGTAGTTGGCGTGCCCGGACGTTCCGATAAAGATTGAAACTGCATTCCCTGGTGATAGGCGCGCTGCTCAGCCAGGGTCATACCCTTGGCATGCAAATCCACGCGTTGTTTCGCTAGATCACGCCAGCGGTGCTCATATTCATGGCTGGGAAGAGTATGTTTCTCCTTCTCGAAATCCGCAAATTTTTCATTAAGAGCGTCTTGCTGCTTTTTAAGCTTGGCTTCCTGAGTGTCGAGATCTGCGCCACGTTGCGTGTGACCTTCCCTGTCCTTGGCCAGGGATTCGACATCGGCCTTATGGTTGGCGACGCGCTCATCATAAGCTTTTTCAAGCTTGCCATACTCTTTCCTGAGCTTCTCAAGCTTTTTTTGTTCTATTTTTTCTTCGCGTGTTTCTTCGCCGAATAAATTGCTCTTTGACCTGAGCTTCGCTTCTCTCTTTTCAATCTCGCGATATTTGGTTTCCAGCTCGTCTTTTTGAGCACGAAGACCGCGCTCTTCTGTGTGCACTGCACGGGCCCGCTCGCGCAGGCTGCTTTCATTATAGGCATCCATGACCACTTCCGCGCGTGGTAAACGCGGAATGTCGCGTTCATCGAGCATGGTTTCAATGCCCCGGGGCTTGAAAGGCTCTTCCAGATGGCCGACATGTCGTTGGAGTTTTCCCACATCTTCATGAAATTCCGGCGACAATTTTTTAGCGGCGTTTTTCGGCGCTGGATTTTCCGTGGGCACCGCAGGTTTGCCCGATTCTTGCGTGACCACTGCAGGTTTCTCTGTCGTCGTACCGTTTGATGGAGGTGCGGTATGAGTTGAATTATCGCCCTCAAGAACAGTTGGGGGTACTAATTCTGGAGAAGGCGCAACACGCACAGGATTTTGCGCATGCACTGTCGGCTCCACAACCGGTGGGTTGCCCGAGGCGGCGCGCACGGGTTGCGCGGGTCTTTCCGATACCGGCGTTCCGTTATTATTTTCAGAAACAACATCAGTAATGGGACGTGCGGAAGGCTCTGCAACAGTTGTTCTCGTCGTCGTTGCTGCAGCCGGTCTTGAAGCAGGCACCGCCTGGGGCCGGGGTCTTCCTGCCAGCTTATTTTCTGTGTCTTGGATTTCGCGTCTCAGATTTTCAATGTTTTCCTGTTTTCCATTGATATCCTTTTGCCAGGCTTTGAGAAGTTCCTCTGTCCGCTTATTTTTTTGCGGAGATTCCTCATATTCTTTTTCCAGTGTCCTGTGTTTGAACTTAAGCTTGTCCAGCTTCTCTTCTCTGGTTTTCAGATCTCTTTCTTTAAGCGCCACGTTTTCGCGCAGAACCGCTTCCATCTCGGGAGACAAGCCTTCGTCAATTACAGCCTGCGCCTGTCCGGGGCGCACGCCATTTCCGTTTGTATTGCTACGCGTGGCTTCTTCCGGTTCTGTTCCTGTTCCCGCCTGCGCGCGGGCCGTTTTTGTTTGCTGTTCATCAGCTCCCTGTGCGGGTCTTTCGCCTTGTGTGGCTTCGGCTTCGTTAGCTGTCGGATTTTTGGTAGCATTGGCCTCGGCGGTTGTTGCAGCCGCTGCAACCGGCGCGGGCGCAGCGCGTGCCGCTGATCGCGATTTCATGAGTTTTTTTAAAGCGAGCGCTCCCAGCGCAACTGCGCCGACGCGCATGTAGTTAACATCTGCATCCGGGTTGAACCAGCTGTCCGGCGTTTGCGAAGGAGTGCCACCGCCTTCGTTTTCCAGGTCTTCTTCATCTCCCTCTGCTTTGGGCTCTTCTTTTTTATGATATTTGCCGAGCGCGCTTACAAAACGGGAAACGGCGCCATCTATTGTCGCTTTTTCAGCGTCGCTGCCTGACATATGCAGGGCGTCTATTTTTTTCGAGTCGCCTTTTACCAGGCGGTAAGACAACGCAAGCCGGGCCAGATCTCTTATTACTGCTTGGTCGCCGAGACTCACATCGCGATTAGGATCCGCCTTGTGTGATTTAACGTACTCGCGCAAATTATCTTTTGCGAGTTTGTGATCGTAATTTTTTTCCTGATTAAGTTCTTCATCCAGTAGCTCTAGTATCCGCATGGCGGAGAGCTTCCCCTCACGGGCCTCGCTGCTCGCTTGTTGGGCGAATCCGTCATAATTCAGCTCCTCCGCCATTTTGGCTAAAGCCTCCAAATCCTCGACCGTTGCCACTGTCACTTTCGGTTTGTTGTCGGGCTCGTCTGCGTCGGTTTCATCTGCTTCTGTTTCAGATCCGGCTTTTCCCGCGCTTGTTAAAGTTCCAGCTCCACTTCCGCCTGTACCTGTACTTGGCGGAACAGGTACACTGGCCGTGGCACGCGCCGGAGGATCTGTAAAGAGAACGTCTTCAAACATTTCATTCGAAATCATTTTTTCAAAATCACCGCCCGCCCTGTGATAAAGCGTCGCTGCAATGATCAGGCTGTCCAGATTATCGAGGTCATCGGGCGCTATCCTGTCGTCTGATTTCAAGGGAAGATAAAATTCGACAAATTTTTTCAGCGTCGCTTCCGCCGTCATGGCACTGTAATCGGGATCGAGCAACCGGCCTTTTGCGTGAAGGATATTCATGACCGTTTCGTATCCGGTTTTCGGATCGGGGGTGACAGTCGTGCCAGTTTTTGGATCGGCAGTTACAGGCGCATCGGCTTTTGGTTCAACGGTTTGAGTGCTGGTTCCGGTGGTATCAGTACTCACGGGTGCGGCACTTATGTCTTTGGTTAAATCCGGAGCAGGTGTGCTCGTCACAGAATCTGCAGGCTTAGGTACAGCTGCTGGCTTGGGCACTTCTTGACGTTCGACCAGAGCGGGTTTGCTCTGTAAGTCGATCTCAGGTACGGGAGGCGCAGATTCAGCGGCTTCTACAACAGGCTGTCTGCCGATCGCCGGATTATCGGCCAGTTTATACAAAATTTTCAATTCGCCGTGACGGCGCACGCCGTTGATGACCTGGTCTTTGAAGAGATCCCGGGTCTCGTCCTCGAGCTTTCTTGAAAGTTTTTTATATCGGTCTTCCGCTTCCTTGACGGCATCGGCATTTTTTTTGTCCTGATAAAATTTGACCTGCGCGGCGTATCGGCTTAAATGCGCCTCGCCTTCGGCAAGATTCCAGCGCTCTATGGTGCGAATATTGCTGTTAACCTGCTTCAGCGTTTCCTGGCCGACGTCCTTGCGGGCACTGAACTCTTTTGCGAGAGTGGGGGCGAGAATATTTTCCCCGAACCATTCGCGCAGATTTTCAGGAATTTTCAATTTGGCGAAAAGATCGCCTTTGTTCAGGATCTGGTCGGCTTCCAGCGCGCCTTCTTTAGGACCTTTTTTCAGAAATACGCCGAGTGCTGCATACTCGCTACGCATTGCGCTGAGTTCAACGGCGGTTTCAATCACCCGTTGGGTGTAACGAAGAAGGCCTTCCTTGTCGTCAGCAGAAATTTCGTCGGCATCCGCATAAAGTCTCAGGTCTTTTTCCAGCCAGTTAAACCGCTCCTGAAGCTGTGCGGCACCCTCGGATAAATCTATTTCCAGATCTTCATGAAGCTGGTTATAGGCTACTGCATCTTGCGAACTGTGATGTTCGCGGTGAATATCAATGGCTTCCGCGAAAAATCTTGCGGAACTACGCATAGTTTCTTGATCTGCAGGATTATCTGCCATGATCACACCCTTATCTTTCTCAACTAGCGCGTTTTTTCTAATGCAAACGCTGCTACAACTATTACCGGTATTCTATTTTTTTATAATTTTTATATTTTTAAAGTTAAACCCATGGTAAATCATGGGAAGAAATATCGCAAGAAATTAATCCTTAACAAATCGTTAAAATGCTTAAAAACAAGGGAATTCTGACGATCGACCTTGGTGCCGTCGTCCATAATTATAAAGTGCTGAAGGCCGAGGCAGCACCCGGCGCGTGTGTGGCCGCTGTCGTCAAGGCGAATGGCTACGGGCTCGGATCGGTTGCAATCAGCAAGATTCTGAGCAAGGCGGGATGCCGGGATTTTTTTGTTTTTTCTTTTGAGGAAGGTGTGGAACTCCGCGCCGCGCTGAAAGAGCCGCGCATTTTTATCCTCAGTGGTTTTTTTGGCAATGGCGAAGCGTACGCTGCACACAATCTCATTCCCGCACTGGGAAGTTTTATCGAGATAGAGAATTATAGGAAATTAGCTGCGAAGCTCGATAAAAAACTGGATGCGTGCCTGAACTTCAACATTCGTATGAACCGCCTCGGCCTTGACACGCTGGAAACGGAAAAACTGATTGCTGATAAAACTCTGCTGGACGGATTAAACATCATCGGCGTGCTCAGCCATTTCGCATCCGCAGATGAAGATAGCCCGCTCAATGACGAGCAGAACGAAATTTTCGAAAAAATCGCGAAGCACTTTCCGAGGGCTGAAAAATCCCTCTCGAATTCTTTCGGCGCATTCCGGAGTAAAAAATATCATCACGACCTTCTGCGTCCGGGCATGGCGCTCTACGGACTCAATCCCACGCCTGGAACAAAAAATCCCATGAAAGGCGTGGTCAGTTTGAATCTTCCCGTCGCGCTGCTGCGGACAATTCATGCCGGCGAGGGCGTAGGCTATGGCGTGACATGGAAAGCTGAAAAGGAAACGGTTCTTGCCACTGTCGCCGCTGGATACGCAGACGGCATTTTCCGCTCTCTCAGTAACAAGGGCGCGCTGTACTGGAAGGGCATACGCTGCCCGATCCGCGGCCGTGTCTCGATGGATTTAACAACCGTAGATATTTCCGCCGTGCCTGAAAATCAAAGGCCCAAACCGGGTGACCTGATGGAGCTGATCGGCGTACATCAAAGCGCGGATGATCTTGCGAATGACGCGGGCACAATCGGTTATGAAGTGCTGACCAACCTTGGCCATCGTTACGAACGCGTTTATGTCGACGAAGACACCATGCGCATTTCCGGCGGCAAATCGGCGTCCGCCAGCGGCGCGTAGGAGTTGAAATAATCAGGCATCAGGCGGAAATCCCACCATTCCTGCGGTAACGGCAGAAGAGGAGTCTTCAGTTTTTTCGCAGCTCCAACCATCGAGTTCGTCAGCGCCGCCCGGTTTTTCCGTGCTTCCTGCGAAAGATTTTTGTACTCGCGGTGCGCCGGATTTTTTTCCGCAGAGGAATCGAGTGCCAGGAAATCGAAATCCGTTCCCATGTCCACAAATTCGCCTTTTTCGTTCTCAAGGCCGATATCCACCGCCATGCCGCGTGGGTGACCGCCCATGCCGGGCCGGGAGAGAAGGTTCTGGCTCAGCCACTCCGGGTTCCCGCGCACGCGGGCAGTACGCAGCATGGCTTCCTGCGCGTCGGTGGTACGGAGGCCGTCGAAAAGTACGAACCGCAGATCGTAATTCTCAAAACAGGCGCTGGCGGCCACCGCCACCACCTCTGCCAATTCCTGATGGAGCCATAGACGGGCGTCAGGGCGGTATATCCGCTCCCCGAACAAAAGATTGTCGTCCTTTGCGTAGGCCAGATGAATACGGAAAGCGTTTTCGGGTGCCAGCCGGTCCATGGAGACAAGGGATTTAGGGTCAATTTTGCGTAGTTTTTCAGTCATTTCAGCTTGTTTCGCTCTGGACGGAAAGCCCCGTTTCCTTTATGTTCGAGCCCAGAATATCATTAAAACGCCAAAGCAGCATCCGATGACCGCAAAGTCTGAAAAAATCGCGATTGACGTCCACCACACCGCGTCATTCCTGACCGATCTTCTGCCTGATACATGCCAGGCGCTGGGGCGTACCATCCTCGCTTTCCTGCAACGCGTCGGCCAGCTTTCGATTTTTGTCGGCAAGTCGGTGATGCATTGTTTCCTCCCGCCGTATTTTCCGAGCCAGATATGGCGCCAGCTTGTCGATATCGGTTATTACTCGCTGCCTGTCGTCGGCATGACGGCTTTGTTCACCGGCATGGTGCTCGCGCTGCAAAGCTATACGGGCTTCACACGTTTCAACGCCGAGAGCGCGATTGCCGCTGTTGTCGTTCTTTCCGTTACGCGCGAACTTGCTCCGGTTCTTGCGGGCCTCATGGTGGCGGGCCGCGTCGGCGCAGCCATCGCCGCTGAAATCGGCACCATGCGCGTGACCGAGCAGATCGACGCCATGAGCACACTCTCCGTCAACCCGTTCAAATACCTGATCGCGCCGCGCGTCATCGCAGGCACATTGATGCTGCCCATTCTGGTTCTGGTCGGCGATATCATCGGCGTTTACGGCGGCTATGTCATCGCCATCTACCGCCTCGATTTCTCGGAAGGCAGCTATCTCTCGCAGACATGGGACATTCTTGAAACCATGGACGTTATATCAGGCCTCGTGAAGGCGGCAGTGTTTGGTTTCATCGTCGCTATTCTCGGCTGCTACAACGGCTTCAACTCCCAGCGCGGTGCGCAAGGCGTGGGCGCAGCCACGACAAATGCGGTCGTGTCAGCTTCCATCGTCATTCTGCTGTTCAATTATCTCCTGACGCAGGTGTTCTTCTCATGAGTACCAATGGGAAACAGCCGAAACTGAAAATTTCCGGCGTTAAAAAGCATTTCGGCAAAAAAATAGTGCTCGACGGCATCGATCTTGAAATAGAACAAGGCAAATCGCTTGTCGTGATCGGTGCCAGCGGCACCGGTAAATCCGTTATGCTGAAATGCGTGCTCGGCCTCCTCAAGCCGGACGAAGGCTCAGTCATGGTTGACGGCGAGGAAATAACGCATGTGCGCGGCAGCGAACGCGATAACGTGATGGAAAAATTCGGCATGCTGTTCCAGGGCGGCGCGTTGTTCGACTCCATGAGAGTCTGGGAAAACGTGGCGTTCGGCCTCATTCACGCCAAGGGCGTCGACCGTCAAAAAGCATGGGAAATCGCGATTGAAAAAATCGTCGCTGTTGGTTTGAAACCCGAAGTCGGCAATTTATATCCCGCCGAACTCTCGGGCGGCATGCAAAAACGTGTCAGCCTCGCGCGCGCGATTGCCAAAAATCCTGAAATCATTTTTTTCGACGAGCCGACAACCGGTCTCGACCCGATCATGGCCGACGTTATCAATGACCTGATTGTCAGTTCGGTGAAAGGCCTCGGCGCAACAGCGCTTTCCATCACGCATGATATGGCATCGGCCCGCAAGATCGCGGACTATGTCGCGATGATCCACCAGGGAAAGATCATCTGGCACGGCTCGGTTAAGGATCTCGATAATTCCGGCAACGAATATGTCGATCAGTTCATACACGGGCGCGCCACGGGACCCATCACGCGGCGTGTGGCCTGATATAAAGTCATGAAATATCTCTGGTACGCTTTTCTTGGATTGTTTTCTCTCGGCTTTCTTGGATTGATCGCTGGGATTTTTGGCTTTGCCTGGGTTGTCAATCATTACGGCCAGGACCTGCCCGATTATTCGCAGCTCAAGGAATACAAGCCGCCGATCATCACGCGCATTTATGCGGGCGACGGCCGCCTGATGGCCGAATTCGCACAGGAACGCCGCGTCTTCGTCCCGATCGAGGAGATTCCCCCGCGCGTGAAAAACGCGTTCATCGCCGCCGAGGACCAGAATTTCTACAAGCATGAAGGGTTCGACATCACCGCCATCGCGCGTGCGGCCTATCTCAATTTCAAGGGCGAAAGCCTGAGCGGTGCGTCGACGATCACACAGCAGGTCGCGAAAAATCTTCTCCTGACCAAAGACCGCACCTATACGCGCAAAATCCGCGAACTCATCATCGCCTACCGTATGGAACAGACGATGAGCAAGGATCAGATTCTTGAAATTTATCTGAACGAAATTTTCCTCGGCGCGCGCGCTTATGGGGTCGCCGCCGCCGCCCAGCAATATTTCAACAAATCGCTGGATGAGCTCACCATCGCCGATGTCGCGTATCTCGCGGCATTGCCCAAGGCGCCGAACAATTACCATCCCGTGCGCAAGCATGAAAAGGCCGTCAACCGCCGCAACTGGGTGATCAATAGAATGCTGGCCGATGGTTTCATCACAAAACCCGAAGCCGAACTTGCGCAGGTTTCACCGCTCGAAACCGTGCCGCGCGATGAATCGCGCATTGTGAACGCGCCGTACTTCGCCGAGGAAGTCCGCCGCGATCTCGGCACGAAATACGGCCAGAATTCCTTGTACCAGGAAGGCATGGTCGTGCGCACGACCATCGATCCGCGCCTGCAGGACATCGCTGTGAAATCATTGCGCGAAGGGCTGATGGAGTACGACAAGCGCCATGGTTATCGCGGCGCGCTGAAGAACGTCACCGTCGGCGTCGACTGGGAAAATGAGGTTGCGAATTTTCCCGTGCCCGACGCGATCCTGCCTGAATGGGATATCGCGCTGGTTCTTGAAAGCGGTGCGAAAGAAGCCGGGCTCGGTTTTTCAGGCGGTGCCAAGGGCACGATCAATCTGGATGGCGTGAAATGGGCACGCGAATGCCTGAATGAATGCTACGCGCAGGGACCTGAAATCACCGCCGTTAATCAGGTTCTTAAAAAGGGCGACATCATCCTTGTCGAGCCTGTGAAGGATAAGAAAAAAGAATATATCCTGCGGCAGGTGCCGCTCATTCAGGGCGCGATCATCGCGCTGGACCCGCATACAGGACGCATTCTCGCCATGCAGGGCGGCTGGACTTACGGCACCAGCGAATATAACCGCGCCACGCAGGCCAAGCGCCAGCCGGGCTCGAGCTTCAAACCGTTCGTTTATCTTGCCGCGCTGGATAAAGGTTTCACACCTGCGACCCTCGTTCTCGACGCGCCATTCGTGATCGAGGACAGACCGGGACATTACTGGAGCCCGCAGAATTACAGCGACGATTTTCTCGGACCGACGACAATCCGCCAGGGCGTGGAAAAATCGCGCAACCTGATGACGGTTCGCCTTGCCGACCATGTCGGCATGGAAACAATCGCCGAATACGCCAAACGCTTCGGTATCATGGATGATATGCTGCCGCGCCTGTCTTATGCGCTGGGCGCGGGCGAAACTACATTGCTCAAAATGACAGGCGCTTATGGCGAGCTTGTAAATGGCGGCAAGAAAATCACGCCGAGCATCGTCGACCGCATTCAGGACCGCCGCGGTAAAACCATTTTTCAATCCGACAACCGACCCTGTGTAGGCTGCGGCCAGTTGATCCGCTGGGACGGGCAGGGCACGCCCGATGTTCCGGATGACCGCGAGCAGATCGCCGATCCGCGCACGGCCTATCAGATGGTCTCCATTCTTGAGGGCGTCGCCACGCGCGGCACGGCGGCGAAACTGAAAGCGCTGGGCCGTCCGCTCGGCGGCAAGACCGGAACGACGAATGAATCGAAGGACACATGGTTCGTCGGCTTCTCGCCCGATATGGTCGTCGGCGTGTTCATGGGGTTTGACGATCCACGTTCACTCGGCAAACGCGAGACAGGTTCATCCGTCGCTTTGCCTGTTTTCAAATCTTTCATGGAAGAGGCGCTGAAAGATACGCCCGCTATGCCGTTCCGCACGCCGCCAGGCATTAAGAATATTCGCATCAACGCCCACACCGGCGCGCGCGCGATGCCCGGTGATACAGATGTCATCTGGGAAGCTTTCGTGCAGGGCAACGAGCCCAGCGATTCATCCGTCATGCTCGATGACAGCGGCGTAACGGTTGCGCCTGCGTCCGGCGAAAGCAGCGGTTCCTTCCCGGGCGGTGAGAGCTTCACCCCGCCGGTCAATTCCAATGAAGAAGCCACCACCGGAACCGGCGGTTTGTATTAAGAATTTAGGCCTTTCCACGGCACCTTAGAATCCATTAGCTTTGAAGCATAAACAGGGAGATTTCAATGAACCGGTTCTTCGCTCTTATTTCTTTTATCCTGATAATGTTTCCGGCTTGTGCTTTCGCGCAAGCGTTTGAGTTTCAATTAACTTCCAAGGTTTCTGAACATCATAAAGACAAAGTGGGTGAGGGAGCTAAAACGGAAATTAAAACCAAGGAAGAATCATCGATAATCATTTTTGAGCCTGAGAAAATATCTGTACGCACTGGTAATAATGAAAAGATTTATGATTTTGACAAAAAAACTTTAACCTTCATAGCTCATGACAAAAAGCAGTTCACCGAAACTTCCCTGTATGCCATTCCCGCTTTCAAGGATTTTGAAAAAAGGAACAGAGAGATGCTATTGGGGGCAATGCAAAACGCTGGCATCACAGCTGTACAATCAACCCCTTTCGAATTGGAAGCAATATTCGGGGATAATTCAAAAACCGAGGCCGGCCAGAAAATTCAGACAATAGAACATACCGGCGGATATAAATTTTTATACGACGGGGAAGATGTCACCGCCTATGCTGTGTCGGATCAAGCTATTCGGGATGAGCTTAAAGACAGTTATAAAAAATACTTGATCTATGAGCACACGATTCATCCGGCAATTCTGGAGAACATGGCTGGAAGAAATATATTTAATTCTCTGTCATATCGGAACAAACAGGAAGTTCCTTTCTTGACGGAAAAGAATTTTACTGTGTCCGCTTTTAATAATGCGCCTTCAAGCACTATAGCCGTGCCTCAGGACTATCAGAAAAATTACGGATTTGATGAAAGGCTGGACAAAGTTATAAAAATGTCTCTGACAGAAAAAGAAAAAACCGTTGATGATTATGCTGCTGAAATGAATAAACTGCTTGAAGACAAGCAATATCTGGAGGCATCTTTAGTTTTTC
>Ga0073903_10001542_pt1 | contig 11955 bp, 10 predicted proteins | sample KloWWTKNB14_bulk_FD_66665 | JGI IMG/M metagenome (GOLD analysis project Ga0073903, IMG submission 66665) | Active sludge microbial communities from Klosterneuburg, Austria, studying microevolution and ecology of nitrifiers - Klosterneuburg... | ecosystem: Engineered > WWTP > Aerobic digester >... | reverse complement strand
CCAGGCCGCGGCGTCCAGGCCCTCGCGCAGCAGCGCCGCCTTCACCCCGGCCAGGCCGGTCTGTTCGCGCAGGTGGTTGGTCCAGGAGCGGCTGCCACGTCCGCGGGCCAACGCTGCGGTCACCTCCTCCAGGCTGCGCTGGGGCAACAGGTCCAGCTCCACCTGGGCAGGTCCCCGGGCGGCGATGTCGCGGCGCAGTGGCGCGCTGGCGGCATAGATCAACCCACCTTCGAGCCCGTAGTCGCTCACCACCGCCTCGCCGGTGCGTTCGAACAGCTGACCCTGCCCGTCCCGGTGGCGCAAGCGCACCGCCTTGAGCGGCTGGCCGGCATGGCGCTCGCGCAGGAAGGCGCTCCAGCGCACCTCGAAGCCGCAGTTCGCACTCACCAGCGGTGCCACCGGCACTCCCGCCTCGTCCAGCCAGGCCTGCCAGGCGCCGTCCGACCCCAGTTGCGGCCAGCTGGCCCCGCCCAGCGCCAGCAGCACCCGGTCGGCCTGCACCGTCCGCACACCGTCCGGCCCGCTGAACTCCAGCTGCCAGCCTGCGCCGGACGTCGGTTGCAGGGCGCCCGTCCAGCGCTGCCGCATGTGAAACACCGCCCCCTGCATGCGCAGCCGGTGCAGCCAGGCGCGCAGCAGCGGCGCCGCCTTCATTTCCGCCGGGAACACCTTGCCGGAGCTGCCCACAAAGGTCTGGATCCCCAGCTCGGCCGCCCAGTCGCGCAGCCCTTGCGCATCCAGCCGGTCCAGCCAGCGCCCCACCTCGGCACTGCGCTCGCCGTAACGGGCGCGAAAGGAGGCCGGCGGCTCGGCATGCGTGAGGTTGAGGCCGCCCTTGCCGGCCAGCAGGAACTTGCGGCCCACCGACGGCATGGCGTCGTAGACCTGTACCGCAGCGCCGCCGGCCAGCAGCGTCTCGGCGGCCATCAGCCCCGCTGGCCCGGCGCCGATCACCACCGCACGCAGGCGGGAATCGGCTAAGACGGCAGCGGAGAAATGTGGTGCGGAACAGCTCATCGGCCCGGAGTCTAGCCGCGCCCCCGCCAGGCGCCGACGTCGCCCCATCCGCACCCCGGACGACGCGCCCGGCGGATCGGATGATCCGGACGGAGCCGGAAACTGGCCGGTCCACACCCGGCATTTCCAGCCGACCCGAAACCACATGCCGTGTCCAATCCAAACATCGACTCAGCAGCAACGGGTTGTCTGATCCGGCACAAAAGGGACCCATTCCGAGGTCACCTTTTGGGGCTGAGACATCAAGCCGATCCGCGCGCTGCCGATGGAAGTTGCACATCCCTTCATGACTGGAGTTTCAACATGATTCAACGCCGCCTCTGTCTGGCTCTTGCCTTCACCGCCCTGGGAGCTCTGTCGGGCCAGGCCTGGTCCTCCGAGCGGGGCAGCAAGGACGAAGCCAAGGCGCTGTGCGACGCCGCAGCGGCTCACGTCAAGAAGGTCGGCATCGACCAGGCCGCCAAGGACTTCGCCGCCGACCGCAGCAAATGGATGACCAAGGACCTGTTTCCGTTCGTCCAGGAGCTGTCCGGCGTGATGCGTTTCCACATCAACGACAAGATGATCGGAAAGAACTTCCTGGAGGTGAAGGATGCCTCCGGCAAGGAGTTCTCCAAGGAGATGGTGAATGTTGCCCGCAGCGGCAAATCCGGCTGGGTCGACTATGAGTGGGCCCATCCGGTGACCAAGAAGGTGGAAGACAAGTCCGCCTTCATTCAGCGCGTGGCCGGTGCGGACCTGCTGGTCGGCGTCGGCTTCTATCGCTGAACCGCCTTCAACGCTCGGGCCTGCGCGGCCCGACAAGGCTGCAACTCGAGCTGTCATGACCAAATCCCTCCACGACCTGCCCATCGTCGTCAAGGTGGCGCTGGCCCCCCTCTTTGCCATCGTCTGCCTCATCGTGGTGGCCGCGGTGGGCCACCTGTCCAACCAGGACAGCAATGTGGCGCTGCGATCGCTGGCGCAGGAGCAGTTGCCTCGGGTGGAACAGGTCTCTGCCCTGAAGACCCGGGTGGTGCAGCTCGATGCCATGGTGATGCGCAGCCTCGCCTACGAAGGCTCGGGCATGAAGGCGGTGCGGGTGGAGGCGGTGGACCGCGCCATCGATGCCGAACTGAAGGCCCTGCAGGCCGAGGTGGAGAAGCTGCAGAAGTCTGCCTCCCCGGATGAGCAGCCGATCTATGCGGATCTGCGCAAGTCGCTGGACGGCTTTGCCCGACTGGCGCGCGACACCCTGGACATGAAGTCTTCCGGCCTGTCGCAGGCTGCCATGCTGATGACGTCGGCCGAGCAGGAGCATGCCCGCCTGTCGCAGCATGTGGAGAAGCTGGTGGCCTCGGCCACCCGCCAAGGCCACGCGCAGGTGGAAGGTGCCTCGCGCAGCGCCGCACGCTCGGACGTCATTGCCTCCGCTGCGCTGGCGGGTGCCCTGCTGGTCACGGTGGCCATCACCTGGCTGTGCATCCGGCTGATCGTCACCCCCCTGAAGGGCGCTGTTCAGTTCGCACGCGAGATTGCCGCCGGCAACCTCTCACTGCAGCTGCCGGCGGCGGGCCGCGACGAAACCGGTCAGGTGCTGGTCGCCATGCAGGAGGTGGCGCAGCGGCTCAACGGCCTGCTCGGCCAGATCCAGCAGGCCGCGCAGCATGTGGAGCAGGCCTCCGGGGAAATTGCCCAGGGCAACCAGAACCTGTCGGAGCGCACCGAACTGACCGCCTCCGAACTGCAGCAGACCGCCTCCACGATGGAACAGCTGTCGCAGCAGATGCAGGACAGCAGCCAACGCGCCACCCAGGCCCACCAGCTGGCCGCCGAGGCCGCCGGCATTGCCCGCCAAGGGGGTGAGGTGGTGCACCAGTCCGTGGCATCGATGGGGCAGATCGCCGATCAGGCTCTGAAGATCCGCGACATCATCGGTGTGATCGACTCGCTGGCCTTCCAGACCAACATCCTGGCACTCAACGCCGCGGTGGAGGCGGCCCGTGCCGGCGAACATGGGCGCGGCTTCGCGGTGGTGGCCGAAGAGGTGCGGGCGCTGGCTGCCCGCAGCGCGGCCTCTTCCAAGGAGATCCGCAGCCTGATCGGCGCCTCGGTGGAGCAGATCACCGCCGGCTCCGACAAGGCGCATGCGGCGGGCCGCATCATGGGGCAGGTGGTTCAGGCCATCGAAAACGCCAGCGGCCTGATCACCTCGATCGCCCACAACAGCCAGGAACAGGCGGGCGGGGTGCATCAGGTGACCGCAGCCATCAACCGCATGGACAGCAACACGCAGCAGAACGCCGCGATGGTGGAGCAGGCCGCAGCCGCCACCTCCTCGCTGCGTGAGCAGGCCCGCGCCTTGATGCACTCGCTGGCGGTGTTCCGGGTCGCCTGACCGGGTGATCGCGCCGCCAGGCCCTGTCTGAGCGCAGGCGACCGCCGGTGATCCGCAGGCGGTAACCTCCCTGCCATGGACCGACTCCTTTCGATGCGCGTGTTTGAACGCGTGGTGGACGAAGGCAGCTTTGCTGCCGCAGCCCGAGCCCTGGACCTGTCTCCACCGGTCGTGACTCGCCTGGTGGCCGACCTCGAAGAACACCTGGGCACCCGCCTGCTGCAACGCAGCACCCGGCGGCTGGCGCTCACCGAGGCCGGTCAGACCTACCTCGGCCGGGTGCGCAGCATCCTCCAGGACATCGACGAGGCCCATGCCCTGGCCAGTGCCTCCACACGCGAGCTGGCGGGACTGCTGCGGCTGCACGCCCAGCCGGTGATCGCCACCCATGTGGTGGCGCCGCTGCTGGCGGGCTTTCGCGAGCGCTGCCCGCACATCCAGGTGGACCTGGACGTCCAGACGCTGGCCGAGCCGCCGATCGAGGAGTTCGACATCACCCTGCTGGCCACGGAGGAGGGCTTTGATGCGGACGTGGTGGCCCGACAAGTGGTCGCCTCGAATGCGGTGCTGGTGGCATCCCCCCAGTACCTGGCACGCCGCGGCACACCGCGCCAGCCGCAGGACCTGACGGGACACGACTGCCTGCGTCTGCGCCTGCCGCAGGGAAGGCCCCGCACCTGGCGGATGTGGTGCCCTGGCGAGGGGGCAGGCACAGCACCGGCCGCGGTGGAGGTGCCCATCGACCCGGTGCTGTCGGCCAACCACTCCGACACACTGTTGCGTGCCGCGCTGGACGGAGCGGGCATCACATCGGTGGCATTGGACCTGGTGGCACCCGACCTGGGTCGCGGCACCTTGCAGCGGGTGCTCGCGCCCTGGATCACCGGTCGCCTGGTGCTGTACGCGGCACTGCCCAGCCGCAAGTTCATACCGCAGCGCAGCCGGGTCTTCCTGGATCATCTGATCGAGCAGACCCGTGCCCAGGCCGAACGGGCTCTGGCCGCCTGCGCGGCCTGTTCGGCGCCTCACCCATGAACCAGTCCGGGCAGCCCCGATCGGTTCGGGAATCGGAAAGACCGGGATCAGCCCAGCTGGGCGAAGGCCCGATCCAGCGTGGCGACGCTGCGCTCCACCTGGTGCAGCTTGTCCAGCCCGAACAGGCCGATGCGGAAGCTGCGGAAATCCGCGCCCTCGTCGCACTGCAGCGGCACGCCGGCAGCGATCTGCAGGCCCAGCGGTGCCATCTTCCTGGCGCTGCTCAGGTCCGCATCCTGGGTGTAGCTGACCACCACGCCCGGCGCCTGGAAACCTTCGGCCGCCACGCTGCGGTAGCCGCGTGACTCCAGCATGGCCCGGGCAGCGCGCCCCAGCGCCCACTGTTCGTCGCGCACCTTGTCGAAGCCGTAGGCACGCGTCTCCAGCATCACCTCGCGGGTGCGCGCCAGCGCGTCCGTGGGCATGGTGGTGTGGTACGCGAAGCCGCCGCCTTCGTAGGCCTCCATGATCTGCAGCCACTTCTTCAGGTCGCAGGCGAAGCTGGAGCTGGTGGTGGCATCGATGCGCTCGCGCGCCAGGTCGCTCAGCATCACGAAGCCGCAGCCGGGCGAGCCGGTCCAGCCCTTCTGCGGCGCGCTGACCAGCAGGTCCACTTCGCAGGCCTGCATGTCCACCCAGATCGCGCCGGAGGCGATGCAGTCCAGCACGAACAGGCCACCCACCTCATGCACCGCGCTGCCGACGGCGCGCAGGTAGGCGTCCGGAAGGATGATGCCGGAGGCCGTTTCCACATGCGGGGCGAACACCACCTCCGGGCGCGTTTCGCGGATGGTGGCCACCACCTCGTCGATGGGAGGAGGCGCAAAAGGCTCCTGTGCACCGTCAACCGGTCGGCGGGCCTTGAGCACGGTGAGCGAGGCGGGGATGCGGCCCATCTCCAGGATCTGCGACCAGCGGAAACTGAACCAGCCGTTGCGGATCACCAGGCAGCGCTTGTCGTGGGCGAACTGCCGCGCCACCGCTTCCATCGCAAAGGTGCCGCTGCCGGGCACCACCACCGCCGCCTTGGCGTGGTAGATCTCCTTGAGCACCACGGAGATGTCGCGCATCACACCCTGGAAGCGCTCGGACATGTGGTTGAGCGCCCGGTCGGTGTAGACCACCGAGTATTCGAGCAAGCCGTCGGGATCGACGTCGGGCAGCAGGCCGGGCATGGTGTCAGTACCCGAGGAAGTCGACTTCGAACACCAGCGTGGCGTTCGGCGGAATCACACCACCGGCGCCCCGGGCACCGTAACCCAGCTCAGGCGGAATCACCAGCACACGGGTGCCGCCCACACGCATGCCCTGCACACCCTCGTCCCAGCCGCGGATGACCATGCCGGCGCCCAGGTCGAAACGGAAGGGCTGGCCGCGGTCCTTGCTGGAGTCGAACTTGCGACCCCGGCCGTCGGGTTTGCTGGCATCGTGAAGCCAGCCGGTGTAATGCACGCTGACCTGTTTGCCGGCGGTGGCGACGGCGTCGCCGCTGCCGGGCACGGTGTCGACATACTGCAGACCGGAGGGAGTGGAGATCATGGTGGAACGCAAAGATCAGAACAATGTGGAAAGGGTGGGCTGCAGCAGACATGACGCGGCGGTGACAGCACACCGGCAAGGCCCGCGATCATGCCACCGGCGCCAAGTTCTGTCCCCATAGGGCGACCCCTGTGGCCAGGGCCTCAGCCAGGCCAGCCCCTGGGCCGAGGGTCGCCGCCAGCGGCAGACCCAGGGCTGCGGCCGCTCGACACAGCGCCTCCACCGGGTCGGACAGATCCACCGCCGGTGCACCGTGGCTCTTGGACAGCTTCTCGCCATCGGCAGCCGTCACCAGCGGGTGGTGCAGGTAGACCGGTGTCGGCAGGCCCAGCGCCCTCTGCAACAGGATCTGCCTGGCGGTGTTGTCGGTCAGATCCGCGCCTCGCACCACATGGGTGATGCCGTGGTCCGCATCGTCGATCACCACCGCCAGCTGATAGGCCCAGCAGCCGTCGGCGCGCCGCAGCACGAAGTCGCCCACCTCCTGGGCCACATCCTGCCGCTGCCCTCCCAGGCGGCGATCCATCCAGTCAACCGGCCGGCCCGGCTCACCCGTGTGGAATCGCCAGGCCCGGCCGGTCCGGCCGGCCAGCCCGCCACGCTCGGGCCTGCAGGTGCCGGGGTAGATCCACTCGGCATGCCGCTGGTGCACCTGCACCTGCGCGGCCAAGGCGCGGGCGATCTCGCTGCGCGTGCAGGCGCAGGGGTAGGCCCGCCCCGCCAGCTGCAGCCGCTGCAGAGCCGCGGAGTAGGCGTCACCGCGCTGCGACTGCCACAGCGGTGGCTCGTCGGGCTGCAACCCGCAGCGCGCCAGCTGGACCAGGATCACTTCGGCCCCACCCGGCGGGCAGCGCGGACCGTCCACATCCTCCATGCGCAGCAGCCAGGCACCACCGCTGGCGCGTGCATCCAGCCAGGAGGCCAGCGCCGAGGCCAGCGAACCCTGGTGAAGCGGCCCGCTGGGGGTGGGGGCGAAGCGCCCACGGTATCCACCGACTGCCATCGCAGCACGCACGCGCTTCGAAGGGTCAGAGGATCAGCCCGGCGTGCTGCTCCAGCAGCGCGCGGCGGGTGGCCGGGCGCTCCAGCTGCTGCAGCCACCAGGCCAGCGCCCTGCCCTGCGCGGCACTGCGCCGCCAGGCGTAGTGCAGGTCCACGCTGCGGGCCGGGTCGCTCAGGCGCTTGACGACCAGCCGGCCAGCGTCCGCATGCAACCGCACCAGCGGGTCAGGCAGCCGGCCACACCCCAGGCCACGGATCTGCGCCTCCAGCTTGGCCACCAGAGTGGGCACGGTGAGAACGTCCTGGCCCGGCATCACGCCATAGGTCTGCGGCGCCAGGCGCTGGGCGGAGTCGGCGATCACCACCACGCGGTGGCGCGCCACGGTGGCCGCCGTCAGCGGCTCGGCTTCATGCGCCAGCGGGTGGTGCGGCGCCACCGCAAAGACCATGTCGATCATGCCCAGCGGCGCGCACTGCACCGCGTCCACCGGGTTGTCCGGCGGCAGCACACCGATGGCGAGGTCCGCCTGCCCGCTGATCAGTGCCTCCCAGGTGCCGGCCAGCACCTCGCTGCGCAGCTTCAGCCGGGTCGGTGGAGCGTGAGCTGCACGCTCCTCACCCACCGGGGTGACCGACGCCGGGCGCGACGGCGTGGCGGCGTGCACCCGCGGAACCTCCAACGCATAGAACGCGTCCATCAGGTCGAAGATCGCCGGTGCGGCGATGATGCTGTCCACCGCAATCGACAGCGTTGCCTCCCAACCGGTGGCCACCCGCTGCACCCGGTTGGCCACCGCGTCCATCTGCGCCAGCAGGCGCCGGCCTTCGCGCAACAGCTCCTCACCGGCCGAGGTCAGCTGGGCCTGGCGGGAGCGCCGGTCGAACAGCAGCACGTCCAGCGCCTCCTCGAGCTGTCGCACGCTGTAGGTCAGTGCCGAGGGCACCTTGCCCAGCTCCCGCGCCGCCGCGGCGAAGCTGCCGCAGCGGGCGATGCTGTCCATCATCTCCAGCGCCTCGGGCGTCAGGGCATGGCGGCGGTCGGGCATCGTGGCATCCGGTGAGGGGAAACGAAGGGGCGCTTCGGGAGCGCGCCGCCGGCCCGAAGGACGAAGCCGGCGGACATGCAAGCCGGTTGAATGATGCCACCAGCGCGCGTCAACCCGCCGCGCCCCTGCGGGCCCGAAGATCACCCCACCCACCTCCCATGCCCCTTCCGAACGGAACCCCGATGCTCACCCTGCGACGTTCCTGCGAACGCGGCTACGCCGACCATGGCTGGCTCAAGAGCCACCACAGCTTTTCCTTCGCCGACTACTTCAACCCCGCCCACATGGGCTGGGGCAACCTGCGGGTCATCAACGAGGACCGCATCGCCCCGGGGACCGGCTTCGGCACTCACCCGCACCGCGACATGGAGATCCTCAGCCTGGTGCTGGAGGGCGAACTGGCGCACCGCGACAGCCTGGGCAACGGCAGCAGCATCCCGCCGGGTTCGGTGCAACGCATGACCGCCGGCACGGGAGTGCGCCACAGCGAGTTCAACCACGCGGCCGACCAGGTCACCCACTTCCTGCAGATCTGGCTGCTGCCTTCGTCCACCGGGTTGCCGCCCGGCTACGACCAGCATGCCTTCGACGACAGCCTGCAGCGCGGCCGCCTGTGCCTGGTGGCCGCTCCAGCCGACAGCGCCGAGGCTTCGCCCGGCTTCGGCCGGGTCGCGCTGCATGCAGACGCCCGTCTCTGGCTGGGCCGCTTCGACGGCGAAGGGGAGGCCGACCGGCTGCGCCTCGACCCCCGCCGCAAGGCCTACGTCTTCGTCGCCCGCGGTGCCTTGGAAGTGAATGGCCAGTCACTCACGACCGGTGATGCGCTGGCAGTGCAGGACGAGACGGAACTGATCTTTGCCCGGGGCCGCAGCGCCCAGGTGCTGGTGTTCGACCTGACCCCCTGAGAAGCTGGCGCTCAGCGCGGCGCCGCAGCACTTCGGTAGCGCTTCGGTAGAGTCGGGGCATGGAACTGATCCTGCGAGCCCTGCGCGTCCTGCCCGCTGCCGACTGGGCCGCCCTGGCCGTCTTCATGGTGGGCTGGGTGGGCTACGTGCAGGCGGCACGCCGACTCGGACTGCAGCGCCGCTCGGTGCTGGGCAGCACCAACCGCATCCGCGAGGCCTGGATGCTCGAAAGCACCCGTCGCGAGGTGCGCATCGTCGACAGCACGGTGCTGCAGAACCTGTCGTCGGCACCCAGCTTCTTTGCCTCCACCACCATCTTCGTCATCGGCGGCCTGGCCGCAGCGCTGGGCGCCAGCGACAAGGCCAGCGAGCTGGTGCAGGAACTGCCCTTCGCGGCGCGCACCTCCGCCCTGGTGCTGGACCTGAAGCTGCTCCTGTTGCTCGGCATCTACGTGCACGCCTTCTTCCGCTTCACCTGGGCGATGCGGCAGTACACCTTCGGTGCGCTGATGATCGGCGCGGCCCCCGACCGTGACGTGTTCAACACCGACGAGTCCGCCCGCCGGGCCTACGCCCACCGTGCCGCCCGGGTGATGGGCCTGGCGGCCGAAACCTTCAACGACGGGCTGCGCGCGGTGTACCTCAGCTTTGCGGCGATGCTCTGGTTCCTGTCTCCGCTGGCGATGGTTGCCGGCACCGTCGGGGTGATCTGGGTGCTGTACCGGCGCGAGTTCCACTCCGACATCCTGGCGGTGCTGGACGAAAGGGGTCCGCCAGCGGACGATCGCCCCAGTCCCTGACCCCCCGGGCCCAGGCCCGTTCCCTGCGTGCCGCTGCGGCATCGATTCCACGGGAGACCGTCACCATGACCACCGCTTCAGAGCCCCGCTCGCCCGCCCCCATTCCCCCCGAGGTGGCAGCCGACCTCGCCCGACTGCCCCGCGAACGGCTGCCGGCGCTGCTGCGCCGCATGCCCAAGGCGGAGCTGCACATCCACATCGAGGGCTCCCTGGAGCCCGAGCTCATCTTCGACCTGGCCCGGCGCAACGGCGTGGCACTGCCCTACCCCAGCGTGGAGGCGCTGCGTGCGGCCTATGCCTTCACAGACCTGCAGAGCTTTCTGGACATCTACTACGCCGGAGCCAGTGTGCTGCTGCAGGAGCAGGACTTCTTCGACATGGCCTGGGCCTACTTCGAGAAGGCGGCTGCCGACAACGTGGTGCGGGCGGAAGTCTTCTTCGACCCGCAGACCCACACCGAACGCGGTGTGCCCTTCGAAACCGTCATCCGCGGCCTGCACCACGCCTGCCAACGGGCCCATGCCGAGCTGGGCATCAGCGCTCAACTGATCCTGTGTTTCCTGCGCCATCTGAGCGAGGAGGACGCCTTCGACACATTGGAGCAGGCCCTGCCGTGGCGGAAATATTTCATCGGCGTGGGCCTGGACAGCTCCGAAGTGGGGTACCCGCCGGAGAAGTTCGCCCGCGTGTTCGCACGCTGCCGTGAACTCGGCCTGCAGGTCGTAGCCCATGCGGGCGAGGAAGGACCGCCCGCCTACATCAGCTCCGCGCTGGACGTCCTGCAGGTGCAGCGCATCGACCACGGCGTGCGCTGCCTGGAGGATGCGGCGCTGGTGCAACGCCTGGCGGCCAGCCGCATGCCGTTGACGGTCTGCCCGTTGTCGAACGTGAAGTTGAAGGTGTTCGAGCGCATGGCCGACCACAACCTGCCGGCATTGCTGGCCGCCGGCCTGTGCGCCACCGTCCATTCCGACGACCCGGCCTACTTTGGCGGCTACCTGAACCAGAACTTCATCGACACCTTCGCCGCCCTGCCGCAGCTGGGTGCAACCGAAGCCTACACACTGGCGCGCAACAGCTTCGAGGCCAGTTTCGCCGACGAGCGATCGAAGGCCGTCTGGACCGCCGAGCTGGATGCCGTGCTGCACACCCTGGCGCCCAGCCGCGCCCCCGGTCCCAACCCCACCCAGGACCGAGTGACCCCTTGACCACCGGGTCGACCGGCCGACCGGCTGTCCGTCGGCGCCGTTGGCAGTTGACGTTCCTGCGACAATGACAGCACTTTTCCAGACGCCGCCTGCGCGCCCCCGCAGGCGGCGTTTTCATTCTTCCGGGGCCATGTCGAGGAACACCATGTACAAAAACCTCCTGCGCTGCATCGCCGCGCTGGTTGTGGGCTGGAGCACGCTGGCGGCTGCCCAAGCGGCCAACTCGGCGCCCACGGAAGCGCCGGCCGCCACACGCCCTCCCCTCAAGCTGCCGCTGCGCGCGGCCTTCGTCTACGTCAGCCCGGTGGGCACGGCCGGCTGGAGCTACCAGCACGACCTGGGACGGCTGGCGATGGAGAAGAACCTGGGCGACAAGGTGCACACCACCGTTGTCGAAGGGGTAGCCGAGGGCCCGGATGCGGAGCGGGTGATGCGCGACCTGGCCGCACGCGGCAACCACCTGATCTTCGCCACCAGCTTCGGGTACCTGGAACCGGCGCTGCGGGTGGCGCAGGAGTTTCCCGGTGTCACCTTCGAGCATGCGGGCGGCTACAAGACGGCGGTAAACGTCAACACCTACAACGCCCGCTTCTACGAGGGGCGCTACCTGGCCGGCCTGGTGGCCGGCAAGATGAGCCGCAGCGGCAGCGCCGGCTACGTGGCGGGGTTTCCGATTCCGGAGGTGATCCAGGGCATCAATGCCTTCACGCTGGGCATGCGTGCGGCCAACCCCAAGGCGCAGGTGAAGGTGGTCTGGCTCAACACCTGGTTTGACCCGGCACGCGAGCGGGACGCGGCGCAGTCGCTGCTCAACCAGGGCGTGGACACGCTGACCTACCACAGCGGCTCCACCGCCATCCCGCAGTTGGCGGAGGAAAAGGGCGCCATGCTGCTGAGCTACCAGAGCGACATGCGCCACTTCGCACCGAACGCCCAGCTCACCGGGGTGGTGCACGACTGGGGCCAGCGCTACACCGAAGTCGCCAAGGCCGTGATCGCCGGAAACTGGCAGCCCCGGCCCTTCTG
>Ga0073903_10001538_pt1 | contig 11965 bp, 9 predicted proteins | sample KloWWTKNB14_bulk_FD_66665 | JGI IMG/M metagenome (GOLD analysis project Ga0073903, IMG submission 66665) | Active sludge microbial communities from Klosterneuburg, Austria, studying microevolution and ecology of nitrifiers - Klosterneuburg... | ecosystem: Engineered > WWTP > Aerobic digester >... | reverse complement strand
CTTTTTCCCAGAATAAAAGATATAGAAAATCAAATTCAGGAAGGAAAAAAGGTTGTAGTTAGTAGCAGCTACCTACAATCTCCGATTAATATGATGGAAGAAGAACATGATCATGCTGGTTCCATGCTGGCAGAGATCAGGAATTTAACTAATAACTATAACCCACCAGCCGATGCATGTACTACCTATCAGTTAAGTTTTGCATCATTACAAGCTTTTGAACTGGACCTTCATCGTCATGTACATCTGGAGAATAATATTCTTTTTCCAAAAGCCTTAAAAATGTTTGGAAGTCAAATAAATATATCGCTAAACTAAATTAAGGGCATCTCTAAAAACTTACCTATCAAGCTGTCTATAAAATGACAGCTTTTATTTTTATTGATTTTAATCAGCCATCGAATTGAAACTGATCATACGCAACTTTTTTAACTGACTATACTTTAGCTACTTTTACAGGGATACAAATGCAAAAAACTTCTACTATACAGGAATTAAATTGTTATCACTGCGGCGAAAAATGCATTAATAATAAAATTAATTCTGCAGATAAAATATTTTGCTGTGAAGGATGCAAGATGGTATTCCAGATTTTGAATGAAACTGATTTATGCGATTACTATAATCTCAATAAAAATCCAGGTATCAGTCAGCAGATAAAAGTGAGAAAAGATAAGTTTGCTTTTCTCGATGACAAAAAGATTCAAAATCAAATAATAAGTTTTAGCGATGAGGAACAGATACATGTGACATACTATCTGCCTCAAATGCATTGCAGCTCCTGTTTGTATTTATTAGAAAATCTGTACCGGATTAATCCTGGTATTGTTTCGAGCAAGGTAAATTTTACTCGGAAAGAAGTTGATATTGCATTGCTTACTCCTGCTACAAGCTTACGAAAAGTAACAGAAACGTTGACTAGCATTGGTTATGAACCTTATATCAGTTTGAATGATCTGAAACAAAAAAGACCCGCTATAAATAAAAGTATGGTTTATCAATTGGGAGTTGCTGGTTTTTGTTTTGGCAATATCATGTTGATGAGCTTTCCCGAATATCTTGGCATAGATGCAAGCGACACAGGACTTCGAAGCATTTTTCGCTGGATGAACTTTGGCTTAGCTATTCCTGTTTTATTATTTTCTGCACTTCCTTTTTATACATCTTCTTGGAAAAGCCTGAAACATAAATTTTTAAATATTGATACGCCAATTGCTTTGGCAATTATTATTACATTTATCCGTAGTGCTTATGAAGTTATTAGCGGTACAGGAGGCGGCTATTTCGATTCAATGACAGGTATTGTTTTCTTTATGCTTGCTGGTCGCATTGTTCAAGACAAAACTTATCGGCAGCTTTCCTTTGAAAGAGATTATACCTCCTATTTCCCAATTGCAATTTCCGTATTAAAAGAAGAAAAAGAAGTACCGACAATCTTACCTGAAATAAAACCAGGTAATACGTTACTAATACATAATGAAGAACTGATTCCTGCGGATGGTATTCTTACAAAAGGCAAAGCTTTTATTGATTATAGCTTTGTAACAGGTGAATCATTACCCGTTTTAAAAGAAGTAGGCGAATTAATTTATGCGGGTGGCAAACAAACAGAAGGAAACATTGAACTCCTTGTTGTAAAAGAAGTTGCACAAAGCTATTTAACCAAACTTTGGAACAGAGATGAGTTTAAAAAAGGGGATACAGTACATACAACTTCATTTGTTCATCTGCTAAGTCGGTATTTTACTTATATTGTATTAACCATTGCAATAGCAACAGCCGTTTATTGGCAAATAAATGATCCGTTAAAAATGTGGACAGCTGTAACTGCAGTATTTATTATTGCATGCCCTTGTGCATTACTATTGTCAAATTCATTTACAAACGGAAACATTTTAAGAATACTTAGTAAAAATCAATTTTTTTTAAAGAATGCAGAAACAATTGAAGAAATTGCGAAAGTCAGAAACATAGTTTTTGATAAAACAGGAACACTAACTACAACTCAACAACAAAATATTTCTTATGAAGGAGAAAAACTAACCGCCACCCAAGAGAATCAAATTGCAGCGTTGGCAGTTTGTTCTTCACATCCATTGAGTAAGGCATTGGCAAAACATCTTTTGAAAGAAAAGAACATTCAAGTTGCCGGGTTTAAAGAAACAATAGGGCAAGGAATTGAAGGTATTGTAAGTGAATATTTAATCAAGTTGGGATCTTATCAGTTTGTAACAGGAAACAATAAAAATCAGTTTGGAACCAAAATCTTTGTCAGTATAGAGAATAAGTTCTATGGCTATTACATATTTAATAACCACTACAGAGAAGAAATACCGGCACTAATTAAACAACTGAAAGGCAGCTATACCCTTTCTGTTATTTCAGGTGATAATGAATCCGAAAAAGTAAATTTACAAAAACTGTTAGGCAATAAAACGACACTGCTTTTTCATCAAAAACCAGAAGATAAACTTCATTATATAAAACATTTGCAAGAGCAATCTAATGTAGTAATGATGATTGGAGATGGCTTGAATGATGCCGGAGCTCTAAAACAAAGTGATATCGGAATTGCAGTGGCAGAGCAAACTAATAATTTCACTCCTTCCAGTGATGCAATTATTGAGGCGAAACAACTTTCCAGACTTCCCCAATTCATAGCACTTTGTCTTGCCAACAGAAATATTGTCATAGCAAGTTTCGTTTTATCTATAGTTTATAATATTATCGGGCTGTTTTTTGCAGTTCAAGGTTCACTATCTCCTTTAATTGCGGCTATTTTAATGCCACTCAGCTCACTAAGTATTGTGCTAATCACTTTTGGAAGTAGTAGCCTGATGGCCAAATGGCTGAAACTTTAAGCTAGTAGAAAATAATTCCTTAAAGATGATAAAAATCAGTTTTTTTGCTGATAATACTTAGGCTATACCGATTGAGTCAAAAATACTTTTGCACCAATATTAATATTGAATGAGTGTAATTATTATTCTACTGATTATCAGCATTTCAGTAGCAGCTATTTTTTTAGTTGCCTTTCTGTGGGGCGTTAAGTCCGGACAGTTTGAGGACGACTACTCTCCTTCTTCCCGCATTCTTTTTGATGACAAACCGGCTTCTTCAACCAAAACAAATAAATAAACTCAGTTATGCAAGAAACAAATCAAGGCATGCAAGTTGAAAAATTCTACTATGACAATAAGATTGTAAAGGCGTTTGGATTTGCAACCGTCATCTTCGGAATAGTAGGTATGCTTGTAGGCCTGTGGGTGGCTATTCAGTTTTACTATCCTGCAAGCAGTTTTAATTTTGCACCTACAACTTTTGGCCGATTAAGACCATTGCATACCAATGCAATCATTTTTGCATTTGTAGGCAATGCCACATTTGCAGGTGTTTATTATTCGCTTCAACGTCTTTGCAAAACAAGGATGTTTAGTGATCGACTGGGCTGGATTCATTTTTGGGGCTGGCAGTTAATTATTCTTTCCGCTGCAATCACTTTGCCATTAGGTCTTAATAATAGTGGCGAATATGCAGAATTAATTTGGCCAATAGACATCGCCATTACATTGGTCTGGGTAATCTTCGGCATCAATATGTTTGGTACAATTCTAAAAAGAAGAGAAAAACATTTATACGTAGCTATTTGGTTTTATATCGCTACATGGGTAACGGTAGCAATGTTACATATTGTACGTTCAATTGAGTTGCCGTACTCATTAACCGGAAGTTATAGCTGGTATGCAGGTGTGCAGGATGCACTGGTGCAATGGTGGTATGGACATAATGCCGTCGCCTTTTTTCTAACTACACCTGTTTTAGGATTGATGTACTACTTCCTTCCTAAAGCTGCAAACAGACCGGTTTACTCATATCGACTTTCTATCATTCACTTCTGGGCATTAATATTTCTTTATATCTGGGCAGGACCTCACCATTTATTGTACACATCTTTACCTGATTGGGCACAATCACTCGGAGTTGTGTTTTCCATTATGTTGATTGCACCTAGTTGGGGTGGAATGTTGAATGGACTATTTACACTCCGTGGCGCCTGGGATAAAGTACGGGAAGACCCTGTTTTGAAATTTATGGTAGTAGCTATTACCTGTTATGGTATGAGTACATTAGAAGGCCCTTTAATGAGTTTGAAAAGTGTAAATGCTGTAGCGCATTTCAGCGACTGGATTATTGCCCATGTGCATATCGGAGGATTGGGCTGGAATGGGTTTATGGCATTCGCAATTCTTTATTATATGATTCCCAAAATGTGGGGCACCAGTTTATATTCAAAAAAATTGGCTACTAATCACTTCTGGTTGGGAACAATAGGCATCATCATTTATGCAGTTCCATTGTATTGGGCAGGTTTTGAACAAAGCATTATGTGGAAACAATTTACTCCGGAAGGACAATTGAAATTCGACTTTCTGCAAACTGTTACCAACATCCGCCCGATGTACATAGCCCGTAGTATTGGTGGTTCTTTGTACCTGATTGGTGCGTTAGTCATGGTTTATAATCTTTATAAAACTATGAAGCAGGGTAAATTTATTGCAAATGAAGCTGCAGAAGCTGCTCCGCTAGTTAAAAATGAAACCAAGAAAAAAGAATACTGGCACAGGATAATTGAAAGAAAACCCGTTACAATGTTAGTAATGAGTCTAATCGTAGTCGCCATCGGTGGTTTGGTGCAAATGATTCCTACTTTTCTTGTAAAGTCTAATGTGCCAACAATTGCCAGTGTAAAACCATACACACCACTGGAGTTGCAAGGAAGAGATATTTATGTAAGAGAAGGTTGTCATACCTGTCACTCACAAATGATAAGGCCTTTCAGAGATGAAGTGGCCCGATATGGTGAGTATTCCAAGGCTGGAGAATTTGTATATGACCATCCATTCCAGTGGGGAAGTAAACGTACTGGACCCGATTTGGCAAGAGAAGGATCCGATAAAAATAGAAGACCCGACTCCTGGCATTTCAATCATATGTATGATCCTACTTCAACTTCTCCTGGCTCCATTATGCCAAGGTATATATGGTTGCTGGATAATAAATTGGATATTAGTTCCACTCCTGCCAAAATAAGAGCAATGAAAACATTGGGTGTCCCTTATCCTGATGGATATGATAAACTGGCTAATGTGGATTTAATGAAACAAGCTGAGTCAATAGCTGCTAATCTGAAAAAAGAAAAAATAGAAACAGCACCTGATGCAGAGATTATTGCCGTTATCGCTTACCTACAACGACTTGGCCGTGATATAGAAAATGAACCAAAGCCAATTTTAAAACAAGAAAAAAATAATTAGTATGAAGTTCATTAACTATATAGAAAAGGTAAGCGGTGTAGATATTTTGGGGCTTCTATCCCTTTTAGTCTTTTTTTTATTCTTTATAGGAATGCTAGTATGGGTTTTTAAAACAAAGAAAAAAGATTTTAATGAAGTCAGCCGCATACCATTGGACAATGATAATTTACCAACTCAACAATGATTATTCTTATGCGAAACAAATTTAAATATATAGCCAGTTTTGTAATCACATTCTTAGTATTAGCACTACAGCCAGCCTGGGCTGAAGGTCCGCCGGCGCCTTCTATTTTCAATAATGCCTTAGCACTTTCACTTCTTGCACTAATGGTGCTATTATTGATCGTTATTGGAATACTTGGGAACATTCTGATTGGTGCGGCTGATATTAATGCGAAAAAAAGAAAAAGTGAAAATAAATCAGGCATTATAACCGGCTTAATTTTATTAACTCTTTTATTTTCTCAAGGAGTATTTGCCCAAAATGAAACGGCCAAAGTAATTCAAACAACTTCAACTGAAATGGGTGGTATGCCAGCTTCTACCTTTTATATAATGATAGCTGTTTTATTTATTGAATTAATTATCATACTTACATTACTAATCAATATAAAACTTTTATTAAAAAAGGAAACGCAGAAATTAGTTACGGAAGCAGAAGTTGCGGAAGTAGAAAAACAAAAAGCAAATAAATTAAGTTGGTGGGCTAAAATCAATAAGCTTCGTCCCATTAAAGAAGAAGCAGAACTTGATTTAGGACATGACTATGATGGCATACGGGAGTTAGATAACAAACTTCCGCCATGGTGGCTATATGGATTTTACCTTACCATCATCTTTGCCGTTGTATACCTATGGAGGTTTCAGGTATCACATACAGGCCCTACTGGCATACAGGAATATGAAAGGTCTGTAGCTAAGGCTGAAATAAACATACAGAAATACCTTAAATCAAAAGGAGAATCGGTAGATGAAAATACAGTTACCTTACTTACCGACGAAGCTGATATTGCAGCAGGAAAAGCAATATTTATGGATCCTTCTAAATGCCCTGCCTGTCATAATGCTGATGGTGGAGGAAATGCAGTAGGGCCCAATTTAACTGATGATTATTGGTTGTATGGCGGAAATGTAAAAGATATCTTTAAAACAATTAAATATGGAACCACTAAAGGAATGAGAAGTTGGAAGGATGATCTATCGGCCAAGCAAATTGCACAACTTGTGGGTTATGTTAAATCTTTAAAAGGTAGCAAACCCGCTAATCCCAAAGAACCACAAGGAGAACTTTATAAAGAAGCATCAGATACACCAGTTAAAGACTCTACTTCAACAGTAGTAAAATAAAGTAGATCCTTTGAAAAGAAGATTGTTATGATTGAAACAAAACCAAATGATGAACAAACCGAATCTTTCCGTGACAGATTAGCAACTGTTGATGAAAAAGGAAAACGGAAATGGGTATTTGCACAAAAACCAAAAGGAAAATTTTACAATATCCGTACGTTGGTCAGTCTGGGGTTTTTTGCCTTATTTATTGCGATACCTTTTATAAAATTAAACGGAAGACCTTTATTTCTTTTTAATATACCAGAGTCAAAATTCATCATTTTTGGAAAAATATTCTGGCCACAAGATTTTTTCATCTTTGGACTCACCATGGTCACTTTCATAATTTTCATTGTTCTTTTTACAGCTGCATTCGGAAGATTATTTTGCGGATGGGTATGCCCACAAACCATTTTTATGGAAATGCTTTTCAGGAAAGTAGAATACCTGATAGAAGGAGATGCGGCTAAACAAAAATTATTAAAAAAATCTCCGTGGACAGCAGAAAAGATAAGAAAGAAGGCAACTAAACATACCGTATTCTTTATCCTTGCTTTTATTATTGCCAACTTTTTTCTAGCTTATATTATTGGTATTGATGAATTAAAAAAAATAATAAGCGAACCGGTAAGCGAACACATGGTTGGCTTTCTTTCTCTTTTATTATTTGCCGGCATTTTTTATGGGGTTTATGCTTCTTTCAGGGAGCAAGTATGCACCGTGGTTTGTCCTTACGGAAGATTACAAAGTGTATTACTCGACAGAAACTCTATGATAGTTGCGTATGATTATAAAAGAGGTGAACCAAGAGAAAAATTTAAAAAAAATGTGGCTGCTGAAATAAATACAGGTGATTGTATTGATTGCTTCCAGTGTGTAAAAGTGTGCCCCACAGGGATTGATATACGTAATGGCACTCAAATGGAATGTGTTGGTTGTACGGCCTGTATTGATGCTTGCGATAAAATGATGACAGCCGTCCAAAGGCCAAAAGGTTTAATTCGTTACGCATCCGAAAATGGAATTTCGGAAGGAAAAAAATTACGTTTTACTGGTAGAATGAAATTCTACACCTTACTGCTTATTATTCTGTCTGGCATTCTTACACTATTATTATTAAGCCGGAAAGATATTGATGGCACCATCCTTCGAACAAAAGGTCTTACCTACCAGGAAAGAGGTACTGATAGTCTTTCCAATTTATTTAATATCAAAGTCATCAATAAAACCATAAAAGATATGCCTGTAACTTTAAGGCTGGAAGGAGATGCTCTAAATGAAGGAAAGATAGAATTAGTTGGTGCCTCTGCTATTCATCTGAAACAGGAAGATCAGGCAACAGGTTCATTCTTTGTGGTTTTACCAAGAAAATTTGTTACAAAAAGAAAAATAAAAATAGGTATTGGATTGTACAGCGGAGATAAAAAGATAACAGAACTGAATACAAATTTTACAGGACCATTCACTCGTAATAATTAAGACAATAGGAATATGAACTGGGGCAACAAATTACTGATCACTTTTATTGTTTTTGCTTTAGGCATGACCTTTCTGGTATATAAATCAGTTACAACCAACTTTGAATTAGTTGAAAAAGATTATTATAAACAGGAAATAAACTACCAACAGGTTATTGATGGCACAAGACAGGCTGGGCAACTATCAAATTCAATACAATTAGTGCAAACAGATAAAGGAATTCTCTTGCAACTTCCGGATGAAATGAAGAATAAAACATTATCGGGAGAAATATGGTTTTATTGTGCCTATGATGAAAAGAAAGATAAAAAAATAATGCTGCAAACCGATAACAATGCTTCACAAATATTTTCGATAAACCAAGTAACTCCTGGAGAATATACTGTGAAGGTTAATTGGAATGATGATTCTAAAAACTATTACAGCGAAAAAAAACTAACTGTATTGTAATGTTATTACCAGTTCTCATATCAGGTTTTACGTTGGGTGCCGCAGGAAGTCTTCACTGTGTTGGCATGTGTGGCCCGTTAAGTCTTGCATTACCAATACATCACTTATCAAAAATTCGAAAATTTATTTCATTGCTACTTTATCAATTTGGAAGGATTGTAACATATTCAACTATTGGATTGATATTTGGATTAGCAGGAAGGAGAATATACATATCAGGATACCAGCAATCGTTTTCAATTGTAATGGGTCTTTTTGTCCTTTCAATAGCTCTATTATATTTTATCCGTAAAAGAACAATTCATTTTTCGTTTCTTAACCAGGTTTACAATGCTGTTCAGCATTTGGTAGCTAAATTATTAAAATCAGCCAATAATTCTATTGGATTTTTCCTTTTGGGAATGGCCAATGGCTTGTTACCCTGCGGCATGGTCTATATTGCTATTGCAGCCACTATGTCTTTTTCAAGTATCACAGAAAGTGTAAGCTTTATGGCAATGTTTGGTGCTGGTACTTTACCTACAATGATGCTGGTTGGCTACGCTGGTCAAATGATCAATCCGGTATGGAGAAGATATTTCAGGTCGCTGGTTCCGGTATTTATTTCTATAATGGGAATTATTCTTATTCTAAGAGGTATGAATTTGGGCATCCCTTTTATTAGTCCTGAATTACCAATGTCTCCGGGTTTAGCAGTCGAATGTCATCCGAACTAACCGTTGTGACTTCTTTCAGCAGTCTATATGACTTACATCAACAAATCAATCATTCCTGTCTTTTATTTTTATAAAAAATAAATATATTTTTCTCACGAAAGTGAGTTATTTGTTGGTTTTTGTTTCAATGCCGAACCCCCGGTTCCCCGGGGGTTCTTCTTTTATAAGTATCGTCCAAATCATCACTTCTCTATCTTTGCTAAATGCATATTGATATTCTTACAGTTATTCCTGAATTATTAGAAAGCCCTTTTCAACATAGCATAATGAAAAGAGCTCAGGAAAAAGGATTACTTACCGTAAAGGTGCATCAGCTTCGTAAATGGGCGGTAAATGAATATGGTATGGTAGATGATTATCAATATGGCGGCGGTGCCGGAATGGTGATGATGTGTGAGCCATTAACAAAAGCCATTGAAGAACTTTCTAAGCAAAGAAAGTATGACGAGATTATTTTTCTAACACCAGATGGAGAAATTTTCAATCAGAAAATGGCGAACAGTTTATCGCTAAAAGAAAACCTTCTTTTGATTTGCGGACATTATAAAGGAATTGACGAAAGAATCAGAGAACACTTTGTAACTAAGGAAATTTCGATTGGCGATTATGTATTAAGTGGAGGCGAATTGCCTGCAGCTATTTTAGTAGATGCTATCGGACGATTATTACCCGGTGTTTTAAACGATGAAACTTCTGCGTTGACAGATTCATTTCAAGATAATCTTTTAGCACCACCAGTTTATACACGGCCCGTTGATTTTCGTGGATGGAAAGTACCGGATATCTTAATGAGCGGCGACCATAAAAAAATTGAAGAATGGCGTCATGAACAATCACTTCAACGAACGAAAGCAAGAAGACCTGATTTACCTGAAAGCGAATAAACGGCAGCAGATGCTGATATACAATCGTTTAAGCTTTTGAAATGATTAATCTCAGGCATTTATAAGCAGGAATAGCTTAATTTCACGGCGTTCGAAATAAACCGGTGTAGTAGAAAACAAAACTAAATAAGAATAGCCGGACTAAAGCATATTAAAACTCTACATGAAGGCACTGACTACTCTTACTGATCCAATTTATACCGAGCCAGAAAAGTTTACCCGTTACGAAAAATTCTGGCTTAAATATATAAATGATAAAAGAGATTTACCTTTTATTCATTTGCTTACAGCCATTCATATTTTTGTAATTCCTGCTGCAGTCATATTATATACTCCTTTATTACAAGGTTGGTATTGGTGGCTTTTATACATTCCTTATTTCTATATTTCCCAAATGTATTTTAAAGGAAGGTTTGGTTTAATGCTTCATTGTATCAGCCATCGAAAACTCTTTGCAAAAGGATATACATGGTTGTATAATTATACCATCTGGTTTGTTTGCCCATTCTTTGGTCATACTCCTGAAACATATTTTGTTCACCATATGGCCATGCATCATGTTGAAAATAACCAGGAGGATGATGCAAGCAGCACCTTAAAATATAAAAGAGATAGTCTTTGGGATTTTTTAAAATATGTTGGGCGGTTTTTAGTAATGGGATTCGTTGATACATTTGTTTACCTTTTTAACCGCAAGAGAAAAAAATTATATATGCGCCTCACTTATGGCGAAATATCTTTTTATCTTTTTTGTGTTGCTATGTGCTTCGTAAACTTTCATGCAACACTTTTTATTTTTATTATACCTTTTGTATTTGCACGGATAGTAATGATGCTAGGCAACTGGGCACAGCATTCTTTTATTGATAAAGACAATACCGAAGATAATTTTACCAGTGCTATCAATTGCATCAACACAAAGTACAATGAGATGTGCTGGAATGATGGCTACCATACTGTACACCACCTTCGTCCTGGCATGCATTACACAGAAATTCCAGGAGAATTTCTAAAAATGAAAGACGAGTTTATCCAAAAGAAGGCCATCATTTTTGACGGCATACATTACCTGCATGTTTTTGTATGGCTAATGACAAAAAATTATGATAAGCTGGCTGATAATCTTGTTAATATCGACAACAAAACTTTCTCCAGTAAAGAAGAAGCTATTGAATTGATGAAGGAACGAACAAAAAAAATAAAGATGATTGCATAAAAAAAGGGCTTCATAAGAAGCCCTTTTTATCTATTTCAATATTTACATTTATTTACTTTCACTTTTCACCCCTATAACAGGAAGTGCTTTTTCATGAATCATCTGATTCAATCTACTTACATCGTCAGACATTATTTTCTTCAGTTTGCTTAACTGGATATCAATCAACACAGATAGTTCTGCATAAGCAGCTTTAGCCTGTGCCGAAGGTGCTGATTGTCCTGCACCTGCAGCTCGATAAAGAGAAGAAAGTTTATCATCTAATTGTATTGGAAAATTCAACACATCCTGTCCGCTTTTGGCTTTTGTTTGATGTAATAACTCTTCCACTGCAGTCATTTGCTTATTAATTGTATCAATTTGGGCTTTTATTTCTTTAGGAATCCCCTTCCCCATTCGAGTATTAAATTCATTCATTTGCTGCCGAACTTCACGGATATTTTTAATCGCTTTCATCATTTCAGAAAACTTATCCCTCACCTTTATTAAAAAATCAAATTGTTCTACATGGTCTGCATCACTTATTTTATAATTTGGATCTGCCAATACAGTAAATGAAACTTCCGCCGAATCTTT
>Ga0073903_10001505_pt1 | contig 12096 bp, 8 predicted proteins | sample KloWWTKNB14_bulk_FD_66665 | JGI IMG/M metagenome (GOLD analysis project Ga0073903, IMG submission 66665) | Active sludge microbial communities from Klosterneuburg, Austria, studying microevolution and ecology of nitrifiers - Klosterneuburg... | ecosystem: Engineered > WWTP > Aerobic digester >... | reverse complement strand
CAGCCGGTCGGTTCCGGTGAGCAGGATCCATCGGCTCCGGCGCTGCTGTTCACCGGCGGCACCCTCGACTTCACCAACGTCATCGATCCAGCGATAGGAGCATAGCCATGCCCTCCCGAATCAGACTCGACCTCAGTACCCACAACCCCGACCTGCAAGACGGGTTGCAGGCGCGCACCCACGACCCGCTCTGGATGCTGGGCCGTCAATGGCAATTCGGCGAGTTCAACGGAGCCGATGCCGGTTCGCCTGCCGCCGCGCAGGTGCTCGTGGACACAGCCGCCGTCACCCGCTATCAACCGGGACCACGCTCCGGCCCGCATCCGGCCAGACCCTACGCAGCCGCCGGGCTGGCGTTGGAAACACTGGTGGAAGCAGAACCGGTGACGGATGACTCTCGCCCCAACTGGCGTCTCGCGGCAGAATCGGGACGGCATCTGCTCCGCCTGCTTGAAACGGCCAGGCTCGGCCCCACCCGCACCCAGTGGCTGGGAAGCACTTACGTATTCACCGGCCCCACCGCGGAACAGGCCAAGCAGATCGATGCCGCGAGCCTGTCCTTCATCCGCGTGCTGACCGGCCGTACCATCGACGGATTGTGGTTTGCCACGCGCCTGAGAGCGCTGCAGGCCGGCAACACACCGAATGACGTATTTCGCGACGCGCCGCTCGATCAGGCAACCGAAGTGGATCGCCCGAAGATTCTCGCCATCCTGACCGCCTGGCTGACTTGGCTCGACGGACTGTTCCAACAGGGCGCCGCTCCCTCCGCCTGGATTCCTGAACGGATGGAGTACGCCCTCAGTGTCTCCGCGAAGACGACGTCGAGCGAAGTGGTGCTGGCCGCGCCGGAATATCTGGATGGACGGTTGGACTGGTTTTCCTTCACGACAAGTTCAGGCACCGGTCTGGGCGCCACCGAAAGCCGCACCTCTGTCACGGAGGCCTTTCTCCCCGCGCCGGTCTCGTTTCGCGGCATGCCCTCCGCGCGTTTGTGGGAATTCGAAGACGGCGCCGTAAATTTTGCAAGCGTCCAGGCCGCACCGCAGGACCTGGCCCGCCTGCTGCTCGTGAAGTTCGCACTGGAATACAGCAACGATTGGTTCCTCCTGCCGCTCGAACTTCCCGTCGGGACACTCTCGCAGATCCGCGCGCTCGTCGTGACCAACACGTTCGGCGAACGGTTCCTCATTTCCCACACGACCGACGTGGATGGGCCCACCACACCCTGGCGCATGTTCAGCCTCACGAACGATCTCCAGAAGTTGTTCTTCTTACCGCCCGTGTTGGGACCGATGCTGGAAAGCCGGCCGGTGGAAGACCTGTCGTTGTTGAGAGATGAAATGGCCAATGTGGCCTGGGCCGTCGAACGGGTCGTCGAAAGCGCCGCCGGTCGTCCGTTAGACCGTCATGAAGCCTATCAAGAGACGCTGGCGGAACAGCCGCCCGCCCCTGCCGCTGACGGCGCACCGTTGATGTACAGGCTCGGCACCACAGTGCCCGACTATTGGATTCCATTGCTGCCGGTGCAGGACGGCACCGCCCTGCGGCTCAAACGTGGCGCACTCCCGGCATTCGACGAAGGCGGCATTCAAGGCCTGCAACTGCCGAAGGGGCGCTTGCTCGAACCGAATCGCGAGCTGCTGCTCTATGAGGAAGAAGTCCCACGCGAAGGTGCGCGAGTCACCAGAACCTACCAATATGCGCGCTGGATCGACGGCACCACGCATCTCTGGATCGGCCGGCGCAAGAGCCCGGGCAGAGGGGAAGGATCGAGCGGATTGCAGTTCGACGTGGCGGAGAAGAGGGAAGAAGGGAACTCGTAGCTACTCGGCTTCCTGCAATGATGATTTCGTTATCAGATTGGGCAGGAGTGTTGGATATCATCCAGCGCCCGAACGGGATCTGGGAAACGAATACTGCTCTCTGGTGCGGGATTCTCTAACGATTGCGTCGCATTCGGCCCCAGCACCCGTTTGACACGTCTGTCGGAGGGCGGTATCGTGACACATGTTTGCCCGCCTATTCACTGTACTGTCGCTCGCTACCTTGGCGGTCCTGTTCAAGCGACTGGTGACACGCAAACCTCCATCGCGCCCGTACCGCAAGGCTGAATCCAAGTGGCCCAGCCGAAGCTACCGCGAACCTTCCTGAATGCTGCTGCGGCACCACAGTGAGTCATCATCGACAACGGACTCAGATCGTATCCGTTGCGGCATCCCCTACCCCTGCAATCGACTCCAGAGCTTCTCGAGCGTTTTGACGAACGTTTTACATTCCTGGTCGCTCAGGTCGGAAAACAGTTCCGCCACCTGTTCTTTGTATTCCATGCAGCGCGGTGAGAGCTGGCTCATGACTTTGTCGGAGAGTTCAATCACGGTAGCGAATTCATCCAATCGGTGCCGTGAGCTAGGAAATGGTTTGAGACAATCTCGTTCCCATTCCCGACGACTGTCAGTGCGTGCCTCTTGTCAGACAGTAGCTCATAAGCTACACTTGGTGCGTGAATGCCGCTCCGAAAGAGCTGCACATCTATGTCACGGCAGATGGCCGTGCGCCGTTTACCGAATGGCTGAACTCGCTGCAGGATCGGCGGGCGCGAGCGAAGATTCGAATCCGGCTAGATCGGGTGAGCTTAGGAAACTTCGGCGATCGGATATCCAAACGGCCCAGCGCTATTGGAGCGAAGACAGGAGGACGCCATGAAAACGAGCAGAGCCTATCAGCCGGATCTGATTGAGAGCCTGAGAAATTCTGGGGAGGCTGAAGAGTATTTAAACGCGGCGTTGGAGGAAGATGATCCCGAGCTGTTCTTGCTCGCACTGAGGAACGTCGCCGAAGCGCAAGGCGGGATTGCACAGCTGGCCGAGAAGGCGAAACTGAACCGTGAAAGCCTCTATCGAATGCTGTCAGATCGCGGCAACCCGGAATTCAGAAGTCTCGATGCCCTCCTCCACGCCTTGGGATTCCGTCTCGCAGTTACGGTGAATCGCTAGCCAGGACCATGGGGATAGTGCAGGAATACTTCGGTCCCCAACGAATCGAGGGAGTGCTAAACAGAAATCTTGCCCACCCTTGTCCTCACTGTCCTGCGCCGTCTCCCGCGCGGAGCCTGGCGGACCGTCACTATGACATCCTGGCCCAAAAGGGACAGGACATGTACAGGGCAACACCACCCTGTGGCTTAAACGTGGCATCACGCCGGCATTCGGTGAGGACGACATCCGGATCAAGATGGACGGAACAGGGCGCCGGCAGTAAACCGTGTTCGTGGAGAGACTGTGGCGGACTCTCAATGACGGATCGCGAATGTCCTCGCCCACGAGATCGTCAGCGCGGCGGCAAAGTGATACGCACGCGACCAGACTTGCCGCAACCAAACCAGACTGCACCGGGCGCTTGAAGACACAGGGTGGAAAGCGCGGACGTTGATAACCCGCATAGACGGCACACCGCTACGTAGAAGAATACCGCGAGGGATCATTCACCCAGTGAACGATTCTGTCGAAACGAGCGGAGCCGCCTCCTAGCCCGCATTATTCATGAGCCCTTCTGCTGCAATCGCCGATCCGCTGTTCCGACAAGCCTACGGCCGGCGGGCTCGCCCCTCGGATCTTCGACGTACTGCACGAGTACGCCTCAGGTCCTCCGGACTCCGCGCGCCGGTCTCACGACGCGGCTCCGTGATTTCGCGACGAACTGTCAGTAGAGTCGAACATGGGCGCTGACCTGGTGCCGCTCTCGAACACCTCGATGCACGCATCTACTATGGACCACAGCGGTCAGGGGTTTCCCACATCCGCTCATCGAACCGGACGTGCGGTTTTCCCGCATCCGGCTCTCGGACAAGCGTCACACCGAAGCATGCGCAGCCGACCCCAGGTGAACCCGCCGCAACTGGACAATGCCCCACTCGCCGAAGACGGCCTCGGCGGAGAAGCGCTTCGTCCCCCGCGTCGGGACCTTGTGTCGTCGCCGCAAGAAGTGCCGCACCCGTTCCACCACAGACTGATCCACGGCCCGGTAGGCCATCAGTCGCGTCCCATAGGAGAAGTAGGCTGCCCAACCCCGCAATGCGGCGTTGAGGTCGCTCACCACGTCGTCCCAGGGCTCGTGATTGGCCGGACCGAGGATCGCTCGGATGCGACGCTTGATCCGCTGCACCGCCTTCTTGGCCGGAGCCGCCCCCAGGTACCAGTGGCCGTCTTTGCGGTAATACTGCGGCCCGAAGGTATACCCCAGGAACGTGAACGGCTCGCACCGTCCGTCACAGAGGCGCGTCTTCTGCTCGTTCAACGTCAGCCCCATCGGCTGGAACCACTGCCGGGTCTGCGCCAGGATCTCGGCGGCGCCACGCCGACACAGCACAACGAAGTCGTCGGCGTAGTTGACCAGCCGCGCCCCATAGCGCTGCCCCAGCCCCGCCTGGCGGAACGCCCGCAGGTAGCGGTTCATGTAGAGGTTCGCGAGCAGGGGCGAGATCACGCCCCCTTGCGGGATGCCCCGCGTCGCCCGCTTGCCGCCGGTGTACCGCCACCCGCCATTCCTGCCCTGCTCCGCCACAGGCGTCTTCAGCCAGCGCTTCAGCAAGCGGAGGAGTTTCCGATCGCTGATTCGCCGCGCCAGGGCCTGCATCAACGCCGCGTGGGGGATCGTGTCAAAATACTGCGACACGTCCGCATCCACGACCTGCGTCTGCCCGGCGCACAAGGCGCGATGGACGGCTGTGATCGCCTCTCGTGCCGTGCGTCCGGGCCGATACCCATAGGCGGTCGGTTCCAAGTCTGCCTCAAAGATCGGTTGCAGAATCAACAGGACGGCCGTTTGCACCACTCGGTCCCGAATCGTCGGAATCCCCAGTGGCCGCTCCCCGCCGGCGGGTTTTGGAATCCTGACCCGTCGCACGGGCTGCGGGCGATACGTCTCCGTCTGCAGCGCGTCCTGCACGGCGGCCAGCCAGCGCTCCCGTCCCGCTGTCTCGATGGTCTCGAACGTCTCCCCGTCCACGCCCGCTGCGCCCGCATGTTGCTTGGCCAGCGCATAGGCATGCGCGAGAATGTCCGTCCGAGAGACCTTGTCGTACAACAGATAGAACCGATAGGCTGGCTCCCGCTTGGCTTTGGTGCCCAGCGCCTCTTGGAGCCTCCGGATCGTACTTGGAGTTGTGAGGCTCATGCCAATCTCCGGATCCTTGTCTCGGTGAGGCGCAGCTCGAACCAGGGCTCCTTTCCTCTCCCGCGGTTGTGTTGTCCGCGAGATCCACGCGGTACTATGAGCCCCTCCGACTTCCAGCCCGGTTCCACCCCGAGGGTGGATCGAGAGGCACGCCCTCTCACCGGACGGGATCTCCCGTGTTGCCCTGTGTGCTGTGTCGGCGTGCCGCGCCCCTTACCCCGGCGAGCGAGTCCGTGGTCGTTGGTCGGTTGCTCCCACAGACTCCGGCGGCCTTCCCGGTTATTCAGGCCGGTCGGCCCTCGCGACTTCACTTTCGAGGCCTGCTCAGGCTTCACACATGTTGCGGCCCGTCGACTTGCCAACCTCCCATTACGAAGGCTTCTGTCCCGAGGGCTTCAGCCGGTCGGTTGCCCTTGCGACTGCCTCGGTAGCTACTGGGGTGTACCGACAACTCCCCAGACAGGACTTGCACCTGTGAGACACACAGCGCCTTTGCACGGCGCACTGAATAATGCGGGCTAGGGTGGTGACACTCACCCACTGACGGAAACGGAATCGAACCCGTATTGGAGCAAGAGTTTTTGGATACGGGTGCTCATGAGGAAATCGGAGAAATGTGCGGCCAGCTCGCGATTGTCGTCCCGACAGGTCGAGACCACAGCCTGGCTGAACTGCACCGGGACATGCATGCCAGCCGGCGTTTCGTCGCTGATAAGGATCGAACCACTGTTGATGGCGTCGATTCGAAACACCAGCCCGACATCGGCTTTCCCCGTGTGAATCAGGTTCACCACGTCTTCGCTATGGGGCGCATGCAGAATCTGGTATCGGCCCTTGTACGGCGGCGTGACTGTTGACAAGGCCCGGTGCGTGACGACCCCCAAGGATGAGCTCGCCGGATCGCCGAGGGCGATGCGGGTGCGGCGATCGGGTAGCCCATCGTGGAACGACACCAGCGTGGCCGAGGAGTCCGACGACATAACCAGGACCAGCGAGGTTTGGGCATAGATCCGAGGGGCGCCGTTGAGCGTCAGGCCTTTCTGATAGAGGGCGGCGACTTCGGCTACGCCCGCGGCGAGGAACACATCGATCGGCGCTCCATGTTCGATCTGTCGACTGAGGGTTTTCGAGGGACCGTACACCACCCGGACCGAGGCGCCATATTCGCGCTCGAACATGGGCAGGATCTCGCTGAGCGCCGACCGCAAGCTGGGAGGAGCTCCAACCGCAAGGGGCTCGGCCTTGGCCGGAATCCACGCCCCGATGAGGGTGAGGAGTCCTACCGACATCATCATTGTCGCTTTCATTGCCCGACGATACATTCCAACCTCCGGGGTTGTATTCATCCCAACGGATTTCATCCTGGAGCCGATCCTCATGGGCGGTTTCCTTCACCCGCATTATTCTTGAGCGCTTCTGCTGCACTCGCCGACTCACGGCTGCGACGGGCCTTCGGCCGGCGGGCTCGCCACGTGACTCGGCGATGTCGCGACGAACCGCCATGAGCAATGCGGGTTCACAGCAGAGTTCGTCCGCGCGATCTCCGCTGAGCGTTCAGCAAGATCAATGCCGCGTGGTTCACCCCTGCCTCTGTACATTGTGAAGTACGGGACGAGGAGCCATTCACAAGGTTTCAGGCACAAAGTCCACGCGAGCAGACGATTCGCGCATTCGGCTGAATCGTGCGCTTTTGCACTCATCGCTCGTATCCGATCCGCACGATCCCAATTGAAGCGCCGATGGGTGATACAGGGGTTACAGGTGCTCTTCGCAAGGGAAAGAAAATACTTTAAGGGGAGCCACCTGCCCATGCGACGTCTGCGCTCGTGCGGCATGAAGTTGCTGGAGCGCGTGAATCGCTCGGTCTGCTTGGTCGGATGAGATCATCGCCAAGATGATGCAATTGATACCGGGATAGAAGAACGTCCCGGACACGGTTCCGGTCCGACCCGTCCCTTCGACATTGTGCAGAATCGAATAGGCCGTGATGCCGTGATCGTGCAGCAGTGTCTTCAATTCCTGAATCATGGAGTCCCTGGCGATGATGATCAGCGTCTTCATGTACGAACCGTTCTCCGCTTAACAGGTAGTGGGCCGCCTCGGCCCCTGTTTGCATTTATTTCTCGGCAGAGCATGCGCGCAGCAACCTGCGAGGCCACACCTTCTCCGGTGATACGGCCTCATCCAGCAGACGATCGGGTTGGTGCTCTCTTCCAGGGAGCTGGCGCAACTGCCTACTTAGTGTTCAATGGAAACGTGATCACCAATCCCCCGATGACGTCGTCGAGCTTAAAATCCGATTTCGGGCTGTGAGGATGGGCATTGTGGCATTCGATGCACGACGTCGTCACGGCCTTGTCGGCATACACCGCTCCGAACGACCGTTCCGTCCCGTTTTCGAAAAAGCCGTAATAGGGTCTATTGGGGTTGTCCTGGACCTGTTTCAAGCCCTGGCGTTCGAATTCTGTCGCCGGCGCGTTGGCCTTACTGATCGGCCACTGGCTGATCAAGCGATAGCGGACATCCGGACTGGTCAATTCAGCCATCTCGCTCGTTTCTCGGAGGAACTGCACGGGCAAGGGCAGTGCGTGCTTGGCCCGCCAGTTTTCCGATACATCCACGATATGTTCAAGGCGCAGTCGGTTGACGATGTCGATGGTGTAAAAATGGCGGTGCGCCAGGATGACCGCGCGCAAGTAGTTGGCAACCGTTTGGGGCGGAATACCGGTCGACGTATCGGACCCCTTCTCGGCAGCGAACACATTCGCGACAACCAGCGCGGTACAGATCGTTATGACGGCGATCCAACCGAAGATTCTACGCAGCATAATAGCTCTCTTTCGTGTGTATTGGGGGAAGGTCGCGCGCGGAGCAGGCGCGCCGACAGATTCTTTCGAAGCAAGGGCTCCTGACGGTTGACGATCGGGAACAGTGCTCTGGATGCCATGGCAGACAACGTGTGTGCGCCGGACTCAGGATTCAAATCCGTATTTGACCAAGAGTTTTTGAATGCGAGGGCTCATCAAGAAATTCGAAAATTGTTCCGCGACAGGACACAGTGCGGGACGGCACGTCGAGACGACAGCCTGCTCGAACTGAACGCGGACGGATGTGCCGAAGGGAGTTTCATCGCTGATGCGGACTTGACCGCTATTGATGGTGTCGATGCGATACACCAGCCCCACTGTGGCCTTGCCGGCACGGATCAGATCGATGATGTCCTCGCTGTGCGAAGCGTAGAGAACGTTGCTGTGGGGCTTGGACGTCGGATGGAGCTTCGTCATGCTCTGGGCTGTTACCTCTCCCAACGACGAGGTGTGAGGGTCACCGACGGCAATGCGTACCGCTGAATTCTCCAGCGCCTGATGGAAGGAGACGAGTGAGCTTGGAGAATTCGCCGACATGACAAGCACAATGGACGTCTGCGCATAAATCCGAGCCTTCCTGTTGAGCGTCAGCCCCTTTTTGTGTAAGGCCTCGACCTCGCCCCCGCCTGCCGCAAGAAAGACGTCGATCGGCGTTCCGTGCTCGATGTCTCGAGCGAGTGTTTTCGAGGGGCTATACACGACTTCAACCGCCGCCCCGGATTCTTGTTCGAACATCGGCAGAATATCGTGGAATGCCGGCCGTAAACTCGGAGGAGCGCCGATGATCAGCGGCTCAGCGTGAACGGCGTTCCCGCTTACCAAGAAGGCCGTCACTTCACCGACTACTGCGATCACTACCAAACATCGCCGAATGGTCGCCATTGATTTCCTCGTACTCCTCCGTCAATGCCAGTGCACCCGAGACGGCCCTGATGCGCGCCACAAGGCGGGAAAAGGCCGAATCATCCTCCTCAAGCAAGAGTGGTACCAATCCGAGCCTTCATTCCCCACCACATGCAAGGTCTTGCAATCCACACGTTTTCCGGAAGTCTGTGTCGATTTGCTGAAGCGAGCCGAGTAGGCGCGTCTCAGTTCGTGCGATTTCGCTCTGGCCGCTCGCTCTGGAGGCGCACGCTCGTGCTTTGGCACCATGCTGGTGAGGCTCGCAGGAAGGACCGACTTCTGTCGAGACACAAGGGCTTTTCATAACGTGCCTGCGACTGGTTTCTATCCCCTTTGCTGCGATTCATGAGGTGCCCGCCTGTGAAGGCATGAACATTGCTTGTAGCTCTGCCGACGACCTTCTAGCCATGAATCAGATTGTCCACATAGCCCTTCGGAAGCCATACACCTTCGTAGTGCTGAGCATCCTCATTGTGGCGTTCGGAGCGATGGCGGTATTCGACGCCCCGACTGACGTGTTCCCGGTCATCCAGATTCCCGTCAGCTCTGTGGTCTGGATCTACGACGGCCTGATGCCGCAGGACGTCGAGGGGCGCATCACGTATGTGTTTGAACGCTTCCTGACCCAAACGGTCGAAGGCATCAAATATATTTGGAGCAACTCGTTATTCGGCAATTCCATCATCAATATTTATCTTCAAGACGGCGTCGATCTGGCGGGCAGCGAGGCCGATATCGCGGCGATCGCGCAAACCACCGTCAAAGCCTTGCCGCCCGACATCAACGCCCCGATGGTCATGCGTCTGTTTCCGTCGCAAGTACCGGTCGCCACCCTCCAGATCACCTCCGACACGCTGACACCGGCGGAACTGTATAACCTCTCCATCATGCGGATCAGACCGCTCCTTGTGACGATTCCGGGGGCGATTCTCCCGCACCCCTACGGGGGTCAGGATATGCAGGTGATGGTGAACTTGGATCAGCAAAAACTCCTGGCCCGCCACCTCACTCCGTCGGATGTGCACAAGGCGTTGAATCGGCAAAATCTCGTGCTTCCTGGCGGGGACATCAAAATCAACTCGACCGACTGGATCGTACTGACGAATGCTCAACCGTTGAAGATCGAAGAATTCGACGACATTCCGATCAAGCGAGAAGGCAACGCCTTCATTCATTTGCGCGACGTCGCCACGACCCGCCTCGCAGGCCGAGTGCAGACAAACGCCGTGGTGGTGGAGGGGCAGCAGGCCGTCATCATCGTGGTGATGAAAAGCAGCGAGGCTTCCACCCTGGATGTCGTGGATGGGATCAAGAAGCTGCTCCCCCGCCTCCAGGATGTCTTGCCGAAGGATGTCAAAGTCAAACTTCTCATCGACGCTTCGAGTTTCGTGAAGGAGGCGATCGCGGACGTGGTGCACGAGATGGTGGTCGCCGCCGCGCTGGTCGGCTTCATCGTGCTGTTACTGCTCGGCTCCTGGCGGCCGACGATCATCGTCGCCACCTCGATCCCGCTCTCCATCCTCAGCGCACTGATCGCGCTGCATCTGCTCGATCAGTCGATCAATGTCATGACCCTGGGCGGCTTGGCGCTGGCCGTCGGCATTCTTGTCGATAACGCCGCCGTGATGATCGAAAATGTCGATACCCACCTCGCTTTCGGCAAGCCCTTGGAGACCGCGATCATCGACGCCGCCAATCAGATCCTGCTGCCTACATTCGTCGCCACACTGGCTATCGCGATCGTCTGGGTCCCGATGTTCCATCTCAGCGGGATCTCAGGTTGGATCTTTCCACCCATGGCGGAAGCGATCATCTTTGCGATGATCGCCTCCTTTATTTTGACGTACACGCTCGTACCGACCATGGCGAAATATATTCTGAAGCCGCACCATATGGCGCAGACGCCTGGACAGGGCAGATCGCACGATGAGGAGCAGGCGGGGAATGTGTTCACCCGCATCCAGCAAGGGTTCCAGCAAGGATTTGAGCGCTTCCGCGAAGCCTACAACGCCCAGCTCGAGCGGGCGGTGGCCCACCGCGTGCGCGTCATCACCGTCTCCTTGGCCATCGCCCTGGGGTCGCTTGTCTTGTTTTACTACAATGGGCAAGAGTTTTTCCCGGAGATTCAGTCTGGGATCCTGCAAATGCACATGCGGGCGCCGCTCGGCACGCGTATCGAGGCGGCTGCGCGCATTACCTCCTTGGTTTCGAAGGACGTCGAACGCCTGCTCCCAGGCCAAGTGGAATCCATCGTCAGCAATTGCGGCATCCCGGTCGGAGCCCATAACCTCGCGTTCATTCCCACACCGACGATCGGCACGCAGGACTGCGACCTCACGATCTCGTTAAAGAATGAGAAGTCGCCGGTCTGGGACTATCGCCGCATTCTCCGCAAGGGTCTGACGGAACGCTATCCCGGGACCGAATTCACATTCCAACCGGCCGATCTCACCGCCAAAATTTTGAATTTTGGCTCGCTTTCACCGATCGACGTGCAGGTCAACGGTCCGGACACCTATGCCAACTATGAATTCGCGCGCAAATTGGCGGGGAGATTGCGACAGATTCCCGGCTCCAGCGACGTAGTCATCCAGCAGCCGATGGGCATGCCGACCCTGCTCGCGGAGACCGACAGGCGTTTTGCGCTCGGCATGAACCTGGACCAGACGGACTTCGGCAACAACGTGCTGGTGACGACCGCCGGCAGTCAGCAGGTCGACCAGAAGTACTGGCTCGATCGCGGCACGGGTATGTCCTATCGCATCAACGTCTATACACCCCAATCGCAGCTCACAAGTATCAATGATCTCATGACGGTGCCAGTGAATCGGGAGGAAGGCGGCTCCGCGAAAGACAGAGGCGGTAATCTGCAACTCCTCGGCAATCTGGCTCATCTTTCACCGGTCGGCACGCCCGGCGTGGTGACGCACGGAAACATTATGCCGCTCATCGACGTCTTCGTCTCCGCCGAAGGACGGGATCTCGGCAATGTTCTCAAGGATGTCGAAACCGTGGTCCACGACATGGAAGCGGAAATCCCCAAAGGCTCGGTGATCGAGATCAAGGGGCAGGCCCAGGTGATGCGCCAGGCGCTCGATGAAATGTTCATCGGCCTCCTGGCCGCGGTGGTGTTGGTCTATCTGCTGATCGT
>Ga0073903_10001489_pt1 | contig 12155 bp, 13 predicted proteins | sample KloWWTKNB14_bulk_FD_66665 | JGI IMG/M metagenome (GOLD analysis project Ga0073903, IMG submission 66665) | Active sludge microbial communities from Klosterneuburg, Austria, studying microevolution and ecology of nitrifiers - Klosterneuburg... | ecosystem: Engineered > WWTP > Aerobic digester >... | reverse complement strand
AAGCTTGTAGAAAAATTGATTGTAAGCAACGGCGGTGCCCGGAAAATGCAACTAATTGCAATCAGCAAAATCATCAAACACTGTTATGCCTATCGCTACATGGACACTTATGGGACACTCGGCATTAAAAAGCAGGGAAAAAGAACGATAATTAGCGATAATGGGGAAACAGAATGGACAAAGGCCGATTCCAGTTTTATTATTGATTATAAGGTTTATTGCGATTAAAACCTTGAAGTGTCTCAGCTTTCGGTCAGCGGTCTAAAAGTTCAGACCGTCTTATTTGTAAACCGAAGGTCGGGAGTTCAATCCTCTCTGCCGGCACCATTTTCCCAATTTTGAAGCGATTTCAGATTTCCGGCGTCAATTGAGCGGTTGCGGCAGGTGGTTTGGCGTTTCTCAAAATATCCCGCATAGCGAGTTTGAAATAATCCTTCGATGGCATTGTGGCCGCATGCTCGCCGATGATCATGGTTTGATTCTGATGGGCGCCGTTGTACCAGTCAAATGCAAGATTGACCGAGTCACCGGGTTTCAGTGCGTTGGGATCAGGCAGGCAATGCACCTTGAATTGCGGCTGGATGTCCGGCGCGTTTTGCGTGATGGTGCAGGAAACTTTTTGAGGGCTTTGCGCAATTTCTTCGGGTTCGGCAATCGGAATGGACGGTGCGAGTTCCGGTGCACCCGGCCAGCTGCGTCCCAGTTTTTCAACAATCTCCAATGAATGCAGCGGGTTGAATTCAACGCCGAATTTTCCGTGTTCAGGATTGAATTGCATGTAAGCAAGTTGCAGGAGCAAATCCTGTTGCGACCTTGTCAGCTCGGCAAGCGGTTTTCCTTCGAGCGGCGCGGTGAATTCCTGGATTAATGTAGCGGCGAGTGTAAGGTCTTTAGGAAAGCCGTTTTGGCCGTTGTAGAGGCCGTAGATGACGTCTTGCATGCCGCCGGTTTTCCCTTGAAGGGCATTGTAAACGGCTTTGTCCATGTCGCTGCCGGGTGTGGAAATATCCAGAAGGCCAGCGAGTTGTTGCCTGGGGGATAGAGGTTCCGGGACAACAACTTCCGTGGCTGGCTGGCTGGTTTGTTCGATGATGGCGCTTTGTCCGGATACAGTAACTTGCGGTTCGATGGTTGCTTCCCGAATTTCCTCTATCGGTGGCAACGATGCGAGGCCTCCGTTTTCAGTCGCAAGCTGAGGGGGTGGTCGCAATTGCGTGCTCTCGAGAGGTGGGGCTTTTACCCATGAGACAGGCTTCGGCGGCAATACATTTTTGATGTCAGCCCATCTTTCGCTGAACCATGCGCCTATTTTTTTCAGTGAAAATTCATTTTTGATATCGGTCCATTTTTCACTGAACCACGCGCCGATTCCGGTTTTCGCTATAATTCCAGAGGTGTAATTTCTGACAGGCTGAGTCCATTCTTTCAATGCGTTGCCGACAACACCTGTATAATCTAAAGCTACGTCGGCCAGGCCAGCACCGACCATGCCGACAACCGCGCCCGTGGCGAACTTCTGCGTGTATTTCCACTTATGTTGTGCCGTAATATATTTCCACGCCTGCAGGCGCGATAAATCCTTACGCGCTTCTTTGAAATCTTTTCTTATTTCACTTGCTGCGCAGAATGTGCCGCCTGTAATAGCGGATGCGCAACCCGTAACATCCAGAGCGCGAACGGAGGTCGAGAATGCGAGTTTCAAGCCAGCGCTCGTCAGAAAGCCGACAGCAGCGGCCTGCGTGAATTTGTTTTTCAGAAATCCTTTGATTATGCCGGGAGGTTTTTTTTCACCATCCCCCATGACCTTATAGTCTGCTTCCAGGATTCCCATATTTTTCAAATGCTCATGTGAGATCAGGGGTGTGCGCCTGAGTATATTTTCCGTAATATCATCAAGTTCCGGCGATGGAGACATCCTCAATGGGTTCTCATCACCAAAAGACACACTTTTATCTGAAAGTGTCATTTTTAACCGTCAGTCATAATCGAAATGGAATAGGAGTCTTTTACACAAGACCTTATTTTTATGCAAATCGTTTTATGGAAGACATCTTGACAGAATGCGAAATTTTATGGAATTTATCTGGTCATCATAAATAAAAAGACTGCGCCCGGTTTGTATCGGTCGACATGTAACAAGATTGATTGGAGTGATTCATCATGAGAAATTCTTTTTTGAAAGCCACGGCGCTTACAACTTTTATAACTTTTGGTGCGGCACTGGCCCCGTTTGCCGTCGCACAAGCTGGCAGGCCTTCAGGTCCGCAGGGCGGCGATGCAGAAGCAAATTCCTCGTCGCGTTCCAGTTCCAATTCCACATCAACTTCCCAAGGCGGCGCGGGCGGCAGCAGCGGCGGCAACTCCTTCAATAATCGTACTCATATTGAAGCTGGCGGCGGTGTAGCCGGTGCGCCGGGTATGGGGCTGGCTTTTCTTGCAAGCGCCTGTAACAACAGTTTCGGCGTTTCGGTCGGAGGCGGTTCGCCCTTTGTGTTTAGCCTTGGGGCCGGCGTGCAGTGGGCCGATGTAGCAGGTGTTTATCTCCCGAGTGGTGCTACCGTGGGAGATTACTTGATGGCCAAAGAAGACAAGCGTGTTGAAATGGTCGAAGGCCTTTCGACAAACGACAAAAACAAGCTCGCCTGTCTCGTTAATGTGTGGGAGCAAAGCGTAATGTTGCTTAAGGCAAGGGGTGAATTCGATATCACAATCGCGGCGATTGATGGAATGACAAAAGTCGAGCTTGAAAAAATCAGGCAGTCCGGAGCATTGGCAGGCGCTTACATGGACCACATTTGCAATAATAAAGTCCTTGTGATTCCCAAGGATTACAAAGTTGATCCTGAAACAAGAGCCATTCGTTCAAAGCGCGGACCCAAACGAGACGAAAGTGAAGAGGGTCATGAAAATTGCGCCAAGAAGGGTGAGGAATTGATAGGTCAAGGCATTTTAAGCAATAAATATTTGACCGACCTGAATAATTTGTTGGAACAGCGGCAAAAATCGCATCCTCAACTTAGAGAAACAGTTCCTGAGCACACTCACGAATGAACGCGTTAAAAATTACTCCTCTATTTTTCACGGTGATGCTGACGCTGGATGGCTGCGTCAATTCACATCCTGTTCAGACATCGCCTGAACCCCGCGATCTCCGTACGCTTACAATAGTTGAGGAAACCCGGGTTAACCTTGCACTGATTGCTTCTGTAGAAAAAGTGGAGCTAGCAAAAATCGACGAAGCTTCCAAGTTATTGGTTGGTGTTCTCATAAAATCGAAAGATCCTGTGCTGCTCACCAAGCTTCATAACAAGATTTATGATCGTATCAATTCAGATGATGAGAGAATTCGAAATTCACAACGTAATGCGCTGTCAAATGCTGGCCTGAGTGAAGAAGATATACGTTCGAAAGTTATTAAATGCGAGGAAGTGCTCTCGTCTGATAAAGGCATGACCCTTTATTGCAATTAAGCCTTTCACGCAAAGAAATAAATCGATTAAAATCAATGACTTATAATATGTATTCCTCTCCGATTGCCTTTCGGCGGATGAAGAACTACGATCCCGTCTCTGAAAGAACAGGCAGTGATGAGCAAAGATAAAGCGCAGAGTAAAGCGTCGGCGGAAATCACACAGGGGGAACCTGAGTCAGCCGAAGAAGCCGCAAGGATCAAAGCGCGCAACCGCGCTCTGTTGATCGGATGTATAGGTGTCGTTTACGGCGACATCGGCACCAGCCCGCTTTATGCATTTCGGGAAGCAGCGCGCCGCGTTTCAGGCGAAGGAATTCTTCCTGCAGAAATTTACGGCATCCTTTCGCTCATTCTCTGGGCGCTGATTATTATCGTCACACTTAAATATGTGTTGCTGCTGCTGCGTGTCGACAACAAGGGCGAGGGCGGTATTCTTTCGCTCATGGCCATGGCGCAGAAACGTGTCACGCGCGGCAAGAAAATCGTATTCTTCGCAGCCATTACCGGTGCAGCATTATTTTATGGCGATGCTGCTATTACACCGGCTATTTCCGTTTTGTCGGCGGTGGAAGGTCTGAAGCTCGTTACTCCGGCCCTCGATAATTTTATTTTGCCGTTAGCGATTTTTATTCTCTTTATGCTGTTCTGGGTGCAGAAAAAGGGGACCGGCAAGGTTTCAACCTTTTTCGGGCCTATTACAATATTATGGTTCAGCGTGATGGGGCTTGCAGGCCTGAGCTGGATCATCAAAAACCCGGCCATTCTCTTTGCCTTCAATCCTTATTATGGCGTTCAGTTTCTTATCGATCACGGCACGCTCAGCTTTTTTGTTCTGGGCGGCGTATTCCTTGCTGTAACGGGTGTCGAGGCGCTTTATACTGATCTCGGTCATTTCGGGCGCGCGCCGCTGCAAAAAGCCTGGCTGTGGTTTGTTTTTCCTTGTCTGTCGTTGAATTATCTCGGGCAGGGCGCGATGATCCTCGCGCATCCTTCCTCCATAGAAAACCCGTTCTTCCTGCTGGTGCCGGAGTGGGGCCTCCTGCCGCTGGTTATTCTCGCGACGGTGGCGACGGTCATTGCCAGCCAGGCGACGCTGACGGGCGCGATGTCGCTCACACGCCAGGCTATTCAGCTCGGCCTGCTGCCGCGCATGGAAATTCGTCATACTTCGGCGACTGAAGCCGGCCAGATCTATATGCCGAAAGTGAACGGTTATCTGCTCTGCGCGGTTTTGCTGCTTTGCGCGGTGTTCCGCGAATCCAGTGCGCTTGCCTCGGCTTACGGCATCGCCGTCAACGGCACGATGCTTGTCACATCTATTCTGGCATTGATCGTCCTGCCCAAAGTTCTCAACAAGACCTACAAATTCTCCGCAATGGTCGTGCTGCCGTTCGTGATTATCGAAGCTGTATTCCTTGTCGGCAATTCGATGAAGTTTTTCGATGGCGGTTTCGTGCCTATTTTCTTCGCGATTTACATCGTCCTGATGATGGTCACGTGGGTGCAAGGCACGCGTTACCTTTACAAGCATTCGGCAAGAAAAAGCATTTCAATGGTCGATCTTATTGAAAAACTCGATCGCACCCCGCCGCATGTCGTCAGCGGCACGGCCATATTCCTGACCAGCGATTCACGCAATGCGCCCGAGGCTTTCACGCAAAATCTCAAGCACAATCAGATCATTCATGAGAAAAATATCATTCTGACCGTTGCCGTTGCCGAGGTGCCGAATGTGCCGGAAAGTCAGCGATTGATCGTCGAGCATTTATCGTCGCGCATCGTGCGCGCGATTATCAGCTTTGGTTACATGGAAACGCCGGATGTGCTGAACGCGCTATACAACGCCGACAAGCAAGGGCTTTATGTGGACATGGAAAGCGTCACATTTTTCCTGGGCCGTCACAAGATCATTTCAAATCCACGGCGCGGGTTGCCGGGCTGGCAGGACAAAATCTATATTGCGATGTCGCGTTCGGCGGTGTCTGCGACGGACTTCTACAAAATTCCGCCCAGCCAGGTGGTCGAGATGGGATCGCTGGCCGAAATCTAGGCGCTTTTATATCAGCGCAATATCCATGAATTCACGGGTTTCGCTCTTGAGCAGCGCTTCATTGGTTTTGCGCAGGCGCTCGATCAGCATCAGCACCATAGAGCGCACCATCGGGTCGCTGGATTCCACTTTTCCCTTAAAGCTTTCGGGCGTAATAACGGCAACTTCCACATCCGTGTCAGCGTTCACGTGTGCGCCGTAAGTGCCGCCGCCGAACAAAGCCGTTTCGCCGAAAATAGATCCGACGCCAAGTTCGCCGAGCCTGATCATACGTCCGTCACGCTCAAGATGAACGCTTACCTTGCCTTTCAGGATCAGGTATGCGGCGTGCGCATCTTCGCCGCGCGTGATAATACGCGCGCCTGCTTTAAATGATTTTGTTTTCTCTTGTGTCATTCCTCAGACTTTAAAACGAACACGGTAAAAATCAATGATGCATATAATCGCACCGGGAATTTATCCCGGTACGGTTATACGCTTAGGGCGGGTACAGCCTTGCGGCTGCGTCCTAGGGGCTTTTCTTCAAATCCAGCACGATCCGGGCAGGGCCGTTCAGCGATGAATCGCTGACGATCTGCACCTTGTCGCGGAGTTGAAGAACCAGACGGGTTCCTTTTCCGTCTGGCAGAGGCTCGGTGGTCCAGGATACGAGCAGAGGGGCATCTGCGAACGTTCCATTCAGGGTTGCGGACCAGCCGGCTTCAGGCATTTCGACCAGGAGCAACTTTTCCTCGTTGTCCAGGTCGGAACGATGGGGTGTCGGACCACTAAGGTCCAAAACTATGCGGGTTATGCCTTTCGGCTGCAGGCCTGTACGGATGCCCGTCACAGCAGGCCCGGCAAGCGCCGGAGGCTCAGGTTTAGGCGTATCAGGCGGCCCTTGCGCCACATCTTCAGGCTCCGGCTCGGGCGGCGGGGCGGCCGCTTCTGCCGGTACGGGCAGCGCCGAAGAAGGTCCTGGCTCTGCCGTGTTATCGGTGTCGGCCAGCCCCGCTATCGCGGGGAGGCTCTCAACCGGCTCGGGGCCGACCGGTGGAGAGGACTCTTCTTCAGGGGCTTCGGGGAAGGGGCGCGGCGGCAGGGCATCTGCCGTCACGCCCGGAACGGGGGCTGAATCCAAGCTGAAATCATCGCCGGAGGCGGGGCCGCCCTCGACCAGGGTCTGCAACTGGCCCAGTAGTTCCTGCATGTCCTGCTCGACGGCGGAAAGCCGCACAATCGCGGGCATTGCCGCGTTCAGTTCGCGGCGGAGGTCGGTGACGGCGTTTTCCAGCCGCCGGAAACGTTCGTCGCTGTCGGTTATTTTCTCGGCAAACAGCATTTCCGCGTTAATCCCGCGGGCAGGCAGGACCGGCAGCCCGTTGGGCATGTATTGCGCGCCGTTCTGGCCGGGCTCCAGGGGGCGGTCCGCACTACCCGGGGGCGCGGGCGCGGTAATCCCGGCAATCGTGGGGCCGGTGCTGGGTTTGGAGGCGGAAGATGAGGTTGAGGAGCGCGCGGCTGTGCCGGGTTCGGCAGGGCCGCAGGAGACCAGAAAAAAGGCTAAAACGGGGGCGCAAAGCGCAACACGTACGCTTCGTTCAATAGATTTAGCGATAACCATTCCACCGGAGGAACCCGGCAGAATCGTCCGTGATATGGACATCAGGTAGAACCCTGATCTAGGAATTAGCCCCGAGGAGAACGAAAAGTGCCACGCACTACCCTGATTCGCCTCAATTATAAGGGTACTTGTGGCGTCGCGATCCGTCAATCGGCTAATCTTACAAGGGCTTATTAAATGAGGAAGGATTGCTGTCCCCGCAGGCAGGTTGTATAGTTCCTTCCGGATCAGGACATGGGAATTATGTGCACAAATCTGTTAAAGCAGGCCGCGCCGGTTTTTTTTGCCCTGATTTTTTTCAGCGGTCCGTCTGTTGTGCTTGCCGCGGCGGTGAACGAGAACCAGGAGCTCAATTTCGGGGAATGGGCGGTTACCAGCAATACTGCTTCCTATAATGTCCGTATAGACGCCGACGGAAGCTACACGAATTCCCCCGCCCTTATTCTTGTGGGCAATGCGCCCACGCGCGGAGAGTATCTTATTACCGGCCTTCCTCCTGCAACATTGATAAGCAGTATAGATGTCAATCAGCTCGATGCCCTGGACGGGCCGGGGGCGGAAAATTTTTCCATGAATAATTTTGAGGTTAATTATCCCGGCGGGACTACCACAAACGGCCTCGGCAATCTTATAATTTACCTGGGCGCTCAGGCCAACACCTCGGGAACGGCGGCGAACTATGCCGACGGCACCCATTCAGGCCAATTGCGGCTGACTATCAATTATTGATAGTGTAATTCAAATTGATAGTTTAATTCAATAAGTTCAGCAGGAGAAAATGGAATGCGAGTATATGGTTTCAACGTTGGTTATGCCTTTCTGACTTTGGGTTGCGCCGCGATAATTTTTACGGCATGGTCGGCAAGTGCCCTGGTCATCACTCCATTTCTCATTGTCATTGAAGGCAGAAACCGTTACGCGGATGTCGCCATGGTCAACGACGAGGATGTCATCAAAAATTACGAGGTGAATTGGAAATTTTATAAAATGCAGGAAGGAACAGGAAAATATCTGGCGTCCAAGACCTCGACCACCGAATTCGATCTGACGAAAAACATCGTCTTTACGCCCAAGCGAGCGCAGCTGGGCCCCAGGTCCATGCAAAAAATCCGGCTTGGCCTGCGTATTAAGGGAGAGCCGCCTCCGCCGGGGGACTATCGGGCCCATCTGGAGTTACGCGAGGCAGACCTTGCCGGGCCGGATGATCCCAATCAAAAGGGAATGCGTGTAAGTGTCAATGTCAATGTGGGTTTCACCGTTCCGGTCGTCTACCGCGTGGGGGAGCCGGATGTCACCGCGGAGATCGGGGATGTGACGCCCCGTATCAATCCGGAAACCAAGAAGATAGAGGTTTCCGTGCCGGTTACCCTCTCGGAGAGTCCTTATGGGGTGCTCGGACATCTCATGATTTATTATAAGGGCGACAAGGTCGGTGATATCAGAAACGCCAATATTTTTCCTGAGGCGCGTCATCGCACGTTCAATGTCGGCCTGAAAGCACAACAGCTTTCCGGGGGATCGCTGGAGGTCGTTCTCGTGGACTACAAAGACAAGGACAAAATTTATGCGCAAAAAACCATACCTGTGGGTCAATAATCAACCTTGAGAGAGGCATTGTCTTGAAAGCAGTGATTTTAGCCGGTGGACTGGGGACGCGGATCAGTGAGGAATCGCATTTAAAACCCAAGCCCATGATCACGATCAGCGAGAAGCCGATCCTCTGGCATATCATGAAAATCTATTCGCATCACGGGATCCATGATTTCATCATCTGCCTTGGCTACAAGGGCTATGTCATCAAGGAATATTTCGCGAATTATTTCCTTCATATGTCGAATGTGACCTTTGACATTGCGAATAATAAAATGGAAGTCCACCAGCAGCATGCCGAACCCTGGCGGGTGACACTTGTCGATACCGGAGAAGAGACGATGACCGGCGGGCGCGTCAGGCGTATTCGTCACTGTCTTGATGGCAAGGAAGATTTTTGCCTGACCTATGGCGACGGCGTCAGCAACGTGGATATCGGGGCCACGATCGCGTTCCATCAGAAGCACGGCAAGCTGGCCACGGTCACCGCGATCCAGCCGCCGGGACGCTATGGCGCGCTGCAGATTGATAATACGGCTGTGCAAAATTTTCAGGAGAAGCCACTGGGCGATGGATCATGGATCAATGGCGGCTTTTTCGTGTTCAATTCCTCCTTCATCGACAAATATATCGATGGCGACGCGACGCATCTTGAACAGGAACCCTTGCGTTCGCTGGCTGCGGACGGGGAGTTGCAGGCTTACCACCACGATGGATTCTGGCAGGCGATGGACACGTTGCGCGAGAAGAATCTGCTTGAGGATTTGTGGCGCAGCGGCAAGGCGCCGTGGAAGGTCTGGGGGTAGGCTTGTTTGGAAATTTTTACCGGGGCCGCCGCGTTCTTGTCACCGGCCACACCGGGTTCAAAGGCAGCTGGCTGGCCTTATGGCTGCGACAGCTCGGCGCGGACGTTACCGGCCTTGCGTTGGCGCCGGACACATCGCCCAGTCACTGGGACTTGCTGAAACTTGATGTTCATGAACACCGTGCAGACATTCGCGACGGGAAGGCGGTCGCCGCAATTCTCAGAGAAGCACGACCGGACATCGTTTTTCATCTCGCCGCGCAGTCGTTGGTGCGCCGTTCCTACCATGTGCCGGTCGAATCCTGGGAAACGAATGTGATGGGAAGCGTAAACCTGCTGGAGGCCTGCAGAAAGATGCTGGATTTGAAGGCCGTTGTTTTTGTGACGACCGATAAATGCTACGAAAACAAGGAATTACCCCGGGGTTATACTGAGGAAGACCATCTCGGCGGGCGCGACCCTTACAGCGCGTCCAAGGCTTCGGCGGAATTCGTGGCGGCGAGTTATCGCGACGCGTTTTTTAAGGGCTCTCCTTTGATCGCGACGGCGCGGGCCGGAAATGTCATCGGCGGCGGCGACTGGGCCGAAGACCGGATCATTCCCGATCTCGCGCGCGCGCAGGGGCGGGGCGAGGAGTTGATTGTCCGCTCCCCGGACGCAGTACGTCCCTGGCAGCACGTGCTGGAGCCGCTCGCAGGTTATCTTCAGCTTGGACAGAAACTACTGGAAAGTAAAAATGAGTTCGAAGGTCCGTGGAATTTCGGCCCCGATGAGAGCGAGGGGCTCAGTGTTTCCGAATTGCTCGGCCGCTTAGGCAAAGACTGGCCCTTGTCGTGGAAGGCCGTGCCGAACAAGACTCTGCATGAGACGGCAACGCTCAAGCTCAACAGTACCAAGGCGCGCCAAAGGCTGAAATGGAAACCCGTCCTCACTCTGGACCAACAGCTGAAAATGACGGCGGAATGGTACCGGGCTTTCCAGGAAAACGGCGCGGTTTTGAGTTCTGAGCAGTTAAAGGCCTACATCCATTCTGCAGAAAAGGCAGGCGCTGCATGGGCATGAAAACCAGTGGTACAGAAATTTCCGGCCTGAAGCTGATTGAAACATCTTTCGTTGCTGATCACCGGGGCAGCTTCTCGCGCTGGTTCTGCATGAAGGAACTGGAGCCGATACTCGCGGGGCGCGGTCTTGCACAGATCAACAATTCGAGAAGTCTTAAAGCAGGGACGATCCGGGGCCTTCATTTCCAGCGCCCACCCTCCGCCGAGATGAAAATCGTGCGCTGCATTCGCGGCCGCGTGTGGGATGTGGCGCTGGATATCCGCGCAGGCTCGCCCACTTTTCTGCAGTGGTTTGGAGCGGAACTCACGCCTGAAAACAATTTGATGCTGGCGGTGCCGGAAGGCTTTGCGCACGGCTACCAGTCTCTGGAGCCGGAGAGCGAATTGCTCTATTTAAATACCGAGTTTTATACGCCTGAGTTTGAAGGCGCTGTCAATCACGCCGATCCGCTGGCGGCGATCAAGTGGCCGGTTCCGGTGACGGATCTTTCGGACCGCGACGCGAACGCGCCGTTTCTAACAGAAGAATTTAAAGGACTGAAAATATGACTCTCGAAATCTCCCCCAGGGCGAAAATATCCAAACTCGCCGACATCGAGGATAGCGTGCGCGATAGCCGCATCGTCATCGGCGACGACACGGTTATCGACAGTTTCGTGAAATTCAAGCCGGCGGGTGGTTCGGGGGACGTCATCATCGGCGCACGCACCACCATCAACTCCTGCTGCGTGCTTTACACAGGCAACGGCATCACGATCGGAGACGATGTCGCGATTGCCGCCAACTGCACCTTCGCGCCCACCAATCACGCTTACCACGAAAAAGACAAGCTCATCCGCGAGCAGCGTTTTCTGCCGAGCAAGGGCGGGATTATTATTGAAGACGACGTGTGGATTGGCGCGGGATGCGTGCTGCTCGACGGCGCGATCCTGCGCAAGGGCTGCGTGATCGGCGCCATGTCCCTGGTGCGGGGCGAAGTGCCAGCCTATACCATCCAGATCGGCAATCCTTTGCGTCAGATCGGGCAGCGGAAATGAAATTCACTGTTCTGGGAAGCACGGGATTTATCGGCAGTGCCATGGTGCGCCATCTCCGGGCTGAAGGGATGGAGGTCGATACGCCGCCGCGCGATATCCTGAGTCTACGCGGAAATCCGGGCCATGTCATTTATGCCATCGGCCTGACCGGCAATTTCCGCCAGCAGCCGGACGCGGCGATCGAGGCGCATGTCAATGTCCTTCGTCGGCTGATGGATGGTGCTGAATTCGACTCCTGGCTTTATCTTTCCAGCACGCGGGTCTATGGCGGACTCTCTCCGGATGTTCCGGCGGCTGAGGATTCCACCTTGCCGGTCAGGCCGGGCGCTGATTCTCTTTATGATCTAAGCAAGCTGCTTGGCGAAGCTATATGCCTTTCCCGCCCGGAGAAAACCGTGCGCGTGGCGCGGCTTTCCAATGTTTTCGGCGTCGGTCAAAGCGAGCATACATTCCTGGGCAGCGTGGTGCGTGACCTGATGCGCGAAGGGAAAAGCATTATCGGGCAATCGCCGGAATCTTCTAAAGATTATATCTCTA
>Ga0073903_10001483_pt1 | contig 12186 bp, 7 predicted proteins | sample KloWWTKNB14_bulk_FD_66665 | JGI IMG/M metagenome (GOLD analysis project Ga0073903, IMG submission 66665) | Active sludge microbial communities from Klosterneuburg, Austria, studying microevolution and ecology of nitrifiers - Klosterneuburg... | ecosystem: Engineered > WWTP > Aerobic digester >... | reverse complement strand
TCGAGCGTGGACCGTGCGGCTCGTCTGCGACTTTGGAGGAACGTCACCAAATGTCGCCGCCGCGATCGCTCAGGCCGCCAGCAAAGAAGGGTACATCGGTGTTCGCAAGCAGATGGCCAGTTCCGCTCGACGCCTGCCGCCGGAACTCGCACTGCCGATTATTCGCGAGTTGTTGAACTACGACGAAGACGCCGCCGACATCCATCAGCCGCTGCTCATCTGGTGGGCGATCGAATCGCAGGTTGGGAGAACAACAATCGACAACATCGTGAAGCAACTCTTGTCCGATCCGACGACCTGGCAACGGCCACTTGTCGCCCAGCATCTCACCGATCGCCTGATGAAACGCTACGCACTCGCCGGAACACGCCAGGATTTGCTCGGAGCGGCGGCATTGTTAAAAGCTGCCCCCGACAAGACCAGCATCGACCATTTGCTCAAAGGATTCGAAGAGGCGTTTCAGGGTCGCAGTCTGGCGGGAATCCCGGATGAACTGGTGGACGCTTTGGCCAAGAGCGGCGGCGGTTCGCTGGCGTTGCGATTCCGTCAGGCTCAGCCTGAAGCCATCGCCGAAGCTGTCAAAACGATTCGTGACTCGTCCGCCCCACGTGAAAACCGCCGTCAACTGATCGAGATCTGCGGGCAGATTCACCGAGCCGACCTGCTGCCGATGCTGCTCAATCTGGTCGCCAGCGAAAAGGACGCCGGCGTGCTGGCGACCACATTCACCGCTCTGCAAAACTTTGACTCTGCAGATGTCGCAAATCCTGTCGTCGCAAGGTTTCCCGGTCTCGCGGAAGAACCTCAACTGGCGGCGGAAGCGTTACTGGCAAGTCGCACGGAATGGTCAAAACGCCTGCTGGCAGCGGTCGATGCCGGTGCAGTGGACAAGGAACAGATCACGGTGTCCGGATTGCGCAAAATGCTGATGCACAACGACGATGCCATCAAAGCGGCCATCGAAAAACATTGGAGCGAAATCGGCGGGCTGTCACCGGCGCAGGTGCAGGCGGAAATCGCCAGACTCAACACAATGCTGTCATCCGGCACGGGCAATCCAAAATCAGGCAAAGTGCTGTTCAACAGCAACTGCGGTCGCTGTCACCTGCTCTTCGATGAAGGCGGTCGCATCGGCCCGGATCTGACACCTTTCGCTCGCGGTAATCTGGAACGCATGCTCATCAACGTCGTGAACCCCAGTCTGGAAATCCGCGAAGGCTTTGAAAACTACGTTGTCGTGACCACTGACGGCCGCGTCTTGAACGGCTTCCTTGCCGACAAAGACAGTCAGGTCGTGATCCTCCGCGGAGTCGATGGCCAGAATGTCATCCTCAGAAAAGATGACATTGAAGAAATGCGCGTCATCCCGCAATCCGTCATGCCCGAAGGCTCTCTGAAGCTGCTCAACGACCAGCAAATCCGCGATCTGTTCGCCTACCTGCGGGCGTCGCAACCGGTGAATTACTAAACGCCGTTGGTAGCGGCGATGTCGATCCGTCGGGCAGCGCCGTGAAGCATTTTTCCCTGAGCTTTCGGGCCAAAGGCCCATCCGTTCCAATAGCCTGGGCCAACGGCCAAAGAAACTGTGAATACCGCGTTCGAAAGCCCCAAACGGGGCGTCCATTCATTCAGGATAAATCGAATTGTCGGCCCGTTGGGCCTTCATGGATAATGAAAATGCCTGTCACCAGGGCCGCTGGCCCTGGCTATTGGAACGAATGGCCCGTTGGGCCGGAATCGCAGAGAACACAAACACCTCACTTCGGGAAAAACTGATCCCGCACTTTCCACGCGGCTTCCATATCCAGCTTTTCGCCTTCGAAGATTATCTGGCGGTTCAGCTTGTCCTTTCGAGCCTTCAGATAGCGCGTCACGTTCATCCAACGGATGACCTGACCGCCGGTGATTTCATCGGTCTGGCGAATGACGAGAAACACGTCCACCGGCTGATTCACCCAGTAGTCGAGGTGGCGGTCATTCCTGACGTCGAAGACCTCGCAGCCATCGGCTTTGCGAGTCCGCAGGTACGAGTTGCCGCTTTTGAGCTGAACGTAGATCCTCTTCCCGCTCGCCTTGCCATCGTTGTCCTTGAACTCGACTTCGCCATCAATGCCGTGGTCGAACATCGTCACCGGTCGGAAGATCTGGTTTGCCTCACCCGCGATGGCCATCATGTGGCCGATGAGGATTTGCTCCAGCGCCTGCGTGTCGAGTTCGCGAGTCGTGATCTCGTCCATCGCCAGAATCTTCCGCGCCACGGGATCGCTCGTCAGCCGCTGCTCGATGATGTCGATGAACGGCACCTTCTCGTCGCATTTGTTGCAAATAATGAACGTCTTTCCATCGGCGAGGCGGTCACTTACGGCGGCAAGGTCTGTGACCGGTTTTCCACCCTGGCAGATGTACCGCCGGTCGCGCGACACTTCGCAGGCATACCGGGCGAGATGGCGATGCACATACTCAATGAACATCGCCTTCAGTTCGTCCGACACCTCCTTGTCGAAGTAGAGGCTGATCTTTGCCTGGCCTTCGCCCTGCTTGTTGTCAATCTTCAGTCCGAGCACATAGCCCTTCGGCGAAGAAAACTCCGCCGCGTTCCGCCACAGTTCGCGGTGCTGAAACTCCTGGCTGTACCACAACCGCACCACCAATGTCGTCCAGACTGTCTGCCATTCGCCGCTGAATGTGTACGAGACGAAGAAATCTGGATCGCGAGGAAGATTTTTTTCTCGCCGGTATTGCGATGGAAAGACGAGATGCCGTCCGTGAGGCGTGTCCTCGGCGATGCAAAGTGAACGGTCGAGAAAAGTCTGCACCAGCGCCCGCAGGAGCAGATCTTCATCGGCGCGATGCTGCAGCCGTTCCACACCGGTGAAGTCAAAGCCGGGGCCATAAATGTCCGCCTCCAGCACACAGCCGATCTCGTCCGTGTGCGCGCTGGCGGCGCGAATGATCGCCCCGGCGTAGCCGTTCAGCAGTTCGGGCTGTAGCAGCACGAGATCGCCAAACTTCAGGGGACGGGCCAGACCGTGATTCGCCAGCAGCGTCACCGCCGTGCGCACGGCGGACTCGTCGAATTTTTCACCCGGCAACGCCTGCTCCAACCGTTGTGCCAGTTCGGCGAAGCGCAGCAGCCGGATGTCCGACGTGTCGCGCATGGCCATCACGGAATTCTTCAATTCAGCCAGCAAGCGCGGTGTGCTCGTCCATGGCAGCTTGTCCCACGGGATGCTCTCGGCAATGAGCTGTTTCAGCTTCGAGGGCTGGCCGCCGTTTTCTTCGTCCGAGCAATTCCGACCGTTCTTGGCGCTTGTTACCAACCAATTATCTAGACCATGCTCTTGGCAAAATCTGTCGAGCTTTGCCTTTCCCAACTTCGGCTCGCCGACATCGACCTGCGAGAAGATTGCCAACCGAGCCGCTTCGCGTTTCGACTCGTGATTGCCGGCGGAAGTTTTCAGTGCCTTAAGCCAGTCGCCGGCCTCGGCAAAAGGATTGTCTTTCTGCGGATTGATGAGCAGCAGCGCCAGCGCGGTCTCCTCCAGGAAGAGCTGATGAATGAGGCGGTAATCCTCCTGCCCGGCTAAGTCCCACAGCAACGCTTCGCGCTCCAGCGTGGTGTCGGGCGGGAGCGGCAAATCCAGCCGCCAGACGTTCATGCCGTGAGTGCGATCGCGGACGACGTATTTGTCCTCGATCAAGCGATGCGCCAACGAGGTCTTGCCCACCGTCCTCTCGCCGAGCAACACGACCTTGGCATTCACGTAGCGGCGCGTCGCTTCGGCCGACGGCGCGGGGCGGACGCCCGTGAGGCGATAGACGTAGATCTCCCCATCGGTCACGCCCGCCACGAGTCGCGAACCATCGGGACTGAAGGCGACGGAAATCGGAATTCTTGTTCCTTCGCGCGTGGAGATTACCTGCAAACACGCCCCCGATTTCCAATCCCAAAGTCGGACGGTTTGGTCCGTGAAGCCCGTGGAGGCGATCAAGGTGCCGTCGGGGGAGATGGCGACTGAGAACACGCTTCTTTGATGACCCTCCAAGGTCCCGACGCAGGTTCCCGCTTCCAAGTCCCAGACTTTGACGGTCTTGTCCTCCGAACCCGAAACGGCGAAGCGGCCGTCGGGGTGGATTTGAACCGACTTCACGATGTCCGTGTGGCCCTTAAAAGTTGCGAGGCATTCACCAGTTTCAAGGTTCCACCAGCGAACTCGCCCGTCTCGATGTCCGGATACCGCTCGAGTTCCAGCCGGATTGGCGGCGCTGCTGAATACATCGTCCGCGTTCTCTTTCCCGAACTCGATGGTCTTGATGCAAGAGTCTGATGCCAGGTCCCAGAGCCTAAGCGTTCCGTCCCATCCAGCCGAAAGCGCCCGAGCATTGTCCTGCAACGCAACCACCGACCTGACTTGGTTGGTATGAGCATTCAACTCTGCCAACTGTTGGCCAGAGTTCGCGTCCCAAACGCGAACGGATTTGTCTGAAGATCCTGACAGAACTCGCCTTCCATCAGGTGTGAGCGCCACCGAGTTCACTTCGTCTTCATGCCCTTTCAGCGTCGCCCGGCATTCACCGATCTCCAGATCCCAGATCTTGACCGTCTTGTCGTCCGAGCCTGATGCCGCCCATTTCCCATCTGGGCTGACGGCCACGCTGCTGACCCAGCCCTCGTGCCCCATGCACTTGCGTTCCAGCACGGCCAGCGGCTCGGCCTGCTTTGGTTGCTCTGCCTTCGGCGCCTCATTCTTTGCCGGCTCCTTCTTTGGAGCAGACTTTGCCGTCGGCACCGCTTCCGCTGTTTCCGGCTGGCAAGCCGTCAGCACTTCCGCGAACGCCGCCTCCGCTTCTTCCCGGAAATCCACATACTTGTAGCGCCGCAGCGTGTCCGGCAGATCGCAGTCGGCCAGCAGCAGTGGTATGAAGCGGCGGCCTGCATTGGACGGATCGCGATGGATGGCGGTGCTCCGCTCCAGGGCCACCCAGCCCGAGGCGAGCGCATTCGGGGAGATGCAGAGCAGCAGCACGCGAGACTGTTCCAGTCCTTCATCGACTTTCAACGCGATGATGTCGCCGGGGGCGATGGTCCATCCATCGAACCACACTCGCAACCCGGCCGCTTTCAGACGCTCGGCCAGTCGGCGGACTTGCGGCTTGTCGTTTGAGTTGTGGCTGAGAAACACATCAAACTCGCAGCCGCCAGACGCGGCTTCGTCAGTTGCCGCAGTCTCGCGGGCTGTCTTCTTCGATGCCTTTTTCGCCATGCCCCACCACAACCCCGCCAGCAACTCAGGTCCGCAATCTCAACATTCGATCGCCTTGTAAGCCGACAAGGTAGCCCGCCCGGGGGCGTTGGGGAAGTGATACGCGGCTTACGCGACACAAAGATCCGAATCAAGTGCGGCCCCACTGGCCCCGTGCCAGTGGACCGCAGGTTTGGAAGCTAAACTTTCCTGAACTGTTGTTTTGCAACCCATTTTTCCTTCCATGTTTTTGGGTGAGAATCGCGTTTGGTTGAGATGGGACGACGCCACGCTTCTTCAGCGATCTCACGCCCCGTCCAGTAATCGATCGGTCGCCCGGAATTCTCCGGAGGTTCACAGGCGATTGCGATGATCTGAGCCACCTGTTCCGCAGTAAACGTCCCTGGACTGCCACGGTGGGGTGCGTTACTGAGAACCTCTTCGATCGCCGAACGCAGCGCGGCCGTTGGGCGGCTGCATTCCATGCTGATGAGTGCATCGAATGACTGCTGCCAGCGTTGCCGCCAGCGTCTCATCTGCCTCTCGCGTTCGAAAATTCGCCGGAATCTGGTGAAATCAGGGACAATGTCTGTGGCCGAGACCACCCGAACTGCGATAGCATTCGACAACGACATTGAGACTGAGTCTCATTTTCGACAGGAGGCGGCGAGTCTTAAAGCCTTCTGAAGTGATGTGTGAATTGTATCTGCATCGCAAAACGAACTGCGTTTTGCGAGGTCGGTGTTAGTCTAAGGCTGTGCTTTACCTCGTTTTTAGGGGCTGTGCTCTCGTGAAAACATTGCGATTGGCTGATTTGTCTCCCGGGTCGTCTGCAATTGTGACCGCAATTTCAGGTGCCAGCAGAATTGCTTCGCGACTGATGGAAATGGGCTTCGTTCCCGGTGCCGTTGTCCAGGTTCTGCGACGGGCTCCCTTCGGAGGTCCGATCCAATACCGTGTCCACAATGGCTCAATTTCGATGCGATTCAGCGAGGCGGCCTGTATCTCGGTAACAGATAATTCCGAATGGTCGGAGCCAGTTGCCACCACCCCGGTCCGCGAGATCCAGTTCGCCGCCCATTGATGGATGGAGTCGTCAGTTGCCTTTTCAGTTAAGACTGACATGCAAAGGTTTCTCGCCTTCGCCCTTGCTCTGGCCTGAAGTCCCGTCGAATTCACCTCCACGCTTCGCGGTATCGCTGTGACTCCACCGTCACCAACAATCACATCCGTGAGTGCCCGGCCCGCGCGAGTTGCTTTAATTGGTAACCCGAATACGGGCAAGAGCACTCTCTTTAACGCGCTGTCGGGGATGAGAGTTCGCACCGGAAATTACCCCGGTGTTACGGTGGAACAACGGATCGGCAAAGCGCAGTGGTCCGGTCGCAACATTGACTTGGTAGACCTGCCCGGCACATACAGTCTTTCGCCAAAATCCCCCGATGAAATGGTGGCCGTCCAGGTTCTGACCGGTTGCTGTGACGAACCTAAACCGGACCTCATCGTCTGCATCTGCAATGCGTCAGCGCTGGAGCGAAATCTGTATCTGGCGACGCAGGTCATGGAAGTCAATTGTCCGGTCATCCTGTGTCTCAACATGTGGGACGCCGCAGTTCATGCGGGAATTCGAATTGATACAGAGTCTCTCAGCCGCGAACTTGGCGTCCCGGTCGTTGCCACGTCAGCGACCAGGCGTGAAGGTCTTGATGACCTCAAGGCTGCCGTGCTCAAGTCGCTCGCTGAGGCAGAGTCGAAGGATCGCGATCCAGGTCGTGATTATCCGAATTCTTCCAGCATTCTTACTGGCACGGTCGTTTCTGAAATTGAGCGACTTGAGGAGTTGCTGTCCAAACTCGGGATTCCCGCAGAGAAGCGCTCACCATTTCTTGTCGCACGCAGTTTGCTGGACGCCGACGGTTCGGTCGAACGTATGCTGACACATGATGCTGGAGAAGACTACCGCTCGGCCCTCGAAGAGTCGCGCAAGTTGCTCGCTGAGTCCGGAATTCATGTGCCTGGCGTCGAAGCTCAGCAACGATACCGATTCATCAATCAACTGCTGTCGCGCGTTCAGACACGATCAAAGGCTTCGACCACGACGTTGACCGATCGGATCGATTCTGTTCTAACGCATCGTTTTTTTGGATTTATTATCTGCCTCGCGGTGCTGCTGCTGGTGTTTTCGACCATCTACTGGTTTTCGCAGCCGGTGAGCGAAGGCGTCGAAGCCGCGCTGGGCTGGGTGAGTTCGCTCATTCAGAGTTCGATGGCCCCCGGACCGCTGCGAAGTTTGCTAACCGAAGGCATTGTCGCCGGGGTCGGCTCAGTCCTCGTCTTCCTGCCCCAAATCTGCCTGTTATTTCTGTTCATCGCGCTGCTGGAAGACTGCGGCTATATGGCGCGGGCGGCGTTTATGATGGATCGTCTGATGAGTCTGCTCGGCCTGAGCGGACGCTCTTTTCTGCCGCTGATGTCGTCGTTCGCGTGCGCTGTTCCCGGCGTTATGGCCACGCGCGTGATCGATGATCGTCGCGATCGCTTCGTGACGATCATGATCGCGCCGCTCATGAGTTGCTCTGCGCGGCTTCCCATCTATGTCCTGATGATCGGAGCGTTCATTCCAGACACCGGACTGCTCGGCGGCTGGCTGCCATTGCGCGCTGTTGTGTTGTTCGCCATGAGCACTCTTGGACTGGTCGTCGCGGTTCCAGTCGCCCTGATCCTTCGAAAGACGCTGCTGCGGGGAGAATCGTCGCCGTTTCTGCTGGAACTGCCCGACTACCGCATGCCGTCGCCGCGCGTGGTGGCGCTGCGAATCTGGGAAAGCGGCCTCGCCTTCGTCGTCCGCGCCGGAACACTGATCTTTGCGACCAGCGTCGTTGTCTGGGCCGCTGGTTCATTTCCCGGCAACCACCAGGAACAATACGCACTCACGGCAAAGATCGAAGCACTTCAGGAAGATGAAGAAACAAATGCGGATCAAATTGAGGTTGTCGCATCCGAGTTGAATGCTGTGAACTCGCGGCTCCTGGAACAAAGCATTCTCGGTCGGACCGGGATGGCGATTGAGCCCGTCGTCAGGCCGCTTGGCTGGGACTGGCGGATCGGCGTGGGCGTCATCGCCTCGTTTCCAGCGCGGGAAGTCGTCATCGCGACGCTCGGAACAATTTACAGCCTTGGTGGCGACGTTGACGAAGAAAACGAAGGCCTTCGCGGCACACTCATCGCCGCCACCCGGCCCGATGGCACGCCGGTTTTTTCCATTCCGGTAGCGTTGTCCATCATGGTCTTCTTCGCGTTATGCGCCCAGTGCGTCTCGACACTGATGGTCATCCGCCGCGAAACCAACAGCTGGCGCTGGCCCGCCTTTTCCTTCGTCTACATGACCGTCCTCGCGTACATCGGCGCGTTTCTGACCTACCAGATCGGGATGCGGCTCTAACCAGATGACGGTCGCTTAAGCACTCATGCGTAAGTCCTGGGGCATAACTTGGCGAGCGGTGGGTGTCAGCCCACCGAGTTGCCCACATTTGACTCGGAGGGCTTACGCCGCTCCGCTCGCCGGGTTTGCGGCGAGCCGCGAGACGTCTGTCTCCGAGTACTGCGCTTCCGCAATCCATTGTTATGCCCCAAAACTTACGCATGGGTGCTTATCGACGACGTTCCCCTTGCGGCTCACGACATTTCGATTACATCAACACTTCGACGAAGGCACAGACCCGTCCATTTGGGACTGGTAATTAGCTCCATGTTCGAGCGGGACGCATACGCAGCAGATTGGCTTCCTCGTCGTTGACGAATTCTTGTTTCGCCGGATCAAATGTCAGTTTCCGCTTGAGGATCCAGGACATGGCGGCGGCGTGGCAGGCGATGTGCGAGTTTCGCATGACGTCTGGATTCGCAACCGTCGGCTGACGAGACTTCACACTGTCGAAGAAGTTTCTGGCATGAGCTGACACATCCAGTCCCTTTACCTTTGCGGCTTTGTCCTGCAACTCGCGACGCAGTGAGTCGGACGAAACTTCCGTCCCGCCGTTGTCGCCCGTTTCAATCGAACCTTCAGAACCGACAAATCGCACGGGGCATGTGCCAAGCGATGTGTTCCAGTTCGGACCGCGATCTCCAAACGGATTGGGCAGGAAGTCGAGGATCAGCTTGACGCCGTTTTCGTACAAACAGGTGATGCCGGTCTCGGACGCTTCGAATGAAATCGGAGTCGTGTCGTCCGCCTGATTCGCCCACTGACAAAGATCAACCGTGTGAGCGCCCCAATCGAGCAGACGGGCACCGGAATCAAAATCGTAGTAACCGCGCCATTTGCCTTTGACGTAATCCTGGTTGTAGGGCCGCCACGGAGCCGGGCCCAGCCAGAGATTCCAGTCACACTCCGCCTTGGGCGGCGTGAGTTCACCAGGCAACCAGCTGTTATCAAGCGTCGGCACGTAGACGGATGCATAGAGCGTGTGCAGTTTGCCAAGTTTACCGCTTTGAGCGATCTCCACGGCCTGCACAAAGTTCGGCACACTGCGACGTTGAGTTCCCGCCTGGAAAATTCGTCCGGTGGTCTTCATTGTTTCCGCCAGTTTCTGACAGAGTTCGATGGTGAGTCCACAAGGTTTTTCGCTGTAGACATCTTTGCCAGCCTGAGCCGCCAGCATCGACGCATCGGCGTGCCAGCGGTCACCGGTCGCAATCAGGACAGCATCGATATCTTTGCGATCCAGCAGTTCGCGAAAGTCACCGTACAGCTTGCAGTCGACCGTCCCGTAGTGCGTATCGACAAGAGCCTTCCCCGCATCTCGACGACTGGCCTGAACATCCGCGATGGCAACACACTGCACGTCGGGCAGCCCCAGCATGGCGGTTAGGTCGTAAGTGCATCGCGGCCCGATGCCGATAACTCCCAGCGTGATTTTTTCACTGGGAGCAACAGCCCCACCACGTCCCAGGACATGTGCGGGGAGAATCAGGGGCACTGCCGCCGCCATTGAAGCTCCAAGGAATTGCCGTCGTGTTCGCCCGTACGCCTTGTCCATATCCGCACCGTGTTTCTGAACTGAAGGTGGCTGTATTGAAGATCATGAACAATCGTTCTAACCTCGCGCAGCCCGAGAATCAAGCTGGAGACCAAGCGGACGCCATTTTGAACGCCGATTTCCACAAGCGATTTGCTCATGACACTTTTGCTGGGATTATGAAAAAACGAATTCCAGTATCGCAGCAAACAGTTGGAATCTCATATTGCTGAGAAGATTTTTATTCGTCGCGTTGTCGCTTGTGGGTTTTCGGGCACCACCGACCCCGCGTCGGTGGATCTCTGACTGGTAAGCTACAGCAGAAAACTGGCACTCCGCCTTGGCCTGCACCGACCCTGTGTCGGTGTAGCCGCGATGAGTAGCCAAAAGTCGCCCAACCACCGACACGGGGTCGGTGGAGGGTGTTGTTCGCGACGTCATTGTGTTGTAGCTGATCAGTCTTGCTCCCACCGACGCAGGGTCGGATGGAGAGCGATTCGCTGGGGCGAACTTCGGTTGCAGGCGAGGCGCGCGCCAAGACATTTATTGGCCGCTCGATGCTAACACAGCGACTGCGAGGTGTCGGAAAGTTTCGGAAATCTGACGCGGTCCAGACCGCTCAAGACTCTCGATATGCGATCACGATGCTCTTCGATAAACTCTTTCGGGGCGGCGTCCTCTCAGATTGACGAGATTCCTGTCGAAGTGTGGCGAAACGGTGATCGCCTGAAACTTTCACTGCCGATGCAGCCCTAATCGCGGAGTACCTGAGTGACGACCGAAAGACAGTTCATCAGACAGCTTCAGGCACGGTTTCCCGCTCGCCCGCCAGTGACGATTGGTATTGGTGATGACGGAGCGGTCCTGGATGTAAGTTCGAATTCTCAGCAGGTGGTTGTGACGGACCTGTTGCTGGATGGAGTGCATTTCGATCTGCGATCCACAAGTCCACTGCTCGCGGGCCGCAAAGCGATGGCTGTCAATTTAAGCGACCTCGCGGCAATGGGATGCAGGCCAACGGCGGCTTTTGTGTCACTGGCCATTCCACGAGACCTCGGCGGCACCGGTCCGGAATTCCTCACCGAACTGTATCGCGGTATCCAGCAGATGACCGATGAGTATCAGTTCTCGCTGGCGGGCGGCGATACGAATTCGTGGAATGGACCATTCGCCATCAATGTCTGTCTCACAGGGACTCCGTTTGGCGTTCGACCTTTCTTGCGTTCAGATGCCAGAGCAGGCGATGTCCTCTGGGTTTCAGGACGGCTTGGAGGCAGCCTGCGGTCTGGCCGGCACCTCACGTTTCAGCCTCGACTGCGGTTGTCCGAGTGGCTGTCGGGCACCGTTGAGGTGCATGGCATGATGGATATTTCGGATGGTTTGTCAGTGGACCTGCACCGCCTGATGGAAGCCAGCGGCACGGCTGCGGAAATTATTGAGGCGGCGATACCCATTCATCCCGATGTTCCAGCGGAATGGAATGCCGAACAACGTCTCGCTTCCGCGCTGAGTGACGGAGAAGATTTTGAGTTGTTGTTCACCGTCGCGGCCACGACTGCCGAGTCCATGATGGTGGCCGCCCATCATGACGGATTCCTGATGCACCAGATTGGTGTCGTCACACACGGGGCTGGCGTGCGTTTGATGGACGCGGCCGGAAATTCGAGTGTGCTTGCCCCAAAGGGATGGCAACATGAATTCTGAATTTTCCGATCCGCCAGAAAATGGGCTCTCGCGAATGCATAATATACTTCACGCGGCGCGGATTGATGTCCTTGTTCCGAGGCTCCTGCCTCGGAACACACTGCTCCCGAGGCTCCTGCCTCGCGAGCTTGTCACTGGAGGCAGGAGCCTCCAGTGCAGTGCGTTCCAGGGCTGGAGCCCTGGAACGAGAATTGACAGCCTCATTCCAGGCCGCGTGCAGTATA
>Ga0073903_10001482_pt1 | contig 12188 bp, 10 predicted proteins | sample KloWWTKNB14_bulk_FD_66665 | JGI IMG/M metagenome (GOLD analysis project Ga0073903, IMG submission 66665) | Active sludge microbial communities from Klosterneuburg, Austria, studying microevolution and ecology of nitrifiers - Klosterneuburg... | ecosystem: Engineered > WWTP > Aerobic digester >... | reverse complement strand
AACTCTCAAAAACAACCGAATTATTTATTCCTTCATTAATCGGCAAAGAACTGAAAGCCGGTGACAGCATTAATGATATTGCCTCCCTGGCAAAAGAAAAATACAGTTCAAGGGATTCCGGTACTTATAGGATCACAAAAATTGAAAACGGAGTGGCCAGCATAACGTATACCGGCACACAGTATATCACTACCGTAATGGAACAAATGGGTATGGAGATGAATATGATCATCAATAGTACCGTGAAAACTGAATTGCAGGTAGACATGAAAACAGGAATCGTACTGTTAAAATCATCAGAACTGGACACCAACACCACCGTTGATGCCGGGGGGATGACGATACCGGCAACCGGTAAAACAACAACAACGATAAAGATCACACCGGCTTCATGATCGCAGAAGCAGTTCGATTACATCAGGTTTTCCCGAAGCTACCCGGGGTTTGGTACCTTTAGCAATATTAAAGCAGCCTTATGTATGAGCACCGAAAACAACCGCTGGCCACCAAAGCCACTTTTTACCAGCGGGTATTAAAAAATATCTTTATTGCATCGCTTATAATGCTGCTTTGCATTCTAATTGGTGTGGCCGGATATCATTACTGGGGAGAAGCTTCCTGGATAGATTCACTGCACAATGCATCCATGATTCTGAGTGGCATGGGGCCAGTAATTGAAATACATACAGTGAGCGGCAAATTATTTTCTTCCATTTATGCGCTATTCAGCGGAGTGGTATTCATTACCAATGTGGGCATCATACTAGCGCCGGCTATGCACCGCATGTTCCATCGTTTGCACCTAGAAGAATAAAAAAGAGAACGGCCTATTTAGTTTTCTTTAAAACGATCTGTTCGTTTTGTTTGGCCACCACCCGGTTGAAGAATTCCCGTAAGGCTTCGTATTCTGACGTTTGAAAAAGCGTTTTATTGATCTCCAGCCGACATTGTATCGAAATGAGATTCGCTGATGGTTTCGAGACCGAATAAGAGAATGAAGCATCACCCTGCTCATTCATTTTCAGACTAAGTGGTTTCGGCATTTCATCAGCCGAGTATCCTTCGGGCACTATTATGATGATAGAATAATTCTCAAGAATTTTATAGGGCATTTCCACCGGGTAAAGCCTGTCAGTTGATTTGAAGGGATTGATCCTGTGTCTGCCTGTGATGACGGGATTAAGATAGACGATATTGGCCTGATCCCCGCCATAGGAAATATCATAATTAAAAGCAATGGGTTCTTCCAGGGCTGTAAGTGAATCAATCCGCAGGTTTTCTAACTTCACTTCGGTGTCATATTCTTTGACAAGTTCTTTCATCCAAGTTTCCCTGTCATTTGCTTTCAGCTTTTTTCTTACATCAACCGATTCGTAATAGCCATACAACTTGTTTATGTTCGCCTTCCATTCCCCTTTTTCATTGCCGGAAAGGATTACCGTAATATTTCCTTTTTCCGTCAACTGGTCAGCTTTAAGCGAAAGATGGGTGGCTTGCTCATTCATCACTTTTGCTGTTCCATTATAGCAATCGTAATTAAGCTTGCCAAAGCCGAGATTGGGATAGCTTGCATCCAGCAGTATTTCTTTTCCATCGATCCCGGCCCGGCTTATAACATAATTGAACTGGCCAATGACAGGGTAGTTATCATAGACAAATCCATAATCTCTCCGGCTGAGGATAACGGGGTCTGCCCGGATACCAGCATAACGCAGCATGGCCGTTAATAAAAGATTGATCTCGGCTACTCCCCCGCTCTTTTTGTCAAATACATTCCGCAAGGTACTTTCTGTATAAAGCTGGCGATAATCGGTACAGGTAACATTATCCCGTAAGTAGGCATATATCTTCTTCGCTTTTTCTGTTTCTGTTGTGGCATTTTGCAAAATGGCCGGCAATACTCCCGGCATCCAGGTGGCGGCATTTTCCATTTGCATACCAAAATCATCCCGTTTTAATAAGCTTTGGGCCAGATCCGGCCAGGTGGACATTACAGTCTGTGGACTTAAAGGTTCAAGGTAAGCAGCCAACTGGAACTCCAGTTTTGCCATATAATTCAACAAAGTGGTCGTATACGCTTCTTCCTTTAAAGGAGGCACATTTTTCATTGCCCAGCGAAAATCTGTTACACCACAGGTAATATTGATCTGTTCCGATCCAGTTGTTGATCCGTATGAATCCTTTTTCTTTAATTCCACGGAATAATTAGCCCGTTTATCTTTGCTGGTGTTCAAATAAAAAGGGTGTTCTCCCTGTGCTATCAGCATATACTTAAGGAAGGACGGTATGGCGACGGAGTATTCACTCCATAAACGGGGAATGTCTCCCTGAAAATACCAGGGTTGTAAATTGAAAAGGAAATCGGACGTTACTTTATACTCGTACTCAATGATAGAGCCCTCCTTTACATTAGGCAAGGTGAACTTTTTGACCACCCTGTTCTTATCCAGTTTATCCTTGAAAACTCCTGTCCTAACATCAAGTTTTGTTTCAACTATTTTACCGTTCTCATAATTATAAGTTACAGCTTTCACGTCATCCAATTGTTCTTCCATTTTACCATCTGTATATAAAGAAATCTCAACGGTGGCATGCGAATAAGCATTTCTTTTCAGGATATGTATCCGTTTGTGGCGTCTAAATTCCAGCGAGAACCATTCATTGCGGTTTCCCTTGATCTGCGTAGCGCCTATATCGGCAATCACGACAGCTTCAGCGCTGGTATCAACATCATAGTTCTTTCTTTCTATTTCTGCAATACTGATCTTCCCGAATTTGACCGTAGGGTTTTGCTGGGAAAAACAGCTGACTGAGCAAAGAATAAAAAAGGCAGATAGAAGCTTTTGCATTAAATACTATTTCAGTAAAAAGAATAATTAGGTTATAATTATCAGAACCCTTTCAGCGGCTGTTCATTTCGCACCAGCACCACCCGGCTGCGGTCAGCTTTGTAAACAGCATCATAATACTTCACCAAGTCAGGATACGTTTTAGCAGGAAATCGTCCGCTGTATTGTTCGATACTGCGGTAGTAGATCAATTTATTACCTGCCAATTTCACGGTGTTACTGTACTTTCCGAATTGGCTGCTGATAGAGACCGGCTGCGGCATGGCCTCAGGTTCATACCCTTTGGGCAGTTCGATCTCCACAGAATCGACATCCTTGTATTCAAACCCCAGATCGATATCATATTTTCTTTCATCGGTTGCACTTAGCTTCCGGTATGTTTTGTTCATAATGTTTGGGACAATGAACAACCGCTTGCCGGTGACCGTAGCATAATTGCTAACCGTTATTTCCAATGTTTCATCTATCACAGGAAGAATTGATTTATCCTGGCTATAATTAAACTGGTTCACATCGTAAGTGGCAAAATCCAGCTCTTCATGCAGGTATTCCTTCACTTTGTCTTTTGAAAGATTATTAATGAGACCATGAATATTATCCTGCTGCATACCGCTGTAATGCGTATTGCTTTTTACCAGCAGGGTGCCATCCTCAGCCAAGGTGGCTTTAATACTCCGGATCTGTAAATTTTCATTCATCCCATAGTGGGGTGTCCGGACCAATGCACCCCCATTTTCATCTACAGCCAGGGCATAGCGGTTGCCGGTATTGCCTCCCAAATAACCGGCACCATTTGTCTGGCTGGTGCATTCGAGCCAAACAGTATCTTTTCCCTGCGGCACAAATAATATGGCATGATTGAACTGCGATGAAGGCAGGTCAACCATCAGGTAATCATTATCATTGCCGGAACCGATCACCGTGTATACCGAGCGGATACCTGCTTCTTTTAATAAGGCAAACATGTAATTACTGAGGGCTTTGCAATCGCCATATCTTTTTGATGCCACATATTTGGCATCAAAGGGTTGCCAGCCACCCACACCCAATTGTATACTGATATACCGAGTATTTTGCTGCATGTATTCATACAACCGCCTTACCTTTTCTTTATCCTCAGTGACCCCACTTGTCAACTGACGCACTTTTTGTTTCACCTCCTCAGGTAATTCATCCCTCTCTTTTTTGAGGTCATACACAAATTTTCCAAAATCTTTCCAGCTTGCATTGCTGCCCTGGTAATCTTCCAGTACAAATTTTTCTGTGGCAAGAAAAACGCTGGTGGTGATCTCATGCCAGGACGGTGTAGCAAACTCTTCTTTGATCGCCGGCAAATCTTTCACTTCCCATGTGTAAGATTTTCCCTGCTTCACTTCGGCAACAACGGGTTCCCCTTTATAGTTAAACATTTTATAGCGAAGCGGGTTGCTGACCGGGCTGAGCACGGTGAGCCGGCTGTGCTGTACACTCATCGCCCCTTTTTGCTGGGGAATCCAGTCGGGAGAGAACATGGTCCCTTTAAAACGAATTTCCGTTTCGTATTCAACGGTGAAGGGGTATACCTTATAAAAAAAACTATGCCATTTCACCCGGTTATCATCTGCCAGGCTCGCATCATCATTACCGCTCACATCTTTTATTTCTCCCTTTTTGATGCTACGGATCTTTTTGCCAGAAGCATCATACAAGGAACCTTCAAAGGATTCCACGCTGCGGAGTTTATCATACCATTCTGCATGTGTGGCCCAGCGGTCACCCTGCTCATCCAAGATCGTATAAGCAACTTTCTGGTAAAAGCTGGCTTTATTACCCTCGGTGATCTCATACCGGATATCTTCTGTTCTTTTAATTACACTTGCATTTTTGAGCAGTGCTTCCGGTATAGCCACAACGGCATAGGAACTCTGTGCCATCCCGGCTAAGGAGATCAGTGTTGCCAGGCAAATCAACAGGATAAATCTATTGCGCATAAATTATTTTTTCTTTTTAAGTACGATCTGTTCAGCCTGCTTTTTTACCACCAGGTTAAAGAATTCCCGCAACATCTCATATTCTTCAGGCATAAAGTAGGCCCTGCTTATACGAATGCGGGAACGAAAGGAGATGCCGCTGCCAGACTGGGAAATACGATATTCAAACATTCCTTCATTTTCCTCATTCAACTTCACCACCATTGATTTTGGCAATTCATCCACTTCATAGCCGGAAGGTACATCCATTTGCAGGGTATATGTTTCATCAAAACCGTAGGGCATTTCTACAGGATAAAGACGTTCTGCTGATTTAAATGGATTTTCTTTATACCCCTCTCCAAACATCGGGTTCAGGTAAATGATATCTTCTTTTTCACCGGTAAAATCAAAATCATATTTTATTCCCAGCACTTCCTCATACTTATCAAGCGAATCCAGTTCGAACTTACTAACCAATATCTCCGTACCAAAAGCCTTTTTTATATCAGTTATCAATTGCTCTTTTCCTTTTTCTTTGATACGCTCCCGCAGGTTAAAAGACTCATAATAACCCGGGTTTTGCAGCATACTACCCACGATATTTCCTTTCTCATCGTTGACCACAAATACAGTTGTACTTTTTCTCTCCATTAATGAATCACTTTCCAATTCGATTGCATCAGCTGTCTTGTTGATCACTCTTCCGTGTCCGTTGTAACAACGCACGGGCAAATGCCCAAATCCTAGGCGGGGTTCACTGGCATCCAGGTAAAATGTTTTACCATCAATTATTATTCTTGCAATAACATAATTGTATTGCGTAATAAGCGGGTACAGGGGATAAGTCATTCCGTTGGAACGGGTACTGAGAATGACCGGGTCAGCTTCAATATCTGCGTACCTGAGCATAGCGGTTAGCAACAGGTTAATCTCAGCAACTGTACCACTTTTAGACTTCTCCAGGTTTTTAAGCGTTTGTTCTGCAAAAAGATCACTGTAATTGGTACAGGTAAAATTGTCCCGAACATAGGCGAATATCTTATGTGCCTTTTCTTTATTGCCATTCACTCCTTCAATAAGCGGCTTAACTATATCTTTCAGCCAGCCATTATCTTTGGTAACAGGCTTCCCGAAAAAATCAGCCTCCATCAGGTCATTGGCCAATTTGGGCCATGAACCCATAATATTCCGGTAAGTGAGTGGCTGCCGGTATTCTGACAATTGAAATTCAATCTTGGCAATATGGTTATCGATGGTGGAAGTAAAACTTTCTTCTTTTAACGCCGGCACATTTTTCATTACCCACCTGTTGTCTGATACATTGGCAGTAAACTGGTACCTTTCAGAAGCGCCAATACCACGACTATCTAAAATGGTAAAACTTTCTGAACGCAGTTTTTTATCATTGATATCATATTTTTTATACCCACGGGTCAGAAAAACATAGCCTAAAAATTCTGGTAAAGCCAGATTGTATTCACTCCATAAACGGGGATAGGCTCCCTGAAATTCCCATGGCTGAAGATTCTGCAAAAAATCTGAGGTAATGGTATATTCATACTCGATGATGGAACCTTCTTTCACATTCGGGAAGGTGAATTTTTTAACCACCCTGTTTTTACTGATCTTATCTTTAAAGACAGATGCCTTTACATCCAGTTTCGTCTCTACTACTTTCCCATTCTCCAGGTTATAGGTCACTGCTTTTAATTTATTCAACTCTTCTTCCGCATCACCATCAGCATATAAGGAAATTGAAACATTAGCTGCATCATAACCATTTTTATTTAGGATGTGCAACCGCTTAAAATGTTTGTAAACAAGGGAGAACCAACCCTTCGTATTCCCCTCAATTGCGCTATAACCAATATCTGCGATCACCACAGCACTGGCATTGCTGTCGATAGGATAAATTTTTGTATTAAAATCCTTTTCGGAAACATTGCCAAATTTTACGTTAGATTTTTCCTGCGCAAAAAGATTACCGGAAAAAAATAATAACCCAATACACAGGAAGTACAGTTTTGAACGCATAGTGATGGTTAAATGTGGTTAAATTCGTTCAACAAAGGTCAATTTTACGCAAAAAAACCAAACTAGTCAATGATTAAAGTGGCAATAAAATCAATAGAATAGAATAAAATAAATATTAACTCCCCCTGAACCTGTTGCATACACATACCCATTTTATCAAAAAAACAGCTGGCCGGCTGGGGTTTAGCTATTGCGGTATCACAAGGGCTCATAAACTGGAAGAAGATGCTGTACGTTTGGAAAAATGGTTACAGAAAGGCATGCATGGCCGTATGCAGTACATGGAAAATTATTTTGATCTGCGTATCGATCCTTCCAAACTGGTACCCGGTGCCCGGACCGTCATTACTTTATTATTAAATTATTATCCTGCACAGGAGCAGCAACCGGAAGCCCCTAAGATTTCGAAGTATGCCCGGGGCCTTGACTACCATGAGGTGATACGGGAGAAACTGAAAGAATTAATCGCAGAAATGCAGGGACATATCGGGGAAATACAAGGAAGAGGTTTTGTTGATTCTGCCCCGGTGCTGGAAAGAACATGGGCGCAGAAAAGCGGGTTGGGCTGGATAGGTAAAAATGGAAACCTGATTACCAAACAAAGCGGCTCCTTCTATTTTATTGCAACATTGATAACTGACCTTGAATTGGAATACGATGATCCTTTTGTTAAAGATTACTGCGGCACCTGTACCAAATGTATTGATGCTTGTCCAACCGAAGCGATATTGCCCGATAAAGTAATTGATGGCAGTAAGTGTATTTCGTATTTCACCATTGAGTTGAAAGAAATGATCATTCCCGATGCTATGAAAGGCCGGTTTGACAACTGGATGTTTGGTTGTGATACCTGCCAGGATGTTTGTCCCTGGAACCGCTTCAGCAAGCCATATGATGAGACTTCTTTTGCACCCATCCCTGAAATACTAAACCTGAGTACAAAAGAATGGGAGCTGATGACAGAAGAAAGTTTTAAAACTATATTCAAACATTCCCCGTTGAAGCGAACAAAATGGAAGGGCATTCAGCGAAATCTCAAATTCATTTCGGGTGCCTGATCAGAAATCATTATCCCCTTTCATGTACTGCATTTGTTTTACAAAAGCTGCCCACACTTTTTTGGCATCAGGATATTTATAGTACTTATTGAAAAGCTTTTGAGTTTCCATCACATTTCGCCCGAAAGAATAATAATGCACAACCAGGTTTAAAGCAAACTCTTTACGGAGGCCGTTATCCTGGTCTATATCATCGCTCAACTTTTCATAAGGCTGTTCACCCAGTTTTCCCAGGTTATCATTGATGATACTTTTCAATTCCTGGTCGCCGGGAGTAACCACCATTTTCCCCTTGTTATACTTAAGTGTAATGCTGCGAATTTCTACCGGGGCACCATCCGTAGTATCAGTATAACCGCAGGCAAAACAAGTGAAGAAATATCCAAACTGTTCATGAAAATCATATATAAACTCCTTCTCCTTTGTAATAATGGTATTACCGGCAAAGAGTTTAGCAACATGCTGGTATTTATTCGGGCCAATATTTTTAAAAATGTAGATCTCATCGCAACAATGGGCACCTCCTGTATAATTGGAAACCAACAGTTCCTTCTTACCATCATTATCCATATCTGCAAAAGCATGATCAGTATACAACGGAAAATCTGTTACATCTGCCACCATGCTTTTTAAAAAATTGGCCAAGGAAATGGCTTTCCTGCTTTTAGTAACCAACATCACTTTCCCGGGGGTCTTCGTTTTTTCACCCTGCTGAAAAAAAATAGTGGTAGGATCCGGCTCCAGTTCAATTACACTGTCTCTTTGAAACAGCAGTGTATCACCCTCTGTTACCTGGGCTTGAATTGTTAAAACAAGCGACAGAGAAAGTGCACTTACCAGGACTCTTTTTAAACAGGTCATAATTGGCAGATTTATTACTTAAAGTTACTAAGAGACGAAAGGCAAAACAAAAAGGCTGCCCGATGGACAGCCTTTATAAATAGTCATTTAGAATCAGAAACTTAAAGGCACGGTTACTTGCGTCATATCCCATTCGATAACCAGTGAACCATTTTCTGCAAAACGGATCGTAAGTTGCTCTACCACGTTGCTCAGTTTCATCACCGGAACTTTTACTGAAGCCACATTCTTATCCTTATTTTTTTCGTACCCATAAGCACCCCATTGCCCTAATTGCGAATTAAGAATAATGGTCCACTCCTTTTCTTCAGGGATGGCAAACAAAGTATAGGTACCGGCTTTAATAACAGCACCGGCAAAATTTACGTCTTTAGCAAAACTGATAGTCGTTGCTTCATCGGCTCCGACTCTCCATACTTTTCCAAATTTCTCTAATCCACCAAAAACTTCACGATTATTTTTAAAAGGTCTGCCGTAGGTAACTATTGTATTGGCAGAACTCACCGTGTCATGCGGACTTTTCCGGGTTGATTGCTGGGAATAGCTATTGAAAACAGCAAATACAGCCAGCACTAATAATATATTTTTCATCTTGTTGATTTTTGAGCATTGAAGTTAACAAGATTACAGGAACCTGCATTTATTTTTCGAGGAACTTCTTCAGTTTATCGAGCCCCTGTTCCATGAGTAATCCATATCTTTTTTCCAGTAAAAGGCTGGAAAATTTTTCCCATGGGTACCAGCTAAACCGGAAATCCATATACCATTGAACGGTGACTGGCCCTTTGCCCCGGGATTGAAGTATATTCCAACCCATTTGTCCTTTACCGGGGGCTGTACCTGCATTTCCTGCCATTACAGTACTATCATCCGACCCGGTAATTATAATTCCCTGTTGCCCTTTTGTCAGGATGCCTTTCACAACTCCATCTATTTTTAATACTTCCAGTGTGTCTGCTCCCGGATACCAGTTTTTCCAGTTAGCAGCATTTTTTACCTGCAGCATTACTGAGTCTTTCGTTGCATTAATATCAGTTGCTTTTGAAATACGGACATGAGCAGGTATAAATAGAGAGATAGCTGTAATAAGCAGAAAAAAAACAATAAAACTTATTATGGCCAGCTTTATTAACCGCATAATTAAAATCAATTGAATTTTACAAATTCCGGCTTACCCAACCAGTTAAAATTTCCTACTCCCATTTCAACACCCTGGCAGTAATAAAATAAATTATTACTATCCAGATTCCCAGTATTCCGATCTCTTTCCAGCATTCAAAAATACTCAACCCTTCAAATGAGATTTTTCGAACCGCATCATTATATTGGGTAAGTGGCAGCACCCTGCATATCTCCTGCAGCCATTTGGGGAAAACCTCAATCGGGAAAAAAGTACCTGACAACATCATCTGTGGAAAGCCAAATAAATTTATCAGCAATGGAATAGAGGTGTCGCTTTTAGCAATACTACTGAAAATCAGGCCCACCCCCATCAGCAGGAATAGCATAATAATGGTCATTGCTATTATCTCCAAAAAAGTAAAAATGCCATTCTGTAAAGTAAAATTCATAAAGAAATGACCAAACAATATTAACACCACCACACTGAGCAGTTGAAAAAATAAGCGGCTCATCCCAATACCCAACAGTATATTTATCTTATTAACCGGAGAGGCGTAAAATCTTTTTAATACTAACTGCTCTCTCAGGTTAAAAAAGGTAAAAGCAACACCGAATAGTGTAGCAAATAATATGGAAAAACCCAATTGTCCGGGCAAAATGAAATCTATCTGGCGGTACTTTCTTACTTCTTTTATCACCGGTTCTTCAACCGCAATACTCTCCTGCTCAATTCCGGCATTTGCAGTTTCAATTCTTAGTCTGATATAATCAAGCACCGGGATGAACGAACCGATAGTATTTGCACTCGCAGTGGTTGAATTTACTTTAACTGTTATTTCAGGTTTTTGTGCAGTATCCTCATTCCTTGTAAGGGTAAGAATAGCAGTAAGCTTGCCCTTCTGCAGGTCTTTATTCAGTAAGGCCGAATCGCTGTAACTAACTATCCGGATAACCGGCGTTTGTTTTAATCCCTGGTAAAAATCATTTGTCGTATCACTGTCCGGCGTAAGTGCAATCCGGTAACTGACTCCCCCGCCGCTGCCAAAAGCCCCGAATATCAACACAAAAATAATGGGGAACAGTATACTGAATATGATAGCGCTGGGATTGGAAAATATTGCTTTGAAACTGGCTCTTGTAATAGCCCATAAAGCCCTTGACTGACTATAAGGTTGCTGACTATTTTTCATGTTGGGCCACAAATGTATTTAATTACATTTCAATGCTGAAAATAAAGATATTTGACCCGTATTATGAATACAGCATATCTTCTTACCGGCGGTAATTTGGGCGAACGGGTACATAATCTTGCCATGGCAAGGGAATTAGTAGAGGCACAAACTGGCAATATCATTGCTGCCTCTTCTTTATATGAAACAGCGGCATGGGGCAATACTGATCAGCCTGCCTTCTTAAACCAGGCAATAATGATCGAAACTCCGTTGAACGCAAGACAATTGATCCGCCGCATTCTTAAAATAGAAAAAAAAATGGGCCGGGTAAGGGAAGAGAAATATGGACCCCGCCTGATTGATATCGATATCCTTCTTTTTAATAATGAAAAACACAACTACCAGTTTCTGAAATTACCTCACCCTGAAATGCAAAACAGGCGATTTGCATTATTACCATTAGCAGAGATAGCCCCGGAGATTATACATCCTGTACTCAAAAAAACAATAACTGAACTGCTACAGGAATGCAAGGACGAGCTGGAAGTAAAAAAGTATTCCTGATTTTTTCCACAATCTTCAGCTAATTATTTTATGCCTTTGCATTTAGAGTATTTTGCGACCTCTATCAGCTATTGGCTTTCTACTATTGACACATGAACTACCATTTTATAACTATTGAAGGAAATATTGGCGCCGGTAAAACAACCCTGGCACATCTGCTCAGCAAACACTATAATGCCCGTTTGATACTCGAAGAGTTTGCCGATAATCCTTTTCTTCCGAAATTTTATGAGAATCCCGGACAATATGCGTTCCCGCTGGAACTGTTCTTTATGGCCGAACGTTTCAAACAGCAAAAAGAATTATTACAGCAAAAAGACATGTTCCAGGCACTAACCATTTCGGACTACCTGTTCACCAAATGTTTATTATTCGCCAAAGTAACATTGCCGGATGATGAATTTCGCCTGTACCAACGACTCTTTGATATCATCCACCAGCAACTGGTACAGCCGGATATACTCATTTACCTCCATGCCCCTGTTGCCAAGTTGCAGTCCAATATAAAAAAACGTAACAGGGCTTACGAACAGAATATACAGGACGAATATTTGTTCAATATCCAGGAAACCTATA
>Ga0073903_10001475_pt1 | contig 12226 bp, 6 predicted proteins | sample KloWWTKNB14_bulk_FD_66665 | JGI IMG/M metagenome (GOLD analysis project Ga0073903, IMG submission 66665) | Active sludge microbial communities from Klosterneuburg, Austria, studying microevolution and ecology of nitrifiers - Klosterneuburg... | ecosystem: Engineered > WWTP > Aerobic digester >... | reverse complement strand
TCATGCAACGCACCGCGAGCGACCTTGGCGAGACCGGCTGGCGTATGGTGAAAAGCGATGTCTTCACATTTCTCAACAGCCATCGCGGTCAGTACGACATCGTGTTCGCCGACCCCCCCTTCCGCACCGAGCAACTGGAACGCATTCCTGCCTTGGTGCGGCAAACCGGAATACTCGGCCAAGAAGGTCTCTTGATCGTGGAGCACCACGATAAGGTGGACCTCAGCAAACAACCGGGCTACCTTCGTACACGCACCTACGGACTGATCCGTTTCAGTTTCTTCGGGCCTTGACCTGTGCGAAGGCACTGGACTGAAGTGGGTGTAGGGGATCTGGTGACATGAAAAGAACAGGACACTCAGCTGTGAATAGCCCTGCATTGGAGCTGACCGGATCAGTGCGCTGTCGTCCGTACCGGTTCCTTTCGTTCCAGGGCTATCGCCTCTTATTTTCTGCGTCCCCGCTGGGGTCGTTCTCCCATCGAGGGGCATTTGCTGATCTCTGTGTCCCCTCTGGGGTCAGAACGCAGCACTGGTCATTCCCCTTGTGGGTTGACCCCAGAGAGGTCACAGAGAATAGAATTCGAGTCGGACGAACGTGTTCGACCCCAGCGGGGTCGCAGAAACAACAGACCTGGTGCGGAATGTTTTTAGAGGCGATAGCCCTGCCTTCGTTCCCGTTCACCACACCCTCTAGTTACCTTTCCCTGCATTGCGTTCGCCCCGCACAAGTGCCGATCCCATGAGCCGACCCATCGCCGTTTTCCCAGGGACCTTCGATCCCATAACCATAGGCCATGTGAGCATCGTATTGCGATCCCTTCCGCTCTTCGAACGGATCGTTATCGGCATGGGCGTGAACAACACCAAGAAGACGATGTTCGCGCAAGAAGAACGCATGGCATGGATCGCCGAAGCATTCAAGGATCATCCACAGGTGGAAGCCATGGCATTCGAAGGACTGACCGTGGAACTATGCAAACGGGTCGGTGCAGGCTTCATCATTCGCGGACTGCGCAACAGCACCGACCACGGCTACGAACGGAGCATCGCCTTGACCAATCGCCAACTCGCTGGCGTAGAGACCATCTTCCTGCCCGCAGCTCCGGAGCATGCGCACATCAGCAGCACCATCGTTCGCGAACTGCTCGCCAATAAGGCGGATGTATCCGCGTTGGTGCCTATGGTACTGCCTCGTCGATCATGACCCGCGCACTCTTCTTTGCATTCGCTCAATTCGGTGCGACGCATGCCCATGCGAACACCTTTTCCATCACCGTTACTGCGGTCGGATTGAAGGAGGACGTTGTTCAGATCCACCGGTATGCGGACCTGTTCACCATGCGCACATTGCCGCTTGCGCAGGAACTTTTCAACGCTGAACGCCAGGCTACCCTTACCGCTTCGGTGGAAGGCGCGATGCGTATCCAACTGAGGATCGGCGAACGGGGTTGTGATCTGTATGTGCGACCGGGCAGCAATTACCACATCAAGGCGTATGATCTGGGAAAGGCCCGCAGCCTTAGTGGGACCACGCCTTTGGGGATCACGTTCCTGGATCTGGATCCGCTGGATATCAATGCACTAACCACGGATGTGAACGAACGCATCGATGCCTTCATTGCAGAGGACCTTGCCACGGATGAGGTCGCCGGCATGCAGGCTGTGGATATCCAACGCAAGGAAGGCTCACAGCGACCCGATAGCTCTCAGCGCCCACCTACCTTGTTCGTAACACCCGTGCTCTCCAAAGCCCGTTCGGACACGTTCGCGTTCAAGTTGCGTCGATTCTATGATGCGGTCGATGATGAATGGTTCGGGCACTACCTCGAGTACAGCATCGCGGGGATCCAACAGGGGCCTCAAGTGAACGAGCGCAAACAGTTCGAGACCCAGCTCCAAGGGAAACCTATTCTGTACGACGACCCGGAATACGTGCGCTTCATCCGCAACTTCTACAGCGAATCCCTCGAACGCATTTACCGCTACAGCGCAGACAGCCTTCAGATCGCCGCTACAAGCAAGAGCAAGGATGCGCTGCGCCGACTGTTCCAGCACAACGACCTCTTGAGGGAGAGCGACCGACTTGCGGAATTGGTGATGATCGATCAACTGTATCTGAACCATGCGCGGAAAATGGTCCGGCAAGTTCACGCCGAAGCGATCCTCGCGGATGTGATGGAGCACTCCACCTTCATTGAACATCGGACCATCGCAGAAAACATGTTGTGGGACTTGACCACCATGCGCGTCGGCACCATGCTACCAGCAATGCGACTAGAGGACCCGAGTGGAAAAGCCGTTCAACTGGAAGACTTCACCAAAGGCCCCACGTGCATTGCCATCACGGCAGGTTGGTGTACCTATTGCGCCACCGAATTGGCTGGTCTTGTGCAACTCGGCAGTACGTATCCGAATGCGGTGGATGTGATCGTGATCGGCCTGGACGAGGACCTCGATGCCTTCAACCGGATGCGGAAAGGTTCGCCTCAGAACGAATTCACTTGGTTGCATGCACCCGCCGGGTCGGAGTTGCGCGAGTCGCTTCGGTTACGGAGTCTTCCGGCCTTCTTCCTGCTCAACGATGGTGTGCTGGCACGATCGCCCGCGCCGCCTCCGAGCAACGGCTTGGGAGAATTGTTCTTCAAGGCGAAAGTGGAAGCCGAGAAGGGTCAGCGCCTCAAGGTGTGGGACGACTGAAGACTACTGTTGTGAAAAGCAACCGGACGTCATGCGGTCCGAGCACGCCAGGCGTGGAGAACCGGTAGAAGCGACGGATACGTATCCAGCTCCATCATTCGCACGCCCGCTGCATCGAGCCAGCGGACTTCTTCGATATCCTCCTCTGACTGCGCCACCAACCGCTCCTTGGATGAGGAACGCATGAGGAACCAATCCGTCCGCTTCAAGTACGCCTTGCCCTTTCGCTCGTATGTATGCCAAGTGCTCGTCACGAGTTCGACCAGTTCAACCTCTTTCAATCCGCACTCCTCTTGCACCTCGCGGACGGCGCCTTCGTCAATGGCTTCCCCTTTCTCCACCTTGCCCTTCGGAAGATCCCACTTCCCCAGTCTACGGATCGCAAGCAATCTCCCCTTTTCATCGATCACCAACCCTCCTGCGGCTTGCACGAAGACGTGAACATCCGCAAAAGCGGACCACACATCGAACTGCGGAGGCGCTTCCACCACGGCACCTCGCGGATACGTACCGGCATGCATCCCACGGATCAATTCGCCCAAGGCATCACGGTCCTCCACTTGCACTAGCGGCGTATCCGACCCTTTCATGTCCTTCGCGCTGTGCCCGAAATACAATGGCATGCCCCCGATGTAAACCACGTACTTTTGCTTCATGTCGTCACCGCTCGATCCAGCGCTCAAGGTTGCGGAGTTCCTGCTCCAGATCAAGGCCGTCAAACTTAGTCCCAATAAGCCGTTCACGTGGGCGAGTGGTTGGAAGAGTCCGATCTATTGCGACAATCGGAAGACCCTCTCCTACCCCGCTGTTCGCACCTTCATCCGCCAACAGTTCGTCCACATCATCAACAGTGAATTCGGTTCTCCTGACATGATCGCGGGTGTGGCCACAGGCGGTATCGCACACGGCGCATTGGTAGCGCACGACCTCGGCCTGCCCTTCATTTACGTCCGCAGTGGCAGCAAGGATCACGGACTGAAGAACCAAGTGGAAGGCGATCATTCAGTTGGCCGCAGCGTAGTGGTGGTGGAAGATCTCGTGAGTACCGGGGGCAGCAGCCTCAATGCCGTACAGGCGCTGCGCGATGAAGGGATCGAAGTGAAAGGCATGGTCTCCATCTTCACTTACGGATTCGATCAAGCACGCGATGCTTTCGCCGAGGCCAAGGTGAACCTGCACGCGCTCACGAACTACAGCGTGTTGCTCGATCAGGCCTTGCGCAGCGATTACATTACCGAGAAGGACGTGGTTTCGTTGAACGAGTGGCGAAAGGATCCCGCGAATTGGGATGTGGTGAAAGCCTGAGACCTCACCGCAGAAGGACGATCAGAAAGTAGAGGAAAGCAAGAAGCAAAGACCAACCCATGACGACCATCGAGAGCAAGCACGTGGTGATCGGAAAGGCCGCACAGGACCTCTACACCTTCCTGCAAGACATGAACAACTTCCAACAGTTGCTGCCGCAGGACCGCATCAGCGAGTGGAAGAGCGACGGCTCTTCCTGCTCCTTCAAGGTGCAAGGGGCCGCCACCATTGGGCTCCAATTGGACGGTGGCACTGAACCGAATCTTGTGAAAATGAAGGCCACCGAGCGCAGTCCTTTCCCATTCACTTTGGATGTCCACTTGAACGAGCAGGATGGCACCACCGAAGCTTGGCAGGTGTTCAATGGCGACATCAATCCTTTCATCAAGATGATGGTGGAGAAGCCGCTGAAGAATTTGTTCGACCACATTGCGGATAAGATGAAGGCGGTTCACGGGTGAACCTTGTAGGCATTGGGATATAGGACCATGCCGGATCTGTTACGGCGAAGAATGGGCGGGCAACATACCCCGCACCTATAAAAGCACTCCCCTACTTCCGCACCGCCACACGGATCAAGCGTGAACTATTCTCACCGGTCAGCAACATGTCATAGACTCCGTCCGCTGCATTCCGAAGATCGATAGGAATCCTGCGAGTAGTACCAATGGCTTGTCTAACCAATTGTCGATGGACCACCTGACCAGAGCTGGACGTGATCTGCAAACTCACCTCTTGGTCGAATGCCTCGCTCAAGAGCAAGTCGAAGGAGCCCTGGTTCGGGTTCGGGATCACCATGATCTCGGAGCTCGGACTCTGGAGAGAATTGACATCCGTGATGATGAAAATGGCCGAGTCCTGACAAGGGCCGTTGGAAACATAGAGTCGGTAAACCCCGGCCCACGTCATCGGTTGGCACTGCTCAGTGCCGATCGGATTTCCCTCATAGGTCCACAAATAAGATTGCGCGACTATGTCGCTGCACAAAGTGTCGCCCCCTTGCACAACGATCTGCGGAGTACCCGGCAGAGGCCACTCGACCACATAGACCGAGTTACTTGGACTCACGCACCCGAACGCATCCGTCCCTGTCAGTTGGACGCTCGTGGTGGCATCTACCCAAATGCTCTGCGTGCTCGCCCCGGTAGACCAACTGTACTGGTCGTAGCCGGACGCGGCCATGAGCAACAGGCTGTCGCCTTCGCAGAATTCCGCAGGTGAAGGAGAGATGGAAGGCGCTGCAGGAAGCGCGTGTACGACCACGATGATCCCAATCGAAGGCTCGCTCGTGCATCCGTTCGAGTCCGTGACCGATAGGCTGTAGTTGCCATTGGTAGTGACCGTGGTACTGGGATCATTGGATCCGCTCGGCAACCAATGATAGCTGCTGAATCCGGCAGGGCCGGATAGCTGGACTTGGCCGCCCGCGCAGAACTCGACCGGACCATTCGCCGTGACCGAAGGGGTAGCCGGTAAGGCCTGAATAGTGAAAAGCCCACTCTCAACGTAGGTGGCTGGATCGCCGGAATCGGAGATGCGCACTATGTACTGATTGCCTGGTGACGTTCCAGCCGGGATGCTCCACATGTAGTTCGGACCGATTACGCCGATCGCTATGGAAGTGAACGAACCACCCCCGTTGTCCGAGATCTCAATATCGAAGGACTCGATAGTTCCGGTACCCCAAACGATGTTGACACTACCTCCTATGCACCATGACGAACCCGCAGCAGGACCGACCAACGCAAAAACCTGTGGAAGTAGCGTCGTACAGGCATCGGGCTGAGGTGGTAGTGCCTCAGCATAGAGTACCGAATCATGCGCAACGGTGTAGAAACAATAGGACAGGCCGGTGGTACCGTTGAACGAATAGGAACCGTTCGGCGGTAGGCCGGATGCCACCAATGAAGCGGGCGCTCCATCTGTAGAAGCATACAGGTCCACGTGCTCAACACCACTGCCTTGATTCGGGTCCAAAGAAGTGTAATGCACCAGTAGGGAATTCTGGTTCACGGATACCAAGCTGTCCACTTGGCTGTTCGGGCCTTCGGCATCCACCAGGTTGACCCATGTGTTGGTCAGGATCGGTTCATTGATGTCGAAGGTGATCTCCGCTTGGGCGCTAAGCGTATCCCGTGTTACAGCCGTACTACTCGGAGCGATGCTGAAGCTCACCACGCCTTGACCACGGCCTGAAACATCATTCGGCGGAAGGAATCCGACCAGCGGACTATAGGGTGGCAACAACGTCTGGGGATCCAAGCTCTCAAAGGACCAGTAGGCTTTGCGGGTATTGACATTAACACCGGCGTTCAACTGCACTAGCACCCCGTTATGCATGAACTGGGTGCTGTAATACATCTGGCCTGTGGGAATGTGAAAGGTTGTATCCCCGATGGCGAAATCGCCCAACCGGAAGCTGTACACGGCAAAGTCCTCTTCCAATTGAAGCGCTACACCAACCACCTGCGCACTTCCAGTTGCGATCAACGAATCATTCTCGAAAGAGATTTGAAAAGCGTGCTGTATATCAGTCGCGATCCATGCTGACGTACCAACACCGACCGGTCCCAGAATTTCATTCGGATCGCAGGGTGACGCAATGCGTTTACATAAATGTGTCTTCAGTTGGCACAGCGTATACGTTATTGCACCAACGCCCATAAAGTCCGAAATCTTGGGCTTCCGGACGAATGATCGGAATGTTCTAGGGTCGAGCTGATACTTCTCCACATTGTCGCCTATCACGCTCTCGAGATAGGAATCCGAAACGAACTTGTTAATCGCATCGCATGTAAGGCCGTTATTGCAGTTGTCTCTCGCTCCGGTGCAAGAACTGTATGCCGAATATCCAAACCAAGCGACTCCGATCACAGTAGTGCTCGAAAATCCAAGGGCCACTAAATCTCGACCGCAACTAAAAATGCTAAGACCACATCCAGCGGCATCGAGCATATTAGAGCACTGATGCGATGTCAGGGATTTGCATTCTACACATGGGCTTCTTTCTTCAAACCCACAACCACATGCACCAGGCTCACACTTGAGCGGATCATTGGGGCAAGCGTCAACGCAATTCGGGCAGCCATCACCGTCCGCGTCATTGTCGAAATAATCACAGCCACAAACACCTCCATCCAACCACTTCTCCGGGTTCAACGGACAGAAGTCCTCGCAATTAGGATGGCCATCTCCATCCGCGTCGCCATCGCTAACCCCGCAACCACATGTACCGGGCTCCACCTTGTACGGGTCGTCCGGGCAACCGTCAATACAGTTCGGGAAATAATCGTTGTCATTGTCCAGATCGGCAACACCGCATCCACAAATGCCAGCGCTCGTCTTGCCGGAATCAAAGGGGCAGCCATCCAAACAATCAGCCACACCATCATTGTCCGTGTCCGTATCCGGAGTTCCGCACCCACAACTGCCCGGCTGCGTCTTTAGCGGGTCTCCTGGACAAAGGTCAATGCAGTTCGGTGTCCCATCCGAATCCGAATCAGTTTCCAGGACGCCACAACCGCATGTACCCGGCACGATCTTCAATGGGTCCGAAGGACACGCATCAAAACAATTGATCGTTCCGTCCCCATCGTCATCTCCACTGGCAGCACCGCATCCACAGACCCCTGGTGCTATTTCATTAGGGTCATTCGGGCATAGATCCACGCAATCCGGGAATCCATCGCCATCCGTGTCCGTATCCGGCACACCGCAGCCACAAGATCCCGGGAAACGTTTGTTCGGATCCAATGGGCACAGGTCCAAGCAATCCACCCATGCATCTCCATCGCTGTTCACGTCGGCAATCCCGCACCCACATAGGCCCGGAAATTGTTTGTTCGGGTCGAGATCACAACCCTCCTCACAGTCGAACGCACCGTCACCATCCGAATCCACATCAGCAACTCCACAACCGCAGTGCCCCGGATCCGCCTTGAACGGATCATTCGGGCAGCGGTCATAACAGTCCATCACCCCGTCCGTATCGGCATCGGACATGCAATCCGACGATAGGCATCCCGGTACGTACGAAAGGATCATTTCAGTTCCACCCATGATGTACAGGCGGAAATGCCCATCAACGGTATTGCACAGCACCTTGAAATAATCGTCGTTGATGAAGACCTTGGTAGTATCGAACCCAATGAAACCAGCGGCATGCATGATCGGCCAGGAATATGGACGACAAGGGTCGAAATCGGCCAACGGATAGGGCAGACCATAACTGTTCAAGGGGCCGATGTTCAGAACCATAGGTTGTTCTGCCGTAGCTGTTACGGTCACTTGGCCTTCCACATCGACTAGGTCCCAACCCGGATCCAAGCCTGCACCACCATCCAGATCATTGATATGCCAGATGTACATCCGAGCAGGACCCAACGTCAAGGCATCATAATGCTCCGTTCCAACCGGCAGACCCGGATTCAAGGGCATGGCAAGGCACGACGGACAGCCAGCAACATAGCTGCTATGCCAAGCGGGATCCACAATACCGTTGCTCAGCAGGAATTGAATGTTGTTCTCAACAAGCACATCGGGGTCCGATAGCTGTGAAACAAGATCATCGGGCAATGTGGACTGATCCACCTCCCCGGAGAGGAAGGACTGCCGAAGCACGGAGAGTTGGAATAGCCCTTCCAGAATGAATTGATCGTAGGATTTCGGCAAGGCCGTGAGCGCAGGCGTGATGGAAGGAGATCGCTGGCCGGAAATGGCTACGCTCAGCATCAACTCCTCTTGTGGATGAACTCCACTAGCCAGAACCGAGATGGTCGTGCGACCCTCATCCGTTGCGATGCTGTAGTTGACACTATCAGCATTCAGTTCGTCGATGCTTTCGGAGCGAATGATGTTCGCGGAAGTGATCACCCCGTGTACGACCAACCCTGAATCCAAGGCCAACTCAAGCGTGATGATCGGTATGTCGACGAGGCCATCATTGCTGACCGTATAGGTCAAGTAGCTCGTCCCTGAGGATTTGAGTACTTCTGCAGAGAGGTCGGAAACCCTCAGCACGTAATCATCGCCTTCCGCAACAATGAACGGGGAATAGGTCGCCTGTTCCATGGACAAGTTCATTGTGCGGACCAAGTATGCTCCGGTATCCACATCCGATAGGTCCCAGCCGACCTCGACTTGCATACTGTTCACGAAGCCCGTCACACTCGCGCTTGAAACAACGTTGTTCCCTTGGTCGAGCAGCTCAAAGCTCATTGCGCTGTTGAATCCGGCGCCGATGACCGTGGTGGTCACAGGACCTTGGCCAACAGTCCCCGGAACCACAGCTATGATCGAGAATGGCAAACCCACCACGGCCACACTTGCGGCTTGGTCGTTCGGAGAGCTGACCTGAGTGGTGGCAAGGATGAAGTAGGTGCCGGTAGCTGCTGAAGGAATGAGTACCTGCTTGACGCCGTTCGGCGCATCGATCTGCTCGAAGTCATGGTCGGCTTCCGTAGGAACGTGACCGAGGGAAACATAGAGGCGTTTATCACCGAATGGTTGATCAGTAAGCAGGCTGACCAATACATCCAACCCCGGTTCATCGACTTGGACCTTGTAGTACAAGAGGTCGCCCGAATTCAACGCGGCATAAGCCGTATCGTTCAAGGGGATCTCCGTTGCATCAACCGTGGTTTGCGCCAATGACGCATTGGTGTTATTGGCATAGTTCAGTTCCGGAATGCTCACTGCGGTATTCGTACCCGCAACCAGATAGTACGGTCCGATGTCGATCCCGGAGAGAAGCTTGGTCAGTGCGATGTCCACAGACTCGCCGGATTGAAGCAGGATCCCCTGACTCTTGCTGCCCAGCAATGGATCGATCAAGGGTTCAAGCAGCTGGTTCAAGGAGAAATGGACATTGTTGCCCAGCAGGCCCACGGCCACGCCGGGGCCATTGTTCCGCACATTCAAGGTCACTGTGTTCTCAAAACCAAGGAACCAAGAGGATGGACCATCCACCATGGTCACCTCCAGATCGGTTGGGGCGGGGACATTCAAGAAGATCGGTATGATGACCTGGTTGTTGTCCTCCGCCTGATGCTCGTAAACGCTGTTCCACCGGTCCGTTTCAAGGATCAGGTATCTACTACCGGACATCGCACCCGGCAGGCAGAAATCCAGGATACTGGTGTATTGCCCACCACTAGCTCCTATCCCCCCAATATGGCTAGCCGCTACCAATGCGGTGGCACCGAAGGTGCTAGGTGCCGTGTTGATCAAAGCCCGATCGGTCCAATTCTGTGTTGTTGAGCCGATCGAATCGTTTCGAACCGTGATACCTACAGAAAGGCATTGCCCGCTGTAAATCGTCCCCGGCAGCGGAGTAACATTTGAGATGTACAGATCAATGGGGTCGCTGAGGTCGATGTGGATCGGCGTCGATATGGTGTTGTTCGCCGGAACGCTATCATTCCCGCATAGATCATTGAAGTCGGTCTTCCCAATCACATACCAGTCTCCTTGGATCCCGTTAGGGATCTGAAAAGTGAAATTCTTCTGGACCACTTCTCCACTATCCAGCACGTTCACCAGATCCATTGAATTGATGGTATACGCACCTGTAAGCCCACCATCGGGGCTGAGGTACACGCGGCCGGACCGGATGTTCCGATCAGCCGTGTTCGGACCCAGATTGTGCTCCTTGAACGAGGCTGATATCGTGGAGCCGGACAAGGCGATCGCAGGAGCGACCAGATCCTCGGCGGCCACATCCGTGTATGCTGGAGTGACCGTTACCACAACGGGTGTTGAAGCGTTGTTGTTCTCGGCCGGCGCACCACCGAAGAATTCGAAGATCGAGTTACCCTGATCCGCAATGACGAACAGGTAGCGCGGTCCATAAGGGAAGTTGTAGGCAATATCCAATAGCACATTGCAGATCACGCTCCCCCCTGCAGGAATATCAACGCTGTTGAATGGTCGCGTCCCCAGATCGATATCGTCCGAATTCCCTAGGTTCAGGTCGAACGAAAGGACGTAACGATCGACCCTGTTGGATGCAACAAGAGGTGTGTTCCCAGCATTCTGCACAGTGTAGCTGATCGGCAGGTCAAGGCGCGGGGTGGTAATGGCCGGTGCATTGACTACGGTAACGCGCAGATCCGGATAAGGGGCCAGTGATACGTTCACAACAGCGTTTCCAATGTTGGCTTCATTCAACTCGAAGACCAAGTCCTGCCGGTCTACAAAGGCATAATAGAACAATGGTCCGCTGAAACCATTCGGGATGGTGGTTTGGATCGTCGTATTCACGTTCGAGCCGGCTGGGAAAGCCGGAGCGGGCATGGCCACAGAGCTGACCAGAACGACCGAATCAGGATGGAAAGTGCCGTACGTGGAGCGGTAGATACCCAGCGTAGTGGCTTGGTTCAACGCATCCGGACCGATGTTACCATATGCCACTGTCACGGAGATGGACTGTCCGGAAAGGGCCGTAGCAGGTGCGGTCAAGTTAGAAACGACCAGATCAATGGTATCCTGAAGGAAGAAAGTAATCGGTGCCGAAACGACATTGTCCAAGTAGTCCAGGTCAGGCTCATAGATCACATCATTCGCATCAACCCATACGTGGATGAAATAGCTACCGATAGAGTCGACAGGAACTTGATACGTGAACTGATCGGAGACGACGAGGCCCTGCGTCAGTGATTGGCCATCGGCGCGTTGACGCGTTCCGATCAGGGTCGCGTTCTGCGGATCGAATAATGCGTTGGAGGATAGAAAAGCCTTGTTCGCATAGTTGTTCACCACCGGTGTTAGTGTAACAAGATTCTGGTACTGATACGGTATGACAAGGGTGGAATGGGTCGGATGAGTCGACGGCAAGGTCAGTGGGGCTGGCACCAGATCGGCAACGGCAGAAACAACTTCGATCGTACCATCACGCTCACTATAGTTGTTACCTTCTGCGGCGGCCTCGAAAACATCGTCACCGGCATCGATCGTGGCGTACACATGATAATCACCCACCATCTGTGGCTGCAATTGGACGTTGACTTGGACGATGGTGTCCTGCCCGGGTAGCAATGTGCCAATGTTCACGGTGAAGTATCGCGCCGCACCGGACGGGTAGCTCAAGTCCCCGCCCGAAGGGTTCGGTGTGCTGGGAAGAAGGTTAGCTGGGTCCTGGTACTGGTCAGCGAGCGTAACATGGATGATATTGGTCACCGTGGAATTGAAGACAGGCGTTGCACCATCGTTCTTGATCCCGCACG
>Ga0073903_10001471_pt1 | contig 12239 bp, 10 predicted proteins | sample KloWWTKNB14_bulk_FD_66665 | JGI IMG/M metagenome (GOLD analysis project Ga0073903, IMG submission 66665) | Active sludge microbial communities from Klosterneuburg, Austria, studying microevolution and ecology of nitrifiers - Klosterneuburg... | ecosystem: Engineered > WWTP > Aerobic digester >... | reverse complement strand
ACGGGGTCGTCGAGGAGACCACTCAGTTCCTTCGTGTCGATGGTGAGACCGCTTCCTCCACCGGCAGTCGCGGTCAGGTGTTCGTGCTCGACGGCGCACAGGCGGGCTCGCTCGCGGGTGTGCGCCGCATCGCCTACGACGGCGGCGAGCTGCCGATCGACCCGGGCGAACTGGTCACCGCGCAGGTCACCACTCGCGACATCGACCGCGGCAGTGCGCCGCACTTCCTGCTGAAGGAGATCGGCGAGGCCCCGAACAGCTTCCGCAAGACGCTGCGTGGCAAGATCGTCGAGACGCCGCACGGCCTGCGCGCCGAGGTCGGCGAGCGTGCACTGCCGGCATCCATCGCGGCCCGGCTTGCCAGCGGCGAGATCACCAAGGTGCGCGTCATCGGCCAGGGCACCGCGGCGGTGGCCGGGCGCAGCATGGCGGCGGTGCTCGACCAGCTCGCCGACGGCACGCTCGACGTCGATCCGATCACCGCCACCGAGCTGTCGGGCTTCCACCTGCGTCTCGACATGGCCGACACCCTCATCGTGGCGGTCAGCCAGAGCGGCACCACCACCGACACCAATCGCACGGTCGATCTCGCCCGCGGTCGGGGCGCCTCGGTGCTGGCCATCGTCAACCGTCGCAACAGCGACCTCACCGACAAGGCCGACGGTGTGATGTACACGAGCGACGGCCGCGATGTGGAGATGAGCGTGGCCAGCACCAAGGCGTTCTACGCGCAGGTTGCGGCCGGGGTGCTGCTGGCGTGCGCGATCGCGGAGGCAGCCGGAAAGGGCACCGCACACCGTCGCCACGAACTGCTCGCGTCGCTGCGTCTGTTGCCCGATGCCATGGTGGAGGTGCTGGCCACTCGCCCAGCCATCGCGGAGGTGGCGCGCCGCTTCGCTCCGTCGAAGCGCTACTGGGCGATCGTGGGCAACGGCCCCAACGTGGTCGCCGCCGAAGAGGTGCGCATCAAGCTCAGCGAGCTCTGCTACAAGTCCATCGCCTGCGATGTCACCGAGGACAAGAAGCACATCGACCTGTCGAGTGAGCCGTTGATCCTGGTGTGCGCCGCAGGTCTGGTCGGCGGTACCGCCGACGATGTGGCCAAGGAGGTCGCCATCTACAAGGCGCACAAGGCCACGCCGATCGTGGTGGCCACAGATGCCGACGAACGCTTCGCGGCAGCCTCGGCGGTGCTCACCGTGCCGTCGGTGGATTCGACACTGGCCTTCGTGCTCTCGGCAATGGTGGGCCACCTGTTCGGCTACGAGGCTGCGCTGGCCATCGATGCGTCCGCGCGGCCACTGCGCGAGGCCCGCGAGGTCATCGAGAACGCCCTCGCCACCGGTGCCGATGGCGACGAAGTGCTGCGCACGGTGCGGGCGGCGATCGGCGTGCACGCCGAGCGGTTCCTCGACGGCTTGCGGGCCGACCAGTACAACGGCCATCTGGAAGCCTCGACCGCGGTGCGCCTGGTGGGCCTGCTGCGCGACCTGGCCGGCGAGTCGCCGCTCGAGGCGTACCAGCACGCCACGGGCAGGATCGCCACGCCGGGGGCCATCATCGATGATCTCACCGCCGCGCTCACCCGGGCCATCGAAGAGCTCACCCGTCCGATCGACGCCATCAAGCACCAGGCCAAGACCGTCACGGTGGGCATCAGCCGCAACGACGAAGGAGTGCTCGACCGGGCGCTGGTGCAGGAGCTGCTGTCGGCCGGTGCGGGTCGCGACCGCCTCTCGTATCGCACGCTGAAGGTGATGGCCGACCTCGACCCTGCAGTCGACGCGGTGGTCGGGTACACCCGCTATGCGATCGAAGGCGACCCTGCCGGCATTGGTGGCGCCACCATCACCATCGTCGACCGCGGTGGGCTGTCGCGCGACGTGCCCAGCAGGGTGGAGCGCAACTCGCAGCTGTTGGGCACCAAGCGGCGCGTGGCCAGCGAGAAGGAAGTGCTGGTGGCTCGTGGCCGCAGCGACGGACGAACGGTCATCTTCGTGCCCGAGGTGAAGGGTGGCACCTGCACCGGGATCACGCTGCTGCACGTGCGCTTCCACGAGCTGCTCCCGGCGGCGACGATGCGTGGGGTGTTGCAGGGCTATGACCGCCGCTACGACCGGCTGGTCGACTGGGTGACGGAAACCGAAGGCGCCTTCCGCGACGATCTGCTGGCCGATCTCCCGGTGGCCGATCTGTTGATCCAGCCCATCTCCGACACCGCCGACCACTGGCGTTCGTGATGCCGGATCGTTCGTGATGCCGGATCGTTCGTGATGCCGGGTCGTTCGTGATGCCGGGTCGTTGGTGATACGGGGCATCGGCGTCGACGCGGTCGACATCGAGCGCTTCCGCACCTCGCTGGGGCGGACACCCTCGATGCGCGGGCGGCTCTTCACCGAGCAGGAACTGGCCGATGTTGCCGAGCAGGTCGACCAGGTGCGCTCGCTGGCGGCACGCTTCGCGGCGCGCGAAGCGGTGATGAAGGCAATGGGCCTTGGCCTGGGTGCCTTCGGGTTCCACGAGGTGTGGGTGTCGCGCTCGACATCGGGTGCGCCGCTGTTGCACGTCACCGGCCGCGCCGCCGAACTGGCGGTCGACCGCGGCATCACCAGCTGGCATCTCAGCCTCACGCACACCGATCTCGTCGCCATTGCATACGTCGTCGCCGAGTGAGCCAACGGTGGTCGCGGAGCCTCGCGCGAGTGCGTGGGCGTAGGCTCGGAGCGTGATCGCGATCGTGACGCCGGAGGAGATGCGGGCAGTCGATGCAGCCGCCGGCGAGGCACCCGACGTGCTGATCGGGCGAGCGGGCTCGGCGGTTGCTCGCGCCGCCGTGAGGATGATGGGCGGCACCTACGGGCGCACCGTGCAGGTGATCGTCGGCAAGGGCAACAACGGCGCCGATGGACGCGTGGCGGCGCAGCGGCTGGCGGCGCAGGGCGTACGGGTGCAGCTCTACGAAGCGCACGCGTGCCCCACGGCACTGCCGCCCGCCGATCTGGTGATCGACGCGGCCTACGGCACCGGCTTCCGCGGCACCTGGCGCCCCCCGGCAGTGGGCGACACGCCGGTGCTGGCCGTCGACGTTCCCAGTGGTGTCGACGCGCTCACCGGCGAAGCGCTCGGCGACGTGCTGGCGGCCACGCGCACCGTCACGTTCGCGGCACTGAAGCCGGGTCTGTTGATCCCTCCGGGAAGCGACCTGGCCGGCGCACTCGAGCTCGCGCCCATCGGGCTCGAAGCGCAGGCATCGGCGCGAGCACATGCTCATCTCGTGCAGCACGCCGACGTGGCCCTGTGGGTGCCGGGCCGCGACACCGCTGCGCACAAGTGGCGGGCGGCGGTGCGCATCATCGCCGGGAGCACTGGCATGACCGGTGCCGCGCGACTGGCCGCTCATGCCGCCATGCGCGCCGGCGCCGGCATGGTGCACCTCTCCGCGCCGGGCACGCTGGTGGCGCAGGCGCCGGCGGAGGTGGTGCAGCGGCCGCTGCCGACGAAGGGCTGGGCGCCGGAGGTGCTCGACACGCTCGATCGTTTCCACTCCTTGGTGGTCGGCCCCGGCCTCGGGCGTGATGACGACACCGCCGCGCAGGCCCGGATGCTGGCCGTCGAGGCGCCGATTCCCACCGTGATCGACGGCGACGGACTGTTCGCGATGGCTTGGAACGCCGATGGCGCGGCGGCGTTGCTGCGGCGCCGAACCACTCCGACCGTGCTCACGCCGCACGATGGCGAGTACACGTTGCTCACGGGTGCGGCGCCCGCCACCGATCGACTGGTCGCGGCTCGCCGGCTGGCTGCCGACACCGGGTGCGTGGTGCTGCTGAAGGGTCCTGCGACGGTCGTGGCCGACCCTCACGGCGCAGCGCTGGTGGTCACCACCGGTGATGCGCGGTTGGCCACAGCCGGCACCGGCGACGTGCTCAGTGGCATCATCGGCGCGTTGCTCGCCGCCGGGGTGCCGGCGCTGCAGGCGGCAGCCGCCGGCGCGTGGCTGCACGGTCGCGCCGCGCGCCGAGCGCCGGAGCGTGGCATGGTCGCGGGCGACCTCGCCGATCACCTGCCAGCGGTGCTGCACGAGCTGATGACGCCAGGAGAACCGTCGTGAGCCGGTGGGCCTGGGCAGAGGTGTCGGCGGCGGCCATCGAGCACAACGTGCGCGTGGTGGCGCAGGCTGCCGCGCCGGCGCAGGTGTGGGCGGTGGTGAAGGCCGACGGCTACGGCCACGGCGCGGTGTTGGCAGCGCGGGCAGCAGTCGCCGGTGGCGCGCAAGGCCTCTGCGTCGCGCTGGTGCAGGAGGGTGTTGCGTTGCGCGAGGCGGGCATCGAACTGCCCATCCTGGTGCTCAGCGAGCAGCCGGAAGCATCGTTGGAGGCGGCTGTTCGGCACCGCCTCGCAGTGGCGGTCTACAGCGACGAGCAGATCAGCGCGCTCACCGCGTACGGCGCCTCCAACCACCCTGTGCACCTCAAGATCGACACCGGCATGCGTCGCGTCGGCGCCGCCGAGCATCAGGCTGTCGGGCTCGCCGACACGATTGCGGCGTCGCCCGCAGTGCAGCTCGAGGGGGTGTTCACCCACCTTGCTGTGGCCGACGAGCCGGAGAACCCGTTCACCGATCACCAACTCGATCGGTTCGACGTGGTTCTCGCCTCGCTCGCCGCGGCCGGGCATCACCCGCAGTTGGTGCATGCCGCCAACTCTGCCGGCGCGCTCGCCCACCCGCGATCGAGGTACGACATGGTGCGCGCCGGCATCGTCGTCTACGGCATCTCGCCCGGTGCCGGTGTCGATCATCTGTGCACCGATCTACGGCCCGCGCTGTCGCTGCACGCACGCGTGTCGCACGTCAAGCGCCTCGCGGCGGGCGAGGGCATCTCGTACGGGTTGCGGCACACGTTCGAGCGCGACACCACGGTGGCAACGCTGCCGCTCGGGTACGCCGATGGTGTGCCTCGCCGACTGCATGCCGTGGGTGGCACGGTGCTGGTGCATGGGCACCGGCGGCTGATCGTGGGCGTGGTGACGATGGACCAGATGATGGTCGACTGCGGCGACGACCACGTGCTGCCCGGCGACGAAGCGGTGCTGATCGGCTCCCAGGGCGGCCACACCATCACCGCTGCCGAGTGGGCCGACGCGCTCGACACGATCGCTTACGAGATCGTCTGCGGTGTCTCCGCACGGGTCGAGCGGCGCACGGTGGAGCCGCGACCTCTAGATTGATCAAGCCATGTTGCACCTTCGAGCGTCGTCACTCGCCGACACCCATGCCATCGCCGCCGCGTTGGCGGCCCTGTCGCGCGCTGGTGATCTCATCGTGCTGGCCGGCGAGATGGGCGCCGGCAAGACCGCGTTCGCCAAGGGGTTCGGAGCAGCACTTGGCGTCACCGAGCCGATCACCTCGCCCACGTTCACGTTGGTGCACAGCTATCAGGCCGGCAAGTTGACGCTGCACCACGCCGACATCTACCGGCTCAGCACGCACAACGAAGTCGCCGACCTCGCGCTCGCCGAGCTGTTGGAGTACGACGGCATCGTGTTGATCGAGTGGGGTGATGTGGTTGCCGGTTCGCTGGGCGACCACCTGTTGGTGCAGCTCGACGCGGTCGACGACGACGAGGAGGCCCGCGTGGTCACGCTCAGTGGCGTCGGCCCCGGGTGGGCAGCTCGGTGGCAGCGTGTCGAGGTCGCCACGGGGTCGTTCGCATGTTGATCCTCGGCATCGAAACGGCCACGCAGCAGGTCAGTGTTGCAATCGGGGGGCACGAAGGCGTGTTGGGGATGTTCGAGGTGTCGCGCGGTCGCCGCCACGCCGAGACGCTCACTCCGGCCATCGAGTTCCTGTGCCGGCAGGCCGACATCGAGATCGCCGAGTTCGGCGCCATCGCGGTCGACATCGGCCCGGGTCTGTTCACGGGCATGCGTGTGGGGCTGGCCGCGGGCAAGGCCATTGCGCAGGCGCTGCGGGTGCCGATGATCGGCATCAGCTCGCTCGACCTGCTCGCCTTCCCGCTGCGCTACACGGATCGCACCATTGCCGCAGTCATCGATGCGCGCAAGGGCGAGCTGTTCTACGCCTGCTACCGCCCGGTGCCCGGCGGCGTGCAGCGGGTCACCGACCCACGGGTCAGCTCGGTCGACGACCTGGTCGCGGATCTGATGGCGCGAGGCCAGAACGTGGTGTGCGTGGGCGACGGCGCACTTCGCTACCGCGAGCAGATCTCGGCCGGCTTCCACTGCGACTTCGCCGAGCAGTTCCTGTCGCATCCCTCAGCTGCACCGCTGGTGCAACTGGCGCATGCACGGGCATTGCGCGAAGAGTGGGTGAACCCGTGGGAGATCCAGCCGATGTACCTGCGCGCCCCCGATGCGCAGATCAACTGGGCCACTCGCGAGGCTGCGAAGTGAGCGTGCTCGCGCGGCTGCTGGGCAAGCCCACCGACGACGGCCTGGTGGTCGAGCCCATGCGTCGCCGGCACGTGGCCGAGGTGTTGCCCATCGAGCACGCCTCGTACCCGCGCCCATGGACGGCGGGTGTCTTCCACAGCGAGATCGAGATGATGCGGCGCGGCGAACGGCACTACCTCATCGCCCGCGATGGCAACGAGATCGTCGGCTACGGCGGCGTGATGTTCGTGGTCGACGATGCGCACGTCACCAACATCGCGGTCGCTGCTCGCCGGCAGCGGCAAGGCATCGCCACTCGCCTGCTGGCCGAGTTGGCGTGGGATGCCATCGACCACGGGTGTGTGGCGCTCACCCTCGAGGTGCGCGTCAGCAACACCGCCGCGCAAGCGCTGTATCGCGAGTTCGGCTTCGTGCCCGCCGGCGTGCGCAAGAGGTACTACGAGAACGTGGAAGACGCGATCGTGATGTGGTGCAACGACCTGGCGTTGCCCGAGTATCGCGATCGCTTGCGCGAGCTGTGCCCGGAGGTGGATCGATGAACGTCACCGACGCCACACTCGTGCTGGGCATCGAGACAAGTTGCGACGAAACTGCGGCCGCGCTGGTGATGGGCGGCTACGACGTGGTCTCCAGCGCAGTCAGCACGCAGGTGGATCTGCACGCGCAGTTCGGTGGGGTGGTGCCCGAGATCGCCAGCCGCGCCCATCTCGATCTGCTGAACCCGATGATCGCTCGCGCCATCGTGGAAGCCGGCGTCAACGAGGGTCGCATCGACGCAGTGGCGTGCACGGTTGGTCCTGGCCTCATCGGTGCGCTGTTGGTGGGTGTGTCGGCGGCGAAGGCGTTGGCCCTCACGTGGGACGTGCCGTTCGTCGGTGTCAACCACATGGAGGCCCACCTCTATGCGGCGTTCCTGGAAGACCCCACGCTCGAGTTCCCGATGGTGGTGATGCTGGTCTCGGGTGGGCACACGATGCTCATCGAGATGCTCGGTCACGGCCAGTACCGGTTGCTGGGTCAGACCATCGACGATGCTGCCGGAGAGGCGTTCGACAAGGTGGCGCGCTTCCTCGGTCTCGGCTACCCGGGCGGCCCGGCGATCGATCGCGAGGCGATGCACGGCGACCCGGAGGCCATCAACTTCCCGCGGGCGATGTTGCACGACGGGCTCGACTTCAGCTTCAGCGGGTTGAAGACCTCCGTGATGAACTACGTGCGCAAGCACCCCGATGTGTCGGCGCCCGACGTTGCCGCCTCGTTCCAGGCGGCGGTGGTGGATGTGCTGGTCACGAAGGCGCGTCGTGCCGCCGAACAGGTGGGCGCTCGTGGGCTCGTGTTGGGAGGCGGTGTGGCCGCCAACTCGTTGTTGCGCGAGCGCTTCCTCTCCGTGTGCACCGATGCCGGCATCCACGGCTTCCTGCCCAGCCGGGAGATGTGCACCGACAACGCTGCGATGATCGCTGCGGCCGGTTGGCACCGGCTGCGCAGCGACGGGCCGACGGCGCTCGATGCCGGCGCGTACCCCAACCTGCGGCTGCCGCTGCTGCCGTGAGAGAGCTGACATGACCACCCGTATCGATGCCTTCGTGGTTGCCGTTCCCGGCCTGGAGCCGCTGTTGCTGGATGAGGTGCAGCGCCTCGGCGTGCGCCCGGCCCGCGCCGTGCGCGGAGGCGTGGAGTGCAACATCACCTGGCCGCAGCTGTGGGCCCTCAACCTTCGCTCGCGTGTGGCCACGCGGGTTGTGGTGCGCGTCGCCCGCTTCCACTCCGACGGCTTCCACTCGTTGCAGGTCGGGTTGCGTGCGGTCGACTGGGCAGCGTGGCTGCCGGCCGCCGACGGTCCGCATGCGGGTGTTGCCATCGCCGCCACCTGCGACAAGGAGTCGAAGCTGTACCACTCGGGGGCGGTGGAGGAACGAGTTGCCGAGGTGTTGGGTCGCCCCTTGGGCGAGCAGACGGTGCAGGTGCGCGTGCAGCGCGACGTGGTGACCGTGAGCATGGATGCATCGGGCGCGCCGTTGCATCACCGGGGGTGGCGCGGGCCCGCCGGCAAGGCGCCGATGCGCGAGTCGCTGGCGGCGGCCTTGGTGCTGGCCAGTGGTTGGAACATGAAGTCGCCGCTGGTCGACCCGTTCTGTGGCTCCGGCACCATCGCGATCGAGGCCGCGCTCATCGCTCGCCGGATGGCGCCGGGCCGTCACCGCTCGTTCGCGTTTCAGCACTGGCCCACCTTCGAGCCGGCGGGCTGGGATCGTCTGCTGCGGGGTGCCGACGGCGACGTGGTGGAGAAGTGCCCTCCCATCGTCGCGTCCGATCGTGACGCGGGTGCGGTGGCCGCGTCGTTGCACAACGCCGAGAGTGCGGGTGTGAGCGCGAACGTGGAGGTGCTGCAACGCACGGTGAGCGATCTCGAGCTGCCGCCACGCGCCGGCTGGGTCGTGAGCAACCCGCCATACGGGCACCGCGTCGGTGGCCAAGGTGGGGGCGACCGCGATCTGCGCAACCTCTACGACCGCTTCGGGGCAGTGCTGCGCGAGCGCGGGGCCGGCTGGCACGTGGCATTGCTAGCAGCGCACGACACGCCGGTGGCGCGCATGCAGCTCCCGCTGCGGCCCACGTTGGCCACCACCAACGGTGGCATCGAGGTTGCCGTGCAGACCGGCGTGGTCGGCCCGGTCACCGCGGCTCCCGTCGAAGCCTCCTGACCAGCGCGCAGACGCTCACGCGCCGAGTGCGTAGCGTGCAGCGAAGGATGTAGGAAACGACAGATCGTTCGCGTAGAAGAAGCGGATCAACTGACCATGATGCTGCACCTCGTGCTCGAGCAGATCGGCGAGGATCGCATCGCGGGCCGGGTCGATCGCGGCTTCGGCAGCGCTCAGCCGAACAAGGATGTCGTCTCGCGAGGATGCCAGCGCGGCGTGCACCGAAGGCAATGACGCCGGCTCGGTCAACGAACACGTGAAACCTTGCCAGGCTCGTGCATCGAATGCTCGGGCGTAGCTCTCCCGGGCGCCCACCACGCACCAGAACTGCCCGCCGATCGTGTTGGAACGCGCCGCACCATTGTGGGCCATCAACGCCGATGGCAGTAGGTCAGCGGCGAGTCCGTCGGTGAGATCCACTGCTCTCCGCAATCGTTCGACGATGATGCTCATGAGTGCAGCCTGGCAGATCGGCGGGCCGAGTGGTTCTGTGAGTGGGGGTCATCCCGAGACGCTGCTCGCTCGGCATTTCGGTCGCACTCGCGCCGCAGGGGCGGCGCGCGGGAAGCGCTAGTCGTGGATCCAGACCGTAGAGCCCAACGGCAGCAGGTTCTGGCCCCAGATGAGGTCCATCACCGGGTTCACCACCCGGATGCAGCCGTGCGATGCGGGGTAGTTGGGCACACGCGGCGCCCCGTGCACGGCGACGCCGCCCACCACGAACTTGGGTCGGTACAGGCTGCCCAGATCGCCCTCGTAACGAGCGACGTCGCTCTCCCGGTAGGTGCGGAAGGTGCCGGTAGGCGTGATCGCGATGCCGATCACCCGGGCGCCGGCGCTCTTCTGGTCTTCCTCGTCGTAGCTGCGGCCGTTGCCGGTGGAGACGTTGAAGATGTACTTCATCTGGCCGTTCTGGATGACGTAGGCGATCTGCTTGCCCTTGTCGACCTCCAGCAGGGTGCCACTGCTGCGGCCCGCTGCCGGGCGGCAGGTCTGTGTGTTGAGTGCGATTGCGGTGGCGTTGTCGACCACGGTCGTGGAGGGCAGGCCCTTCCACTTCTGGAAGGCCATCACCGCTTGCACGGTGGTGAGGCCGTACGACCCATCGGCACCTGCGTTCCAGAAGCCCAACGTGGCCAGCCGGTTCTGCAGGTCGGCGACCGAGCGCTTCGAGGAGCCGAAAACGATAGGCCCGACGGGTGAGTTGGGGAAGCCCACCGAGGGCGTGGTGCAGGCCGGTGACGCAGCATTGCTGGGTGGGCCGAACTGCGCGGGTGCAGCGCCGCCGATGAAGTACCCGGCAAGGTCGGCGATCAGGTTGCCACCGGCTTCGGTGAACATGGAGAAGCCTCGCGCCGACACGGGCACGATGGCGTGGTTGGCCAACGTCTGTGCCGGGCGGGCGATGTTCATCGTGGACGTGCTCGGTTTGGTGGCCGGGTCGACCGCGCCGGCGGTGCCCACGCTGATGTAGCCCGTGGTGATGGTGTCGGCGGTGGTGGCGTTGAGCACGACGGCCGAGATGCTGGAGGCGCCCAGTGCGGGGATGGTGGCCACCGGCACCTCGAAGCGCCAGCCCGGCTGAGCGCGGGTGGTGCCACCGAGCGGGTTGAGCGCAGCGACGCGTGTGTCGACGACTCGAGTGGGCGAGGCCATCGGTACGAACAGGCCCTCGGTGGCGGGAGTTGCATCGCTGCCCGTGTAGGTGCCGACCAGGTCGACGATCAGGTCGCCGCCGCTCTCGGAGAAGATGGTGATACCGCCGTTCGCGTCGACCGGCACGATGGCCTGGTTGGCGGCGAGCGCGTTGCCGCCCCACGGCGAGTTGAGGTTCGAGGTGGTGGGCACGGCACCGCCCTGCGGGTAGACCTGCCAGTAGCCGGACTTGGAGGTGACCGCTGTGAGGTTGACTGCGACGGCGCTGGCGCCGGCAGCGCCGGGCACGGTGAAGGCCCGCGTCTCGCCGCCGCCGAAGGTGGCCACACCGCGTGTGTCGAGCACACGCGTGGGAGCGGCGAGGGGCTGGAAGCGACCGGCGGTGGCTTCCTCGGCGGGGGTGTAGTAGCCGAGCAGGTCGACGATCACGTGGCCGCCGGCGCTGGCGAACACGTCGACGACGCCATCGCCGCCGACCGGCACCGTGACCAGGTTGGGCACTGCGCCACCGGCCAGCGAGAGCAGTTCGTCGATGTTGAGGTTGGAGGCGTCGGGGCGCGCGCTGGTGTGCGGCCACACGGTCCAGTAGCCGGCACCGGCCGGGCCGACGACCGTGAGGTTGAGCACGGCGGCGACGGCTGTGCCGGATGGCGGCAGCGGGGCGGCGCCGGTGACGTTGACCGACAGCGAGCCACCGGCAGCGAGTGCCCGCGACGAGCGAGTGTCGACCAGGCGCTGTGCCGTGGGCAGTGCCACGTAGCTACTGGTGGTGGCCGCTGCCGAGACGCTGGCGGCCGGCAGAGCGGTCGACACGACCGTCGACAGGACAGTGGTGCCGGCGACGGTTGTTCCGGCGATGCAGAGTGTGGCGAGAAGTGATCGAGAACGCACTGCGTCAGGTTACGACGGTGGGGGTTGAGTCGTACGTCACCCTCGGGCCGGCAGCCGGTACCGTGTCAGCCCGTGCGGATCGGTTCCTTCACTCCCGCTGCGCCCGTGGTGCTGGCGCCGATGGCTGGGGTCACCAACGCGCCGTTCCGCACCATGTGCCGCTCATTCGCGCCGGGCCTGGTGTACGTGAACGAGATGGTGATGGCCACCGCGGTGGTGCATGGCAACCTCAAGACCGAACGGATGATGACCTTCACCGCCGACGAGCAGCCGCGCAGCCTGCAGGTGTACGGCAGCGATCCGGTCATCCTGGGCGAAGCCATCCGCACGGTGTGCGCGCAGGGTCGCGTCGACCACATCGACATCAACTTCGGGTGCCCGGCGGCGAAGGTCACCCGCAAGGGCGGTGGCGCGGCGGTGCCTGCCAAGCCCAACCTGCTGCGCGCCATCCTGCGCAGCGCGGTCGCTGCCGCCACTCCGTACGGCGTGCCGGTCACCATCAAGTTCCGCAAGGGTCTCTACGACTCGCTGCTCACCTACGTCACCACCGGTCGCATCGCTGCCGAGGAAGGC
>Ga0073903_10001469_pt1 | contig 12241 bp, 12 predicted proteins | sample KloWWTKNB14_bulk_FD_66665 | JGI IMG/M metagenome (GOLD analysis project Ga0073903, IMG submission 66665) | Active sludge microbial communities from Klosterneuburg, Austria, studying microevolution and ecology of nitrifiers - Klosterneuburg... | ecosystem: Engineered > WWTP > Aerobic digester >... | reverse complement strand
TTTTACTTCAATAAAGACATCTTCATTACTTTGCTGATGCCGTTGAATTCTATCTTATAGAAATAAATTCCGCTTGACAGATTTGTTGCATTGAAATTAATTGAATAGTATCCAGCTGATTTGAATCCGTCTGACAATACTTCAACCTGTTTTCCGCTATTATCAAATACTGATAATTTTACATTTCCATCAGTTGGTAACTGGAAGTCGATCTTTGTTGATGGATTGAAAGGATTCGGATAATTTTGTGAAATTGAGAATTTATCCGGAACACCAACTATAACTTCATTGCTCAGATTATAATATTCAAAAGAGCCATTATAATCAATTTGTTTTAATCTGTAATTATATGTTCCAGAACTTACATTTTTATCTGTATATGAATAATTCTTTATTTCATTTGTTGAACCATTACCGTTTACATTTCCAATCTTTGTCCATGTTCCGTTTGATGATCTCTCAATATCAAATCCTGAATTATTGATCTCTTCAGAAGTTGACCAGTTCAGTTTTACATCGTTTGAAGAAACTGAAGAAGTAAATGAGGACAGCTCAACTGGAAGTGGATCTTCCCAGAGTACATAAGCTGTATCTGATCTTCCTGATGTTCCAATTGTTGCAAAGATTGTATCTCTTCCTATGTTTGTTCCCATATAACAGAATTCAATCTGACCAAGTGCATTTGTATTACCTGCAAAGTTCTGTGGTGCATTTACTCCACCGACTACAAAAACCACATTTACATTTTCCTGAGGTACTGCATTCTGATCTGTAACCGTAGCTGTCACACAATGCTGATTATTGATATACTTGGTTGAATTTGTTGGTGCTACTTCAATATTCAGTACTGTAGCTGCTGTGATCTCGCCATTTACAGTAAGTCCGAATACTGTATTTCCACCGGTTCCGGTATTAAAAGTAGTAATCACATTTCCGGTAGCAATATCAATTCTGTAAACATTTGCAGTACTAAAATCAGCACTCCAGAATGACATTCCGTCCGGATCCAGATTCAAAGCAAACCACGCATTCTCACCTGCTACATCATAAGTTTGTATGATTGCTCCTGCAGCATTTAATCTTAAAATGTTTACACCATTTCCAACCAAAACTTCTCCATTTTGTCTGATCCTTAAAGCAAATGCACTTCCTCCAAGTCCTGTTGCAAACTGACCCATGGAAGTGTTTGTACAATAGTTATGTCTGTCAATTATACTTCCTTCATGAGTAATATAACCTGTACATTGGTCTGAGTTCAGATCATGAAAATCCGTATTTGGACCGACTGTAGCTATGAAATTTCCATTATAATCAAATTTCCTGATACCATTACTTAGATTACCTACATAAACATTGTATTGATTGTCAAAAACGATTGATTCTGGTGTTTGATATCCTGATCCGAAATTCCCCTGAAGTACTCCAAATTTATCAAATACTGATACTGTACTCACAGAAAAATTTGTAACATAAAGCTTACTGGCTGAATCAATTGCCATTCCCGTTGTAAAGCCACCCTGACCTGTATTCAATGTCTGAACTAAGGTTCCATTAGGTTGTCTCCATTGCACCTGACCGTTTCCTACAGCTACGAATACATCACCAGTCTGAAACTGGGACATTGCGTATTCATACGGAAAAAGCATTACTGCAAACATTAAAGCAAATATTACTTTTGTAAATTTACTCATTTTTTTTCCTTTCGGTTAAATTAATAGTTAGTGTTTATTTTTGGATATGTTACTGTATCTTTTGAGTTGGAAATTTAAAACTCTTTTTGAATTTTTTTAAAATCAACATTTATTAAAAAAATATATTTAATTTAGATATTTTAAAACTAAATAATTTACAAAATTAAAATAATTTATAAAAAATCTGTAATTAAATTTAATTTAACAAAAGTTTTTTAATTTTATAAAAATTCTAACTTAAATAAGAATACTTCTATAATATTTTGAAATTATCAAAAGTTAAGAATGGGGATCAAATATTGTTTCTTAATTTAATACAAACTTAGAGATTTTCTTTTTAAAATTCAATGAGTGAACCTACTTAGTAATTTTATTGAGAAAACTATATGTATTAAATTTTTAAGAATTAATAAATATTTAACTTTACAATTCTACACCATATTCATATTTTGACAAATCAAACTTTTAAAACGCAATCGGAAATAAAATGTACTTAAATCATGAGTAATGAAATACTGATCTTATTTTTTATTGTCGGAATAGTAATGGTGGGCAGCGGAATGATAATTTCTCATATCATTGCGCCGTCCTCTAAAAATTCAGTTAAAGAAGAAACTTATGAATGCGGTATTGAAACTACGGGCACTTCTAAAATTCAATTCAAAGTCGGTTATTATCTATTTGCAATTTTATTTCTCATCTTTGATGTAGAAACAATTTTCATGGTACCATGGGCTGTAGTCATGAAAGAACTTGGCATGGTTGCTTTTATCGAAATTCTGATATTTTTATCAATTGTTATTTTAGGTCTATTTTATGCTTACAAAAAAAATGCTTTGAAATGGGATTAGAGAAAAATAATAATATTGAGAATATTGTTTTAAAAGATTTCCCGGGTTCGCTTACACCAACTCAGGGAGGCAACATTGTAGTAACTACTATTGACGGAATTATAAACTGGTCACGCGCAAATTCTTTGTGGCCTCTTGTATTCGGAACAAGCTGCTGCGCAATTGAAATGATGGCAACAGGTGCTTCAAGACATGACTGGTCGAGATTTGGAACTGAAGTGGCAAGAGCTACTCCAAGACAAGCTGACCTTATTATAATTGCCGGTACAATAGTAAATAAAATGGCTCCGGTATTAAAAAGACTTTATGATCAGATGGCTGATCCTAAATATGTTATTGCAATGGGTGCCTGTGCAATTTCCGGCGGTCCTTTCTATTACAATTCATATTCAGTTGTAAAAGGAGCTGATCATATTATTCCTGTAGATGTTTACGTACCCGGATGTCCGCCGAGACCTGAAGCATTACTTTATGGAATTATGGAACTGCAGAAAAAAATAAAAAAAGAATCTGTAACAATTAAAAAAGATCCAACTAAAGATTATCAGGATTAAAATATGAATTTGATGACTAACGAAAAGTTAAAAGAGCTGATCATTTCGAAAATTCCTGATGCTGAATTTCCTGAAGGTGAAATGCAGTTTTTAAATGTTATTATAAAACCAGATGACCTTCACCCGCTTTCCATTTTATTAAGAAATAATCCTGAAACAAATTTTGATTATTTGTTTTGTATGACTGCACTCGATTACCCGACTCATTTTTTTACAGTTTATCATATGACTTCTTCACAATCTACCTTTTCTTTCGTTGTCAAAGTAAAGATCGAAGATAAAGAAACACCTGCAGTTGATACTGTTAGTGACATCTGGAAAACTGCTGAATTTCTTGAGCGTGAAGTCTTTGATCTCTTTGGAATAAAATTTAATAATCATCCCGATCTGAGAAGAATTTTATTGGAGGACGACTGGGTCGGATTTCCTTTGAGAAAAGATTATACAGACGAAGCAAACATAGTAGAGTTATGACAATCCCTGATTATAAAAATGATCTGACTATTATTGACGAAAGTAAACCCGAGACTCAGGAATATTTTATCAATATGGGTCCGCAGCATCCATCCACACACGGAGTGCTGAGATTACTTCTTACACTAGATGGTGAAAATTTAAAAAAAGTCGAACCTCATCTTGGATTTATTCACAGGTCGATTGAAAAGATGTGTGAAAAAGATTCTTATCAGCAGATCGTTCACCTGACTGACCGCATGGATTATCTTTCCTGTCATATAAATAATGAAGCAGTTTGTCTTTGTGTCGAAGCAGGTCTGCAGATGGAAGTTCCCGAAAGAGTAAAAGTTATCAGGACTATAGTCGACGAACTAAACAGATTGTCTTCGCATCAATTATGGTGGGGAGTAATGGGAATGGATCTCGGAGCTATCACAACTTTCCTTTACGGATTCAGAGACAGAGAACTGATCACTGATATTTTTGAAGAGACCTGCGGTGCAAGACTTACTATGAACTATAATGTACCCGGTGGTTTGATGTTTGACATTCATCCGAATTTTCAAAAAAGAACAAAAGATTTTATTACATATTTCAGAAAAAAACTTCCGGAATATGACGACCTGCTTTCGAATAATATTATTTTTACTGAGAGAACTAAAGGCATCGGATATCTTTCAAAAGAAGATGCAATTTCTTTTGGCGTCACTGGTCCCACAGGCAGAGCTTCAGGATTTGCTTGTGATGTCAGAAAGCGGTTCCCCTATTCAGCTTATGACAGAGTAGATTTTAAAGAAATTATTTATACTGAAGGTGACTGCTTTGCAAGATACAAAGCAAGGATAGATGAGATGTGGGAATCGATGAAGATCATTGAGCAGCTCATTGACAACATTCCCGAAGGTGAATATAAAGAAAAAACAAAAGCTGTTATTAAATTACCCGAAGGCGAATATTATCAGAGAGTTGAGACAGCCCGCGGAGAACTTGGGGTCTATATAGTAAGTGATAATAAAAAAAGTCCGTACAGAGTGAAATTCCGGTCACCCGGATTTTCAAATCTTTCAGCACTGGATACAATGGCAAGAGGAAATAAAATTGCAGATCTCGTTGCGACTATGTCAACTCTTGATCTGGTGATTCCGGATATAGACAGATAGACAGATAAACTTTTAATTTAAATGAATTTCAGCATATACGATTTTACAGGTTTTGTCAGCTCAGTAGATCTATGGCTCAGATCAAACTTTCCCCCGCTGGTTGCGGACCTGACCGGATTTGTGATCATCGCAATATGCTTTCTTACTTTTGTTACACTTCTCGGTTTATCGCTTGTATATATTGAAAGAAAAGTCTGCGCATTTTTTCAGCAGCGTCTTGGCCCTATGAGAGTGGGATTCTGGGGCACTGCACAGACTATAGCCGACATTATAAAACTAATTTTCAAAGAACCGCTCATCACAAAAAATTCCGATAAATTTCTTTTTAATCTCGCTGCTTTTATTGTCATCGTTGCACCTATCATGGCAATAGCTGCTGTACCTTTTGCTAAAGGTCTTCATGTACTTGATTTCGATATCGGACTGTTTTTCATTACTGCAATTTCATCTATCGGTGTTACAGGTATTCTACTTGCAGGCTGGTCCAGTAATAATAAATATTCTCTCATCGGTGCAATGCGCAGTGGTGCTCAGATCGTCAGCTATGAATTATCTGTTGTACTTTCTTTATTGACAATTATTGTACTTACAGGAAGTCTTCAGCTTTCTGTCATCATTGAAAGTCAGCGTGACGGCTGGTGGATCTTTAAAGGAAACATTCCTGCGGTCATTGCCTTTTTTATTTTCATAATTGCAAGCACTGCCGAGTCAAACCGGGGACCTTTTGATATGGCTGAAGCTGAATCTGAACTTACTGCGGGATTTCATACTGAATATTCGGGGATCAAATTTGCATTCTTCTTTCTTGCCGAATATATAAATCTTTTTATTATAGCTGCTGTCGGAGCTACTGTTTTCTTCGGAGGATGGATGCCGCTGCATATCGGTAATTTCGAATTCTTTAATAATGTAATGGACTTCATTCCTCCGATCGTATGGTTCTTTGGTAAAATATCAATGCTGATATTTCTTATCATGTGGTTTAAATGGACTTTCCCGAGACTGAGAATAGATCAGCTCCTTACACTCGAATGGAAATATTTATTACCAATAAATTTAATTAATCTGTTACTCATGTCATTAGTCGCATTGAACGGATGGCACTTTTGATTTTTTTAAAAATTCTTAATTCTTAATTCTTAATTTTCTATACTGGGTCTAAAAAATTACATATCAGATATTTATCACGGAGTAAAATCTCTTGTCATTGGAATGAAAGTTACCGGACATTATTTTATACATCCAAAGGAAATTATCACTCAGCAGTATCCTGAGAATAAAGATACTCTGAAAATGTTTGACCGCTTCAGAGGTGAAGTGGTTTTAATACATGATGAAAATAATCTGCATAAATGTACCGGGTGCTCTGCCTGTGAACTCGCCTGTCCTAACGGCTCGATAGAAATTATCAGTGACAAAGAAATCGATCCTGAAACAGGTAAGTCAACAAAAATAATTGATACATTCGTTTATCATCTTTCAATGTGTACTTTTTGTAACCTGTGTATTTTATCCTGTCCGACTGATGCGATCAAAATGGCTCAGAATTTTGAACACTCGGTCTTTGACAGATCTGAATTAACAAAAGTTTTAAATAAACCCGGCTCTAAAATTATGCCTGGTGTGAAATGATCTATTTAATTTAAAATGAGCGAAACTGTATTTTACATACTTGCATCTTTTATTCTGATCTTCTCAGTGCTAACTGTTACCAGCAGAAAGATACTAAGGACAGCAGTTTATCTTTTGTTTGTTTTACTCGGCACATGCGGATTTTATTTTGCAATGGAATTCAACTTCCTAGCAGCCGTCCAGCTTACTGTTTACGCCGGCGGAATCGTAGTCATAATTATTTTTTCAATTATGCTCACCAGTGATCTTCAGGATAAGCTTCCTGCGGTAAAGTTTAAAAAAATATTTTTCTCTCTGATTGCTGTTTTATTCGGAGCAGCAGTTTGTATCACTACTATATTAAGTTATGAATTTCCTGCGATGACTACTAAAGTTCTCGACAGTAGTATGCGGACTATCGGATTGAGATTATTAGGTTATCAGGAAAACGGATTTGTACTGCCGTTTGAAGTAATAAGCATTTTACTACTCGCTGCAATGATTGGTTCTATTATTATTGCAAAAAAAGCAGACACAGAAAATTAATTTTATAAATAAGAAGATATGACCGAAGTTGTCGGTATTCAGCATTTCATGGTTTTAAGTACTCTGATGTTTTTTATCGGAGTCTATGGATTCCTTACGAGAAAGAATCTTATCACTATTCTTTTATCCATTGAGCTGATACTGAATTCCGTCAACATAAATTTTGTAGCATTTAATAAATACCTTTATCCCGAAAATCTCGGCGGTCACTTTTTTGCAATGTTTGTGATCGCAGTGGCAGCAACTGAAGTTGCTGTCGCAATAGCAATTATTATAAGTCTTTACAGAAAATTAAAAATGATAGATGTTGAAAATGTGAATGAGATGAAGTATTGATCATTCATATTAATTTCAATTAAATGGAAAATTTTTATTACACATTAATAATACCTGTTATACTTTTCTTTACCTTCGTATTCACAGGTCTGCTTGGCAGAAAATTCAAACCTCTTTTTTCAGGAATGGTGTGTACTGCTTCTATTTTTATTTCCACGGCATTATCATGGTACACAGCTTACCAATATTTCTTTGTTCAAGGAAAAGTTGACGGAGCTTACAAATTAATAAATGTCTTCAATCTTGAATGGCTCAGATTTAATGAAACCCTTTCCATAGATATAGGAATTTTACTTGATCCGATCTCTGTGATGATGCTCGTTGTCATTACAACTGTTTCTCTGATGGTGCATTTATATAGTCTCGGTTATATGAAAGGTGATCCGGGATTTTCAAGATACTATGCATTTCTTTCACTGTTCACATTTTCAATGCTCGGACTGGTTTTGTCTGTAAATATTTTTATGACATATATGTTCTGGGAACTGGTCGGAGTTTCATCTTATCTTCTCATTGGACATTATTATGATAAACCATCAGCAGTATCAGCTTCAAAAAAAGCCTTCATTGTCACAAGATTTGCTGATCTCGGATTTCTGATTGGGATTTTACTTCTCTCAGCATACGCTGGTTCATTTGATTTTAATGAACTCACAAATCCACAGGGAAGTGCAATTCTTCAAAGTGCATCTGTTACTTTTATGGGACTGTCAGCTGTCACATGGGCACTTATTTTAATTTTTATCGGATGCGCCGGAAAGTCTGCAATGTTCCCATTGCACATCTGGCTGCCTGATGCTATGGAAGGTCCGACCCCTGTGTCTGCACTGATACACGCTGCGACTATGGTTGTTGCCGGTGTATATCTAATTGCCAGATTATTTCCATTATATATTTTCACTTCACCTCAGGCACTTGAAGTCGTTGCCTATGTTGGTGCATTCACATCACTTTTTGCTGCTGTAATTGCCTGCACTCAGACCGACATAAAGAGAGTACTTGCATTTTCAACAATTTCGCAGATCGGTTATATGATGGTTGCTCTTGGAGTTTCGGGATACGGCGGAGAAGAAGGTCTTGGATATATGGCTTCCATGTTTCATTTGTTTACTCATGCAATGTTCAAAGCATTACTCTTCCTCGGTGCCGGGTCTATCATTCATGCCATTCATACAAATGAAATCTGTGACATGGGAAATTTGCGAAAGTATATGCCTGTTACTCATATTACTTTTTTGATTGCATGCTTAGCGATTGCAGGTATTCCTCCCCTCTCAGGTTTTTTTAGTAAGGATGAAATTTTAGTTGCAGTTATAGAAAAGAATTTCTTTCTCTTTATTGTTCAGTATATTGTAGCAGGGCTGACAGCTTTTTATATGTTCAGATTATATTTCATTGTCTTCTGGAATAAAGAAAAAAAATACGAACACGAACCTCACGAATCACCAAGTATAATGCTTATTACTCTTGTCTTCCTCGCTGTATGTTCAGCAGTAGCAGGCTTTATTCCATTCAGTGAATTTGTAACTTCAGACGGTCTTCCGTTTGTCACTCACATTCACATGAAAGTTGCTGTACCAACTGTAACTCTTGCAGTCATTGGAATCCTCACTGCATTTTTTCTTTACAAAAAAGAAAGTACTTCTCCTGATAAAATAAAAATTTCACTCGGATTAATTTACAGATCGGCTTACAGAAAATTTTATATAGATGAAGTATATATGTTTGTTACAAAGAAAATTATTTTTAATATGATCTCTGTGCCGATAGCCTGGTTTGACAGAAATGTTATCGATAGTTCCATGAACGGAATTGCAGCAGCTACAAATTTCATTTCAGAAAAAATAAAATATCTGCAGTCAGGTCAGCTTCAGCAGTATGCTTTCGTGATGGTTGCCGGAATGATCTTAATATTTCTTTTAACAGTTTATTTAATAACATTATAAAAAGTAATTGGATCTGATTTTCTTAATATTGATTCCTGTTTTAACTGTATTTGCAATAATACTTACCGACAGTAAAGCTCAGGCACGTATTGCAGCTGTAGCCGGAACAGGTATTCAGTTGATGCTTTCAATTTATCTTGTGATCCTTTATTTGATGGAAAGAAGCTCAGGCAATATTGAGCAGATGCTTTTCTCGAATAAATATGTCTGGTTCACTTCACTAAATATTTATTTTAGTACAGGTGTTGACGGGATTTCTGTTTCCCTTATTTTACTCACCGGTATTATTACTTTTACTGGTGTACTTGCTTCTTGGGATGTAGATTATTTATATAAAGAATTTTTTATTTCCTTAATTGTACTTGCAACAGGTGTTTTCGGATTTTTCATTTCGCTTGATCTTTTTACAATGTTCTTATTCTATGAACTTGCAGTAATTCCGATGTATCTGCTCATAGGAATTTGGGGAAGCGGCAAGAAAGAATATTCAGCAATGAAACTTACATTGATGCTGATGGGAGCTTCAGCAATTTTACTCGTTGGTCTGCTTGGAATTTATTCATACTCATCACCTACAGGATTGACTCCGCTGACATTTAACATAATTGAAATTGCTCAAATAGATATTCCTATCGAAGCACAGAGATATTTCTTCCCAATGATCTTCATAGGATTCGGAGTGCTAGGTGCTTTATTTCCATTTCACACATGGTCACCTGATGGTCATGCTTCAGCACCGACTGCAGTATCAATGCTGCATGCCGGTGTACTTATGAAAATGGGAGGCTACGGATGCTTAAGAGTTGCGATGTATTTACTTCCTGAAGCTGCAAATGAAATGGCATGGATATTTATTATTCTGACTTCGATCAGTATTGTTTATGGAGCATTCGGTGCGATAGTTCAGAAAGATCTGAAATATATTAATGCTTATTCTTCTGTCAGCCACTGCGGACTTGTACTTTTTGCTGTTCTTATGTCAAATGAAATTGCAATGAACGGTGCTGTGCTGCAGATGATCTCTCACGGACTTATGACAGCATTGTTTTTTGCTTTGATAGGAATGATCTATGGCAGAACTCATACAAGAGACATTAGAAATATGAGCGGACTTATGAAGATGATGCCTTTTCTTGCGGTGTGTTATATGATCGCCGGCTTTGCATCTCTCGGACTTCCCGGGCTTAGCGGATTCGTAGCTGAGATGACAATTTTTGTCGGCGCTTTTCAGAATGCAGATCTCTTTCACAGAGGTGTTACTGTTCTTGCATGTTCATCGATCGTTATCACTGCAGTTTATATTTTAAGAGTAGTTGCAAAAATTTTGCTCGGACCTGCTGATAAAAGTATGCCTGCTGGAATGACCGATGCTGTATGGAATGAAAAAGCTGTGACAGTAATACTTATCATTGCAATAGCCGGAATGGGACTGGCTCCCCTATGGCTGTCTGATATGATATTGAATAGTCTTGAACCGGTAGTACAGAAATTAACTTTGCTAAAATAGATTTATTATAAAATATTTAAAATGACATTCGAACAATTACTTTTAATGAGACATGAATTACTGCTGATCATCGTTGCAGTTATTATTCTTATTATAGAATTGTCAACCGATAATAAAAATAAGCAGATCATTTTACCTGCCGTTATATTTTTATTTTCAATAGTCACTGCTGTTGGATTTTTACCGATTGAAACTGGCGTTATTTTCGGAGGGGCTTATAATACTTCTGATATGATCATACTCATGAAGAATAGTTTGAACATTGGTGTATTAATTGTTCTCATTCAATCTGCAGGCTGGCTGAAACATTCATTCGGGAATTTTGATAATGCCGGCGGATATTTTTTTATTATTGTAGCTTCACTTATCGGAATGGACTACATGATCTCAGCAGGTGATTTTCTGATGTTCTATATAGGACTTGAACTTGCTACAATTCCAATTGCCGCACTTGCTGCTTCAGAAAAAATGAAAAGAAGATCTTCTGAGGCAGGCATAAAATTACTTCTCTCGGCAGCAATGTCATCAGGTATTTTACTTTTTGGAATTTCAATTTTATACGGTACGAACGGATCTCTCTACTTCAGTTCGCTATCTGCTGATGATCTCAATTCAAATCTTCAGATACTTGCATTCATATTTATTTTCACAGGAGTTGCATTTAAAATTTCGTTAGTGCCTTTCCATCTTTGGACAGCAGATGTTTATGAAGGTGCTCCTATAAATATTTCCTCATACCTTTCTTCTATTTCAAAAGCATCAGCCGTATTTATTTTACTCATACTTTTATTCACAGTGTTTAAATCAATACTGCCGGTATGGAATTCTGTATTATACATAGTAGCTGTGCTGACAATGACGATTGGAAATTTATTTGCTATCAGACAGCAAAACTTAAAAAGATTTCTCGCATTTTCTTCGATCGCTCAGGCAGGGTTTATTCCACTTGGAATAATCGGCGGTACTCAGCTTGGAATCACTTCCGTTATTTATTTTCTGCTGATCTATATTTTCTCAAACCTCGGTGCGTTTGGAGTAGTATCTGCAATTTCTAATGCAACGGGCAAAGAAAAAATGGATGACTATGACGGACTTTATCAGACAAATCCCAGACTGAGCCTTGTAATGATGATCTCACTTTTTTCTCTTGCAGGTATTCCGCCGGTCGCAGGATTTTTTGGGAAGTTCTTTTTATTTACAGCCGCAGCAGTGCAGGGATATTACGTACTTGTTTTCATCGCAGTAATGAATGCTACTATATCTCTTTATTATTACTTACTGGTTGTCAAAGCTATGTTTATAAATAAGAATGACTCACCCATTGAAACTATTGTTAATGATAATTATACCAAAGCAGGTCTTGTGATCTGCGTACTCGGAATTCTGCTGATCGGATTTTCAGGAGCAATATTTGAATTCATAGAATCTGTCAGCAAAGGTATTTAAAATAATTTTATGGCTTTAGACAAAGGTAAACATAACGTAAAAGAAATTGACGGAGTCCGCTGCACAGTAATCGAAACAGGTGTATCTGATGAGCGTATGACTTTCCTTAAAAATCTTCTCGAGCTAAACGGACTCAC
>Ga0073903_10001466_pt1 | contig 12244 bp, 9 predicted proteins | sample KloWWTKNB14_bulk_FD_66665 | JGI IMG/M metagenome (GOLD analysis project Ga0073903, IMG submission 66665) | Active sludge microbial communities from Klosterneuburg, Austria, studying microevolution and ecology of nitrifiers - Klosterneuburg... | ecosystem: Engineered > WWTP > Aerobic digester >... | reverse complement strand
GCATGGGCCGCCGCGCAATTGGGCATGGTCGATGCCTGGATTCCGCAGGCACCGCCGGGCGCAGGGGCGATGGCCGGCTACCTCACCATCAGCAATGGCGGTGATGCGGCGGTGGATGTCCTCGCCGCGCAAAGCGATCGTTTCCGCATGGTTTCCATCCATGAAACCGTCATCGACAACGGGGTTGCGCGCATGCGCGAGCTGACGCGGCTGGAGCTTGCGCCGGGCAAGACCGTGCAATTCAAGCCGGGTGGTTTGCACCTGATGTTGATGCAGCCACGCAGCGAGGTGATGCCGGGCGAGCATATCGAAATCACCTTCCTGCTTTCCGATGGCCAGCGCCTGCCTGCCATTTTTGAAGTGCAGGCGGCCGATGCGGGCACAAAGGATGACCACGCCGGACACGAGCATTGAGCGGCGTTGGGTGGGTGCAGGTGCCGGCCAATTGCCTTTTGCTGCAATGCGTCGAAGAATGACGGGTCGCTGATTTCCTTTCCTGCCCGCATCCTGATCCGTGAATACATCCATTGCGCGCCTGGCCCCGGATGCCCCGTGGGTCGTCATCAAGTTCGGGGGCACCAGCGTTTCCACGCGAACGCGCTGGGACACCATCGCCGAGATTGCCGCCAGCCATTGCGCCAATGGCAAACGCGTGCTGATCGTGGTGTCCGCGTTATCCGGGGTGACCGACCTGCTCAAGCGCCTTGGTGAAACGCGCGATGATTTCGCCCAGGCCAGGCAGCTTCGCGACACCCTGGTTGCCCGTCACCATGCCTTGTTTGATGAGATGGGATTGCCGAAGCGCAACGCGATCGATGCGTGGATGGCAAGACTCGACCAACTGCTCGAAGACCCGCGCCACAGCGAAGCCAGGCTGTCATGGCAGGCGGAACTGCTGGCCTTGGGCGAGCTGTGTTCCAGCACCCTGGGTGCGCGTTATCTCAACGAATCACGACTCGACACGCTGTGGCTGGATGCGCGTGATTTCCTGCGCGCCGAGGCACTGCCCAACCAGTCCGCATGGGGCCAGTGGCTGGCGGCCTCGGCGCGCGTGGGTCATGAACCGGAAACCGTCGCAGGTCTGGCTTCCCGTGGTGACGTGTTCATTACCCAGGGATTCATCGCACGCAAGGATGCCGCCGACACCGCCGTGCTCGGTCGTGGTGGATCGGATACGTCGGCGGCGTACTTCGGTGCCTTGTTGAACGCCGAGGCCGTGGAAATCTGGACCGACGTACCCGGCATGTTCAGCGCCAATCCGCGCCAGGTGCCGGATGCGCGTTTGCTGGTGCGCCTGGACTATGCCGAGGCCCAGGAAATCGCCACCACCGGGGCCAAGGTGCTGCATCCGCGCTGCATCCATCCGGTGCGCGATGCGCGCGTGCCGATTTGCATCCGCGATACCAACCGGCCGGAACTGCCGGGTACCGAGATCGGCTGGGAAGCGCGCGATCCGGTGCCCAGCGTCAAGGCAATCAGCTCGCGCAAGGGCTTGACCCTGGTCTCGATGGAAACGATCAGCATGTGGCAGCAGGTCGGCTTTCTTGCCGATGTGTTCGAGGCCTTCAAGCGCCATGGCCTGTCGGTGGACCTGATTGGTTCGGCGGAAACCAACGTCACCGTGTCGCTGGATCCGTCCGACAACCTGCTCGACTCCGATGTGCTGGCGCGCCTGTGCGCCGATCTGGAACGCTGTTGCCGGGTCAAGGTCATCGCGCCGTGCGCCGCCATCACCCTGGTCGGTCGCGGCATGCGCTCGATGCTGCACCGCTTGTCTGCGGTTCTGGCCGAGTTCGGTGCCCTGGATGTGCACCTCATCTCGCAGTCGTCCAACAATCTCAACCTCACCTTCGTGGTCGATGAAGGCGTGGTCGATGCGCTGATTCCGCGCCTGCATGCACTGTTGATCCAGGCCGATGTCATGCGTGTCACCGACAGTCGCGTGTTCGGAACCAGTTGGAGCGAACTGGCGCAGGTGCAAACCACGCGTCGGCAGCCGGCCTGGTGGCGCGGGCAGCGAGAGCGATTGCTGGAATTGGCGCAGGAGGCAAGCCCGCGTTACGTCTACAGCCTCGATCAGGTGCGCGCGCAGGCGCAGGCGCTCAAGGCCATCCCGGCGGTTGACCGCTGGCATTACGCGCTCAAGGCCAATCCGCATGCGCAAATCCTCAAGGCCGTGCACGCTGAAGGATTCGCTTTCGAGTGCGTGTCGTGGAACGAGATTGCCGCCGTGCGCAACGCGATCCCCGATCTGCAAGCCGAACGCATCCTGTTCACGCCCAACTTTGCTCCGCGCGAGGAGTATCGTGCTGCGCTGCATGCCGGCGTGCTTGTCACCCTTGATGCTCTGCATCCGATCACCGAATGGGGCGAGGACTTTGCCGGTCGCGACATCTTCCTGCGCGTGGACCTGGGCGTTGGGCGCGGCCATCACGACAAGGTGCGCACGGGTGGCGCGCAATCCAAGTTCGGTGTTGCGCTCGATGAGATTGCGGCCTTTCGTGAACACGCCCGCAGGCACGGTGCGCGCATCATCGGTCTGCACGCGCACCTGGGTTCCGGCATCCTCGATGCCGCGCACTGGCGCAGCGTGCATGTGCAACTCGCCAGCCTTGCCGAACAGTTCAATCGCATCGGGATTCTCGATATCGGTGGCGGCCTGGGCGTGCCTTCGCGTCCGCGCGACGAGCCGCTGGATCTTGTCGCCCTGGCAAGCGCGCTTGCCGAAGTGAAGCAGGCCTATCCGCAGTTCCAGTTGTGGATGGAGCCGGGCCGGTTTCTGGTGGCCGAGGCCGGTGTGCTGCTGGCACGGGTCACCCAGACCAAGCGCAAGGGCGAGGTGCGCTATGTCGGCATTGATGCCGGCATGAATTCGCTGATTCGCCCGGCCCTGTACGAGGCCTGGCACGAGATCGTCAATCTCTCCCGGCTTGGGCAAGTGGCAGACGAACTCGTGCAGGTGGTGGGGCCGATCTGCGAGACTGGCGACGTGCTGGGTGGCAACCGCCGCCTGCCGGTTTGCCGGGAAGGTGATGTGATCCTGATTGCCGAAGCCGGTGCCTACGGTGCGGTGATGGCTTCGCGCTACAACCTGCGCGAGCCAGCCAGCGAGTTTTGCCTGTGATGTCGGCGCGCGCCTGCCTGCACGTGATTGCCCTCATCACGCCGCTGCTGCCGGTCGCCCTCTGGCTGCTGTGGCTCGGCAAGTCCGCAGATCATGACGGGCTGGTGAACCTGCTGACTTTTGCCATTCCCGGGGTGGTCGCGGCGCAGTCGGGTGTTCTGGCGTTCTGGGGTTTCGTGCAGCGCCGTGCCCGCGCCAAGCAAAGCGCGGCACTCGCGGGTGTGTTCATGGCGCTGTGTGCACACTTGTTGTATGGGCCGCTGCTGGCGTTGTCGCTGGCCACTATTGCAGGATGGGACGCGTGGAGTGAGGGGATTGGTATTTCGGGATGGATCGTGCAGTCCATTTTCTTCGCGTTTGCATCGATGATGTTCGCTGGCTGGCTGTCGGTTCCGTTGGCCGCTCTGGCCGCGCACTGGGCTGGCCGCCAACGGGAAAAGGAGTTCGGACGTGAGTCTGTCTGATCCGCGCGTGGCCTCGCTGTTCCGCTTTATCCGCCACGAATATGCAGCGGGTGAGGCAAGACTGGTGTATGCCTTCGATGACGGTCCGGAGCTGGTCGAGACGATTCGCTTTCTGGATGCGCCTGCGCTTGCACCTGAGCGCGAGGTGGCGTTTGCCCACGCCTTGCAATTGCTGCACCTGATTGCCGGGGTCAGCTACTACAAGGCAGGCGTGCCGCCCGGAATCCGCATCGAGGGTGCGGGCATCGATCAGCAAACGGCGCGCTTCATGGATGCGCTTTACCTGCATGGCCTCGGCGAATTTGCCTATCACAACAAGCTGGACCTGCGCGAACGCATCCGCTTTCCGGCAAAGCCCGGTGCAAGCGCCGCGCCGGCGACTGCGTGTGGTTTGCCGCGCCGCACCCTGGTGCCGATCGGCGGTGGCAAGGATTCACTGGTGAGCGTGGAACTGCTCAAGCGTGCTGGTGACCCGGCGACGGCGGTGTGGATCGGCAATTCGGCGTTGATCCAAAGCTGCGCCGAGCGTACCGACCTGCCGATGCTCAATATCGGGCGTGCGATTTCTCCGCTGCTGTTCGAGTACAACCGCGCCGGCGCGTGGAATGGCCACATCCCGGTCACCGCCATCAACTCGGCCATCCTCGTGCTCGCCGCATTGCTGTACGGATTCGATGCCGTCGCGTTTTCCAACGAGCGCTCGGCGTCCAGCGCAACGCTGGAATACGATGGCATCGAGGTCAATCATCAATGGAGCAAGGGCTGGGCGTTCGAGATGGCGTTCCGCGCTGAACTGCATCGGCGCGTGGCAACGGATCTCGACTACTACTCCCTGTTGCGACCCTTGTCGGAACTGGCGGTGGCCGCGCGTTTTGCACGCAGCAGCCACTACGACGATGTGTTCTCCAGTTGCAACCGGAATTTCCGCATCCTCGGCCCAAAGCCGTCGGACCGCTGGTGCGGGCAATGTCCGAAATGCCATTTCGTGTTTCTTGCGCTGGCGCCCTTCGTGCCCAAGCCGCGCCTGCTCAAGATCTTTGGCCGCAACCTGCTGGATGACCCCGCGCAAACCGCCGGCTTCGATGCGCTGATCGAATATCGCGATCACAAGCCTTTCGAATGCGTAGGCGAGGGACGCGAATCCCGTGCTGCCATGGCGCTGCTCGCCAAGCGTGCGGAGTGGCGTGAAGATGCCATCGTCGAGCGCTTCAACCGCGAGATCCTGGGCCAGCTCGATGCGCAGGAACTCGACCTGCCGCCCTTGCTGACCATGACGGGCGGGCACCACGTTCCCTTGCCGCTCGTCGCCTTGCTGGAAGCTGGCTGAGCCGTGCGCATTTCCGATCTGGAAAACCGGCGTGTGGCCATCTGGGGTCTCGGTCGGGAAGGCCATGCGGCCCACGATGTCCTGCGCCGACGCATTCCCGATATCGAACTCGCCATCTTCTGCAGTGAAGCCGAAGCGAAGTTCCTCGGCAGCGACAACGCGCTTGATCGCTACATCACGCGCAAGCCGACGGCGGCGGATCTTGCTGCCTTCGATGTCATCATCAAGTCGCCGGGCATCAGCGCCTACCTGCCCGAGTTGCTGGAGGCCCAGCACAACGGCACGCGATTCACCTCGGCAACGGCCTTGTGGTCTGCCGAGCATCCGCAAGCGCGCGCGATTGCCGTCACCGGAACCAAGGGCAAAAGCACCACCAGTGCCCTGATCGCGCACCTGCTGCGCGCATTGGGTCGGCGCACGGCACTGGCCGGCAACATCGGCATGCCGGTGCTGGAACTGGTCGATGCGCCCATGCAACCCGAGTGGTGGGTGATCGAACTTTCCAGTTTCCAGACCCGCCAGATGCAGGATGTCGAATTGGCAGTGATCACCAATATCGAGGAGGAACACCTCGACTGGCATGGCAGCCGCGAGCGGTATGTTGCCGACAAGCTGGCGCTGGCGGATGTCGCGCGTCAGTTGCTCGTGAACGGCACGCAGCAATACCTGATGCAACAAACCAGCGCGCATGCGAATCGCATCGTCTTTGGCACGCAGGCAGGTTGGCACGCGGATGCGCAGGCCATCTGGCGCGGCGATTCACGCATCGTCGATCTCGCCACGCTGCCGCTGTCCGGACCGCACAATGCCTTGAATGCCTGTGCCGCGCTGGCGGCGCTTGAAGCCGTGGGCGAAGATGCCTTTGCCGCTTCCGCGGCGCTCTCCTCATTCCGTCCCTTGCCGCATCGCCTGCAAGTCCTGGGTGAGCGCAATGGCATCCGGTGGATCGATGACAGCATCGCCACCACGCCGCAGGCCGCCATCGAAGCCTTGCGCAGCGTTGGCGGGCAGCCGGTGTGTCTCATCCTTGGCGGACATGACCGCGGCCTCGACTGGAGCGTGTTTGCCGGGCATGTGCGCGAACATCCGCCGCAGGCCATCGTGCTCAATGGCGCAAGTCGTGAACGCGTGGCGAAGATGTTGCAGGCGCGTGGCGGCGACTATCACCTGCATGTTTGCCGCAGCCTGGCCGATGCCGTCATCGCCGCCCGTTCGGAAATGAATTCCACGGGCGTGATCCTGCTCTCACCCGGCGCACCCAGTTTCGACCAGTTCCATGACTACGCCGAACGCGGCCGCGCATTTGCCGAACTCGGCGGCTTTGATGCCGAACAGATTGGCCAGATCGAGGGCCTCGGCATCGCCTGATCGCAATTCGGATGACGCAAGTGAGTCGCGACGAAACCAACGACAAAGTGGAATCGGCGCACGCATGCCAACGTGCAACGTTGCGAGTCGATCGGGAGCAGGGCGGGCCTCGCTGGGGAAGCAGCCATTTAGGGCAACGCAGATCCAGTGGATTCCGTTCGTGGTGAGCCTGTCGAACCATGAATGGAATCAAACCGCCATGCGCTCATTTGTAGATGGGCTCCGAACAAGCAGGACTTGATCAGTGTTGTCTTAGGCCGGGCTTCAGCCCGACACGCGATTCCGAAAAAGCGTCGGGTTGAATCATCCCGACCCGTGCATGATTTCCTGCACCGACACGACATGCTTGGCGCACGGTATGAGGCGGTATGATGCCGGTCCCCCACCCAGGAGAGATCCCATGCGAATCTTGCTTGCCTGTCTGGCCCTGCTGCTCGCCTCGATCCCGGGCCACGCGGAAATGGTGGTCAATTCCGTCGACTACACGCTGGGCGACACCACGTTCGCCGGGCAGCTGGTGTATGACAACGATTCGAAGGCCTTGCGCCCGGGCCTGGTGATGGTGCCGAACTGGATGGGCGTGAATGAATCCGCCTTGGGCAAGGCGAAGGATATCGCCGGCAGGGATTACGTGGTTCTGCTGGCCGACATGTATGGCAAGGGCGTGCGCCCGAAGAATGTGGACGAAGCGCGGGCCCAGGTTCACCAGGTGTATGCCGATCTGCCCGCCATGCGTGCGCGCATCAATGCCGCAGTGGATGCACTCAAGGCGCAGGCTGGCAAGGTGCCACTGCAATCCGGCAAGGTGGGCGCGCTCGGCTTCTGCTTCGGCGGCTCGACCGTTCTGGAGCTTGCGCGCAGTGGAACCGAACTGGCGGGCGTGGTCAGCCTGCATGGCGGTCTGGATTCCCCGGCACCTGCGGCCGCCGATTCGGTCAAGACGCCGATCCTGGTCCTCAATGGCGCGGAAGATCGCGGAACCACAGCCGAGAATATTGCCGTCTTCGATGCGGAGATGGATACGGCAGGCGCCGACTGGACCTTCGTCAACTTCAGCGGCGCGGTGCATTGCTTTGCCGAAGCCGATGCCAATCGCCCGCCGGGATGCGTCTACAACGAGCGTGCGGCCAAGGCCGCCTGGCGCATGATGCGCGGTTTCTTCAGCGAGGCGTTTGCCGCACCGGCGAAGGGTTGAAGCTCACAGGGTAATCCGTTTCGGAGTGTTTGAAATCAGTGACTTGCAGCGGAATTTCCGTGTCGCAGGGCAGCTCGGCGCGCGGCCATTTACAATGCACGGCTCGCATTCACGCGCTGGGGTAAATCGGTGACTCAACGACGCGGCATCATTCTCGCCGGGGGTTCGGGCACACGCCTGTATCCGCTGACCCAGTCGGTCAGCAAGCAGCTGCTGCCGGTTTACGACAAACCGATGATCTACTACCCGCTGAGCACGCTGATGCTGGCGGGCATCCGCGAGGTGCTGGTGATCAACACCCCGCACGAGCAGGCCTTGTTCGAGCGCCTGCTCGGCGATGGCTCGCAATGGGGAATTTCCATCCGCTATGCGGTGCAGCCTTCGCCGGATGGGCTCGCACAAGCCTTCATCATCGGACGCGAGTTTGTCGGCAGCAAACCAAGCTGCCTGATTCTTGGCGACAACATTTTTTATGGTGATGGCCTGACCCGTCTGCTGAAGAATGCGAACTCGCGAGACAGCGGTGCCAGCGTATTCGGCTACTGGGTGCGCGACCCGGAGCGCTACGGCGTGGCCGAGTTCGATGGCAATGGCCGCGTGGTCGGGTTGGAAGAAAAGCCCGCCACGCCGAAATCCAACTGGGCGGTCACCGGCCTGTATTTCTATGACAGTCGCGCCTGCGACTTTGCGCGCGATTTGAAGCCCTCGCCGCGTGGCGAGCTGGAGATCACCGATCTCAATCGCTGCTATCTCGATGACGGTTCGCTGATGCTGGAACGCATGGGGCGTGGTTTTGCCTGGCTGGATACCGGCACGCATGAATCCTTGGTGGAAGCATCCAGCTATGTGCAGACCATCGAAAATCGCCAGGGCTTGAAAATCTGCTGTCCAGAGGAAATCGCTTATCAGCAAGGCTGGATCGACGCCGAACAAGTGCTGCGCCTGGCAGCGCCCTTGGCCAAGAATGCCTATGGCCAGTATTTGAAGGAGTTGGTGCGCGAGGGGCGGCCGGGATGAAAGTGATCAACACCCGCCTCGATGGTTGCCTGCTGATTGAGCCGAAAGTCCACGGTGATGCGCGCGGATTCTTCTACGAGAGTTTCCACGCTGGCCGTTTTGCCGAAGCAGGCCTCGATCTTGCTTTCGTGCAGACCAATGTGTCGCGCTCGGCGCAGGGAGTATTGCGTGGCCTGCACTACCAGTGGCCGAAACCGCAGGGCAAGCTGGTGAGCGTGCTGGAAGGCGAGGTGTATGACGTGGCCGTCGACATCCGCCAGGGTTCGCCCACTTTTGGCCAATGGGTTGCGGCGGTGCTGAGCGCCGAGAACAAGCGGCATTTCTGGATACCGGAAGGGTTCGCGCATGGTTTTGCGGTTCTTTCCGGGCCGGCCACGTTTGTCTATCAGTGCACGGCGCTGTACGACCCGGCCTGCGATTCGGGCATACGCTGGAACGATGCGGCGCTTGCCATCGACTGGCCGCTGGCCCACCCCGAGCTCTCGGACAAGGACCAGCGTGCGCCCTTCCTGGCCGACGTGGCAGACGAACGCTTGCCGAAATTCCCGTGAACATCCTGTTGCTCGGTGCCAATGGCCAGGTCGGCCATGAACTGCTTGAACCATTGCGTGACCTGGGCGAAGTGACTGCCGCGACGCGCGACGGCAGGCTGGTCGGCGGCGACGCCTGCCTGCGCGTGGATCTTGCCGATGCGGAATCACTGCGACATGCGCTCACGCAGTCCAACGCGCAAGTCATCGTCAATGCCGCTGCCTACACCGCAGTCGATCAAGCCGAGGACGAACCCGACCAGGCCGATGCCATCAATCATCGTGCGCTCGCCATCATCGGGGAGTGGGCGGCCCGGTACGCGGCACGCGTGGTTCATTATTCGACAGACTATGTGTTCGACGGTAAGAGCGAACAGCCCTGGCGCGAGGACGATGCCAGCGCACCCTTGGGAGTCTATGGACGCAGCAAGCTCGATGGCGAGAATGCCTTGCGCGCCAGTGGCGCCGAACACCTGATCCTGCGCACCGCCTGGGTGTATGCGGCGCGTGGCAAAAATTTTCTGCGCACCATGCTGCGCCTGGCTGGCGAACGCGATGAACTGCGCGTGGTCAATGACCAGATCGGCGCGCCGACACCGGCGCATTGGATTGCCGAATACACGGTGGCGATGCTGGAACGCATGGTGCAAAAGCCGGAACAGGAGCGCGAAGCAGCGTTCGGCACGTATCACCTGACGGCGTCGATGCGTTGCAGTTGGTTCGAGTTTGCCGAGGCCATTTTCGAGGAAGCACAGGCGGCCGGATTGCTGGATCGCGTGCCACGCGTGTTGCCCATAGCCACATCCGAGTATCCCACCCCGGCCCGGCGCCCGGCGTTTTCCGTGCTGGACAATGCCAAACTTGCCCGCATTTTCGATCTTCACATGCGCCCCTGGCGCGAAGGGCTCAAGGAAGTGATCGGCCAGATGGCCAGCGCCCGTTCTTCTGGAGAAATTTCATGATCGTTCCGGTAATCCTGTCCGGCGGCGCCGGCACCCGCCTGTGGCCGGTATCGCGCAGCGCCTATCCCAAGCCGTTCATGCGCATGGGCGATGGGGAATCGCTTTTGTACAAGACCCTGGATCGCGCCTTGCGCCTTGCCGAATCCGGAACGGTGTTGACCGTGACCGGACGTGATTACTATTTCCTCACCCGCGATGAATATGCACGCCACCCGCAGGCCAACCTGGATCATTTGCCATTCCTGCTGGAGCCGGCCGGGCGCAATACGGCGCCGGCCATCGTGCTGGCAGGCCTGTACGCGTTGGAGCACTGCGCGGCCGACGCCACCTTGCTGGTGCTGCCATCGGATCACCTGATCCGCGATGTGGATGCTTTCGCCGCCGATGTCGCGCGTGCGGCCAAGCTGGCTGCGCAAGGCTGGCTGGTCACCTTCGGCATCCAGCCGACCGCACCGGAAACCGGATTCGGCTATATCCGCATGGGTGAACAGGTGCAGGGCTGTGAGGGGAGGGCGGTGGGTGCCTTTGTCGAGAAGCCGGATCGACAGACTGCCGAGGCATACATTGCCTCGGGCGATCATGTGTGGAACTCCGGCATGTTCTGCTTCCGCGCCGACGCGCTGATTGCCGCGGCGGAAACGACCTGTCCCGACGTGCTGGCGGCCGCACGCGCCTGTCACGCCAGCGACAGCGGGCAGGTCAGCCCCATCGAGTACGCGAAAGACACCTTCATGGCGCAGCCGGACATCTCCATCGACTATGCGGTGATGGAACGCGCAGCGAAAGTGGCCGTGGTGCCTGCGCGTTTCGACTGGAGCGATATCGGCTCGTGGAAAGCCATCAGCGACATGGATGCCGAATCCGATGCCGTCGGCAACCGGGTGCAGGGCCAGGCCATCGTTGTCGAGAGCGAGAATTGCTACATCCAGTCGCAGCAACGCATGGTGGCCGCCGTGGGCGTCAAGAACCTCGTCATCATCGACACCGATGATGCCGTGCTGGTCGCTGATCGTGATCGTTCACAGCAGGTGAAGCTGGTCGTCGAGCAGTTGCGCGCAAGCAATCATCCGGCAGCGGCCCTGCACAACACCGTGCACCGGCCCTGGGGCAGCTACACCATTCTCGAAGACAAGGACGATTGCAAGGTGAAGCGCCTGACCGTGCGGCCGGGGCATGTGCTGTCGCTGCAACTGCATCACCGGCGCAGCGAGCACTGGACCGTGGTGCACGGCACCGCCAAGGTGCGCGTGGGTGAGCGCGAGTTCCTGCTCAATGCCAACGAATCGACTTATATCCCGATGAACACCGTGCATCGGCTGGAGAACCCCACCGAGCAGGACATCCACCTGATCGAGGTTCAGTGTGGTGACTACTTCGGCGAGGACGACATTGTGCGCCTGGAAGACCGCTACGGACGGGTCAAGGCCAAGGTTTGAACGGTTTTCGTTCGCCTGCAATAATCCACCAGTTTTCAATGCAAACGGAGTTGTGAACGATGGCTATTCGATTTGTCGCTTTTGCGGCCTTGCTTGTTGTCTCGTTGGTTTCGATAGCGGCAGAGCCCGTGCCGCTTGCGGATTTCGCCAAGCACCATCAATTTGTCGATGCGAAGATTTCCCCGGATGGCAAGCATCTGGCCGCCACTTCGATCATCGAGGGCAAGCGTGTGCTTTCGTTCATCGATCTGGCCGGTGGCGTCGGTGTGACCGTGCATCCGCGCGACGATGATGAGGTCTACGAATTCTGGTGGGTGAACGACAAGCGAGTGCTCTATTCAGTGGCTCAGAATGCGACCATTCTGGAGGAGCCAGAACTTACCGGTGAGCTGTTTGCCGCCAACTACGATGGCAGCGGAACCGACACGTTGTTTGGCTATCGCGCCAGCGATAGCCGGTCGGGATCTACCGGTTCGCACATCCAGAAGAAGGAAAGCGAATATGCCTGGGGATCGATGGAGAACACCCTGCGCGACAGTGATGACGAAGCGCTCATTTATGTGCGACGCATGAACTGGAGCCATGTAACCAGCGCGGGCGGCGAGCAACTTCACCCCGAAGTGCGCCGCATCAACGTGAAGACAGGCATCAACCGATCGATTGCCGTTTCTCCGCTTGCGCGGGCCAATTTTTTGACGGACAACCAGGGGGCGGTGCGTTTTACATCGGGCACGGGCAATGATCAGAAGTTCAAGGTGTTTTACCGCGCCGATGACAAGGCGGATTGGGAGTTGATCCTCGATGAATCGGACAACAGTAAA
>Ga0073903_10001463_pt1 | contig 12259 bp, 7 predicted proteins | sample KloWWTKNB14_bulk_FD_66665 | JGI IMG/M metagenome (GOLD analysis project Ga0073903, IMG submission 66665) | Active sludge microbial communities from Klosterneuburg, Austria, studying microevolution and ecology of nitrifiers - Klosterneuburg... | ecosystem: Engineered > WWTP > Aerobic digester >... | reverse complement strand
TCGTGCGCGTAGCCGACGCGCAGGTTCACGACCTTGTAGGGCTGCGAGCGCTGGTCATGACCCGTGTCGAAGTAGAAATCGTCGACGCCCTGCAGGTCGGCGCGCGCGAAGAAGCCGAGCGGGTTCTCGTACGCGAGCGTGAGTGAATACTGGTACTTTGGCGCGTGCGCCTGCCCGCGGCCGTCGAGGGCCGCGTCACGCGCAGGATTGCCGGTGCGGTAGCCGAAGTAGGCCGTCTCGAGAAGACCCAATGTCGTGGCAACCTCGAGGCGCTGCGTCACTGCCCAATTCGCGCTCGCCTCGAGCCCGTAGTTCCTGCCACGCGCCGCGTTGTCGGTGAAGAACACGTAGGACAATGGATCGCCCGGCACGAGCTGCTGCGATGTCGCAACCTGCTGCGATTCGCGACGCATGTAGAAAAGCGACGTGCGGGTCGACCAACGGGCGTCGGGCGCGCGCCATGCGAGCCCCGCCTCGGCATTCCACAACGCTTCCGGCTCGTAGCGGCGGCGATCCGCGGGCACGGCCGCCCCGATGTTGAATCCACCGGCCTTGTAACCGCGCGACAGCGTTGCATACCACGTGCGTGCGGCGCTCTCCTCGAACGAAAGGCTCGCGTGACCGCCCCACATCGTGTCGATCGGGGCGAATGCACTCGTCTCACCCGAGAGCGCCTCGCGATCCTGGTAGCCGGCATCGCGTCGCTCGGCGCGCGCACCGAACGACAGCACGGTGCGCGGCGCCACACGCCAGTCGAGTTCGCCGTAGAGCGCGAGATTCGTCGCGCGATAGTCGCTCGTGAGCAGGCGGTAGGCCACGCCACTTGCGGTGTCGCGCTGGTCGTTGCGCTCCTCGACATCGAGTGCATAGGCGCCGGCCGTCCAGCCGAAGCCGCCATCGTCAGCCGAGCTCTTCGAGATGAGCCGCAAATCCTCGCTCGTCGAGCGCCGGCGGCGCGCGAAGTAACTCGTGTAGTCATAGGGCGCGTAAGGACCCCAGGCGGCGTCGTTGCCCCAGTCGCCGTCGAAGCCATAGCCGATTTTCGAGTCGGCATGTGTCGTGACACTGCGCAGCTCGAACGGGGCCTCGCCCTTCCAGGCGACATGCACAGCGCCCGCTGCCGAGCGCTGCCGGTCAACACCCGGGTGGTCGGCCAGCGTCACGCGCGAGTTGTCGATCGAGAATGCGTCGTAGCCATCGTCGATGTTGACCAGCATGGCGGTGAAGCCGAGCTCGAGCGCCTCGATGGGTGTCCAGTGCAGCCGTGCGCGGAAAGTATCCTCGTTGTAGCCATTGGTGTCATCGCGCCCGAGGAAAGCATTCCTGCGAAAGCCATCGCTTTCATAGTGATGGGCGACGAGCCGGAATGCTGCATTTCCTGCGTCGTCGACTCGGCCGCCGATCACACCGCCTCCGCCCAGGGTCCCGAAATCGCCCGCCGTCGCCTCGCCGCGCAGCTCGAATTCCGGCCGTGCTTCACGCGTGCGGATGCTGACGAGGCCCGCGAGCGCGTTCGCGCCGTAGGCCGTGCCCTGCGGGCCGCGCAGTACTTCGATCTGTTCGACGTCGTAGGTCGTCGCCGGCATGCCGACACCCGAAAAGTCGATGTCGTCGATGAGGAAGCCGACGGAAGGATTCGGTGCGCCCTGATATTGATCAAGCTCGCCGATGCCGCGCAGCTGGAAGTACCGCGGCCGTGCGGTACCCGCCGACCAGTTGAGATTCGGCACGAGCGACAGCACATCCTCGAAGTGCTGCAGCCCCGCCCGCGCGATCGTCTCTTGTGGCAGAACCGTGACACTTGCGGGAATCGCATCGAGCGCAACGTCGCGCAGGCGCGACGTGACGACGAGGACCTCGTCGAGATCCTCTGCCCGGACAGTCGAAATGGCGCAGACGAGCGCCGCGCCGACGATGCGACCGAACTTGCGACAATGGATGTTCATGCCTGCTCCCTACGCCGGTATTAGCCGGATCAGGTTCAACGGGTTCGCCAGCTGGCGTCTCAGGCCCCATGCGCGGGCCACCCCAAGGATGTAACGCATATGTTAGTGGTCGTGCGGCGAAGTGCAAGTGGCTAGAATCGGCGTCATGAGCCGATCACTTGCCGTGTTTCAGGTCGATGCGTTCACGCGGCAGCGCTTCACCGGCAATCCCGCGGGCGTCGTGCTCGGTGCCGATGCGCTCTCAGACGAGGAAATGCTCGCGATTGCACGCGAACTGAACAACGCCGATACGGCGTTCGTATCGGCGCCGGACGGCGCTGATCACGACCTGCGCGTGCGATTCTTCACGCCACGCACCGAAGCCGCCTTCGTCGCCCACGCGACGGTCGCCGCCCACTACGTCATGTCGCGCCGGCCGGGGCCGCGGCGCCTGCGGCAGAAGCAGAAGGCGGGCATCGTCGAGGTGGAAGTACGCGGCGAGGGAGACGCGCGGCGCATCGCAATCCACCAGTCCCCGCCGCCGATCGGGCGCGAGCTGCTGTCGCGCGAGCGGCTCGCCGTGCTCGACGCACTCGCGCTCTCGAGCGGCGATCTCGACGGCCGCTGCCCGCTGCTCGTCTGTGGCAGTGCGAGCACGCGACTGATGGTCGGCGTGCGCGGCGCCGAGCAGCTGCGGCAGCTGAAACCCGATGCCGCCCGCCTCACCACCCTCTCGGCGCAGCTCGGCGCCGCCGGCTATTTCGTGTTCACGCTCGCGCCACAGGTACCCGACGTCCTCACGGAAGCGCGCATGTTCTGCCCTGCGATCGGCATTCCCGAGGATCCGGTGAGCGGCAACGCATACGGCATGCTCGGCGCCTATCTCGCTGCGCGAGGCCTCGTCGAGCGCAGCGGTGAACGCGCGCAGTTCAGCGGCGCGCAGGGCCATTACCTCAACCGTCCCGGCCGGGTCGATGTGGAGCTCGACTACGAGAATGGCAGCGTCGCCTCGCTGCGCGTCGTCGGCGACGCCGTGCTCGTCTTTGAAACGAGCCTCAGTCTCTAGCGCCGATGGCAGAGCTGCGATTCGAGCCGGCTCTCGCGCTCGCGGACCTGCCGCGGGGCAGTATGCGCGCCTGCACGATCGATGGCCGCAACGTGCTCCTCTGCCACACGAAGGACGGCCTGCACGCGGTCGACAACATCTGCACGCACGCCTACGCGCGACTCGACGAAGGCTGGCTGCGCGGCCACAAGCTCGTCTGCCCGTTGCACGGCGCTGTGTTCGATGTGCGTGACGGCAAGGTGCTGAAGGGGCCGGCGACTGAGCGCCTTCCCGTGCATCAACTGCGAGTCATCGGGGACCAGGTGGAAGTCGCGCTCAATCCAGCGGCGGCGGCGCAGGAGGTCGAATTTTAGATGCCGTAGCTACGACAGGCGTCCGGTTGATCATTTGGTCCGATCGCGAAATGGAGCTTCCCGTGTTGCATCGGTCTTCCTCTTGTATGCATGCCGTCGCCACTACCCCGGCGGAATCGTGGATGTGCCTCCTTCGCTCGCCCCCCTCCACGATGGCAGCCTTCCCCGAAATTCAGGCGGGTCGGCTTCCGTATCACCCTTTTCGAGGCCTGCTCGCCGTTCACTCGCGTTACGACTTGCTTGGTCGCCAAGTCCCTTGCAGGACTCCCCACACCGAAGGCCTCAGCCGCTTCGTTACCTCCACGACTGCTCCGATTGCTGCAGGCTGGACCGACAGTTGCCGCGGAGGGCGCCGATCAGCCCGCCAACCGCGTCTCGCCGAACTCACGCCCCGACTGCGGAAGCAGCACGTCGCAGACCGGCGCGCCGCGTGCGCTCGATTACCTACAAGACACCCTGCACGCGGCGTGACGGGCGGTGAGATCAGGGCCCACCTGGGACACATTGGGTCACAACGCTAAGCCGACGACTAACCTGCATCGCTCAAGAAACGAGTTTCACCTGCAACTTATCCAGCCGCTCATCGAGCATGTGTTCGGTCGGATCGCGGAACTCCAACGAGAAAAACCGACCGTCCACCATCCACACCTTTCCGCCGTTTTCTGCCCCGGTAGCCGTGGTCAATGAGAACGCGGCAAGCACCCTCTCGCCATCGGCATCACTCAAGCGCAGCGACCCGTCGATGACCGGCTTGCCGCCCTTCATCTCGTACACGTTGGCTTCCCTGCCGCCGTCGAAACGCTGCACGAGATTCACCCGCGCAACGCGCTCGCGGAGCTTCTCCGCGAGCTCTGCATCGAGCTTCTCGATCACGCCGTCCAACACCTGTTTCTCCAGTGGCATGAAGCCAGTCGTTCCCCCACGGAAGAACGCCCTGAGTGACTGCAAGATGCCCACGACTAACACCCCGCGCCAGCAAGGCCGGCACCAGCAGCACCCGCACCAGCCGCCGCCCACTTGATCGTGTTCGGCGTTCGAGTCCACAACTGCGATACCCGGTTGGGCATCGGGGTAGCTTCCTTCCAGCCGCGCGACATGAACCGATATCGGTACGGATCGGACAGCGCGTGAGTACGCGTCGTCACGTAGTTGCCATTCAGGATGGATCGCGGCCCGCCCAGCCGCGCAGGTATGGCATGGGAGAATTCCATCCCGGCACTACGCGCGCCGGCCGCACGGATTCCTCCCGCCACACCGGTTGTCGCCAATGCCACTGCGCCTGTCACCTCGCCAGCACCGTAGGCTGCCGACCCCATATCGACACTGCCGATATCGAGCCAGTTTCGCATTTCGTCGCCGAACCCGAACAACAGCACGTCGCCCAAGCCTGCCGAGAAATCCACGAAATCATTGGAGTCGAACCCATTTCCACCGGATCGCGTACACACCTGCTCTTGCGGCTTGGTTCCCGCAACAACAACCTCCTCCAGATCATCTCCTGGTTCGTCGCTCTGGCCGCCCCCGCCGCCGCGGCCGCCGGGAAGACCGGCAATGTTACCCGCTCCTCCGCTCACAAAGTTGTACGGAAGTAGTATCAAATCCACCATACGCCGGGCAGTAATCGTGACCTCCACAAAGGAATTGAACATATGGTCACAATCGGAGGAATCGGAATTGCAAATGAAGCCGCGAATTTCGCTACCCCAGTAACCCGTGGGATCAGTCGCGCTCAGCGGATTGTTGCCGACGTAGCCGAAGCGATTCCACCCCTGCGTGCCCAAGGCTTCATCCAGGAATGGGTCAGCAGTGACGAATCGCGCAAGAAACGGATCGTACACCCGCCCGTTCATGTGGATGAGGTCGGTGGAATCGAGCATCTCGTGTCCCGTGTAACCGCGGCGGGTGAGGCCGTTGATAGTGGAGAGGTCACCTGAGGAGGGAGCCCCGGTCCACGCGGTGCCACGCCGCTGTCCGAACGCCCCGAAGCTCTCGCGCATGGTGACGGCTCCGGTGCTACTCGTGATCACATCCACTGAGCCCAAGGCGTCGCGCAGCAGGTAGGAGAGCGCGTTCACGCCGGACGACTTACGCGAGTACAACGCGACGGCTTGGCCTTCGGCGAAGATATAGTGCTTCCAATCAACCGCACTGCCTTGGGTTACCTTCTCGAGCAGCGAGCCAATGTACACCTGCGTGTAGGTGACATTGGCCGTCTTGTAGGCGTGGCGCCAGCGCTGGCCTGCAGGTGTGTACTGGAAAGTGCTCGAGTTCTGGCTGTTCTTCGTGATCGCCTTCGGCAGATTCGAGGCGAACCAGGTGAGCGCGGTGCTGCTGCGGCTCGTCATGTTGCCGTTGGCGTCATACGTGTACGAGAGCGTTCCGCCGCCGGTGTTGATGGACGCGACGGCGTGCAGCTTCGTGGCGTGGTAGGTGTAAGTCCCGACACCCGTCTTCCAGCTGATATTCCCGTTGGCGGTGTAAATCATGTCGAGATTAGTACTTCCATTGAGCGTCGCGTAATCGAGCCGGTAGAGGTTGTCGTAGTAGGCGTTCTCGGTCAGGCCCTGATTGTTGTCCTGCCGCTGGGTGAGGTTGCCTGCGCGGTCCCAAAGGTAGCTCAGGTTCTGCACCGCCGCCCCACCCCCCGGGCCGCTTTGAATGTAATCGACCCAACCCGTGACCTGATCGAGGCTCCTGACGGTGTGTAGCCCGTTGCTGAGTGTGGCGTCGGTCACCTGCCCGCGCGCATCGGCGGCATTGGCCTGCCAGAACACGGTTGAAGTGGCGTTGAAGTCCTTCACACGCTTGAGCGCCCCGTACTGGTACTCGTACTGGAGCTTGAGGCGATAGCTTGAGGTGCTGATAGGATACGTGAGCGTGTCGAGAAAGCCCGTGAGCGCGCTGTACGTGGTGTTGACGTAGTAGTTCTGGCTGCCCTCCGTGTACTGCGTCTGGCTCGGGCGGCCGAGGCCGTCGAAGCTGTAGACTTCCCGATAGGTCGTGATTCCTGTGCCCGAAATCTGTTGCTGTCTCAGCTTCCCGATCTCGTGGCTGGCGGCGCTCGTGCCCCAAGTGAAGCTGCTCGTGATGGTGCCCGAACCTTCCGGCATCGCGCGGGTGAGCGGGCGGCCGAGCGCATCATAGGTCGCGGTGATCGTCTTGGCCTTCGCATCGGTCGTGGACGACATCTCCCCGAGCGCATTGAACCCGTAGGTCCAACTGCCGAGATCGACGTTGGTGGAGGTCGTGCGCAGACCCCGAAGATTGTAGGACCCCGTCTGCAGCGTCGCGCCCGTGGAGTCCGAGACACGCACGGGATTGCCAAAGGCGTCGAAGTCGAACGCCTGGTAGTAGCCGTCGTGATCGGTTGAACGCACGACTTGGTCGAGCGCGCTCGCGATCCGGGTCGATTGCTTGCCGAGGGCGTCCACCACGCGCGTGGTGAGGCCCTCATAGTAGGTCGTAGTCGTCTGGAGGGTTGGGTCGGAGTCGCTCACTGGACGCGAGGCTTGCGTCACGCGGCTCGCAAGGTCGTATGCGAAGGTAGTGTCGAAGAAACTGTCCCCTGCATTCAGGCGAGCGGGCGTGCTCTCGGCTTGCAACCGACCGAGGGCGTCGAAGCTCCAGCGTTCGTTCACCTGGTTGCCGTCGCGGTTGAGCGAAGCGCGATCCACCATCCGCTCGAATGGATCATGAAAGGTCACGGTCCAGTCGATCGTCGTGCCGGCGCTGTCGTAGTTGACCTGATCGACGCGGTAGTAGCCATTGTCCCAGTTGTAGCAGGCCCCCGACCAGGCGGTGCAGAGGTACGGCGTTGAGATCGAGTAGGTGCCGTCGGGGCGGTTCTCGCGGCTCCGGCGCCCGAAGGCATCGTACTGCCAGCTCGTGACAATACCGTTCGGATCGGTTTCGCTCGTTTGTACACCGAGTGAGTAGTCGTAAGCCTTCTGCGTTGTCTGCGAGAGCGCGTTCGTGACCGACACCGGGAACTGACCGGTACTACCCCAGCTCACCGAGGTGGTGCGCGCGGCCATCCCAATGCCGGTGACGGCTGCGCTCGTCAGGTTGCCGAAGTCAGGCTGTGGGTTGCCCGCATCGTCGTCGTAGGCGAGATCGGTCGTGACCTGCCACTGGGGATCACCGGGCTGCAGCACGGTCTGGGTCGGACGGCACTGCGGGCCGTTCCAGGCGGTGGCGAGCGTGCGCGTTTGCGAACTTCCCCCGTACATGGTGTGGCTCTGGATCTGCTGCGTGGTGGTCGGGCGACCGAAGCACCAGTTCGTGACGTCGTTGAAAAGCGTCGAGTGCCAGGTGCGCAGCGTGTGCGACTGGCCCGCGTTCGCACCGTTGCCAGTGCTCGCCTCGGTCACCGTGGTCATTGAGTCGACGAGCGCGCCCGTACTCGGATCGAGGGTATTCGTCGTGGTCACCGTACGGATGAGGTTGCCGCCAAAGGCGCCCCCGACTTCCCGCTCCTGATGCGTAGTCTGACTCGCATACGGAAAGAGGCGCGTTTCAAAGCCCGAGCCGAAGGGCGGCAGGCTCGAGTACGTGGCCTCATCTTCCGTGATCGCGACCCCGCTCGGCTCCTGAGTGCGGCGGGCGTTCGACACGGCGCCGGTGTACGGGAAATCCTGTCGGTAGGAGCGACGCTGCGCGGTGCCATCGCGGCCATCGACCCAGGAACGGAATGCGAAGCCGAGAAATCCCCGCCCCTGCAGATCACGCCGCGCGCCCTCATAGTAATAACTCTGCCACTGCCAGGAGCCTCCGAGGCCATTGCTTGATTGAAGGTTCGTGACCACCTGAAGCGGGCCCGCGTACTCCTGTGTGGGGAAGCTCGCGGTGCTGAGCTTCGTGTACAGGCTGTAACGCGCCAGGGGTGCGTAGCTGAAGGTCGTGAAATTGCCGAAGCCGTCCGTCACCGTCGTCAACAGATCAGGCGCCATACCGGCGTGCAGGCGATACGCCAGAGTGCCATCGGTTCGAACATAAATGAGATCCAACAGCCCGTCACCATCGGCATCACCCGTAAACGCCGCACTTGATGAGGCGCTTTGTCCAGTACTGACGGGTGCAGAGATGGCTTCACCCGTGCTGCGCATGAGCTGCCAGTTGCCGGAGGCGGGCACGACGATGTCGTCATACCCGTCGCTGTCCCAGTCAGTGACGATTGCCTGCGCAGGCGTTTGTGCTCCAACTGCCGGTCCCTGAACGCTCGCCAGAAACGTCGTTCCCGTACTCAGGCGGTAATACCAATAGCCACCCGACGTGTAGGCAACATCGGTATAGCCATCGGCATTCAGATCGAGGTAGCGCCGATCGGCACCGTCGACATAGTCGGTAGAGAAGATATTACCCGTGGCAGTGACAGCAGACTCAAAGAAGACTGGTGGCCCCCAGTCGTAGAACCCAAGAGCGACGAGGACATCCCCTCGACCATCGCCGTCGAAGTCAGGCTTGCGTCGCGACCGTGTGACCCACGCCTCCGCCAAGGGCCTGAGCGCTTCAAATCCCTCGGCAGGCCCAAACAGGTACCCCGGTGTAGATGAGAACGTTCCATTCAGCTCTCGTGCGCGCCACTGCACGGAAACTTCGCCAGTCGGCACGAGCCAAACCAGGTCATCGAGCCCATCGCCATTCATGTCCTGTGCGACGGCATTCCCGCCCGCCCCGCTCGCGACGACCCCCGTATTCACGGGGCTCGACAAACCCGTGATCGTTCCCATCAGTACCCACCATGTCCCGCCGCTGTACGGAACCAGGACATCATCCAGGCCGTCTGCGTTGTAGTCGATGGGAATCGCTTGGGAGTAGTTGTAATTCGGGATGCCGGTATTCACCGCCGAGCCGTACCCACCCGAAGGGCTGGCGAAAGACACTCGCCATTGTCCACTCCCGGAGGTTGCATGAGATGAGTACACAAGATCGAGCCTGCCGTCCCCGTTGACATCGATCGCGAGAGCGCTTGCGGCAGTCGGCACGGCATTGGTGCTCGCGATCTCTGCGCTCACTCCATTCGTCCCGCTCTGGTAGGCGAAACTTGTGGCGGGCAAACAATCGGCTGCGCCCGGACCCGCGCACTCGGTTATGCTTGCCAAACGGCTCTTGCCGGTCGTTGACAACACGGGCTCGTAACTCAGCTCGTAGCGTCGCATCAGGGTCCCGGAATACGAAACATCTACGCGATCCAGCCGCTTGATCTCCTTGATTGCGCTGCCTTCGTAGTATTTCGAATCAATTTCCCCAATCGGTTTGGTTTCATATGCGAACGCGATCCGGTATTGCGGCGCGAGCAACAATCCCGTGTTTCCAGCCCACTCGATTTTGTCAATGCGGTAGGAGCCATTCGTGGCGTCCTTCGAATACGAAAAGGTTGTGTAGTTTCCGGACCGATCACGAATGCGCTGCAATGCCCACACACGTGGAATGGTGGTGCCAAGCGCTTCAATACGCGCATCTGCCGTCAGTCCGTATTCGTAGATCAGCCCGTCCCTTCTGTAAACCTCGAACCACTGTGGGCCGACGCTCGGCACGTAGCCCTCACCACCACCGGTGAACGCGCGAATCCGGGCAAAAGTTTCGATCTCGGTGCGGTACTCTGAGCCGTCGGCTCCATAGATGCCGGAGAAGAGTTTCAGTTGATGGCCATCGAGGCAGAGTCGGTCATCAGCGGTCAGTCCGACGCCTTTGGCAGCGCCGTCCTGCGCCCAGGTCTTGTCGCACCGGGAAATGGTTGACAGACCGGATATGCCCCACCCGATTCCGTTCAAGGTTTCCGTACTTCGATGGTCATAGGTGAATGCGATTTGTGGCGACATCCCGTTCGCGCCACTCGGAGCCCAGATGGGCAACTGAATCGACGCGCCGCCGGAGTGCGTCACGCTCGCATCCAAAGCAGTTCTTCCGACTGCAGCGTGCGAATTCGCCGCTGCGGCTGCACCCATAGAGAACAATAGCAGGGTCCACAGGCTTTCATGGCTCGGCGCCGGTCGCATTGCAGACACCGTCCTTGTGATCATGTCTCGCTCCCTGCTCCGTGCCTGCGCTTTCGGGCACGCCCATTGTTCAGTAGTCCGATAAATCGAGCGTTAGCGAACTTCCCGGCGCGAGCCCCGCAGGCGGCATCGGAAGGGGCGACGCACGCCGCATCGCAATCGCGAGCTGCGACTTGCGCGCGGCGCTACCGGTACAGGCACCCGTGTCCACGTCGAGAACGTCGCCGCGCTCGTTCTGGATCACCTGTACTTCGCAAGGACCGCTCTCGTGCGGCACATCGATTGCCACCATTTCCAGCACTCGCGTCAGGCGCCCCCGAATCTGCCCGACATACACACCCTGCAGCCGTTCCACTTCGGCAGCGTCCACGGAAGACTCCACTTCGCGCGCGGCTTCGAAGGCGTCGGTCACGAGTGGCTCGGTGGCGAGCGGCGGCAGGGTCGGGAGTGCGATCGAAAGAGCGGGAGCGGGAATATCCTCCAGCAGTGGTGCGGGCACCGCGGAAGCCACTGGATCGGTTATAGCCATCTGAAGGCTCACGATCAGGAACGGCGTAGCGGCTTGGGTGTCGCTGGGCGGAATCTCGCGGGTCAGCGGCGCGAGCAGACCAACGAGAATCGCGCCGTGCAGCACCAGCACCGCCGTTGCGGCCATCGCACGCTGCCCAGCGCCGCGCCAGCGCATCGCAATCTGCCCCACAGCCCGACGCCCATGCCCGAAAGCCATGCGCCGACCCTTCACCCGATCAGTAGTTATTCATACGAGCAAGCTGAATCGCCTGTAGGACAAACCATGAACATTGTCAAACCGCTTCTCAGTGTAGCAGGCCGTGGGAGATGGAACGCCTTGGCCCGGCCACTGCCAGAATCCGGCGCTCCAGAGTCAACCTGTCGGCGAATGCGTTCGTAATGCGCCGCCTCGGCGATCGCTCAATCGCGGCAGGCTCCTGATGTGCGCCCCGGATTCATAGTGGCCGTCGTGTCGCCGGCGCTGCGCGGATCGACGCGCAGCGCCCGGCGATACTCGATGCCGCGCGCGCGATAGTTCGCAGCCGCCTGCGCGATCAGCGCAAGCTCCCGCTCGCCGACCTGGCGCACGATGCGCCCCGGCGCCCCCATGACGAGCGAACCCTCCGGAATCTCACGGTCAGGCGGCACGAGTGCGCCGGCTGCGATCACGCAGTGGCGGCCGATGCGTGCGCGGTCGAGCACCATGGCGCCGTTGCCGATCAGCGTCTCGTCACCGACGGTGCAGCTGTGCAGCAGCGCCCTGTGGCCGATCGTCACGCTCCGGCCGATATGCGTCGGCGCGCCGGCGTCGGTGTGGATCACCGTGGCATCCTGCACGTTTGTGTCGTCGCCGATTTCGATCCAGTCGCTGTCACCTCGCAGCACCGCGTTGAACCATACGCTCGCGTCGCGCCCGAGCCGCACACTGCCGATCACCTGCGCGCCCGGCGCGATGTACCACGCCTCGCCATCGGTCGCCATGCGGCGCTCGCCGAACTCGTAGATCATGCAACACCCCGCTTGCGCTGCGCCTCGATCGCCGCGCCGCGACCAGCATAATCGAGCAACAGACGCCCCATGAAATCCGCGAACACGCGCACGGCCACCGACTGTCTGGCGCTCGCCGGATAGACGATCGACGCGACGGCGCCCTCGAGGGCGTAATCCGTGAGCACTTGCAGCAGGGCGCCGGTATTGAGCGACTTCGCCGCGTGCAGTTGACTTGTCTGGAAGATGCCCGCGCCCGCGAGCCCCGAGGTGAGCACGGCCTCCGCGCTGTCGAAGGCAAGCACGCAATTCACCCGCTGCTGCACGGGCTCCTTGTCCTTGCGGAAACGCCACTCGCGCAAGCGCCCCGAGTCGGCGGCGAGATAGCCGATGCATCGATGCGTGGCGAGGTCCGCGGGC
>Ga0073903_10001457_pt1 | contig 12317 bp, 9 predicted proteins | sample KloWWTKNB14_bulk_FD_66665 | JGI IMG/M metagenome (GOLD analysis project Ga0073903, IMG submission 66665) | Active sludge microbial communities from Klosterneuburg, Austria, studying microevolution and ecology of nitrifiers - Klosterneuburg... | ecosystem: Engineered > WWTP > Aerobic digester >... | reverse complement strand
CGCCTACGAGTCGCTCACGGAGGACCTGAAAAAGCTGCAGAAGCAGTCCCGGCGGCGCCCGCCGACCGAAGCGGTGGGCGGCATCCCCATCGACAGCGAATGGATCATCTTCGTGATCGATACCTCGGGCAGCATGTTGTCTGCGCACTGGGACAGCGCGCAGGCCGTCCTGAAGGAGATCCTCGATATCTACCCGAAAGTACGCGGCCTGCAGGTACTCGACGACGAGGGCAAGCCCATGTTTCCGGGTACTCGCGGCCAGTGGCTGCAGGACAATCCACAGCAGCGCACGCGTATCACGAACGCCATGCGCAACTGGCGCGCATTCAGCGATTCGGACCCGGTGCAGGGCATCGAGGAGGCGGTGGCGAAATACTGGGCGCTCGACAAGCGCATCAGCATCTACGTGATCGGCGACGAGTTCACCGGAGACTCCATCCAGCGCGCGCTCGACGCGATCGACAAGGCGAATCCGCCGGACGCCAACGGGCGCAGACGCGTGCGCATCCACGCGATCGGGTTTCCGGAAGGCCCCGGCATGCCGCCGTTTACAAGTATCCGCTTTGCTGCGTTAATGCGGGCCGTGTGTGACCGCAACGGGGGCACGTTTGTTCCCGTCACCACCGAGAAGGCCTGCGCGGGCTATATCGAGGTGTTCGGCACGCGCCAATGCATCGGCGGAGGCTGATCGACATGTCGCCACTCACCGTTTCGCTGCGCGCCGCGCCGCTCGCCGCGCTGCTCGTCGTCGCAGGTTGCGGCAGCGTCGAGATCGCGCCAGAACCGGTTATTCCAAAGCCGATCGTCCGCCAGCTCCCGGTGAAAGCGGCGGTGCTCCTGACCGGCGATCAGCGCGTGTTCCGCCATGCCGAAACCCGCAGCGGAGTAGACTGGCTGGTCGCGCTCGGCAAGGGCCACCAGCGTCTGGCGCACGAAGTGTTCGGCGCGCTATTTGCCGATGTGCGCGTCTTCGACAACGCCGAAGCTGCGCGCACCGCGACCGATCTCGCGGTAATCTTCGAGCCGCGCATGGAGCAGTACTCGTTCGCGACGGCCAACGAGACCGGCGGCGATTATTACGCGGTGACGATCCGTTATCGCATCAACGTCTATGCCGAAGGCTTGAAGCTGGTCGATTCGTACACGATCACCGGCTACGGCAACAGCCGTGACCGGGCGATGTCGAGCAGCAAACCGCTCGAGGCTGCCACACGCGCGGCGATGCGCGATGCGGCGGCGAAGTTCCTCGTACAGTTTCCGCGGCAGCCGATTGGCCAGCAGCTCGCGCGCGGCGAGTCGCTCGTTGCTCCTGCGGCGCTTGCGGCCGACGGAAGCGCAGCTTCCGAAGCGTTCAAGCGCATCGAGGCGGTGCCGGTGATCGAGCCGTCCACCGCTGCGCCGGAGTCGAAGCCGGCGCAGGCGCCGCCGGCGGCGCCCCTGACGTAGAGGGCGACGAGCTACGGGCTATTGGCTCGCCTGTTTCTGCTGCGGCTTGCGCACGAGCACGCGCTCGGAGAGCGTGACGCCGGTTGTCTCGACCGGTTCGCCGTTCGCGAGGCGCGGCGCATAGAGCGCCTTGCGGATGGCAGTTTCCACGCCTGCGCCGTACTCCCGCGGCGCCTCGTTCGGTGAGATCACGATCTCTGCGGTACGCCCGTCCGCCCGGACCGTGAACTTTGCCTCGATGGTGAATTCCTCATAGTCCTCGACATCGCCTCCCGTAAAGCGCGCGATGGACGATGAGGGCGGCTTGTAGCGCAGCTGTCTCGGGGCGTTGACGAGCTTCGTGTCGCCGGACGCTTGCAGGGCGTTCCACGCGCTACGATAGGCGTTGCGTGACTCCCTGCCGTTGCCGGCCGTGAGTTGCCAGTCGCCCCAGTCCACGAGGGTCGCACCCAGCAACGCCGGAACGGGCGGATTGGCCTTCTGCGCCGCGCGCAGCGCGAGCTGCAGTGCCTTCTCTCCCTCCGGGTTCAGCCGCGGCTGCGACTGATTCGTGCCCGGACCGGTGTTGAACAGGGTGGGGCTTTCCGCCGTCGATTCCTGCGTGACTTCCGGCCCGTAGAGGTACTCGAGCCGGTAGGCGCGCGCGATGCCGCGCAGCGGCCCTATCGTCGGCACGCTGCCGCGCCCCGACGTCGCTTCCGCGAGCCGCAGCGCACGCATGTGCTCCACCCGGGCGGTCGCATAGCGGCCGACGTACTCGTACCAGCGCGCGAGATAGTCATAGGCGGGGAGCATCCGCGGATCGCCCTTGCCGTAGGCGGACTCGGCGATGCGGAACGCGTACTGATGCTCGCGTTCGGCGTCCTCGAGCCGATTCTGCGCGACGTACACGTCGATCAGTGCGCGGACGAAATCGAGCTGCTCGAGGTTGTAAAGCCCGTCGAGGTTGCGGGAGAGATCCACGGCTTGCTTGAGCGTTTCGGCGGCGGGCGCAAGCCGGTCCGAGCGCGCATAAGTGAGGCCGAGTCCCTGCAGCGGCCGCAGCCGCGCGCGGTCGGTTGTGGTGCCCACCGCATCGAGAATCGTGAGTGCGCGCTGGTACGCAGCCTCGGCCGCGGCGAAGTGGCCGAGGCGCAGCTGCGTAGTGCCGACATTGGCCAACGGGTTGGCGAGCGAGCGATCCTTGTCGCCATATTGTTGCTCGGTTGCGGCGACGAGCTGCTCCGCAACCGGCAGCGCTTCCGCGTACTTCCCGGCGTCGAAGAGGGCGCGGAACCGCGTATAGGCCAGGACGCGCTCCTCGTCCGTGACCGCCGCGGCCGGCGCGGCGCTAGCCACTGCTGCGACGGCGACGATCAGTGCCGCCAGCACCCGATTGCCTCGTCTGGACTTCCCTGCGCGCATCGCCAGCACGATATCATCAGGGGCGGGGGAGCGGCTATGAACGACATGCAGAAGGTCGCGCTGGTGGCGGGGGCCAGCGGTCTCGTGGGGCAGCGACTCGTCACCGTGCTGTGTGAGGCGCGCGAGTACTCCCGTGTCTATGCGTTGACGCGGCGCCCACTGACGCGCGATCACCAGAAGCTTGCCAACCGGGTGGTGCGTTTCGCGGACCTCGAGATGCAACTTCGGGGCATCACCTGTAGCGAAGCGTTCTGCTGCCTGGGCACGACCCGCAGGGAAGCCGGCTCCGAGGCGGCTTTCCGGCAAGTCGATTTCGAGCTCGTACTCGCCTTCGCACGTGCTGCCCGCGCGGCGCAGGCGCAGCGCTTCGTACTCGTGTCGTCGGTTGGTGCCGACGCGGACAGCCGATCGCTCTATCTGCGTGTGAAGGCGCAGACGGAAGCCGCGGTCATGACACTCGGCTTCCCGGCGCTCGACATCATGCAGCCGGGCCTGCTGCTCGGCTCGCGCCGGGAAGTGCGCCCGCTCGAGCTCGCGGCGCAGTGGACGCTGCCGGTGCTTGCACCGCTGATGTTCGGCAGGCTCGCCCGATGGCGGCCGGTCGGCGCGGCGACGCTCGCAGGAGCGATGCTCGGCGCGGCCCGATCAGGGCGACGCGGAGTCGCGCGCCATACGTGGCCTGCAATCGGGGCGCTCGCGGACCGGAGCGTCCGGGACTGACGGCGCGCGTCCGGGTGTAACGTCAACGGTCGAAAACACGCGGCACGGGCGAGTAGTACAAGACGCGTCCGGCATGCACGAGAAAACCCGCCACGACGGCCAGCAAGCCGGCGGTGGGTCCTGCGAGCAATGCGATGCCGGTCGCGAATGCCAGCGTGGCCGCGAGCAGCGAGACGCCGGCGACCGCGGCGAGCCAGAGTGCACCGACGATCATGAAGGCACGCTCGAGGAAGATCACGGCCTCCGACCAGGGTTGCGCGGGCGGAGAGGCGAGTTCGAGTGCGAGCGCGAACGCGACAATCGCCAGCGTGAGGCGAAACGCGCGCGCCCGCGTGATGCTTCGCAACCAGGCCGCGGCCGGTAATGCGACCACGAGACCCAGGCACTCATCGAGCGTGAGCCACTGGCCGACGAACACGACACGCAGCGCGAGCGAGAGCAGCGCAACGCCGAAGAAAGTGCGCGCGAAACCGTGCGGCACGACGAGACGCCGGATCGCCGAGGCGACGACGAGGTAGCCGGAGAAGAACGCGAAGATGGCGATGCCGTCGTACTCGAGGTTGCGCAGCGGCTGCATGCCGGACCAGGCGTGGCCCTGGTTGAGGCGCGGCATGAACGGCACCGCGTGCATCGCGAACCAGAGTGCGATCAGCACCAGCGCGATCGGTTCGGGGCGCGCATGCCGCAGCGCGATCGACCCGAGCGGCCAGCGCCGCCCGCGTAGCAGCGCACCGACGAGCGCCCCGCACGCCCCACCGGCCGTATTCATCGCGACATCGACGAGGTTTGGCACCCGCGAACGCGTCATGTGCTGCAGCAGCTCGATCGTGAGCGACAGGGTTCCGGCGAGCGCTACGGCGCCGATGACCGCTGCGGGCGTGCGCCAGCGGGGTGGCGCCAGAAAGGCGAGCAGTGCTCCGACAGGCAGGTAGGAGAGCAGGTTGCCCGCACGGTCGGCGCGCGCCGAGTAGCCCCAGGGCAGCAGGTCCGCGGGGCCGCGCTGCAAAGCCGCGGCGAAGCGCGACAGATCGAAGCGGAACGGAAAAAAAGAAGCATAGAGAATCAGCACGATCATGAGAGCGAGCAGCCACGCGGCACGCCGGCGCGACTGATCCCGATTGAAAGCGTCATAAGACACGGCGCCAAGCATAGCGTGATGCATTTCACAACTCTTCGATTCGTGACAGGCGCCACGTCGGTACACCGCCGACTTTCGTTAAATTCGCGCCCATGGACCCTTTCCGCGCGAGTTTTGGCACCCGCATGGGGCGACGGATCGCCGCTACGCTCGCGGTTGTCACGCTCGTACCTGCGTTGCTTGCCGCCGCAGTGCTCGTGCAGCAATCCGCTCGCGCGGTGGATGCAGGTGCGGCCCAGGCGCTGACTCTCGACGCGCAGGCCGCTGCGGCTGAATTCGCGGCACGGTTCACCGTACCGCAAAGGAGCGCCGGCGACGTCGAGGCGATCGGGCTCGCGGCCGAAAGCGCCTTGATAGTCCGGCCGGCGCTCGGCAGCGTTGCCCCCGGGAACGAGGCTCGGCGCGTCGCCTTGCTCGACGGTAGCGGTCGTCTGCTCTTCAGCACGGCGGCTCTGCCGGAAGATGTCGTGGAAATGCTCGCGCGCTATGGCGGCGCTCTCGACACCACGAAAGGCGCGTTGCTGCTCGCCTGGCAGGCGGCAGGTGTCGAGTGGCAGGGCGGGCTCGCCCGCCTGGGGCACCCGGCCGGAAGCAGCTGGTCTGTGGTGGTGTTCGAGCCGCGGCCACGCTGGGGCCAGGCGGCAAAGCCGGTAGCCGCGGAGCTTGCGGTGATCTTTGCGCTGGCGTTGGCCGGCATTGCGCTCGGCACGTTTCTTCTGGGCCGCCGCTATGTGCCGCTCGTCGCGCGGTTCGGCGCGGCCTTCAAGCACGATCGCACGAACATCTTGCCGCGCGTGCGGGGTGCCGATGCCGACGAACTGGGTGAAGCGATCGACGACTACAACCTTGCGGCCGTGCGACTCACGGACCGTCTCTCGGCGCTCGAGACCCTGGGCGAAATCGACCGGCTGCTGCTCGGGTCGGCCGAGCTCGAACAGATGTTCGACACGATCCTGACGCGGGTGCAGGCGGTCACGCGCTGCGACGGTGTTGCGATCACGATGATCGACGCGGATTCTGCCGAATATGGGCGCGTCTACTTCACGGCGCCGCAGATGACTGATCTGCCGGTGGTCCGTGTCGAGCTCGATCCCGACATGCTCGCCACGCTCAGCGACGCGAAGGAAGGTGTCACCGTCGCACGCTGCGAGCCCGTGCGCCACAGCCTGTTGCGGCCGCTGGCGGAACTCGGCGCCGGGTTCTTCTGGGTGTGGCCGGTCATGTCGGGCGACCGCCTGGCCGCGGTACTGTCACTCGGCTATCGCGACGCACCTGCGGCGGACCCCACGCTGGCGCGCTACGGCGCCGAATTTGCCACCCGGCTGTCGGTGGCGCTGTCGAACAGCGCGCGCGACGAGCGTCTCTACCGCCAGGCACACTTCGACGCGCTGACGAGCCTGCCGAACCGACTGCTGTTTCGCGATCGGCTCGCGCAGGAACTCGCGAGTGCGACTGCCGGCGGCACACGCGGCGCGCTGCTCTACATCGATCTCGATCAGTTCAAGCACGTCAACGATACCGTGGGTCACGCGGCCGGCGATCAACTCCTGACAATCGTGGCACAGCGCCTGCGCGCTTGCGTGAAGGAGGGCGATACTGTCGCGCGTCTTGGTGGCGATGAGTTCACCATCGTGCTGCGGCAGGTCACCGATCCAGATGCCGTGCGCACGGTTGCCGAGCGCATCATCGCCTCGCTCGAGGCGCCGGTGAACGTCGCGGGCCGCGATCATCTGGTGCGCGCGAGCATCGGCATCACGCTGTTCCCGGACGACGCCACACACATCGATGAGCTGATGCGCAACGCCGACGCCGCGATGTACCGCGCAAAGGAAAGTGGCAGGGGTCGCGCCGTGTTCTTCGACCGTGCGCTTGCCGCGCGTCAGGTGGTGGCAAGCGGCAGCGGGCTCTACCGGGCGCTGCGCCATCGCGAATTTTCACTCTTCTATCAGCCCCAGTTCGGCGTCGCCGACGGCCGGCTGGTCGGTATCGAGGCGCTGCTGCGCTGGCAGACGCCGCGCAACGGGCTCAAGTATCCCGCAGAGTTCGTGCCAGCCGCGGAGGAGACGGGGCTGATCGTCGACATCGGCGCATGGGTGATCGAGGCGGCCTGTGTACAGATTGCGCAGTGGCGCGAGCAGGGTCTCGCGCCACCTCGACTCGCGGTCAACGTATCGGCGCAGCAGCTGCGCGCCGCAGGTTTCGTCGCGGATCTGCGGCGCGTCCTGCGCCGGCACGCGCTGCGCCCGGAGCTGCTTGCACTCGAGTTCACCGAGGCGGTGCTCGACGATCCTGACGTCGGGGTGGCGTTGCGAAACCTGTCGGACGAAGGCGTCCGCCTCGCGCTCGATGATTTCGGCGCAGGTGAAACCTCGCTCGCGAATTTGCGCCAGCATCCGATCAACATCGTCAAGATCGACCGCTCGCTGATCGAAGATCCTTTGGACCCTTCGGCGGCGGCGCTCGGTGCGACCGTCATCGCGATGGCGCATGCGCTCGGCAAGACCGTGGTGGCGGAGGGCGTGGAGACCATCGAACAGCTCGATTTCCTGCGCGAGCAGGGCTGCGACATCGTGCAGGGTTACTACCTCGCGCGCCCGCTGCCTGCCGCAGGTGTCGGCGAACTGCTCGCGGGCCGCGTCGCGACGGCTGCGCCGCCGGAAAAGCGCCTCGTCGGATGACGCCGGTGACCGGGCAGCACATTGTGCCGGCTCTCGTCGTGTTGATGCTCGCTGCCTGTGCCAGTGCACCACCTGGTCCCGGATCCGGGCCCGGGGAGGCCATGCCGCCCGTTGAGGCGCTCACGGCTCCCGCGGGGGTTGGCCTCGTCATCGTGCGCGCGGCCGAGTCCGCCATCGGCGCCCCCTACCGCTACGGCGGTGCGACGCCGCAGGGATTCGATTGCAGCGGCCTCACGCAGTTTGCCTATCGGTCGGCGGGCATTTCGATCCCGCGTACCGCTGCGGCGCAACAGCAGGCTGCTGCGCGGGTGCAGCTCGATGCGCTGCAGCCTGGCGACCTCGTGTTCTTTGCCACAGGCCGCAATGCGGCTGACCACGTCGGCGTGTATTCGGGCCAGGGTCGCTTCGTGCATGCGCCCTCGAGCGGGCGGGCCGTATCGTTCGGGTATCTCGCCGACCCGTGGTACGCCGCGCACTTCGCGGGGGCAGGTCGAATCCGGTCAGGCGCAGCAAATGCGGAGTCCGGTCGCGCGTCGCCACGATGACAACCGCGTACGCCCAGGACCCCACCGCGCTCATCACCGGCGCAAACCGTGGCATCGGTCTCGAGCTTGCGCGCCAGTACGCGGCACGCGGCTGGCACGTGATCGCAACGGCGCGCCAGCCTGCGCAAGCGGTCGCCCTTTTGGAAATCGCCGCCGCGCATCCATGGCTCGTCATCGAACCGCTCGATGTGACGGACGCCGCCGCCGTGGCTGCGCTGGCGGCGAAATACCGGGGAGTGCCCATCGATCTGCTGATCAACAACGCTGGCATTACGGGTCCCCGTGGCCAGGCGCTCGGCCGCCTCGACTACGATGCCTGTCGCAGTGTGTTCGAGACCAACACCATCGCGCCACTGCGGATCGCCGAGGCTTTCCTGCCCGGCGTCGCCGCGAGCACGCAGAAGAAGATCGTGGCGATCTCCTCAAGCGAGGCCTCGATCACGCAGGTCAATTCGCCGCGCGCTTACTGGTATCGTTCGAGCAAGGCAGCGTTGAACATGCTGATGCGCAACCTGGCGTTCGACGTGAAGGCGCGTGGCGTCACGGTGGCGCTCCTCAATCCCGGCCCCGTCGACACCGACATGATGAAAGGTGTCCAGATGCCGCTGCAAAGGCCGGCTGACGCCGTTGCGAAGCTGATTGCCATCATCGAGCGCCTCGAACCCGCAAACACCGGCCGTTTCCGGGACCATCAGGGCGGCGAACTGCCCTGGTGAGGATGGCGTTGCATTATGTCGCGCTGCGAGCACGCCGGTGCGCAGTCTGTTAACGGGCGCACGGATTGCGCACAAGCGTGCCTGTGCCGCTTGACGGTGCCCGGCGACACTTCCAGACTTTATGTGTGATCAGGGCAAACCCGTCGTGAGGCGGGGGCGCAAAGCCACCGGTCTCAGGTGCGATACCCGAGAAAGCGGAGTTGCCTCCGGTGGGGCGTCTCGCTTGCTCGGGTCCGGGGAAAAATCGAATGCAAGGAACGGCTGAAGCCGCAGCTGACCCGGGCGAGATGCCCGAGCAGTACGTGATCAATCTGTGCGCGTCCACGACGCCGATGGCGCTCGAGCAGCCGAAGTCCGAGGCGCTCAAGCGCTTCACGTTCTTCATCAGCCGCCGTCGCGAGGACGGGCGCGAGCGGTTCCGGTTGCACATGGGCTATTTTCCGAGTCCCGATGAAGCGCAGGAGTGGCTCACGGTCGTGCGCGAGCTGTATCCCGCGGCGTGGGTTGGCGAAGCCCCCGGCAAGAAGCTGCGCGCCGCCGCACGTGCTGCGGCGAGTTGTGCGCTGACCGCGGCGGAGCCTGCCGCGGCGCCCACGCCGGCTCCGGTTGCGGCTCCGGCTGTGGCTCCGGTTGTGGCTCCGGTGACGGCTCCTGTGACGCCTCCGGTAGCGGTCACTCTCGCGATCGCTGCAACTGTGGTTGATACGCCAGCCGCAAATATTCCTCCTGCGATGGCCGCACTTTCGAACGTGCGCGAAGTGCTCGCACAGCTCGACAGGCCGGACAGCGCAAGCAACGCGCCTGCGCACACGCTTTACGTGCCGCCGCCGCCCGTGCTCCCCGAACACATCCCGACCGTGCAGGCCCTGACGCCCGCACCCATGGTGCCCGAAGCACCACGTATGCCGGCCGCGCCAAATGCACTGGCTGCAGCGCAGGTGCCGGTCGTTCATCGTGCACAGCCCGCTACCCCGAAGCCGCTGCCCGCCCCGGGTCCACCCGTCGTGAAGTCGGCACCACCACCAGCCGTACCGCTCACCGACACCCAGGTGCTGCGAGTACTCGAGGAGCGACGCAGCGAAGGTGCGAACCGGGTGGTGACGACTCCGGATGAACGCGCCGCCAGTTCCGCGATCGAATTGCTGCGCCCGGACGACACCCGCACGATGCGCGCGCTCAGGGAGGAAGTGCAGCGGAACGCGCCGGCGCAGTTTGCCGTGCAACTCGCATGGTCGGTGACACCCATCGACGTCACCGCAGTGCCTCCGCTCGCGATCTTCAGCGCCTACACGCTTTATACGGTGGAATCGAGCCGTGAGGGCCGCCGCTGGTATGGGCTGCGCCTCGGGTTCTTCAGTGACGCACTGTCGGCAAAACAGGTTGCGTACTACGTGCGGTCGGACTTCTCGGCCGTCGCCGTCGTCCCCGTAACATCCGTGGAGAAAGACAAGGCAGCCGCGGACATGCTTCGGCAGCCCGCTGTAGTGCACAAGCGCGAAGCGGGCAAAGCAGCAGACGAATTCAAGCTGTTCGACATGGACCAGCCGCCGACGAAACCTGTGCCGACCGCCGCATCCGTGCACGCGAAGCTCGCGCAGGCCGCAAAGCCCGGCAAGCGATCTGCGGCGGGAGCGCGCGCGAAGCCCGCGCCGCGCGGCAAGGCGCGGACATTGGAGGAGTCGCTCGAGCAGACGCTTGAGATCCTCGGCGCGAGCGATCTCGAAATCGACAGGGGTCGTGGCGAGCTGCTCAACGATTCCGGTGTGCGCCACTTGTCTGTGAAGGTCGACAAGCGCACTTCGACGTTTGCCAAGCTGCTCGATCGCTTGTCAGATCGCGTGGGAAAAGGCTGAGCGCGCCCCCGCAAGCCCTCATCTTTTGCTGAACAGGTCTTCCAGCGCCGATCGCGCCCGTGCGATTTCGGCAGTGTTCGCCGGCACGAACGCGCCCTCGCGCGGCTTGAAGTGATCGCAGAAGTTCGCGTGTTCCTTGTCGCGCACCTCCTCCGCGGTCGGTTCGCGGCAATGTTTCGCGACACGCGTGTCGTACTCGACGCAGAGCCGGCACACATGCAGCTGCGCGCCGCACGCGGGGCACTCGTCGAGTCGCAACAGCGGCAGCGAGAGCGCGGCGAGCGATGCGCCACATTTCCAGCACACGAGGTTGTGGGCCATCGCAGTACTGTAGCAAGCTCGAGTTCGCGGTGCGCGTCCGCTAACATCGATGCATGGTTCGGACCACACAAGGGACCGCGGTACCCTCGGCCGCACGAGAGCTCGTGGCATTTCCCGGGCGCATTGTCATGGTGGGCTGCGGCAGCATCGGGCAGGTGATCCTGCCGCTGCTGCGCCGGCATATCGCGCTTGGGCCCGATTCGATCATCGTACTGGCCGCCGACGAGGTGGGTCGCAGTGTTGCCTACGAGAACGGTGCGCCATTTTTCTACGCGCACCTCAAGCCGCGGAGCTTCCGGCGGCTGCTTGCGCGGCATGTGCGTGCAGGCGATCTGCTGCTGAATCTGTCCGTCGACGTCTCGAGTCTCGACCTCATCCGCTTCGCGGCCGAGCGCGCGGCCCTCTATGTCGATACTTCGATCGAGCCGTGGCCTGGCGTATTCGACAACCCGATGCTCGACCTGCGCCAGCGCACCAACTTCATGACGCGCTACAGGGCGCTCGCCCTCGCCCGCGAGCTCGGTGCCGATTCGCCCACTGCGGTGGTGGATCACGGGGCGAATCCGGGCCTCGTCTCGCATTTCGTCAAACACGCGCTGCTCGACCTGCGCCGTATGCTGCGCACCGAAGGCGATCCGCCCGTGACGCAGGAAGACTGGGCAACGCTCGCGCGCGACCTCGGGGTCACCACCATCCAGATCTCCGAGCGCGACACGCAGGCGAGCGACCGGCCGAAGCGACCGGGCGAGTTCGTCAATACCTGGTCGATCGACGGCATCCTCGATGAGTCGGTCCAGCCGTCCGAGATCTCCTACGGGACGGCCGAGAAGCGCCGACCGCGCGGCTCGCTGTACCACCGTCGCGACTCGGGCACGCTGTTTCTCGACCGGCCCGGCGCCGCGACCTTCGCGCGCAGCTGGGCGCCATCGGTCGGTGGCTTCCAGGGCCTCATGATGTCCCACGACGAGGTCTTCTCGATCGGCGACTTCCTCTCCCTGCGCGCAGGCGTCAAATTCACGTATCGGCCGAGCGTGATGTTCGTATACCACCCCTGCGACGACGCCATGCTCTCGGTGCTCGAGCTCGAGGGCCGCGGCTGGCAGCCGCAGGAGAAGCAGCGTCGCCTCGGAACCGACATTGTCACGGGAATGGACGAGCTCGGTGTGCTGCTCGCGGGGCACAGCCGCAATGCCTACTGGTTTGGCTCACAGCTCACGATCGAGGACGCGCGCCGGCACGTGTCTTTCGCGAATGCGACGACGCTGCAAGTCGCGGCGGGCGCACTCGCGGCGACTGTCTGGGCGATGCGCAATCCGCGCCGCGGCATCGTCGAAGCTGAAGATCTCGATTTCGAAGACTGCCTTGCAACCGCAGCCCCCTATCTCGGCAGGCTGGTCGGCGAGTTCACCACCTGGACACCGCTGCAGGGGCGTGGCGAGCTGTTCGAGGAGCGCCTCGACGTCGACCTGCCATGGCAGTTGCAGAACGTGCGCAGC
>Ga0073903_10001451_pt1 | contig 12336 bp, 8 predicted proteins | sample KloWWTKNB14_bulk_FD_66665 | JGI IMG/M metagenome (GOLD analysis project Ga0073903, IMG submission 66665) | Active sludge microbial communities from Klosterneuburg, Austria, studying microevolution and ecology of nitrifiers - Klosterneuburg... | ecosystem: Engineered > WWTP > Aerobic digester >... | reverse complement strand
GGCTCCTCCCACACCACCCCGCGCGCGGGTCCGCACCGGGCGGTTCATTTCCTTGCAGTCAGCTTCCGCCAGATTGTGCATAGGCTCACCAGTCCCTGTCCCGCGAGGCGGCGTTAAGATCGGGCTCGTGTCACAGGTCCTGTGAGCGACAATACTTCATGCACGGCCTGACTCGAAGGCATCACCCACGGGCCTTTGCTGCTGACACCATGATTCACCGCTTCATCCTCGCGAATTCCGAGTTACAGTAGATTATGAATCCGGGTACAGACGCGACGCCATTGCTTCTTGTAAGCACCCGCAGATAAGTTTCTTCGTTTAACGGCTCGCCGTTAAACGAATATGCCCAATAACTTGTGCGTGGGTACTTAGGATTGATCAATAAGTGTCAGATCAGCCGGACTTGGCGTCCTGTTTTCAGGCCCAACGGGACGACTCTATGTCAGCCCAGGGAAACGCCCTGGGAAATCTTCCACGCGATGATTTCCAGCCCCAACGGGGCGGCACTAATTTTTGCAGTGACCAAATCGAATCTGTTTAGGTCCGCCTCGTTGGGGCTTTTTGTGCCTGACACCCCCAAACCCAGGGCGTTGCCCTGGGCTGACTTATGGCTGGCCCGTTGGGCCGGAACGCAAACGGAATTGCACTCAAACGCTGCGTATTGGGCCACATCCAATTTCAGCGACACACACACACTGCGGATGATTCAATCACGACTGTAATTCATCGAGCGATCCTTAACACGACCGGATGCGACGACGGACCCACGTGTCCAGACCGACGAAATACGTCTTGATCGGCACCAGAGAGAAGTAGCCAATCCAGCCCTGAAAATACCGCCGAAGTTCCGTGAAGCGATGGGGGCATCGACACGCCGTGATTGTGGCGAGTGATCTCACGAACTCGCGAAACTTCTTCGCGTTCTTCGGGCTCACGCACACTAAACATCTTGTAACACGTTGCCTCGTCCGTAACAGTCACCCGCAATAAGATGACGGCGAGGCGATCCAGAATCTTCAATTGCTTCACAACCTCGGAGCGTGATGGGTACATTGGGCGAGAATTTATTGAAGGCGTCTGGCTGGGTTTGTGTCTGGCGTTTAAGCCGAGTCTGTTGTAGTGCGGCGTGATGCGTAGTACCGTGGCAAATCGATCCACGGTTGTCGAATCCTGAGATTGCGCCATTTATTGCGTCTGGCCGACGAAATCACAGCTACTTTGGTTGTGTTCGCCCCGCAGTTGAGCGAAAACATCAACTGACAGCAACATTTTGCACAATCGATTTTGAAGGCACTTCCCAACTGTGAGCGATGGACAGCGGAAATCACTGACGCAACAACAGCTCGAGCAGGTTCAAGCAATCTGCAATCGCTATGAGCGAGCGTGGCGGCAGGGACAGGCAACGTCGATTGAAGCGGCGGCGGCTGGTGTTGAACCTCTGGTCCGCCCTGCCCTGCTTCAGCAATTGGCCGAACTGGATATTCAGTGTCGCGTGGCTCGCGGTGAGGCGATCAATTTGAACGTCTTTCTAATGCGCTGGCCGGATCTTGATCGTACTGCGCTACAAGAAGCTGTGGATCAAGCTCGGGCTTCCGGCGAGACATCTCCAGGGATTGCGGATTCAGCAATTGGCACACATGATTCCGTTGCCGCACGCCCCCTGCCCTGCTCTGTGGATGAGTTTCTAAGTCGATTGCGAAAAAGTCGATTGTTGTCTGAGGAAGAGATCGCCACCACTGCAACCTCGGCGGCGTTCAATCGCTCATCCTGCGAACTTGGAGAACAATTCGTTGCCGGAAAGAAACTGACGCCATTTCAGGCAAAGACATTGCTGGACGGCAGCGACGAGCCGCTAACGCTCGGCGATTACATCGTGCAGGACTTCGTTGGTCGCGGTGGGATGGGGACGGTCTTTCGAGCCATCCATCGGCGAATGAAGCGGACCGTGGCGATCAAAGTGCTGCGACGTGACACGGCCCATGCCGATCTTCTGGCGAAACGATTTCTCCGCGAAGTGGAAGTTGCGGCGAAACTCCATCATCCGAATATCGTGACGGCCTATGATGCCGGCGAACAGAACGGGATCAGCTACTTGGTTTCGGAATTTGTCGAAGGTCAGAATCTGAGTGATCTGGTGAAAGAATACGGACCGCTGTCTCTGCCGCTCGCGGTTGATGTCGTGCAGCAGGCCGCTCGGGCGCTGGAGTATGCTCATCGCGAAGGCGTCATTCATCGCGATATCAAGCCGTCCAATCTGTTGATTGATGACGCTGGCAACGTCAAGTTGCTCGACGTTGGGTTGGCTCGCGTCAATTCGCCGGAAGCCTCAGAGGCCGATCATTCGTCGGACCTGACAACATCCGGCATGATCATGGGGACGGTTGATTACATGTCCCCCGAGCAGGCGCAGAACACTCGCCTCGCGGACGAACGCTTGGATATTTACAGTCTGGGCTGTACGCTCTTTTTTCTGATCACGGGTCGCGCCCCGTTTGCGACAGGGACCGGTATCGAACGATTGCTGGCGCATCGCGAGCAGCCCATTCCGTCATTGTGCCAGTTGTCGCCGCAGGTCCCGGAATCGCTGGACCATCTCTTGTCATCGTTGATGGCGAAGAAGCCTGCGGATCGTATGGCCACCATGAAAGAATTGGTGCAGCGGATTGAGGTGCTGAAGACATCGGGGCTGCCTGACATGACATTGCCTTTGGGTGCGGCGGACGATGGCGACAGCGACTGGTCACGACCACTGACAGTTCCTCCGGCAAGTGCTGACGAGCAGACTCAGAAGATGGCACCCGCGCTGGCCGATGACGTTGCAGACGTGAATTCAACGACCGAACTCATGCCAACGTTTGAGGCTGAGGATGCGGAAGAGACCATCGCGTCAATATCCGCGCGACGTCGAGCCAACTCGTCCACTTCATTCTTGCCCTGGGTGATCCTGCCAGGCATTGCCGCACTCGCGGTGGCGGCTTTTTTCTTTATCGGCCCATCGAAGCCACCGAATCCCGGTCCCGAAACCGCGCCGGATATTCAGCCGGAGAATGGCGAAATCGCAGTCCTGACAGATCTGTCAGAGTCTGACGTGAAGGCGTATCGAGCGGCTTGGGCGGCCAGACTGGGAGTGCCGGAGAAAGTTGCTGTTCAGGGAGTCAACTTTGTCTTCATCCCGCCGGGTGATTTTCTGTTCGGGGACGACCGGATCGAGTCCGCAGTGAACTCCGGCTATTATCTCTCTGAAACTGAAATCACGGTGGGTCAGTTCAAAGTGTTCGCCGACGCAGAGCAGTTCCAGACAGAGGCGGAACGCGACCCGGAAGGCGGCTGGGGACAGGATCCCGCGTTGCGTGACCAAAAACGCTGGATACGGTCACACGATTTTCACTGGAACAACGCCGGAGCTCAGTTCCTCACGCCCCAGCATCCGGCGACCAATTTGGCCTACACCGACATGATCGCATTTTGCAGGTGGATGTCAGACGAAACACATCGCAGAATTCGTCTGCCCACGGAAATCGAATGGGAATACGCCTCGCGCTGCGGTCGCCGAGGTCTCTGGTGCTTCGGTGACGAGCCACGACAGTTGGAAGAATTTGCCTGGTACGAAGGTAACTCGCAACAGGACATGCACTCAACGCGAACTCGTAAGCCAAATGCCTGGGGACTATTCGACATGCACGGCAACGAATTCGAACGCTGTCTGGCTGAAGACGGACAGGACTACGACCCGTCCAGCATCGGCCCGATCCGCGGCGGTAACATTTTCAGCTCCGCTGAAGAAACCACGAGTGCGTTCCGAAAACTTAGCCCGCTCAACACGCCCACTGAAGGCGCGTTTCGGGTTTTGATGGAACTTTGAATCGGCGATTATGCTGTACGCGGTCTTGTTTGACGTAGTATGGATTCTCATTCGCGCCAACTGACGGAAGCGTGATGTGTGTCAGGAAAAAAAGCAATCGTGACAGCGTGCATCGCCGATTGAATCACGATACGCTGCCTCATGCCTGTGATGTTTCGATGTTCAACTCCCACCACTCAAATGTGATCCTGCCATGAAAACTCACTGTTCCCGATTTTTGGCTGTCCTGGCCATGATGCTGGTATTTTCGTTCGGTGAGACACACGCCGACGTGCAACTGCCGAGCGTGTTTAGTGAACATATGGTGTTGCAGCAGCAACAGAAAATTCGGATCTGGGGCTGGGCCGACGCTGGTGAAGCGGTCTCGGTGGCAATTGGGTCGAACACTGCCAGCGCGAAGGCTGATGACTCCGGACGATGGCAAGTGGATTTGGCTTCGATGACGGGCAGCAACACGCCGGTCACGATCTCGGTGAAAGGAAACAACACCGTCGAAATCAAAGACGTGCTGATCGGTGAAGTGTGGTTATGCAGCGGGCAGTCGAACATGGAATGGACGGTTGCTTCCAGCACGAATGCTCAGGAAGAAATTGCTGCCGCGAAGTACCCGATGATTCGTCACATCAAGGTGCCGCTGGTGCAGTCCACCGTGCCGCTCGACAACTTCAATTCCAGCTGGCAAGTGTGTTCACCGGAAACAGTCGGCGGGTTCACAGCGTGTGGATACTTCATGGCTCGCAAACTTCACCAGGAACTCGACGTGCCGGTCGGACTCGTGAATTCCTCATGGGGCGGCACGCGAGTCGAACCGTGGACTCCGCCGGTTGGATTCCAGCATGTCGCAGCGTTGCAGGATATCTATCTGTCCGTGATCGGTCGCACGCCTGGCACGCCGCAGTACCGGGATCGCCTTTCAGCCCACATTAAGTCGCTCGAAGAGTGGATCGCCAACGCGAAGAACAACGTGAGTTCCCTGGAAACGCTCGCACCAAGCCCCAACTATCCAGCTGAGCTGATTCCATTCACGAGCAATCAGGATCCAACGATGTTGTACAACGGCATGATTCATTCGCTGGTCGGCTTCCCGATTCGCGGAGCCATTTGGTATCAGGGCGAATCGAATCATACGGAAGGCATGTTGTACTTCGAAAAGAAGCAGGCATTGATTGACGGCTGGCGAGAACTTTGGGGACAGGGTGACTTCCCGTTCTATTATGTTCAGATCGCTCCGTTCCAGTATGGAAACGAAGACCCCACCATCCTTGCGAAGTTCTGGGAAGCGCAAGCGGCCGTGCAGCAGATTCCAAACACCGGAATGGTTGTGATTAACGACATCGCAACGCTCAACAATATTCATCCTCCCAACAAGCAGGACGTGGGCCTTCGCCTGGCACAACTGGCGTTGAAGAATGACTATGGCAAGACAGACGTCGTGGCGAACAGTCCTGAGTTCAGCAAACCGGACGTGTTGTCTGATCGACTGAAGATCACTTTCAGGAACTCGGGCGGCGGATTGAAAACTCGTGACGGCAAATCGCCGAGCCATTTTGAATTGATCGGTGTTGGGTCGAACGGATTTCAACCGGCGATGGCAACCATCGAAGGCGATGCCGTGATCCTCACTTCCGAGAAAGTGACGTCACCGACCGCGTTTCGTTTCGCATGGCACATGCTGGCCGAACCCAATCTCTGCGGTGGCACAGGATTGCCGGTCGGTGCGTTCCGAGGAGGCGAAGTCCCCGACTTCCTGAGCGCGCTGCCGATCGCGAAGGAATATCAACTGGTGTACGACCTGAATCTGGAAAAGCTGGCTCACGACATCAAGTACGATGTCGATCACGGCAGCCAGATCAGGGCGTTCGATCGCGTTGGCTATCTTCTGGATCTGATCACCACCGGCGGCGAAATGAAGAACGTATTTGTTTCGATGGATGCGTTTACGGACGACGTGAAGAAGATTGGAATTCCGACGGTTGCTTCCGGGGCGGCGTTTCAGCAGTCGGTGAAGTCGATGGACGTTTACAGCGACGTGACGGGAATCCGCACCGGGACGAGCATCGAAGCCGGCAATATCGAATTCTGGCCGGACAACTACGCAATGCCAAACGCTGGCAAGGTCACTGGCGCGTCGGACACGGCGTACGATTTCGGCGACGAGATTTTCGCTCCCCATGACGGATATGGTTCCATGCAGATTCATAACAACGCCGCTGGGCAGACATTATTCGCGATCAATCATTGGATTGCTGGCGGTGGAGCGGACATCGGAATCGGCAACAGCGAAGGTCAGACTCGCGACTGGACCTTCACCGGCAACGCAGGTTCGTATTCTGCAAAAAGATTGCGCGTATTTGTGCGATCGAAATAAGACAAACGATCATTCACGGTCATAGGTGACGTCCTGGCGGCCCTTTCGTGTGGCCAGCTTCGCCCGTCGGTGGCGCTTACTCGACGCGAGTCTTCTTTATTTGCGGACCTCCCGGCATTTCTCTTCGTTGCTCGGCAGTTCAGGCACGTATCTGCGGGCGTCCAGACCGACTATGGGCAATTCGTGTGCCATCTTTGGTTCCCGACACTTTCCCCCGCACAGGAGCCAGCGAGATGCATCTTCAAATCGAATGTCCCGCGTGCAAGTCGGGGCTGAACGTCAGTCTGAACAGCGTTGGGACCTGGACAAATTGCCGATACTGCACGGCCCAATTGAAGATACCGCCGCCTGGGATGAATGTCTCAGACTGGTCTCCAGGGCAAGCGTCGATTCCTGTGACCGATGACCATGTAGTACCGAATGCAATCAGGCAGCCTGCGTTCCGACTCCTCTCTGGGATCTGGCTGGAACTGACAAGAGTCTGCTCGGCAATCACAAGCGCGGTCAGCCCGTCTCTGAACAGAGCTGGTTATGCGTGTTCTCGCAGAATCTGGCAAACGCAACCGCAGCAAGTTCGCTGGACCACATCCCGAATTCTGACTTACCTGGCTTTCCTTGATTTTGCAGTGGCACTGTCGCTGCCAGCGGCGATGATTGAAGACGGGTTTCCCTCGCAGTCAAATGTCCCACGCTATGTTGTTGGCTATGGACTGCAGTTGTTGATTCTCGCCGCGCTGGGTGGAATTCTGCGGCAACCAGTTCTGTTACTGTACACGGCAATGAACATCACATTCATCGCATGCACCGCGACGATCTTCTTTCGACCAAACTTCGGCCTATTGCGATTTGCGTCAACAGTCCTTGGACTTTCTACACTCATTGCATTCACCGGCTGGGGAACTGTGGAGCGTTACATCGGCTGGTGGCTGTGGGTCACAGCGTTTCTGCTCCTGACGCTGGCTTATCTCACGCCGCTCGTTCGGACTCCAGAGGGTGTCAATTGTGAGGAATGACACTGGGCTCTCCCGTCGGCGGAGCGACGCGTGTACTGTACGCCCGTCGCTCCGCCGACGGGATTTCCACCGGTGGCAGAACAGAATCAGGCGGCATCTGTTTGAGGCTCGACGGGCTTCGGTCCGATCGATTTGGAGCCGCCTTTGTGGCGCGCCCTGAGATCGAACAGGCCGAAAATTTCAGTCGCGTTCATGCCCAGAGAAACGTTATTGTTATCGCCCTCACCGAGGATTGCTTCCGACAATTCTCGCTTTTCCCGGAGCACGCGGTCGATGCGTTCTTCGATCGTGTTTTTGGAAATGAAGCGGGTCACGATCACTGGATTTTTCACTCCAATCCGGTGCGCGCGATTGATGGCCTGGTCTTCGATTGCCGGATTCCACCAGCGGTCGAACAGGAACACATAGCCCGCGAACTGCAAGTTCAGCCCCACAGCTCCGGTGCCGTAGCTCATCAGCAGGATATGGGCCTTCGGGTCTTCCTTAAACTTTGCGAGAATTGGTTCCCGCTGCTTTGTGGGGACGCCGCCGTGGTAGATCAGCGGATTGAATTCTTTGAGCTTCGGTGCCATCCAGTCAATCGTTTTTGTCCACTGACTGAAGAGGATTGCTTTGCCACCGCTGGCGGCGATTTCTTCCATGTCTGCGAAAAGTCGCTCGAACTTCGCGCTTTCGCCTGTGAGCGGATCAAAATTGGTAATCTGCTTGAGTCGCAGGACGAGTTCAAACACATGCTGGACGGTGATCGAATCGCCCATGCTGTTGAGTTGAACGATGCCGTCCTTTTCCGCCGTGCGGTAGGCTAGTTCCTGAGCGTCGGTCAGTTCGAGTTCCGCGTCGCGATCAATTCGCGGCGGCATGTCTTTCATCACCAGATCTTTGGTGCGGCGCAGAATATATTTTTTGGCGAGCTTCGAGAGCTGACGAAGGTCGGGGTTCGCTGCTTTCGGGATTACTTCCATGAATTCGAACAGCGCGGCCAGTTCTTCCGGACGATTTTCGATGGGCGTTCCCGTGAGCGCCCAACTGCGTCGACGTTTGATCGAACGAGCGGATTCCGCTGTTCGTGAATCGCGATTCTTGATCCGCTGCGCTTCGTCGAGAACAAGCAGATCAAACTTTGGCTGTTCGTCTTCGGGGATTTCCGCAATGTCGCGGGCCATGGATTCGTAGTTCGCGATCAGGATCGGAATGCCTGGCATGGTCCAGAGCATTTTGCGTCGCGTTCCGTTCCCTTCGACCGTGACGACCGGCAGTTCCTCTGCCCACGTCTTAAACTCACGTTGCCAGTTGGGAATCAGCGGTTTCGGGCAGATGAGCACAATCCGCCGCGCCTGGCCGCAACGCAGCAGCAGGCGAATGGCGGTGATGGTCTGCATCGTTTTGCCGAGTCCCATTTCATCCGCCAGCAGTGCGGAGTGGCTGGCGAAGAGCCATGCGATGCCTTCGTACTGATATCCGAACGGTTCGAATGGCATGATGAGTTCCTGATCCGCGAGCCACGATTCCAGTGGTGGCTGAAGCAGGTAGAACAATCGATCCTGCAGCGACAACGCATCGGTCGGCGGTTTGATTCGCGTGACTTTGCGTGGCTTTTGGACTTCTTCGCCGTCTTCCGAAATTTGCTTCGGCGGAGCGATCTTTTTCAGTTCAACTCCGTCCGTCGATTTTGTCGTGTCCGTCTTTGGCGGCAGGAATTCCATGCCCTCCGGAAGCGTCAGTCCAATGCACTTGACGGGAATTCGTCTCGCGGTCCATGATGGCACGAAGTCCAGTACGGTATTCAGGGAGATAGCCTGCGTTTCTATCGCCGGTCGTCGCCCGAGAGCTGGGTTGAATCCCGTTTGCGCGACATCGACGCGAAGCGAACGTTTCGCTTCGGCAAGGAGCGCTGGATCAACCGCAGCTGACGAATCAGTCGTCAAATCGATTGGCTCGGTCATCGTGCGAATACCGTTCTGACGGTCTCGGCCAGAGCTTCGCGAACACGTTCGAGCGGCTCTGCGAGATCAGCGGAATCCGGAATCAGGTGCTTCTGCTTTGAAAGTGCGTCGGCGTCAGTATCGTGCCCCGCGTGAAATCGGAGCAGACTGCCACCGAGTCGCAGTGTCCCCCCCTGCTCTGCCACCTTTGATTTCGCATCGGCAGCGCACGCGACTGGAATGGATGTGTGATTACGCAGCTCCAGCAGATTCGGATCGCTGGTGATAATCATGTCTGGCTTGATCGACACTCGATCCAGCAGCGTGCTGCCGATGAGTTCACCCAGCAGCCACGATTGCAGTGTTTCGCCGAACAGGATTTCCTGTGTTCGATTGGGTTTGACGGGCGTCGTACACTGAAACTCCAGCGGACGTCCGTTCTTGTTGGTAATCAGCAGTCCGCCAATATGGCCGCGGCCCTCAACTTCCATGGTCTCCATGAAGCCCAGTCGCAACTGATCTGTTTTCCCCGCCCCTGACATTCCGTCGTCTTTCCTCGGGACTGTGCCGATGTGTTGATACGCTCCGGCAAAAACTGCCGAACACAATTTTGAGGATGTGCGAACTGGCGAATCGAATCCGCAGCACTCACGAGTCTGATCGTCGTATCGACTGGGGCAGCTTTAGACAAGACGTCTGTTCTTCGACGTCGAGCCGCAGTGGCCTCACCCAAAGACGTCCGAGTCGATCCGCTGCGGGTGTACGCGATGCACGGTCTGCGGCAGTTTTCACGAGGCGCAGAATCTGCCGGAGCACAGCCTGCAGCTGAAGTCGTGAGACTTCAGGGATCTGAACTCTGATGAGTTCAGGTGCGGCACGCTAGACCTTGACAACACCCAAATAAAGCTCGCTTAGCGGCAACTTGATCTGAAGACTTGCGAGAGAGATCACGTCGTTTAGGTTAGTGAACTCATGCCGTTCGAATCGCTCGCTGGCGCGTTCATACAGGACGGCGACAGCGCTGTCCTGTTCCAGCAGAAGGTAATAGTTGAGCGTCGGAATGGTGAAGTAGGCGTCGCGTTTTTCGCCATCATCCAATCGACGTGTGCTTTCAGACAGGACTTCGACGATCAGGACCGGGCGATCCTGAAACGTGTCTGACAATGAGTTCGCGTCGCAGACAACAGAGACGTCCGGGTAATAAAAGCGAACATGGTCGGCTGTCCTGACACGAATTTTCGTATCTGAGTTACACGGCTGACACGGCTTGCCTTTGAGTTGAGTTCCCAGTGCGAGCAATGCATTAACGGCAATCCGATTGTGCGAATTCTTCGCCCCGACCATCGCAAACACCGCCCCGGCGACGTATTCATGCTTGACGGGCGACACCAGTTCACCTGCCAGGTAATCTCCGACCAAGATTGGTTCTGTGATTCGTACTGTGCTCATCCGGTCTCGCCTTTCGTTAAACTCCACAATTTATGCGGCGTATTGTCACACAACTCCAGAACGCTGTCGAGAAGTTTTCGAAGCTGTATTCCGGAAAACACCTGCTATTTTGCAGGAAATTCGCGTGGCGTCCGATGTTAGTTTTGTGAGATCCAGAGTCCTGATATCCTCCCAAGAGCTTCAAACCACTCTCCTTCAGGCTTTTATCTCTGTGACCATCGATATTGAATCAGTTTGGCAGGATCGCTCTCAGATCAAAGCGATTCAGTCGCAGCGGCTGATTGAACTGCTGCAGACGATCATTCCCCGCAATCGGTTCTGGACGACAAAGTTCCAGGCTGCTGACGTAGATGTTGCCTCGATTAAGGGCCGGAATGATTTATCGAAACTGCCGCTAACGACAAAGCAGGAGATCGTGGACAGCCAGACCGCGCAACCTCCGTATGGCTCGAATCTATCGTATCCATCAACGCATTACCGTCGGCTGCATCAGACGTCAGGAACGACTGGCCGTCCCATTCGCTGGATGGACACTCAGGAAAGCTGGGACTGGTTCATGGAATGCTGGCGACAGATTTATACACTGGCCGGGCTGCAGTCATGGGATCGTCTGTTCTTTCCGTTTTCGTTTGGACCATTCATTGGATTCTGGGCGGCGTTCGAAGGTGCCAGCCATTTTGGAAACTTCTGCATCGCGGGCGGAGGTATGTCGACATCAGTTCGGCTTCAGGCAATGATTGAAAATGAAGCGACGGTTGTCTGCTGCACTCCCACCTATGCAATGCGAATGGCCGAAGTCGCTGCGGCTGAAGGCATTGATTTGAAGGAAACATCAGTTCGCATGATTATCGTGGCTGGCGAACCTGGCGGTGCGATTCCGGCGACGAAGGCTCGTATTGAGGAAGCATGGGAGGCCCGAGTCATAGATCACTGGGGAATGACGGAAGTCGGCTCCCTGGGAATCGAAAGTGAAGATCGGCCAGGCGGGCTCTATGTGCTCGAGACAGAATGTATCGCTGAAATTCTGGATCCGGAGACACTGGAGCCCGTCGAGACCGGCGCAGTGGGTGAACTCGTGATTACAAATCTGGGACGGCGTTGCAGTCCGCTCATTCGTTACCGCACACGAGATCTCGTCAAGGCATCCACGGAAGGCGATCCGTCCGGTCGAAAACTGCTATGGCTGGACGGTGGAATTCTTGGTCGTTCTGACGACATGGTGATCGTGCGAGGCAACAACGTATTTCCTTCGAGCATCGAAGCGGTCGTGCGCGAAATCGCTGAGGTTGCAGAGTTTCGCATCGAACTTAAGACGGTGCGCGCGATGCAGGAACTGTGCGTGGCCGTTGAACCGACTGGTGAAGCCGCAAGTGCCACCGCCGAGTTGGTAAGCCGAGTCGAGACTGCTTTGCGCCAGCGATTGGGTTTTGTCATCGAAGTTCGCTCAGTGGCACCCGGCGAGTTGCCGCGTTTTGAACTGAAAAGTCGGAGAGTTGTGCGGATTGATTCGTAATTAATTGGACATCGCTACTTTTTCCGAAGTAGTAACCCGAAGCGTAAGCGAGGGAACGAGTTAGGCACAATCCCTCGATCACGCTTAGCGTTGCAAAAATGCTCCGTTTCCGCCAAAACTGCCGCTGTCCAGTTCAGCGTGGAGTTTGGATAGGTGGACGGAAGTGTTTGTCGTAGTTGCCGGGCTGTTGAGAGTTCAATTTCTATGAG
>Ga0073903_10001440_pt1 | contig 12378 bp, 10 predicted proteins | sample KloWWTKNB14_bulk_FD_66665 | JGI IMG/M metagenome (GOLD analysis project Ga0073903, IMG submission 66665) | Active sludge microbial communities from Klosterneuburg, Austria, studying microevolution and ecology of nitrifiers - Klosterneuburg... | ecosystem: Engineered > WWTP > Aerobic digester >... | reverse complement strand
GCCATGAGAAAAAATGTCGCGTTGCAGCAGATGTGCTTTCCGCATTGTGGAATGCACTTTGAGCCAGTGAAAACCCTGCCCACTTCACCGCGGGACAATGTGGCTCCCGAACGCCGGACCCCTACCACCCATGACCGACTTCGCCTACCGCAGCGCCCAGCATTTCCTCAAGACCGGGCCGGCCCGCAACGGCCAGCCCTTCGCCCTGGCCGGCGTGGCCTGGGACGGTTCGGTCACCAACCGTCCAGGCGCCCGCTTCGGGCCGGATGCGATCCGGCGCAGCAGCCAGATGCTCTGCGACGGCATCCACCCGCATTTCGATGTCAGCCCCCTGGGGCCCTGCGGCCTGCCGGAGAAACCAGGCCTGCCCTGGCTGGGAGATCTGGGCGATCTGCCGCTGCCCAACACGTCGCTGGCTTCGATGCGGTCGGTTCTGGAGGCTCAGGCTGCCTCGCTCCTGGGCCGCCACCACATGGTCTGGCTGGGCGGGGACCATTCCATCACTCTCAGCCTGCTGCGCGCCTACCGGGCCTGGTTGGGCCAGCCCCTGGCGGTGTTGCACTTCGATGCCCACTGCGACACCTGGGCCGACCATTTCGGCGAACCCAGCGGGCACGGCACCTGGGTGCGCGAGGCCTTCGAGGAGGGGCTGGTGCTCCCCGAGTGCTTCACCCAGGTCGGCATCCGTTCATCGGGTGATCGCGCAGCGCGGGAGTACGTGGCCGACCGCGGCGGCGTGATCCACACCGCCCGCTCCCTGCGCGGCCTGGACAACGCAGCACAACTGGCCCCTGCCCTGGACGGCCTGCGCCAGCGCTGGATCTCCAACGGCCGTCCGCCGCTTTATCTCAGCCTGGACATCGATGTCCTCGACCCTGCATTTGCCCCTGGTACCGGCACTCCGGAGCCAGGGGGACTCAGTTCCGCCCAACTGATTACCTGGCTGGAGGAACTGGCCGACCTGCCCTGGGTGGGCATGGACTGCGTGGAAGTGGCCCCCGCCTATGACCATGCGGAGTTGACCAGCACGGCCGCCGCCACAGCGGTCTGGACCTACCTCTGCGGCCGCATCGCAGCCCGCAGCACCGGTCGCAACTGAACGCACCACCGCTGTGCCATCTCGGGGGGGTCGCTTGAACCCGGTGCACGCGCAAGCCGACCGCACCAGAACAGGACCCCACACAGGGGCATTTCGACGCACCCGGCGCGCCGTGCGGCCTTGTCGTTGCAGCCCGATGGTGTGAGGAAACCCACAGGGCCACAGAGCTTGACTTTGCGCAACTCCAGATGCTGCGCCGGGACAAGAATGGCCCATCGCCCCAAAGGGGAGCACCTCCAGGAGTCCATCATGGTCAGTCCGACCGTTGTTTCCGCCGCCAACCCCATGCCCCATGTCGGCACCCCGGCCGTTGAGTTCGAAGCGCTGGACACCGCCCACCGCGATGTGCTCAAGACGCTGGACCAGCTGGCCGAGCTGATCGAACACCTGGATGGCAACGGCGTGGACGACCGGGCCAAGGACCTGGCCACCACGGTTGTGCGCTTCTTCAACGAACACGCCCGCCAACACCACCTGGAGGAAGAGCGAACGGTCTTTCCCAGTCTTCTGGCGAGCGGCGACGCCGAGCTGGTCCAGCACGTGCAGCGCCTGCAGCAGGACCACGGCTGGCTGGAGGAAGACTGGCTGGAACTGGAGCCGCAGCTGGAGGCCGTCTCCAAGGGCTACAGCTGGTACGACATGGGCCTGCTGCGCGCCGCACTGCCGGTGTTCAAGGCCCTCTACCTGGACCACATCGACCTGGAAGAGACGCTCATCTACCCGGAAGCGAAGAAGCGCATGGCCGCGCTGCCCGACGCTGGCGTCGGCCGCAGCGGCGCGCAGACGCGTCGCCAGGCCAAGGCCTGATTTCGACTAGCCCTCGGCAGGGCTGACCTGGCCCTGTCCCTGCCCGCCCCAAAGGCCGCCGTGAGGCGGCCTTTCCTCTTGTCTTCTGCGGCTTCAAAGCTCCAGCGCGGTGGTTTTTTTGACCGTGCGCAGCACCAGCATCGAGTTGGAGCGTTGCACTCCCGGCAACCGAGCCAGCACCTCGGAATGGAAGTTCTCCAGATCCGTCGCATCCTGGTAGGCAAAACGGATCAGGTAATCGTTGTGCCCCGCCACGTAGTAGCAATCCAGGATGCGCGGCTCCAGCCGCACCGCCTCTTCGAAGCGCGCCAGTGTGTCGGCCGTGGTGCGCTCCACATTGACGATGGTGAAGGACGTCCCCGCCTGCCCGACGGCCCGCGGATCCAGCAGCGCCACCACCTGGGCGATCACCCCGTCCTCCTCCAGCCGGCGCACCCGCCGCAGGCAGGCCGAAGGTGACAGGTGCACCCGCTGCGCGAGCTCGACGTTGGACAGACGCGCATCCACCTGCAACTGCCGCAAGATGGCGCGGTCGATCGCATCCAGTTGCACCATTTCATGGGTCGTTGGCATGTCGTTGCTCCACGAGATTCACTGACGCAACTTTATGCGAAGTTCTCGGGTTCATCCGCCCACAAAGCGCAACCCTGTTGTGCACGCTTGTGCCTAGACTGAAAGTCTGCACTGCCACCCCGATGCCCCACCCGCCATGACCGTGAATTCCCTGCCCAACCTCGACGCCTACTGGATGCCCTTCACCGCCAACCGGCAGTTCAAACAGGCGCCGCGCCTGCTGGCCCGCGCCGAGGGGATGTACTACTGGACCGACAGCGGTCGGAAGGTGCTCGATGGCGTGGCCGGTCTCTGGTGCGTCAACGCCGGCCATGCCCGGTCGAAGATCGTCCAGGCCATCCAGGCGCAGGCGGCGGAGATGGACTACGCCCCGCCCTTCCAGATGGGCCACAGCAAGGCCTTCGAACTGGCCGACCGGGTGACGCAGCTGACGCCGGCGGGGCTGAACCGGGTGTTCTTCACCAATTCCGGGTCGGAGGCGGTGGACACCGCGCTCAAGATCGCCCTGGCCTATCAGCGGGTACGCGGACAGGCCTCCCGCACCCGGCTGATCGGCCGGGAACGCGGCTACCACGGAGTCAACTTCGGCGGCATCTCGGTGGGCGGCATGGTGGCCAACCGCAAGATGTTCGGCACGCTGATGGCGGGGGTGGACCACATCCGCCACACCCATGACCCGGCACGCAACGCCTTCAGCGTGGGTCAGCCGGCCCACGGGGCCGAGTTGGCCGATGATCTGGAACGCCTGGTGGCCCTGCACGACGCCTCCACCATCGCGGCGGTGATCGTGGAACCCGTGGCCGGCTCCACCGGGGTGCTGGTGCCGCCGCAGGGTTACCTGCAGCGCCTGCGTGAGATCTGCGACCGGCACGGCATCCTGCTGATCTTCGATGAGGTCATCACCGGCTTCGGCCGCACCGGCCAGCCCTTTGCTGCACAGACCTTTGGTGTCACGCCCGACATCATGACCACCGCCAAGGGCATCACCAACGGCTGTGCCCCGATGGGGGCGGTGTTCGTCAAGCAGGAGATCCACGATGCCTTCATGAACGGGCCGGAGCACCTCATCGAGCTCTTCCACGGCTACACCTACTCGGCCCACCCGTTGGCCTGCGCGGCCGGCCTCGGCACCCTCGACACCTATGCAGACGAGGGCCTGCTGACCCGCGCCAGCGAGCTGCAGGATCACTTTGCGGCACTGGTGCATTCGCTGCGCGATGCGCCCAACGTGATCGACATCCGCAACATCGGCCTGGTAGGCGGCATCGAGCTCGCACCGCGCCCGGGCGAACCCGGCAAGCGGGCCTTCGACGTTTTCCTGGACTGCTACGACAAGGGGGTGCTGATCCGCACCACCGGCGACACCATCGCGCTGTCGCCGCCGCTGATCATCGAGCGCACCCAGATCGAACAGATCGTGGACACGCTGCGCGGCGCGATCTCCCGCGTGGCCTGAACCCGGCGGCACTGCCCATGGCCCTGCTCGACACCGATCGCTCCCTGGCCCGCCACTCCTACTACGCGGCCACCGCGCAGCGGGGACCGGGCTGGGCGCCTCTGCAAGGCCATGTGCAGGCCGATGTGGCCATCGTCGGCGGCGGGCTGGCCGGCCTGTCGGCCGCCCTGGAGCTGGCCGAGCGCGGACGCCGCGTGGTGCTGCTCGAAGCCGGCGAGGTCGGCGGCGGTGCCAGCGGCCGCAACGGCGGACAGGCCATCCATGGGCTGGCCTGTGCGCCGGGAGAAATCGAATCCCAGCTCGGCCTGGAGGCCGCCCGGCAGGTGTTCGGCATGTCGGTGGAGGCGCTGGACCTGATCCGCCAGCGCTGCCAGCGTTACCGCATCGACTGCGACTGGCGCGACGGCTGGCTGGGTGTGGCGGTGCAACCTCGCAAGGTGCGTGACCTGTTTGCCGATGCCGACCACCTGGCGCAGACCTACGGCTACCCGCTGCAATGCATCGAGCGCCATGAACTGACCGGCTGGATCGACAGCCCGCGGGTCTGTGCGGCGGTGCACGATCCCCGCTCCGGCCACCTGCACCCCTTGAAGTACAGCCTCGGTCTGGCCGATGCGGCCGCCGGCCTGGGCGCCCAACTGCACGAGCACAGCCCGGTGCTGTCGATCAGCGAAGGCCCCCGCCCTGTGCTGCGAACCGCCCATGGCGAAGTCTCGGCCACCCAGGTGCTGCTGGCAGGCAACGTCTACCTGCAAGGACTGCAACGCCAGCTGGATGCCCGCATCATGCCGGTGGGCACCTACATCGTGGCCAGCGAACCGCTGGGCGAAGAACGGGCGCGCAGCCTGATCCCCTGCGGCGCGGCGGTGTGCGACAACAACTGGGTGCTGGACTACTACCGGCTCAGCGCCGATCACCGCATGCTCTACGGTGGGCGGGCCACCTACAGCACCGTGACGCCCAGGCGCATGGCCGAGGGGCTGCGCGAGCGCATGCTGCAGACCTTTCCACAGCTCGATGGCGTCCAGGTGGAACACGCCTGGGGCGGCTTCGTCGATGTGACGATCAACCGGGCGCCCGACTTCGGCCGGTTGCCGGCCCAGGGCCATGCCCGCAACATCTACTACCTGCAGGGCTTCTCCGGACACGGCCTGGCCTTGACCGGGCTGGCTGGCCAGCTGGTAGCGCAGGCGATGTGTGGAGACAGCGAACGCTTCGACCTGTTCGCCCGACTGAAGCACCATCCCTTCCCCGGCGGCTCCTGGCTGCGCACCCCGTTGCTGGTGCTGGGCATGGCCTGGTATCGGTTGCGTGATGCGGGGTGGTGACCCATTCCCCGGCAGGGCTCGGTGAAAGCCCCGCCACGGCCGAAGCTTTCCCTCTGGCACACTCCCTGCACCAGGGAGACAGGATCATCAACCCATGTCAGTAAGCCCAGGGCGGCCGGACCCGCAACCCGCCGCTGCAAGCCCAATGAACTCCGCGACCTTGTCCCGCCAGCCTGTGGTGCTGGTGCCTGCCTGCAACCGGATGCTCGGACAGCATCCCTTCCACGTCGCAGGTCAGAAATACGTCGATGCCGTTCGCCTGGCGGGCTGTCTGCCGCTGGTGGTGCCCTCTGCATCGCCTCAGGAACTGGCCCAGCTGCTGGACCTCGCCGACGGTGTGCTGCTGACCGGCTCTCCATCGAACGTCCACCCCAGCCACTACGGCGAGGAGGTCTACGACCAGACGTTGCCGCTGGACCCGGTGCGTGACGACTGGACCCTGCCGCTGATCCCGCAGCTGCTGCAGCGGAGCATGCCGTTGCTGGCGATCTGCCGCGGCTTCCAGGAAACCAATGTCGCACTGGGCGGCAGCCTCTACCAGGCGGTGCAGGAGGTGGACGGCCGCCACGACCACCGCGCCCCCGCCGATGCGCCAGCCGAGGTGCAGTACGGCGCGGCCCACACCGTTCAGGTGCAGCCGGGTGGCCTGCTGGCCGATCTGTTCGAAAGCGGTGCGCAGCTGCGCGTCAACAGCGTGCACGGCCAGGGTGTGAACCGGCTGGCCGAAGGCCTGCGCGTGGAAGCGCTCGCGCCGGATGGCCTGGTGGAAGCCTTCTCGATCGACTCCGGCCGTGCCAAGGCTCACTTTGCACTGTGTGTGCAGTGGCACCCCGAATGGCGTGCGGCCGACAACCCAGTGTCGATGACGCTGCTGCGCGCCTTCGGCGCCGCCTGCCAGGAGTACCGCGACACCCACCGCCCCCCAAACCGCTGAGACGGCCTGTGGCGCACGGCGTGCGCCCCATACGGCCGCCCCTTCACAGCGGGCTGAAGCATCTCCGGCCTGACGCTGCGGGCGTCGAACGGGATGGACAACGGGGAACCCCATGGTCAATCGCGACAACCTGACTTTCAGCGAACTGGAACAGTGGCTCAACGAACGCCGAGTCACCGAAATCGAATGCCTGGTGCCGGACCTCACCGGCGTGGCGCGCGGCAAGATCCTGCCGCGGCAGAAGTTCACCGAAGACCGCGGCATGCGCCTGCCGGAGGCGGTGGTGGCCATGGGGGTGACCGGGGAGTTCCCGGAAGAGGGCCCCTACTACGACGTCATCAACCCCACCGACCGGGACATGCACCTGCGGCCCGACCCGCGCAGCGTGCGCCTGGTGCCCTGGGCCACCGACCCCACTGCGCAGGTCATCCACGACTGCTACGACAAGGAAGGACAGATCGTGCCCTTCGCGCCCCGTTCGGTGCTGCGGCGCGTCTGTGACCTCTATGCGGCCGAGGGCTGGAGCCCGGTGGTGGCGCCGGAGCTGGAGTTCTACCTGGTGGCACGCAACACCGACCCGGACATCCCGCTCAAGCCGCCCAAGGGACGCAGCGGCCGGGCCGAAACCTCCCGCCAGGCCTATTCGATCGATGCGGTCAACGAGTTCGACCCGCTGTTCGAGGACGTCTACTCCTACTGCGAGCAGATGGAGCTCAACGTCGACACGCTGATCCACGAGATCGGCGCCGGCCAGATGGAGATCAACTTCTTCCACGACCACCCGCTCGGGTTGGCCGACGAGGTGTTCTTCTTCAAGCGCACGGTGCGCGAAGCTGCTCTGCGCCACGACATGTTCGCCACCTTCATGGCCAAGCCGATCGCCGGTGAACCCGGCAGCGCCATGCACATCCACCAGAGTGTGCTGGATCAGGCCGGCCAGAACATCTTCAGCAATCCGGACGGCAGCCCGAGCCAGGCCTTCCACTGGTACATCGGTGGCCTGCAGCACTACATCCCGGCAGCCATGGCGCTGTTCGCGCCCTACGTCAACAGCTACCGCCGGCTGGCGCGTTTCACGGCGGCCCCGATCAACATCCAGTGGGGCACCGACAACCGCACCGTGGGCATCCGCAGCCCGGTGGCCAGCCCGGCGGCCCGGCGCATCGAGAACCGCGTGATCGGCGCCGACGCAAACCCCTACGTCGCGCTGGCCGCCACGCTGGCCTGCGGCTACCTGGGCATCAAGAACCGCATCGAGCCCACACCGGAGTGCAAGGGCGACGCCTACCTGGGCGACTTCCAGCTGCCGCGCAGCCTGGGCGAAGCGCTGGAAAAGCTGCGCCTGGAGCGCGATCTGGCCGCGGTGCTCGGCAGCCCCTTCATCACCGTCTACACCGAGGTCAAGGAGATCGAGTACGCCGAGTTCATGAAGGTGATCTCCCCCTGGGAACGTGAACACCTGCTGCTCCACGTCTGAAGCCGAAACCGGTTCCGCCTCAGTCACTCCAACACTCGCCACCGTCATTCCCGCGCAGGCGGGAATCCAGAAGCCAACGCCCCAGACTGGATCCCCGCCTTCGCGGGGATGACGAGATCAAGAGCAAGCACATGAATACCACCCGCCCCACCACCCGCACCACCGCCCGCACCACGCAGGAATGGCAGGCCGCGGACGCCGCCCACTTCCTGCACCCCTTCACCGACTTCCAGGCCCTGGCCAAGAAGGGCTCGCGCATCATCACGCGGGCCGACAACATCTACCTCACCGACAGCGAGGGTGCCCGCATCCTGGACGCCATGAGTGGCCTGTGGTGCGTCAACGTCGGCTACGGCCAGCAGGCCCTGATTGACGCGGCCACCCGCCAGCTGCAGGAACTGCCCTTCTACAACTCCTTCTTCCAGACCACCACGCCGCCGGCCATCGAGCTGGCCGAACTGCTCGCCCAGGTGTCCCCTCCCGGCTTCCAGCATGTGTTCTTCAGCGGCTCCGGATCGGAGGGCAACGACACCGTCGTGCGCATGGTGCGCCGCTACTGGGACCTGCAGGGCCAGCCCGATCGCCAGGTGATCATCAGCCGCTGGAACGGCTACCACGGCTCCACCATGGCCGGCGCCTCGCTGGGCGGCATGGCCTACATGCATGCCCAGGGTGGGCTGCCGATCCCGGGCATCACCCACATCGAGCAGCCGCACTGGTTCCTGCACGGCCGGCCGAAGGGCCTGTCACGCGAGGACTTCGGCAAGCAGGCCGCCGGCTGGCTGGAGCAGAAGATCCTGGAGGTCGGCCCGGACAAGGTGGCTGCCTTCATCGGCGAGCCGGTGCAGGGAGCCGGCGGCGTGATCGTGCCGCCTGAGACCTACTGGCCGGAGATCCAGCGCATCTGCGACCAGTACGGCATCCTGCTGGTCAGCGATGAAGTCATCTGCGGATTCGGGCGCACCGGCCGCTGGTTCGGCTGCGAGACCATGGGCACCCGCCCGGACCTGATCACCTTCGCCAAGGGCGTCACCAGCGGCTACATCCCGCTGGGCGGCGTGCTGGTCGGCGAACGGGTGGCCAAGGCGCTGATCGAACAGGGCGGCGAGTTCGAACACGGCTACACCTACTCCGGCCATCCGGTGGCCTGCGCAGTGGCGCTGGCCAACATCCGCCTCATCCAGGAACAAAAGCTGGTCGAGCGGGTGCACGACGACCTCGGCCCCTACCTGGCTGATGCCTTCCGGGAGCTGTCTGCCCACCCGCTGGTGGGTGAAGCCCAGACCTGCGGCCTGATGGGCGCCCTGCAGCTGGTCAAGGACAAGGCCAGCGGCTCAGGCTTTGCGCCAGAGCTGGAGGTCGGCATGCTCTGTCGCGGCCACTGCTTCGGCAACGGCCTGATCATGCGGGCGGTGGGCGACCGCATGATCATCGCCCCGCCGCTGGTGATGACCCGGGCACAGATCGATGAAATGCTCGCCCTGATCCGGCTTTGCCTGGATCTGACGCTGGCCGACCTGCAAAGCCGAGGCTGGCTGGCATGACCCGATCTCGCCGTGGCATGGAGGGTCTGGCTTGCGATGTGCACCGCAGCACCAGCCGGCCCGTTGAGCCTGCGACTGTTGCGTGCAAGTCATCCCACCGGCTCCGAAGTGCCTCCAGGGAGTGATCCCGAGACCGCAACCCACTGCCGACGCTTAGACTCGTTGCAATCGTCAACTTCACCAGCCTTGGCCTCTTCAATGAGGTCTTCCGCCACCCGGCCCAGCGGCCGGCGGGGCATCACCCTTGCGGAGTGTTCTTCATGAAACTGATGTCTGTCCGGTCGGTCGTTTCCCTGGCGGTGGCCGCCCTGTCGGTTTGGGCCGGCGCGGCCCAGGCCCAGGAAGAGGAGAAGGTCCTCAACATCTACAACTGGTCGGACTACATCGCCGAGGACACGATCCGGAACTTCGAGAAGGAAACCGGCATCAAGGTCCGCTACGACAACTTCGACAACAACGAGATCGTCCACGCCAAACTGGTGGCCGGCAAGACCGGTTACGACATCGTCGTGCCTTCCTCCAACTGGGCCAAGCTGCAGGCCGACGGCGGGCTGCTGCGCAAGATCGACAAGGGGCAGATCCCCAACCTGAAGAACCTGGATCCGGCGGTGCAGGCCCAGCTCTCGCGCATGGACCCGACCAATGAGTTCATGGTGAACTGGCTGTGGGGCTACACCACCGTGGGCATCAACGTCGAGAAGGTCAAGGCGGCATTGGGCTCCACCCCGATGCCCGACAACGCCTGGGATCTGATCTTCAAGCCCGAGTACATCGCCAAGATGAAGTCCTGCGGTGTGTCCTTCCTGGACTCCGCCACGGAAGTGATTCCCGCGGCAATGCACTACCTGGGCAAGCCGGCCTTCAGCAAGAGCCCGGGGGACTACACCGCCGCCGCAGCCCTGCTCAAGTCCATCCGACCTTCGGTGACGCTGTTCAGCTCCTCAGGCTACATCAACGACATGGCCAACGGCTCGATCTGCCTGGCGCTGGGCTGGTCCGGCGACATCAGCATTGCCCGCCAACGCGCCATCGACGGCAAGACCGGCCAGAACATCCAGGTGCTGATCCCCAAGACCGGTGGCATCCTGTTTTTTGACGTGATGGTGATCCCCGCCGATGCCGCCCACCCGGGCAATGCGCACAAGTGGATCAATTACCTGCTGCGCCCCGAAGTGCACGCTGCGCTGACCAACAAGGTGTTCTACGCCAATCCGAACAAGGAGTCGAAGAAGTTCGTCAAGCCGGAGGTCGCCAACAACCCGACCGTGTTCCTTTCGGACGCGGACATGAAGAAGATGGTGCCGCCCGACGCGCTGAACAACGACCTGCGCCGCCTGATGACGCGCACCTACACCGGCTTCAAGACCGGCCTCTGAAACGGTTCAGACCCTTGCGCTGGTCCCAAGCGGGTCAGCGCCCGACTGGAGCGCATTGATGGCAAGCGGCAGCATGGCGGGTCCGGCGGTTGCGTCGGCAGCGACGCCGACGGTGGCAACGGTGGCAAGCAAGGAGGCCGATCGGCCCGCCTTCCTGCGCATCCGCGACGTGGTGAAAGACTTCGGGGGTTACCGCGCCGTCGACCACGTCAGCCTGGACATCGCCAAAGGCGAGATCTTCGCGCTGCTGGGCTCGTCGGGCTGTGGCAAGACCACGCTGCTGCGCATGCTGGCGGGTTTCGAGGCGCCCACCTCCGGGCAGATCATCCTCAACGGGCAGGATCTGGCCGGGCTGCCGCCCTACGAGCGGCCGCTGAACATGATGTTCCAGTCCTATGCGCTGTTCCCGCACCTGACGGTGTGGGAGAACATCGCCTTCGGACTGCAGCGCGACGGCCTGCCCAAGCCGCAGATCGCCGAGCGGGTCGAGTCCATGCTCAAGCTCACGCAGCTGGGCAAATACGCCAAGCGCAAGCCGCACCAGCTTTCCGGCGGGCAGCAGCAGCGCGTCGCACTGGCGCGCAGCCTGGCCAAACAGCCCCAACTGCTGCTGTTGGATGAACCGCTGGGGGCGCTGGACAAAAAGCTGCGCGAGCAGACCCAGATCGAGCTGGTCAACATCATCGAGCAGGTCGGCGTGACCTGCGTGATGGTGACCCACGACCAGGAGGAGGCCATGACCATGGCCTCCCGTATCGCCGTGATGAGTGAGGGCAGCTTCCTGCAGGTGGGAGCGCCTCAGGAGATCTACGAGACCCCGGCCACCCGTTTCGTCGCGGACTTCATCGGCAATGTCAACCTGATGGACGGCACCCTGGCGGTGGACGAGCCCGACCATGTGGTGATCGACTGTGCCGATTGCCGCCACTACGTCGGCCATGGCATCACCGGCACCGCGGGCATGGCGGTCTCGGTGGCGCTGCGGCCGGAGAAGATCCACGTCAGCCGCCACCCGCCAACCGACGAATTCAACACCGCCCGGGGCACCATCCAGGAGATGTCCTACTTCGGCAGCTACACGGTCTATCGCCTCAAGCTGGCCAGTGGCGCGGTGCTCAAGGTGACGCAGGCCAACACCACGCGCCACCGCGACGATGAGCTGACCTGGGGCGACGAGGTCTGGGCCCACTGGTCCCGCTCGGCCCATGTGGTGCTGACCCAATGAGCCTGGCCCGAATCGGTGCGCTCGGACCGCAGCTGCGCGGCTGGTTCACCGGCCGCCGGCTGGTGATTGGCATCCCCTACTTCTGGCTGCTGGTGTTCTTCCTGCTGCCTTTCCTGATCCTGGCCAAGATCAGTGTCTCCGAGATGGAGACGGTGCACTTCAAGGACCTGATCACCTACAGCGACGGCCTGCTGCGCCTGACGCTGAAACTGGGCAACTACGTCTTCATCACCGAGGACGAGTTGTACTGGCGCACCTACCTGGCCAGCCTGAAGTACGCCGCGGCCACGACCGTGCTGTGCCTGGCCATCGGCTACCCCTTCGCCTATTTCATGGCCCGGGCCCGCTCCAGCGTCCAGCCGGCGCTGCTGATGCTGGTGATGCTGCCGTTCTGGACCTCCTTCCTGCTGCGGGTCTACTCCTGGAAGGGACTGCTGTCGGAAAACGGCTGGGTGGCCGATGCCCTGATCGCCGTGGGGGCCGACCACCTGCTGGCCGCTGCGGGGCTGATCCCGGCCGCCGGCAAGCTGATGCACACCCCCTTTTCGCTGGTGCTGGG
>Ga0073903_10001437_pt1 | contig 12413 bp, 13 predicted proteins | sample KloWWTKNB14_bulk_FD_66665 | JGI IMG/M metagenome (GOLD analysis project Ga0073903, IMG submission 66665) | Active sludge microbial communities from Klosterneuburg, Austria, studying microevolution and ecology of nitrifiers - Klosterneuburg... | ecosystem: Engineered > WWTP > Aerobic digester >... | reverse complement strand
TTTTCTGATCGCAGCAATCTATTCTTTCTGAGAAAAGATTATAAAGACTCTATGTGGCAAGCAATCGTTAGCGGCCTTCTGTTTCTACAGAAGGCTTTTTTATACCAAGGGCTCCTGCTGGCTAAGACAATGGAAACTACCCAGTCCCCAGATAATATCAGTAGAATCTATCCCCACCACTTCTCTTGACGGAAAGCAATCCTGGATTATCCGAAGGGCTTTTTCGTCTCTTGCAGAACGAAAGGTTGGAACAATAACTGATTTATTAGCAATATAAAAATTGGCATAAGAGCAAGGAAGACGTTGATCTTCATAAATCAATTCCTCCGGCATCAGCAATTCCACAATATTGAGCTGCTTGCCGTTAATCAGACGCATTTCTTTCAGCTGCCTGAGATTATGTTGAAGTAACGTATAATTCTCGTCATTCTTATCCTCTTCAATAACCGTTATTACCGTGTCTTCATTAACAAAGCGTACTGTATCATCAATATGACCATCTGTATCATCTCCTACAATCCCTTCATCCACCCACAATACCTGCTCCATTCCGTAATAATTACAGAGATACTCTTCGATTTCCTGCTGAATCAAATGTGGATTTCGGTTGGGGTTCAGTAAACATGCTGTAGAAGTCATTACAGTTCCCATTCCATTAAACTCAACAGAGCCCCCTTCCATTACAATACCCGGATGATAAACCGGAATATTAAAATGTTTACCGATCAATGTTGGCACTACATCGTCCAGATCGAACGGCGGATATTTGTTTCCCCAGGCATTATAACCCCAGTCAACAATAACTTTTTTAATCTTTGCATCCGGGTTAATTAAAAATGCCGGACCATGATCCCTGCACCAGGCATCATTAGTAGGATGAAAGAAAAATTCGACTTTGCTCAGGTCAACTTCTTCCTTTTGCAAATGGCCAATGGCAAATGACTTCATAGCTTCATCAGCAACATTGATCCGGACAAGCTCCCCCTTTGTCAATTCTTTAATGAACTTTGCATAAGACGGATATATAGTATGGATTTTACCTGGCCATGAGGCTTCCTTATGCGGCCAGCTCAGCCAGGTGGCAACATGTGGAGCAAATTCGGCGGGAAAATAGTAACCTGAATTTTTAGGAAAGTCTGAAAGTCCGGAAGACGGAAAGACGGAATGTTTTTGCGTACTCAACTTATTACAGTTTTATTTTAACGAATTGCGTAAAGCATTAATCATAACCAATATTTCTTCGCACATCTTATAAATCTTATCAAAATCATCATCAGAAATATATTCTCGTCTCTTTGCTAAGAAAATACAACCAACAACTTCAATGGCCGACCGCAGGGCAATACCAAGAAATCGATTAAACTCTGGGCTTGATTGACCTGTTGAACCTTCTGCAATATTCAGGGAAACTGAATCGGCCGCTCTTTTAATTTGCGATGTCAAAATATAAACTTCGTCTTTTGGAAATTGTTTTGTAACCTGATTAACAACATCCGAAAGGTCAACTGCCTTTTGCCATACAATCAGCTTTTCAAACTTAAAAGCCATAATCAACTATTTAATCGTGTAATTTCAATTAAAGGAAACTAACTTTTGGACTTACTGTCTTTCCATCTTACGGACTTCTCTCTACTCTTCGTCAATAAATCGTTTGGTAATTGGTTGGTAAGAATCAATTCGTCTATCTCTCATAAATGGCCAGTGAGTCCTGTATTGATCAGTTTTTGCCAGGTCCAGCTCAAGCACTTTTACCTCTTCCTCTTCGTGTGAAGCTTTATACAAAATAGTCCCGAAAGGATTGGAAACAAATGAACCGCCCCAGAATTTCATCGCACCATTCTGTTCAAGTCCTACCCGGTTCACACTTACTACATGCACTCCGTTTGCTATAGCATGACTTCGCTGAATCGTTTGCCATGCACCATACTGTTCCGTATTAGTTGCTTCGTCCTGGGCGGTGGCCCAACCGATAGCGGTTGGATAGAATAAAATTTCTGCCCCCATCAATGCAGTGATCCTTGCCGCTTCCGGATACCATTGATCCCAGCAGATCAATACACCAATAGTCCCAAATTTTGTTTTCCAAACTTTATAACCCAGATCACCGGGAGTAAAATAAAATTTCTCATAGTAAGCCGGATCATCCGGAATATGCATCTTACGATACTTACCCAAATAACTTCCATCAGCGTCTATCACCGCAGTTGTATTATGATATAATCCCTGAGCCCTTTTTTCGAATAAGGAAGCTATGATAACTACTCCTAACTCACCAGCTACTTTCTGCAGTGCTTCTGTAGAAGGTCCGGGAACAGGCTCTGCCAGTTTGAAGTTCTCATAATCTTCCACATCGCAGAAATACAATGAGGTGAAGAGTTCCTGCAGGCAAACAATCTGTGCACCTCCAGCAGCGGCTTTCCTTACCCCCTCAATGGCTTTGTTAAGATTCTGATCTTTCTTGTTGGTGCAGCTCATTTGCACCATGCCGACTTTTACCTTATTCATATCAGTAAATTGAGATGCAAAAATAGTAGATTGATATCCTCATTGGTAAATTATTACGCCGAATTCCTACCCGCATTTATGATCCCGAACGAACATCGCATCGCCAGCTTTTCAAAGGTCTCTTTTGTATGTGCCGGTGCTAACTGTTCCTCCAGTTCTCTTATTTTAGTTAAGGCATACTGCTGAATCGTTACCAGCGGCAATACAATTCTTTCCCGCATCTGGATAGATAATTGTTCCACAGGATAATCAGCCATCAGTTCATTATGGCCTGTTATCTTGAACAAATATTGTTTGGTCAGTTCGTACTCTTCATAGATCATTTGCCATAATTCACCAAACTGTTTGTGTTTTGAAAGAAAAGCGGTTAGCGGAAAAAAGGATTTCATCATCGCCATCTCACAGTTATCCAGTAAGGTCCGGAAAAATAATGACTGATGATACAGTTTCTGCAACTGCAATAATTTCCCCTGCTTTTCCATTTGCTGTAATGCAGACCCCACGCCATAATACCCGGTAACATTTTGCTTCAACTGGCTCCAGGAGCCGGCAAAAGGAATTGCCCGCAGGTCTTTCAAAGATAATCCTGATGAAGCACCCCGTTTTGCCGGGCGGCTACCGATATTCGTTTCGCTGTAAAATCGCAGTGGACTGACCTGTAATAAATAGTCAGCCAGGTATGGGTGATCCTTTAATGATTTGTACGCAGTAAATCCTGCTTCAGCCAATTCCTGTAACAGGCTTTCCTCATTCTCATTCAACGTTATATCACGGTTAGAAAAAAGATCATTCGAAATTCCGGCATTCAATAATTGCTCAATATTGAACTGAGCTGCATCAATAGTCCCAAAATTCGAGCTTACAGTTTGCCCCTGGATCGTCAATTGAATTTCTTTATTAGAAATATTATGCCCCATAGAAGCATAGAACTTATGTGTCTTTCCTCCACCCCTGGAAGGAGGACCTCCCCTGCCATCAAAAAATATCACATCTACTTCATTTTCCCTGGAAATCCTCGTCAGCTCCTCTTTTGCTTTATAAATACTCCAGTTGGCCATCAGGTACCCGCCATCTTTCGTCCCATCAGAAAAACCAAGCATGATGGTTTGCTGATTTCCTCTTCGCTTCAAGTGTTCTTTATAAACAGGATGTGTATATAAAGTACGCATCACAGTAGCCGCCTCCTGTAAATCATCAATTGTTTCGAACAATGGGACTATATCAATAGCCATTTCTTCCTTCTTCCACCCTGCTAACAAAAAAAGTCCATATACCTCCATCGCATTTAAAGCACTGTTACACTGACTGATAATATAGCGGCTGCAGCCTTCCGTTCCGTTGAATTGCTGAATTTCTTTAACAACCCGGATAGTTTTCAGTGTATCCTGTGACAGAGGATCAGATAATGAGTCAGCATCCGCAATCCCTGTGAGGGAAGATAAGATTTCAATCTTCTCCTGTTCTGTAAGACCTGCATACCCTGCAGGTAATAACTGCTGATCAGCTGCAATATCCTGTAACACTTTGCCATGCACGGAACTGTCCTGGCGGATATCCAATGATGCAAAGTGTAATCCAAATACCTCAATTTTATTGATAAGGTTATTCACCATATGCAGGAACAATCCATTATGCTGATGAATGATCACCTCTTTTATCTGATTAAGGGTTATGAGTACTTCATCCTTTTTGAGATTGGTTTTAAACCCGGGAATAAAAAGATTGTTGTACAATTTATTTTCCAGTTCCTGTAAAAACACTTCCACACCTGCAAAAGTCAATCTTCTTCTCAGTCTCCTCACATCCATATAATAACACTTCACAATACTGCTGCGCAAGGCATTGGACACCTGCAATGTAATATCACTTGTTACAAAAGGATTTCCATCCCTGTCGCCCCCGGGCCAGAATCCCATGCGGATTACAGGATTATTTTTACTTACTGCATCAGGAAACTGGTTTTTCAATGATGAAATAATTCTACCAGCAGCCGGGTAGAAAACATTCTCCAGGTACCAGATCAGGCTTACAGCTTCATCATACGGAGTAGGCTTTTTCTTTTTGAAGAAAGGAGTCTTACCTAATTGCTGCAGGTAAGTATTGACAAGATTGGTATTGTTTTCAGCCAATGCTTTGGCCAGGTCATTTATTATACCCAATACCGGCCCGGGATAAAATTGTGTCGGGTGTGCAGTTAATACCAGCCGAATAGCAAAATCTTTCAATTTAACTGCCAGTTCATCCTGTTTGTTCCCCTGCAACACTTCCGATTCCAGATGCTTGAGTGTACCAACACCATTCAGATCATTCACACTTTTAAAAGCTGCATCTTCCAGTGCATCAAATAATACAACCTGCCTTTCAATATATTGAACAAAGCGGAACAACAGGTCGGTCCTTTCATCTTCTTTTACGTAAGTAGTATGTTTATTAAAAAAATCCTCAATAATATCAGAGGGACTTGATCTTTTTTTATACCCTTCCTCGCAATTGTTTGACAACAGGGATAAAAGAATACCTGTTTTTTCTATCCGATGAAAAGGCAATGATGTAAAAAGACTGTTGTACAACTGGAACTTAATACCTATTTCATTCCTGAATTGCTGCAAGGCCCTGTTGGATTGATGATCCATTTTGTTGTTTTAAAGATTCAAAAGAAGTAGCAAGCAGGACTATGAAAATACTTCATTTCCCCAGATATTCAGTAGGGTAATCAGACAATATAGAATAAAAAAATGCCCCCGGTTTAAAGTCGGAGGCATTCTATCGAACAGATGTTGGCTTCGTTTATTCTGCCGCTTTCTCTTCTGCTGCAGGAGCTTCCACTTTATCAGTAGCTTCTGCTTTCTTTTTTGCACCACCGGAACGGCGGGTCTTTTTAGCTGCAGTTTTTGCTTCACCTTTACCTTTACCGTAGATCTCATTGAAATCTACCAGCTCAATCATTGCTGTTTCAGCATTATCACCGGGACGGGCACCCAACTTAATAACACGGGTATATCCTCCGGGACGGCCAGCAACTTTTGTAGCCACCGTATCAAACAATTCTTTTACTGCTTCCTTATCCTGCAGATAGCTGAAAACCACACGACGCTGATGCGTTGTATTGTCTTTCCCTTTAGTGATAAGAGGCTCTACATACACTCTTAAAGCTTTGGCTTTAGCTGTTGTAGTAACGATTCTTTTGTGTTGAATCAGCTGGCAGGCCAGGTTGCTCAGCAACGCATCTCTGTGTGCTTTTTTTCTGCCTAAGTTTTTTACTTTGTCTCCGTGACGCATGACATTTAAGTTTTAAGACATTGCACCGTGTCAGGATTTGCAATGTTCGCTGCTTTTTTAAAACAGCATTAATTAATAATGAATATTCAATCTTAAATACTCCTTCCGGGTCTCACTTCAGAGATATTCGGAGGGTATTAGAATTCGCTCAGATCAATTCCCAGTTTCACTAAATCCATTCCGAAATGCAGTCCTCTTTCTGTCAATACCTGCTCGATCTCAGCCAGTGATTTCTGACCGAAGTTGCGGAATTTCATCAGGTCTTCCTGCTCATATTGTACCAGCTCACTCAATGAGTTGATCTTTGCAGCTTTCAGGCAATTGAAGGCACGAACAGATAGATCCAGGTCTTCCAACGGAGTCTTCAATACTTTACGTAATTGTAAAGTTTGTTCGTCCACCAGGTCTTCTTTCTTCTCTTCCTTATTGTCGAAAGTGATATTCTCATCTGTGATGATCATCAGGTGCTGGATCAATATCCTTGATGCCTGCTTCACGGCCTCTTCCGGATGGATAGTACCATCTGTAGAAACTTCCATGATTAGTTTTTCAAAGTCTGTTCTTTGCTCCACACGGGTATTCTCGATAGTGTACTTCACATTCTTGATAGGTGTGAAGATGGCATCAATCGGAATATAACCCAGCGGTGCATCTTTTGGTTTGTTATCCTCTGCAGGAACATAACCACGGCCTTTACCGATAGTCAGTTCGATATCCATGCGGGCAGAAGAATCCAGTGTGCAGATCAGCAGATCCGGGTTCATGACCTGGAAGGTTTGTGTACCTTCACCGATCATACCGGCTGTGAATTCTGTCCTGTTTTTTATAGACAACATGATTTTCTCATTTGTCACTTCGTGATCAACTGTCTTTTTGAAACGAACCTGCTTCAGGTTCAGGAAAATTTCCACCACATCTTCGCTGATGCCTTTCATGGTAGCAAATTCATGCTCCACACCTTCGATCTTTACACCAATGATTGCAAAGCCTTCCAGTGAATTCAATAATACACGGCGAAGTGCATTACCGATTGTTACACCATAGCCCGGCTCAAGCGGACGAAACTCAAATTGAGCTTCAAAATCCGTAGCCTTTTGCAGAATGATCTTATCAGGTTTTTGGAAATTTAAAATTGCCATATTGTAAACTTTAGGTTTTAAATGATTGTGTAATCAGCAAGCTGAAGTTGCGGGATGTTGTCCCGGCTTCACAGTGATTACTTACTATATAACTCGACGATCAGTTGCTCCTTAATATTTTCAGGAACACTCTCCCTTTCAGGATAGGTAATGAAAGTACCTTTAAACTCGGTTTCATTCCAATCCAACCAGCTGAATTTCGGATTCTTGGCACGAACAACACTGGTGATAGAAGTTCTGTCTTTGCTACCATCTTTGATAGTAATAACATCACCGGGTTTCAGTTGACAAGAAGGAACATTAACCACTTCCCCATTAACTTCAATGTGCTTGTGGCTAACGAGCTGGCGGGCAGCAGGACGTGAAGGAGCAATACCCATACGGAAAACAGTATTATCCAAACGGGCTTCCAGTAATTTAATAAGGTTTTCACCCGTAACACCTTTACGGCGGGCTGCTTCCTCAAATGTTTTACGGAATTGTTTCTCTAATACACCATATGTGTATTTGGCCTTTTGTTTTTCACGGAGCTGTAAAGCGTACTCACCAAGGGTTTTACGCTTACGTTTTTCACCATGCTGACCGGGAGGGTTGCTGTTTTTACCCAACCATTTACCATTACCTAGAATAGGCTCTCCAAAAATGCGGGAAATCTTGGTCTTTGGACCAGTGTACCTTGCCATAGTTTTTATTCATTTACGCTTTTTTGTAACGGTGCTTTGATCAGTAAAAGCGTTAAAAATCAATCAGGCACCCTTTGTTTAAATGAAAGCTCTTGGCTTCAATATGTTGTGCTTGCGAAGAATCACCATTGTGATTTCGCAACTTACTTATACTCTTCTCTTCTTCGGAGGACGGCAACCGTTATGCGGTAACGGTGTTACGTCTTTAATCATCACTACTTCAATACCACTTTGTGAAATAGAACGGATGGAACTTTCACGTCCGGCCCCGGGTCCTTTCACATATACATCTACTCTTTTCAATCCGGCTTCAAATGCTGTTTTGGCAGCATCTGCAGCAGCCATTTGTGCTGCATAGGGAGTGTTCTTTTTAGAACCTCTGAATCCCATTTTGCCTGCACTGCTCCAGGAAATGATCTGGCCGGATTTGTTGGTAAGGCTGATAATAATGTTGTTGAATGTAGCTGAAATGTGAGCATCTCCGTATGCGTCCACTTTCACTACTCTTTTTTTGGCGGCAGCTTTTGCGCTAACCTGCTGTTGTTGTGCTTTTGCCATAATTTTTGTACCGAGGTAATCTTTAATTTTTAAATTTTTCTTTCACCGGGATGAAAGACCGAATCAACCCTCCTGCTGACTTACGAAGCTATCCGGCGTTGATTCAAATAATGTAAGTCTTTATTAAGAATAGCTAAAAGCCAATAACCTTTAGCTATTAGCTTACTTCTTAGGCGCTTTCTTTTTACCAGCAACCGTTTTTCTTTTACCTTTCCTGGTACGGCTGTTGGTTTTGGTACGCTGGCCACGAACAGGCAATCCCTTACGATGACGAAGGCCACGGTAACAGGCGATATCAAGCAAACGCTTAATACTCATCTGTACTTCTGAGCGAAGCTGACCTTCCACTTTCAGCTCTTCTGTAATTGTATTACGGATAGCAGTCAGTTCATCATCATTCCATTCATTCACTTTCTTGTTGCGGTCAATATTATGCTTATCAAGAATGTACTTGGCAGTTGAAGGGCCTACACCATAGATATAGGTAAGACCTATTTCGCCTCTTTTGTTTTTTGGTAAGTCAACACCGGCAATACGAGCCATATTATTTTGATTTAAGTTCCAAGAAACAAATCTCAACTATCAATTTGGTTCTTGCTTTTTGATTTTTTGCTTTCTTTAATTAACCCTGTCTTTGCTTGAACCGGGGATTCTTTTTGTTAATCACATACAACTTACCCTTCCGACGTACAATTTTGCAGTCGACGCTACGCTTTTTAATGGATGCTCTTACTTTCATTTTTTTTACTTTTAGCTTTCAGCTTTTGGCGTTAAGCATTATTTATACCTGAAATTGATCCTTCCCCTTGTCAAATCATATGGCGAAAGTTCGACTCCAACTTTATCTCCCGGTAGAATTCGGATGTAATGCATCCTCATTTTTCCAGAGATGGTGGCCAGTATTTCGTGACCATTTTCCAGTTTTACCCTGAACATAGCGTTGGACAAGGCTTCCAGAATGATACCATCTTGTTTAATGAGCGGTTGTTTCGACATAATTTTTTGGGAACGCAAAGGTAAGCGTATCAACCCGAAAAAAGAAAAAACCCCCGATAATTTTAGGGGGTCTGTGGAAAAATGACTTAATTGTTTATAAAACAGTGCCCTAGACGGCGTTGGAAGCCTTGTCGAGGTGCACTTTTGTCATGTCGAGGTACAGATTTTGAAGCTCATGTACTGTTATCGGAAAATCGAAATGACGCCTGTCTTCCCGCCACCACATTTCAAGGTTGGTAAAATCACCCTTTTGGGGAGTTACCAGCCTGAAGGAATCCTTTTTGTATTTAACCGCGCCGTCCTGTTCTTCCCGGGTAAAGCCAAACTCGAGCAACTTGCCCTCGTCCAGCGGTAAAGAATACATATCTTCCTGGCTATACCAGAATTCCTGCACCCCGTTATCCACCAGTGCCTGGTGTTCTTCGCGGCTTACCCTGACTACAGTTCCCTCTCTCATTATACCATCATCATCTACTGTGATAATGTCGCCTTCTTTCAGATGTGTGATTTTTAGCATGGCAATTCATTTTTTGTTAACCGAATATAAAAAAGTTTGTCTGTTTTAAAAAGGGAATTTATCAGGACCGCTTATGATAATTGACAACCGCCCAGCCATTCAAAACAATGGCGAAGCCCAAAATGGTCAGTAACTGGTATTTAATATCCGCAAGGCTGCTTCCTTTTAGCACTACCATCCTGATCACTTCAATGAAATAAGAAACGGGATTGGCTTTTGTAATTGCCTGTGCCCAACCCGGCATACTGTCAATAGACGTGTATAAGCCCCCCAATAAAATGAAAATCATCATCAGGAAGAATGAAATAAGCATGGCTTGTTGCTGGTTATCTGCATAAGTAGATATCAACAGCCCTAAACCCAAAACAGCAAAAAGATAAACAGCGGCAAACAAATATATGGTCAGTATATTGCCTGCCGGAATGATACCATAAAAAAGCCGGGCAATCCCCAAACCGATGCTGAATATCAATAATCCCAGCACCCAGAATGGAATCAATTTGCCCAAAATGAAATGGAACTTCCGGACCGGCGTTACATTTATTTGCTCAATCGTACCTATTTCTTTTTCCTTAACGATATTAATGGCTGTGAGATTGGCGCCCACCATTGTTAATAACAATACCAGTATTCCCGGAACCATGAAGACCTTATAATTCATGGATGAATTGAACCAGTTAGAATACACTACCTCAATATTAGTCTCCGGGTTAAACCGGGGAAATTGAATCCACTCTGTTCTTACTTCTTTGTTGTATTCCTGGATAATACTCCGCAGATAGGAACTGCCGAGCCCGGCCTTTACGCCATTGATAGCATTTACCGCCATAAATATTTTTGACTCACTCTCCTTCACCAGATCCTTCTCAAATGAAGCAGGTATCTCAAGAATTAGATCCGCTTTATCCTGTTCAATTTTCTCGAAAGCCTGGTTAAAGGAACCAGTATAATCAGTAAGTATAAAATAACCGGATGAAGTAATTTTAGTAACAAGGCTGCGTGAATAAGAGGAATGATCATGGTCAATCACTGCAAGTTTGATATTCTTGATCTCATAATCCGCCGCGAATGGCAACATAATTAATTGAATCACGGGCATGATAAAAATCAGGCGAAGGATGGAGGGATCCCTGAATATCTGCCTGAATTCCTTTTGTAATAAAAATTTAAGGGTTCTCATGCTAAACGGATTTTAAAATTCTTAATTGCCAATCCTAAAAAGAAAAAAAGCATTCCGGCAAGAATGAGTGTTTCTTTCCACACAGCCTGAAAACCGGTTCCCTTTATCATTACTGATCTTACAATAGTATAATACCATTTGGCAGGTACAGCATTGGAAACAACCTGCAAAGGCAATGGCATATTTTCTATGGGGAACATAAAACCACTAAGCATGACGGTGGGAAGTAAAAGGCCGACTAATGAAATGAATAAAGCAGTTTGCTGTGAATCAACTTTTGTAGAAATTAGCAACCCCAATGCCAGTGACACCAGAGTAAACAAAAGACTTTCAGCTACCAGCAGGGTTAGACTTCCATTAATGGGCACCTCCAGTACAAATACACTTAATAATAATATGCTGGCTATATTAACAGATGATAACAATAAATAGGGAACAGCTTTGGCGAGAACTACCTTCAATGGCTTCATTGGAGATACCAGCATGATCTCCATCGTTCCCATTTCTTTCTCCTTTACAATGGTTATAGCAGTCATCATAGTACAAACCAGCAATAATACCATTGCCATAACTCCCGGAACAAAATTATAAGCACCCTTTAATTCCGGGTTGTACAACATTCGCATTTCCGTATTGATGGTGTAGGGAAGTTTCCGGTCATTCGTAATCCTGTTCTGGTAATCCATGATAATCGCCGAAGCATAGCTCGTCAATGTATTTGCCACATTGGGATCAGATGCATCAGCAATTAATTGTACCTGTGCTTTATTAAAATGTTGCAAATCTTCCCTGAAATGGGAAGGAAAAATTATGGCCAGTTTGATCTTACCTTTTCTAAATATGGTCTCAATCTCATTGGTGGAATGAATATACTGATCTACCTCAAAGTAACGGCTGGCTTCAATTTGTGCTATCAAAGAAGTAGTAGCAGCGTCTTTTGACGGGTCTAGAATAGCAACCCTCGAATTCTTCACTTCATTAGTAAGGGCGAATCCAAAAATAATGATCTGTACCACCGGCATACCCAGCAGGATAAACATTGTCCGCTTATCCCGGAAAATGTGATGAAATTCTTTTTTTACAAATGCTATAAATTGTTTCATTTTTAATCTGCTGCCCTTGTGGCTTTTCTGGCCAGTTTTAAAAACACTTCATCCATCGATATGGCATCATACGTTTCTATCAGTAACTGTGGAGTATCCATTGCATCTATCCTGCCATCCACCATGATAGAAACCCGGTTACAATATTCAGCCTCATCCATATAGTGTGTGGTTACAAAAACAGTAATTCCCGATTCGGCTGCCTCGTAGATCATCTGCCAGAACTCTCTTCTTGTTACCGGATCAACACCACCCGTTGGTTCATCTAAAAAAACAATTTGTGGTTCATGGAAAATAGCGACGGAGAATGCCAGCTTTTGTTTCCAGCCGAGAGGTAATGACTTTACCAGTTTATCACCTTCAGCAGCAAGATGAAGTTTCTCAAGTACCATGGCTGTTTTTTCCCTGATAAAGCGGTTACTCATGCCATATATACCCGCATAAAAACGTATA
>Ga0073903_10001423_pt1 | contig 12477 bp, 11 predicted proteins | sample KloWWTKNB14_bulk_FD_66665 | JGI IMG/M metagenome (GOLD analysis project Ga0073903, IMG submission 66665) | Active sludge microbial communities from Klosterneuburg, Austria, studying microevolution and ecology of nitrifiers - Klosterneuburg... | ecosystem: Engineered > WWTP > Aerobic digester >... | reverse complement strand
CCGAAGCAGGCCGTCGGGAGGCGTGCCGGCCGGCGCGCCGGCAAGGGCGGTGTGCAGGCGCATTGAGGCCGCGCCGCCGCCCGCCGCCCGCCGCCCGCCGCGCCGCCGCCCGTACCGCTGGCGCGACGCCGGACTATCCTCTATCATCCGCGCCCTTCTGAAGCTTGAAGGGTGCTTAGCTCAGCGGTAGAGCGTCGCCCTTACAAGGCGAGGGTCGGGGGTTCGATCCCCTCAGCACCCACCATGTGGAGCGGTAGTTCAGTTGGTTAGAATACCGGCCTGTCACGCCGGGGGTCGCGGGTTCGAGTCCCGTCCGCTCCGCCAACTTGCCCAAGGGTTCTAGATGCTTCAGAAGATCAGAGACCATCTGCACGGTGTAATCGGATATTCGATTCTCGGCGCCATCTCGCTCGTGTTCGTCGCATGGGGCGCTTACGGCATCGTCGACGTCGGCATTGGCCAGAGCGCCTTTGCCGCCAAGGTCGATGGCGAAAAGATCCCCCTCGAGACCGCCCGCCAGGCCTGGCTCGATCAGCAGGCGCAGGCCGCGCGCGCGTTCGGCGGCGAGATTCCGCAGGATCAACGCGCGCAGCTGCAGCAGAGCGTGCTCGAAGGCCTGATCCGGCGAGCCATGATCGACAACCGCGTCCACGAACTTGGCTACCGCGTGACCGACCAGCAGCTGAAGGACGCCATCCAGGCCGAGCCGGCCTTCCAGGTCGACGGCAAGTATTCTGCGACCGTCGCGAAGGCGCGGCTTGCGCAGGTGGGCCTCACCGTCGCGGGGTTCGAGGCGGATCTCCGCAGCTCGCTCACCCGCCAGCAGCTGCAGCGCGCGATCGGCATTTCCGGGTTCGTGACGCCGAAAGAGTTCACGCGCATCGTAGCCCTCGAGGACGAGCAGCGCGAGGCGGGCTGGGCGTTGTTTTCGGCCGCGGACTTCGCGCCCGCCAGCATCGACGAGGCCGCAGTGCGTGCCTACTACGATGCGAACAAGCAGAGCTACATGACCACCGAATCGGTGCGCCTTGCCTTTGGCGAACTGCGGCTCGATCAGGTGGCCGCGCAGGTGACGGTCGTTGATGACGACCTGCGCGCGCTGTATGCCGAAAACAGGGATCGCTACGCCGAACCCGAGCGCAGGCAGGCGCGCCATATTCTCGTGGCCGACGAGAAGACCGCGCGGGAGGTGCTCGCGCAGCTCGCGGCGGGCAAGGATTTCGCCGCGCTGGCGAAGGAGTTTTCCAAAGACACGGTCTCTGCGGACAAGGGCGGCGATCTCGGCTTCGCCACGCGTTCGACTTTCGTCGCGCCCTTCGCGGATGCGGTGTTCAGCATGAAAGTCGGCGAGACCCGCGGGCCGGTCAAGACGCAGTACGGCTATCACGTGATCCAGCTCGAAGCGATCGAGCCGGGCAAGGCGAAATCCTTCGAGGAGGCGCGCCCGGAGCTCGAGGCGCAGTATCGACGCGACCAGGCGGCTGATCGTTTCGGTGATGCCCAGGAGCAGTTGCAGACGCGACTCGAGCAGCCGGGCGTGACGCTCGAGGCGCTCGCGAAGGAGTTCAATCTCGCGACCGGCGTGGTCGAGAGCTTCGAGCGCGGCAAGGGCGGCGGCGTGCTTGGCGCCAGCCCGGCGCTCGAAGACGTCGTGTTCGGCGATACGGTGCTCAATCAGGGCCGCGTCGGCGGGCCGGTGGCGCTCGGTGAGGATCGCCTGGTCGTCGTCAAGGTGCTCGAACACAGAAAACCTGTCGCGCGACCGCTTGCGCAAGTGCAGGAGGCGATCGTCGCCACGATGAAGCGGGAGCAGGGGCTCGCGACCGCGAAGGCGGCCGCGGAGGCGGCGCTCAAGCGCCTGCAGGCCGGCGAGAACTTCGCGACGGCGCTCGCAGGGCGCAAGGTGGAAGGGCCGCGTTACATTGCGCGCACCGATCCGTCGGTCCCGTCTGAAATCCGCGCCAGGGTGTTCTCGTTGCCGCGACCGGCAGCCAAGCCGCTTTTCGAGGCCGTATCGATCGGGGAGGGCACAGCGGTGGTCGAACTGTTGAAAGTGCGCGTGGATCCCGTGCCCCTCACGGCCGAGGCGCGCCAGGAGCGCATGGGGCAGCTCGTCTCGCAGCTGGGCACGGCCGACATCCTCGCGTACATCGAGGAGGCGCGGCGGCGGGCGAGTGTGACGGTGAACCCGAAGGCGTTTGAGTAAGCGACGGCGAAGGGCCGCGCCCGGCGCGTCAGCCCTCCGCCTCCAGCGGAAAGCTCATCCCGACGGTGTTGTAGCCGCAGTCGACGTAGAGGATCTCGCCGGTGATGCCGGCGGAGAGGTCGGAGCAGAGGAACGCGGCCGCGTTGCCGACGTCCTCGAGCGTCACGTTGCGGCGCAGGGGCGCCACATCCGCGACGCGGCCCAGCATCTTGCGAAGCCCCGGGATGCCGGCCGCGGCGAGGGTCTTGATGGGACCTGCCGAAATGCCGTTCACGCGAATGCCTGCGGGGCCCATGTCGGCGGCGAGGAAGCGCACGTTCGCTTCGAGGCTCGCTTTGGCGAGCCCCATCACGTTGTAGCTCGGCACCGAACGCACCGCGCCGAGGTAGCTGAGCGTGATGACTGCGCCACTGCCCTTCATCAGCGGAGCTGCGCCGCGCGCGAGCGCCGTGAGGCTGTAGCTCGAGATGTCGTGCGCCATGCGGAACGATTCGCGCGATGTGGCCTCGACGAAGCCACCCGTGAGTGCTTCACGGGGCGCGTAGGCCACCGCGTGGACGAGCACGTCGAGGCCGCCCCATTCGCGTTTCAGAAGCTCGAAGGCGCCGTCGATCTCGCGGTCGACCGTCACATCGAGTGGCAGTGTGAGCGCGCCCACCTGTGCAGCGAGCGGCAGCACACGCTCCTTCAGCTTGTCGTTGGCGTAAGAGATGGCGAGCTGTGCGCCCTCACGGTGCATCGCCTGCGCGATGCCCCAGGCGATGGAGCGATCCGTCGCGACGCCCACGATGAGCGCGCGCTTGCCGGTCATGAAGCCCATGTGCTAACCCGGAATTTTCTTGACGGTGAGTTTCTGGCCCGGCTTGATCGAATTGCCGGACAGGCCGTTCCACGCCACGATCTGCGAGACCGAGACGCCGAAGCGCTTTGCGATGTCCCACAGCGTGTCGCCGCGGCGGACGGTGTAGCTCGAGCCACCGCCACCTGAGCCGCTGCCGCGTGAGGCTGTCGTGGCCCTCGGCGCCGCCCCGCTGCCCGATCTGCTGACAACGAGACGCTGGCCGGCACGCAATGTGTCGTTGACGCCCATGTGGTTGAGCGACGCGAGCGTGCGCACGTTCATGCGATTACGTCGCGCGATCGCCGACAACGTATCGCCGCGCCGCACGACGTGCACACCGCCCCGCGCCGTGCGCGTACCACGATCGACCCGCGATGCTGCGAGCTGTACCTTTGCGGGCAATTCGGTGACGCCCGAGGGAACCCGCAGGTCGTCGCCGACCACGAGCTTCGCCGTTGCCGGCAGGTCGTTCAGTTCGCGGATCACGTGCGTCTGCGTGTGGTACTCACGCGCGATTTCCGCGACGGTGTCGCCCGGCTCGACCCGATGATGCTTGACGCGCATCCGTTCGTCCGGCGTCAGCTGACGCACGCTTTCGCGGAAGAGGTCGGCCGTATCGGCCGGCACCAGAAGGCGGTGGGGCCCGGCGGGGTCGGTTGCCCAGCGGTGAAACGCAGGGTTCAGTGTGTACAGCTCGTCGTAGGAGATGCCCGCAAGGTCCGCGGCGAGCTTCATGTCGATCTGGCCGAGCGTATCGATACTGACGAAATAGGGTTCGTTCGGCAGCGTGCTGAACTCGATGCCATAGTCCTGCGGCGAGAAGAAGAGGCGCGCCATCGCGAGCAGCTTCGGCACGTAGGCGCGCGTCTCCTTCGGCAAACGCGCGCTGATCGAGAAGAAATCGGTCGGGCGGCCGGCGGCCGCGTTTGCCCTCACGGCCCGCGCGACATTGGCCTCGCCGCAGTTGTACGCGGCGACTGCGAGCAGCCAGTCGTCGAACTCGTCGTGCAGGAATTGCAGGTAATCGAGCGCGGCGCGCGTCGATTCGATGACATCGCGGCGACCGTCATACCACCAGTTCTGCTTCAGGCCGAAGCGTGAGCCGGTGGGAGGAATGAACTGCCACAGGCCCGAGGCGCGGGCGCGCGAATAGGCATACGGCTCGAACGCGCTCTCGACCACCGGCAGCAATGCGAGTTCGAGCGGCATCTGCCGCGCCTCGATCTCGCCGACGATGTGATAGAGATAGGGGCCTGCACGGCCGAACACCCGGTCGAGGTATTCGGGGTTGTTCGAATACCAGCGGAATTCGCGGTCGATCGAGACCGCTGCAGCATCCGGCAGCTGGTAGCCAGCACGGATGCGGTCGAAGAGGTCGGCGTATTTTTCCGGCGTGATCCCTGCGACCGTGACCGGTGGTTCGGGCGCCGGTGCGACGAGGGGTACGGGAGCGGGGGTCGCGGCTACAGGTGCAGGGGCGGGCGCCGGCGCAGCAGGCGGAGGCTCGCGCACGGTGGCGCAAGCAGTCACTGTGAGGGCGGCCAGCAGGCCCAATGTCCGTTTCAACAATAATCCCCCGTCCGAGAGAGGCGGCAGCAGCCCTAAAGTACCCCCTTGAAACCGCGTATTTAACCTGTAAGTTCACATATTGGCTAGCAATTTTGTGCCGAGGTTCACGTAACACATGGCCGCCGGCCTGCCCTCACTCGATTCGTGGTTGCGCGATGCGCCTGGCGCGTCGCTGCTCGAAGCGGAAACCGCGCTGCTTGCGGAAGTTCTCGACGACGTGTTCGGCTGGGAGCTGCTGCAGGTGGGTCTCTGGGGGCCGCCCCGCGGGCTGATCCACGCGTCGCGCACACGACAGCAGACCCTCATCGCCGAGCGTGCCGTCGAGGGCGTCAATCTGGTCACGCGCCTGCCACAACTGCCGATCGCGAGCGGTACCGTGGATGCCGTGCTGCTGCCCCATACGCTCGAGTTTCTGCCCGACCCGAAGGCGATGATCCGCGAAACCGATCGTGTGCTGGCGGGCGAGGGCCAGTTGATCGTCGTCGGCCTTTGCCCCTGGAGCTTGTGGGGAATGCGCTCGCGCCTGTCGCGTGGCCGCTTTCCGCCGGGCGTCAGGAGTCTCCTTGCGGAGCGGCGTATCTGCGACTGGCTTGCACTGCTCGGCTACGAGATCATTGCATCACGCCATTACCTGCACGGCGCCTACATCCTCAAGGCCCGCAAACGCGTCTACACGATGACACCGATCAGGATAAGGCCCCGGGAGCGCGCTGCCGTCCTCGGCAGCCTCGTGAAGCCGACATCGCGCACGCGTTCATGAGCGCTGTCACGATCTATACCGACGGCGCTTGCCGCGGCAATCCGGGTCCCGGCGGCTGGGGGGTGCTGATGTCGAGCGGCGAGCATGTGCGGGAGCTGTCGGGCGCCGATGCGGCGACGACCAACAACCGCATGGAGCTCACCGCGGTGATCCGCGCGCTCGAGGCGCTGAAGCGCCCGATCGCCGTGACGCTTTATACGGATTCGGAATACGTGCGGCGCGGTATCAGCGAATGGTTGCCGGCGTGGAAAGCCCGCGGCTGGAAGACTGCGGCGAAAAAGCCTGTCAAGAACCAGGATCTCTGGGAGGCGCTCGATGCCGCGGCGAGCCGCCACCGGGTCGCATGGCACTGGGTGAAGGCGCACTCGGGCGTCGCCGGCAACGAGCGTGTCGACGCGCTCGCGAACCGGGCGATCGACGCGATGCTCGCCGGCGGCTTCGAGTAGAATCGCGCGCGATGCGCCAGATTGTCCTCGACACGGAAACCACCGGCCTCGAAGTCGAACGCGGCCATCGCATCATCGAGATCGGCGCGATCGAGCTGGTTCACCGGCGCGCCACCGGCCGCAAGTTCCACAAGTATCTCAATCCCGGGCGCGAGATCGACGAAGGCGCAAAGGCCGTGCACGGCATCTCGAACGCCGATCTCGCGAGCGCGCCGCGCTTCGCGGAGATCGCCGCCGAACTGCTCGGGTTTCTCGCGGGCGCCGAGCTCGTGATCCACAACGCGTCCTTCGACGTCGGCTTTCTCGACGCCGAGCTCGCGCGCCTGCCGGAGTCGGCCGACCTCGGGCGTCGTATCGCCGGTCTCTGCACGGTGCTCGACACGCTCGCACTCGCCCGCGAGATGCACCCGGGCCAGCGCAACAACCTCGACGCGCTCTGCAAGCGCTACGGCATCGATAATTCGCACCGCGAGCTGCACGGCGCGCTGCTCGACGCACGCATTCTCGCCGACGTCTATCTCGCCATGACGGGTGGGCAGAGCGCGCTCGCACTCGATGCGGGTCGCGGCCCGGTCGCCGCAGGCCTCGAAGGTCGCGGCGTGCAGGCCCTGGTCCGGCCGGATGCCGGTCTCACGGTCCGTAACGCCACTGCCGGGGAGCTTGCCGATCACGAACGCATGCTCGACCTGATCGCGAAGGCGAGCGGCGGCCGCTGCGTCTTCCGGCAATGCGACCTGGATCGCGTCCGGCCTGCGGCAAACGATCAATAATCCGCTTTTTCAAGCGTTCGAGGGTCTATGGTCAGCTTGCGCAAGTGTCGGATCGGTGTGGTCGGCCTCGGCTATGTGGGGTTGCCGCTCGCAGTCGAGTTCGGCAAGCATTACGAGACGGTCGGCTTCGACATCAAGCCCGAGCGCATCGCAGAGCTCTCGAAAGGCCGCGACAGCACGCTTGAAGTCTCGCGCGCGGAGTTGAAGGCGTCGCATCGGCTCTCGTTCACGTCCGAGCTCGCGGCCCTGCGCAAGTGCCGCGTGTTCATCGTCACCGTGCCCACCCCGATCGACAACTACAAGCGCCCCGATCTCACGCCGCTCGTCAAGGCGAGCGAGACCCTCGGCAAGGCGCTGAAGAAGGGCGACGTGGTGATCTATGAATCCACCGTGTACCCGGGCTGTACCGAGGAAGAGTGCGTACCCGTGCTCGAACGCGTCTCGGGCCTCACCTTCAACAAGGATTTCTTCGCAGGCTACAGCCCCGAGCGCATCAACCCCGGCGACAAGCAACACCGGGTCACGACGATCAAGAAGGTGACTTCGGGTTCCACGCCGGAAGTGGCGACCTTCGTCGACAAGCTCTACGGCTCGATCATCACGGCGGGCACCCACAAGGCCTCGAGCATCCGGGTTGCAGAAGCCGCGAAGGTCATCGAGAACACGCAGCGCGACGTCAACATCGCGCTCATCAACGAGCTTGCGCTGATCTTCAACCGCCTCGGCATCGATACCGAAGAAGTGCTGCTCGCCTCCGGAACCAAGTGGAACTTCCTGCCGTTTCGCCCCGGTCTCGTGGGCGGCCACTGCATCGGCGTCGATCCGTATTACCTCACGCACAAGGCGCAGGAGATCGGTTATCACCCCGAGATGATCCTCGCGGGCCGGCGGCTGAACGACAACATGGCGCTCTACGTCGCAGCCGAGATCGCGCGGCTGATGACGAGCCGGCGCATCCACGTGAAGGGCGCGAAGGTGCTCGTGCTCGGGCTCACCTTCAAGGAGAACTGCCCGGACATCCGTAACTCGAAAGTGGTGGATGTCGTGCGCGAACTCGAGAAGTTCGGCGCGCAAGTCGACGTGCACGACCCGTGGGTCGACTCGCGTGAGGCGAAGCACGAGTACGGCATCAAGCCTGTCAAGGCGCCGAAGGCGCGCAGTTACGATGCGGTGGTGCTCGCCGTGAGCCATCAGCAGTTCAAGGACCTGGGGGCAGCCGCGGTGCGACGCTTCGGCCGCAAGAACGCAGTCGTCTACGACATCAAGTATCTCTTCAAGGCCGACCAGGTCGACGGGCGCCTGTGAGCCGCGCGTGAAGATCCTCGTCACCGGTGCTGCGGGGTTCATCGGCTCGCATGTCGCGCAGCGCCTCGTCGCGCGCGGCGATGAAGTCGTGGGGCTCGACAACCTCAACGACTACTACGACGTGAACCTGAAGCGGGCGCGGCTCGCGCGGCTCGAGCCGCTGCCGGGTTTTCGTTTCGTCAAGCTCGATCTCGCCGACAACGGCGGCATGGCGAACCTCTTCAGGCGCGAGAAATTCCAGCGCGTCGTGCACCTCGCCGCGCAGGCGGGGGTGCGCTATTCGCTCGAGAACCCGCACGCCTACGTGTCGAGCAATGTCACCGGGACCCTGAACGTGCTCGAAGGCTGTCGCCACAACGGGGTTGAGCATCTCGCGTTTGCGTCGACGAGTTCAGTGTACGGCGCCAACACTGACATGCCCTTCAGCGTGCACCGCAGTGTCGGGCATCCGCTCTCGATGTACGCCACGACCAAGCGCGCAAACGAGCTGATGGCGCACAACTATGCCTGGCTCTTCAAGCTGCCGGTCACGGGCCTGCGCTTCTTCACCGTCTATGGCCCGTGGGGCCGGCCCGACATGGCGCTCTTCCTCTTCGCGAAGAACATCCTCGCCGGCAAGCCGATCGACGTCTTCAACCACGGCCATCACAAGCGCGATTTCACTTTCGTCGACGACATCGTCGAAGGTGTGGTGCGCGCGACCGACCGCGTCGCGCAGCCGAACCCGCGGTGGGACAGCGCGCATCCCGATCCCGCATCGAGCAGCGCGCCGTTCCGCCTCTACAACATCGGTAACAACCGCCCGGTCGAGCTGCTGCGCTACATCGAGGTGATCGAGGAGTGTCTCGGCCGAAAGGCGGAGAAGAACCTGCTGCCGTTGCAGCCGGGCGACGTGCCGGACACCGAGGCCGACGTGCAGGACCTGATCGAAGATGTGGGCTACAAACCCGACACCCCGATCGAAGTGGGCGTACGGCGCTTCATCGACTGGTATCTCGACTATTACCGCGGCGGCGCGCCCGGCGAATCACGGGTGACCAATCTCGGATAAACTCGGGGGACCATGAAAGTCCCGCTGCTCGACCTGAAGCCCCAGTACCGCGCGCTGAAGCGCGACATCGACGCCGCCATCGAGGCGGTGAGCGAATCCCAGCACTTCATCCTCGGCCCCGCGGTGAAGCAGCTCGAGGCCGATGTGGCCGCCTACTGCGGCACGCAGTTCGGCATCGGCGTCTCCTCCGGCACCGACGCACTGCTCGTCGCGCTGATGGTGCTCGACATCGGACCGGGCGACGAAGTGATCACCTCGCCCTACACCTTCTTCGCGACTGGCGGCACCATCGCGCGCGCCGGCGCGCGGCCGGTCTACTGCGACATCGACGCCACCACGTTCAACCTGTCGCCAGCCGCCGTCGAGCGCTTCATCGCGCGCGAGTGCGAGACGCGCGGCGGCAAGCTCGTCAACAAGCGGACGAACGGCGTCGTGAAGGCGCTGATGCCGGTGCACCTTTACGGCCAGGTCGCCGACATGGACCCGCTGATGGCGATTGCAACGAAACACGGCCTGCGCGTGATCGAGGACGCCGCGCAGGCGATCGGCTCCGCGGATGCCAAGGGGCGCCGCGCCTGTTCCTTCGGCGACATCGGCTGCCTGTCATTTTTCCCGACCAAGAATCTCGGCGCCTTCGGCGATGCCGGCCTGTGCGTCACAAACGATGCGGCGCTTGCCGAGCGGCTGCGGATCTTCCGCGTGCACGGCGGGGAGCCGAAGTACTACCACGCGTTCATCGGCGGCAATTTCCGGCTCGATGAACTGCAGGCCGCGGTGCTGAATGTGAAGCTGCCGCATCTCGATTCATGGAGCGCGGCGCGCCAGCGCAACGCGTCGTTCTATGATGCGGCGTTCGCGAAGCTGGCGCTGGGGGAGGCCGTGACTACACCGCGCGCCGTGCCGGGCTCACGCCACATCTACAACCAGTACGTGATCCGCGTGCGTCGTCGCGACGAGCTGCGCACGCACCTGGCCGCGGCGGGCGTCAGCACCGAGATCTACTATCCCGTGCCGCTGCACCTGCAGAAATGTTTCGCCTACCTCGGCCATGCAGCAGGCGAGTTCCCTGAATCCGAGCGTGCCGCCGCGGAAACGCTCGCGCTGCCGATCTTTCCCGAGCTCGAAACGGCGCAGCTGCAGTTCGTCGTCGACTCGATCACTGGGTTTTACCGCCAGGCGGGGCGGGCCGCTTGAGCACACCGCAACCACCGCGCGTCGCAGGTCCCGAGACCCGGCCGTGGCAGCGGCTGCGCGAGTTGACGGCCGGCGCGACGCCTGGCGCCGGGCCGGGCCACGTGCGCGATCTCTTCGCCGCCGACCCCCAGCGCTTCGAGCATTGCTCCGCGCGTACATCGAATCTGCTGCTCGATTTTTCCCGCCAGCGTGTCGATGCGGAGGTTCTCGCGACGCTCGAGGCACTGGCCGGGGCCGTCGGGCTGCGCAGCGCCATTACCGCCATGCGTCGCGGCGAGGCGATCAACACCACCGAGAAGCGTGCGGTGCTGCACGTCGCGCTGCGCCAGCGCGAGGGGCAGCGGCTGGGCGGGGCGGACATCGAGCGTCTCGTTCTTGCCGAACGCGCCCGCATGCTCGATTTCGCCGAGCGCATGCGCCGCCGCTACCGGACGGTGGTCAATATCGGCATCGGCGGCTCCGACCTCGGGCCGGCGATGGCGGTCCAGGCGCTCACGCGCTACACCGAGGGCGCGCCACGCATGGCATTCGTCTCGAATGTCGATGGCTGCCAGATTTCCGACGTGATCGCATCTTCCGACCCGGCGACGACCCTCTTCATCGTCGCATCGAAGACTTTCACGACCCAGGAGACCCTCGCGAATGCCCGCGCGGCGCGCGAATGGATCGCAGGGGCACTCGGTGAGGCGGCCGTACCCGATCACTTTGCGGCGGTCTCGGTCAATACGGCGGCGATGAATGCGTTCGGCGTCCACCCGGACTATCGCTTCGAGATGTGGGACTGGGTGGGCGGGCGCTATTCGATCTGGTCGTCGATCGGCGTCTCGCTCGCGATCGCGATCGGCGCGAAGCATTTCCTCGCCTTCCTCGACGGCGGGCGCGACATCGACGAGCACTTCGCCTCGGCCCCCTGGCGCGCGAACCTGCCGGCGCTTTCGGGGCTGCTGGCAGTCTGGAACAACAACTTCCTCGGACTGCCGACGCTTGCGGTGCTGCCCTACGACCAGCGCCTTGCGCGCTTTCCCGCCTACCTGCAGCAGCTCGAGATGGAGAGCCTCGGCAAGTCGGTGACGCAGGGCGGCACGGCCGTGCAGTGCAGTACTGGGCCCGTGATCTGGGGCGAACCCGGCAACAACGCGCAGCACTCTTTCTTTCAGCTCCTGCACCAGGGCACACCGCGCGCGGCGCTTGATTTCCTGCTGCCCGCGCGCAGCTCCTGCGATCGGCAGAACCAGCACGATCTCGCGATCGCCAATTGCCTCGCGCAGGCCGAGGCCTTTGCGTTCGGCCAGCCGCTTTCAGCAGCCGGCTTCCCGCACAAGGTGCACGAGGGCAACCGGCCCTCATCGCTGCTCGCATTCGACGCGCTCGACCCGGCCACGCTCGGCCGCCTGATCGCGCTCTACGAACACAAGGTGTTCACGCAGAGCGTGATCTGGGGCATCAACGCGTTCGATCAGTGGGGGGTGGAGCTCGGCAAGAAGCTCTGCGGCGAACTGGTGCCGGCAGTGACGGGGAAGGGCGATACCACCGCGGACCGTGCCGCGGCAGGCCGTGACGCCGCGCCCGCGCACCTGCAGCCGCTGCTCGCGGTGCTGCGCGGGTGGAAGTGATCAGGCGGCTGTTTCCACGACCCCCGGAAGATCACTGAGGATCAATCTCGCGAGGTCGACCTTGGTCGTGGCATTGTCGATGTCGATTCCCACCAGGTTCCCGCGTGCGCCGAAGTCCAGCACTACGCCGACGGCCACCTCACGGCTTTCGACACTGGGTTCGTCTGTCAGATCGATATAGAGCGAATCGGTGTCCGCGAAGTAGTTGAGTTTCACGGCCGGAATCTCCGATCGAGAAATGCATTGTGAATTGTCACCATATCTTCAAGTGTCACGACTCTCAAGTAACGGCCGCCCAGTGCAGGAATGTCCGCCCGGAATCGGTATCGACCGTAATCCTGCGGATCGCAACGAATCGGGTTCTGGACGACACGAATGCACATTTCCCGGGTCAAGTAGGGTCGGCGCAGAAGTATTCGATTCTCGAAGTAAGGGGTGAACGCGAACGACTTCATCGTGGCAGCGTGGTCCACGATAGTTCGGTGTTCAAGCCAAGATTCGGGTGTATTCGCCTGGAATTGCTGGCGCGGACCGCGCACACATGGGGTCGCGCACGACGTCAACATGCGGACAACGGCATAGCGTGTCCGGCTGTTGACACTGCGCCGGCCGAGGCAGAATGAGCCATGCCTGAAGCGAGCGCCGACCGCAGCCACACCGTGCAGATGTTCTGGCACGGGCCCGCGCTGTCGCGCATGGAGCAGCTCGCAATCGCCTCGTTC
>Ga0073903_10001422_pt1 | contig 12482 bp, 15 predicted proteins | sample KloWWTKNB14_bulk_FD_66665 | JGI IMG/M metagenome (GOLD analysis project Ga0073903, IMG submission 66665) | Active sludge microbial communities from Klosterneuburg, Austria, studying microevolution and ecology of nitrifiers - Klosterneuburg... | ecosystem: Engineered > WWTP > Aerobic digester >... | reverse complement strand
AACCGATACAGCCGCTTGTACCCCGCCCGCCGCTTGTCGCTGTCCTCGGCCGTGCGGCTGTTGTCGTACTTCGCCCAAGCGAGCCGCGACGAGTTCGCGTCACGGGTCGTCTCAAGACCCTTGGGTACGTTCGTCGAGCGGGGCTGGATGTCGGCCATCAGGGCACGTTGTAGTAGACCCAGTCCTGCGACCCGCGCTCGTCGAACCGCTTGCGACGGAACGTCATCGGGGCCTGTGACTGGTTCTTCTTCATGTAGGTGGCGATCAGCGCGTCCGCCCGGTCGTAGTCGATCAGGACCCGGTTGTCCCCCGACCGCTGCGCGAATAGGTGCGCCACCGAGATCAGCAACGACTCCTTGTTGGCGTCGAGCAACGGGGTGTCCGTTGCGTTCGTCATGTCGGTCCACATCTTCAGGTACTTCAGGTGGATCGCGTACACGTCGTCGGGAACCGGAGACACCCGGACCCGGGGGACCCCCGTCGTCGTCGGGATGCAGATGCCTACCGAATGCGGCTTCCCCGCGTACGCCTGGATCGTCGCCTCGGCGTCGATGCGGTCCTCGCTCACTTGCAGGATCGGCCCGGTCGTCTGCGACAACAGCAGGGTGGCAGACGTGATGACATCGACCACCGACGACGTGTCGTACTCGTCCTGATAGACGACGTAGGCCGACGCGGCCACCGTGTCCTCGATGTAGTTCCGGGCGAGCGTGAGCGCCGTGGCGCTCCCCACCGACAAGACCCGGTAGAAAGGCAAGTTGTAGGCCAAGGCGATCTTCCGCTTGGCGAACCCCGTCCACGTCGTCCCGCTGCCCGTCACCGACGCGCTGTTGGCCGTGAGCGTGGCCGTTCCCGTCGTGTACGGGGCGACCGTCGTCAGGACCGTCTCGGCCTTGCGCTCGGGCCAAGTGAAGGCGGTCCAGATGTAGCGCCCCGCCCAATTGAGCGCGTTCCTGATCGTCGTCTCGTCCTCGCTGCCGGACGACGTGTCGAGGTGAAGGTCCGCGCCGACCTGTCCGATCAGGGCTCCGAAGTTGGCTTGTGCCATAGGGCTCCTAGATCAACGTCGCGCGGACGATGAACGACCCGGTGAACATCGTGGCGATGGTCCCGTCCGCCAGCGTCACCCGGCCTTCGTGGGAATACACCCCGGACAGCGACGACGTGTCGGCTGCCTGAAGCGAGATCGTGAAAACCCCGGTCGTCGGGTCGCTCGCCAGCGTGATCCCGCTCCCGACCGTCTTGGAGATGGCCGTCGTGGTGCCCTGCTTGACCTTCCACGAGATCGAACACCCGGTAAGGTCCTCGACCGCCCCGGCGTTGAGATCGTCCACCGTCACCACGACGGATCGGATCTCCCCCGCGTACAGGTCGATGTTCTGGTTGACGTAAGCCATCAGACGGCCCCCCTGATGGTGAACGTGGCCTGCGTGGACCCACGCCCGTAGAGGGTGGCTTGCGTGGACCCGTCGAGGTAGATGCTCGCCTGCGTGGACCCACGGAGGTAGAGGGGCGGCCCGGTAACGTCGGGCGCAGCCGCGAGGATGCCGCTGTAGCGGTTCGCCGTGTGCTGCCGGTCGCCCTGCCCGATGGTCGCGTCCGGCAGGACCGGCGCCAACACCGACGCCAGCAGGATGCTGACCGACGAGGCACGCTTGGAGCGGGTGTCGAGATTCGCCATTACGGCCCGCTCGCAATCTCACCCCGGGTGTAGGTGGTCCCGTCGTCGCTCACCGTGGACTTTTGGTCCACCGTCGTCGCGTCGTCGGCAAAGACCGATAGCGTGGTCGAAGTCTGCGTGACCTTGTTCCGAAGGAACTTGAACAGGTAGCCGATCTTCTTGACCAGCGTGTTCGTCGCGGCGGGGGCCTCCTGCCCAGGCTCCGCGAACGTGTCCGTGTTCAGGACATCGAGGACTTCGGCGTTCACGTCGGCCTTCGCCTGCGTGGCGAGACTCCCCACCGACCCCGTGACGTTGCCGCCCACGCTGCCGGTCACGCTGCCCACCGCGCCCGTCACGGACCCAACGGCTCCCGTGACGCTGCCGACCGCCCCGGTGACAGACCCGACGGACCCGGCCACGCTGCCGAGGACGCTCCCAGCCAAGTTCCCGCCCACGGATCCCGCCACCGAAGCGACGGACCCCACCACGTTCCCGCCGACGTTGCCCGTGACGCTGCCTACCGCACCCGTCACCGACCCGACCGCGCCCGTCACGCTGGCAATCGTCACGTCCGACGCGACCTTGGCGTCCGTGATGCAGTCGTTGGCGAGGACCGTGGCGGTGATCGCCCCAGCCGCGAACGTGGCAGCGTCGATCGCACCGTCCGCGACCGCCGCCGCCGTGATCGCGTTCGCCGCGATGCTCGCCACCTTGACCTCGGGGATGCCCGCCGCCGCCGTGATCGCGGAACCGGCGAACTGCGTCACCGACACGTCGAGAACGTCGCCGCTCCCGAACAGCGAGTCGTAGACGTTCGCCGCGAGGACGTGGAACTCCATCCACACGGGCAGCGCCCCGCTCTCATGCACCGCGACGAGCAGGATGCCGATGGTGTCGGTGTCCGTCGCGTCCAGCGTGACCTCGTACCAGCCCGCCTCTTCGTGCGAGAGCGTCTGCGCGGCGGCCTTCTGCGCCCACGCGCCGCCGTTCTTCTTGAGCCGCACGTCGGGCTGCGTGATCGTCAGCGCCGTCTCGGCGGTCTTGCCGTCGGTTTCGTCGAGGAACGGGCCGATGCCCACGTCAACGGAGGTGGACTGCTTGAGGTATCGCATCAGCCAGCGTGCCTCCGTCGGTACTGCGACCAGACTTGCGGTACTGCGTCGCCCGCAGGCGCCCCCGCGCTCGCCACGACGACCTGCTTGCGGCGGGGGTAGATGACGCGGGGGTGGGAAGACTGTGTCAGGTCCAGGTTGGAAAGAGGCCCCGCTCCGGTTAGGTCCGGCTCCGTTGTCGCTCTTCCAATGAGAGGCCAGTAGTTACGAAGGGTTGCAGCCGAAACCAGCATTGGGCTAAACCCTCTCGCAAGGCTTGCAATCTGCGCGGAGGACAGGGCGGAGTCGTAAGTCGCAATCTCCGCGTAGTGACCCGTCGTGGACAGGTCCGCCCTAATCCAGTAGGCACCGACCACAAACTCGTCGGAAGATGAGGTGATGACTCCGTGAGAGCCGGACGCCCCGTACGACGCCTCGACGCCATCCCGAAAGAACTTCACCGAGGAGCCGGACCTTGTGATCCCAATGTGCTGCCATTGGCCAGTGGATATGAACGACGCAGTCGAGTACGTCTCGTCAACCGTTGATCCGTTGTAGGAAACGAAGTCGAGGCCTAGCGACGTGCTTCTCCCTATCTGCGCGTACCAGCCTGCCGTCCCGTACCTACCCTTGAACAAGAGCGTTGATACAGAATTGGGGTAGAGCCAAAGCGCAATCGAAAAGTCCGCGTTCTGAAAATCGCACGCGGAGGCGTTGTACAGGCGGCTGTTCGCCCCGAGCGAGCCGAGGGATGATAGTTCCCGCGCCATGGCCTACGTTTCCTTGACCTCGACGGCGAGCAGTTCGGCGTCGCCCGTCATGTCGTCGGTGCCGCTCGTCCCGTCCGCGTCCCGCGTGACCTTGAGGCGGAACGCGCCGCCCGCCGCGAGGCTGTCCATCTGCGCCCCGTCGGTGAACGCGATCGACGTGACCGTCTCGACGCCGCTCGTCCCGTTCGCCGTGCCGCCCGCCGTCTGCGCCGACGCGAACCCGTCCGAGTCGATGTCCTGCGAGGCGATGGCCTCGACCGACACCGCCCACCGCGCCGTACCCGACGTGGCCGACGTGCCCGCCCAATGCAGGTAGACCGTGATCCCGCCGCCGCCGTAGTGGCGCGGCAGGATGCCCGTGAACACCGCCGACTCGTCCGTGGAGTCGTCGAAGTCGAGGACCGGGTGCGCGTTGCGCGTGTCGAGCGTGGCGTAGTTCGACGCGGGCGGCTCGTTGTCGCACGGGAAGAACGTCGCGAGGGTGTTGCCGCTAGCCAAGCACCACCCCCTTGTCGGTCGCCCGACGGACCGCGATGAGCGTCAGCACGTCGCGCAGCGTCTCGGCCTGCGCGGTGCCCTTGACCACGTCGAACAGGACCGCCACGGCGCTCTCCCAGATCTCGGCGTCCTTGTGCGAGAACGTCTTGCCGTCGGGGAACAGACGGGCGAGGGACGCGCCCTGCACCGCGAGGAACGACGCGCGCTCGGTCGCCGCGTCCGCCGCGTCCTTCTCGCCCTGCGTCATCTCGACCACGGCCTTGCCGTCCCACTTGCGGTACTTCGCCGGGATGGCGAGCGCCGCTTCGGCCTCGGCGCGGGGCACCTTGACCCACGGCGCCGCCGCGTCGTGGACGCTCAAGGCCACGTCGAGCGTCGCGGGGTTGATGAAGTCGGCCACGGGCGGCTCCTAGACCAAGACGTATTCGATGCTGCCCGCGATGTTGCCCGCGCTGGACGTGACCTTGAGCGCGTTGCCCACCGTCAGTGTCCCAACCGGGTACGGTTCGGGGACCCCGCCGCCGGGGCCGATGTTGACGTACCCCACCGGGAACGTCCCGTACACCACCCGAGTCCCATCAGCGTCCGCCCCGTCGGTGAACGAGATCGTCGCCGCCGCCGAGGTCGAGAACCCGAGACGCAGGATGCGAATGGCCTTGCCCGCCGTAGCGGCGACCACGTCCGCGTTCGTCTGCGCCCCCGTGAATGCGAATCCTGTACGAGCCATGACCGTCTCCTATCAAGAGGGGGCAGGGGGCCTTGCGGCCCCCCGCCGGTCCTACTAGGTGCCCTGCGTGTAGGAGACGATCAGCCACCCGTCGCCCTCGACGAAGGTGGTGACGTTCGCCGCCTCGACGGAGATCGTGTCCGTCGCCGTGAACGTGTTGGCGGCAGTCACCGCCGTACCCGCGACCACCGCGCCCTTCGGGGTGCAGTTGGCCGAAGTCAGGCCCACCACGCCGCCCGTCAGGTTGGTCGTCCCGATCTCAAGGTTCAGATCCGCAGCCTTCGCCGCCGTCGTGACAGCGACCTTCGCCACGAACTCCACCTTGTCAATCGTCCCCGCGAACCCGGGGGTCCAAGCGGTGATGACATCGGCAGCCGTCAGGCCCGCCAGTTCGATGTAGAAGATCCACTGGCCCTTGATGCCAAGGTTGCCCTTCGCCTTGTCCGCCGACGCGGAGGGAAGGAGCGTCTGCCGAATGTAGTCTGACTGGAATCCCACGATCCACCTGCTTTCTTGTTTGCGCCGTTGGGTTCGGACGGGCGGGGGCCCTTGCGGACCCCCACCCCACCGGAGTTGAAGTTCTGGACTACCAGAACTGATCCATCGCGAGGACGGCGGTGCCCGCCACCTGCGAGGTCGAGGAGTCCGCGTCGATGGCCCATCCGATCACCGCCTCCTCCGCGCCGTCCACCATCTTGAGGACGGTGCCGTCGGGAGAGGTCGTGCCAGCCACGGTCAGCGGATCACCTTCCGCGACGTTGCCGTCCGTGGTGAGCGCCGTGTCGTTCGGGCCGTTGGTCTGGAACCAGCCCCAGTTGGTCGTCGGGATCGCCGCGAGCGCCATCCCGATGCCGAGGCCGATGCTCGACACCGCCCCGTCCACGAACGTCGCCACCGTGCCGGTGACGTTGCCGTAGGTCGAGTTGGTGTGCTGGCCGACGATCTCGCCAGCCGCGAGCGTGTCCGCCCCGGCGTTGTAGCCGTAGCGGTAGGTACGACCCTGCGCCCCGGTGCGCTTCGTCCCAAGCGGGTGCTTGCGCTCCGTGTCGATGGTCGTCAGGGGGGAGTTGAAGCCGAAGGACATGTTCTGTTTCTCCTGTTGGGGCCGGGGTTACAGGCTGATGCCCGTGCCCTTCGCCAGAGGGCGACGAGCGTGGCACACGACCTGACCGTGGAACTTCACGACCATCGCCTTGCCCAACTTGCCCGCAGGCAGCATGTTGGTCCACGGCGTCACCGACCACGTCGCGCCGGGCTTCGTCACCAACTTGAGCGCGTTGGTGTTGATCCACAGCATGATGCCGCCGAGAGACGCTTCCAGCGCGTCAAGGTGCGGCTCGTAGATCAGCGGGATCCCCTTGTACTGAAGGTTCTTGATGCCGATGTCGGCCGAGCCCTGCTTGCCGCCCGTCGCCATCAGCGTCGTCAGGTTGAGGCCCGTCGCCTCGTACGCCTTGATCGCCGTGTCCGAGCAGACGATGGCGGTGGGCCCACCCAGGTTCTTGTACTTGTTCACGGCGTTGTACGTCGTACGCATGTACGCCGGACCGTTGGTCGTGAACGACCCGATGCTGTTCGTCTCGGTCGAGGCGAAGAACGTCTGACCCGCGTTGGCCGGGTTCCAGCCCTGAAGCGTGTTCGTCGCGTCGATGGCCTCGACGATGGACTGGATCTTCGTGGACCCGTCCGCCGAGGTCCCGGTCGTGGCCGCGCACAACTGCGAGGCGACCGTGTCCGCGATGGCGAGCATCGAACGCTCCATCGCGTCCTCGACGAACTGGAAGATCGCGCCGCTGCCGACGGCCTCGACCTCGTCGATCTCGTCGATGTAGGCCGACTCGTAGACGTGACGCCACGAAGCCCGCGAGTGGGTGAGGTGGTTGATGTGGTCGAGGTTGATGGTCGAGCCACGGTCGAACGCATCACCGTTCGCCGTGTACCCGTCCTTCATCGGGACCAGGATCTCCTTGCCGCCACCAAGTTGCGTCTTGGTGTCGAGCATGAGGTCGAGGATGGGGTGGATCGTCCACGCCTGGTTGAGCGCCTGCCGCGAAAGCCACTCTTCCGCGTACGTCGTGAGGATGTCACCCTGCTCAAGAGCAGAGCGAGTCGGGAGAGCCATTGTGGGGACCTTTCAGGACCCCGACACCGTCAACGTGAGGCGAAGCCTCTGCCGTTGAACATGGTGGCGATGTCCTCGGTGGAAACCTTCATGCCGAGGCGTTCCCGAGCGAGGTGGGCGGCGTGAGCCATCCGTTCCTCGTTCGTCTGCGGTGCGCGGTTCTCTCGGATGTGCTGTGGCACACCGACAGGCGCGACCGTCGTGGAACCTCGGTTGGAGGGAGAAACCACCTTGAGGAGCCCGCCGCTCTCCGTCCCGTTGACTCGACCGTTACTCGGCGCCTTCGTCCCCATCGCGTCGTAAGCGAGCGACAGGAGTTCGGACACCGACTCGGGAGTCACCTTCACGCCCAACCGCTTCGCCATCGAGTCCGCCTTCTTGGCGACTTCGCCAAGGAGTGCGTTGTCGGTGACGTGGTTGTCCTCCGCCCAAGAGAGCGCCGCCGACTTCACGGCAGCCTCCTCGGTACGCGGAGCCACGACCCGATCCTCGACGACCTTGGCAGCCCGCGCCTCGATGTCGCTGGTGACCTGCGCCCGGATCCACTTCGCGTACCCCTTCGGGTCGATGACGGGGTCGGGGACCTCGTCCTCGCTGTCCGGGGTCGCGGTGGGGGCAGCCTCACCGTTGAGCATCTTGTACGCGGCAGCGGCAACCTCGGGATTGGCTTCAAGCCGCTCCCAAAGCCCCGCCTTCGCCTTGATCGCCTCGATCTGCTTGCGCTCCTCTTCCATCGCCTTCATGGCGCGGGAGTGTTCCCCCCGCCTCATGTGGCCAGGCTTGAGATACGCAGCCAGTTCGGGATCGAGCGTGGATGCCTTGGAACGTAGATTCTCTGGCAGCCACTCAACGTCTACGGCCTTGGTCGCCTCGACGGGCGCATTGGCACCATCGGGAACGCTGGCCTTCACCGCAGCATCCTTGGGCGTCTCATCGACAGCCTTGGACTCCGACGCCGCCTTGGGGGCGGCAACCTTGGCATCGAGCGCCGCGAGCCGGGCCGTAGCCTCGGAACGCAGAGCCTCAACCGGGTCGGGAGCCTTCGTCGTCGCGGGATCGCTCAAGGGACTGTGGATCTCCGTTGATCGGAACCCGGAACACCCGGGCTCACGGGTCGAAGCCTAGCGTGGCTAGGCATCCTATGCAAGTGCGTTCTGTGGGCGCTGCGCGACCCCGTTCATCTTGGCCTGATCCGGGGGGCCTTCGTTGCGCTCCTGACGACCGGGTACGTCCGCAGCGCCGCGCTGTCCACCCGCCTTGCGGCCGGTCTTGTCCCCGGCCTCACCGGGGGGGGCGCCGTTGTTCATGGTCCCCATCGCCTTCGTCAGCGCCGCCGAGATCATCTCTGCCTCGGAAGGCTGGTAGGGCACAAGCCCCTCGATGTCGGCTTCCTTGGCGATGTTGATGAGTTGCGACCTGCCGTCGAAGAACGGGATCCCCGTGCTGTCCCGGCCGAGCGGGCCCATCGACAGCGCGTAGAAGTCCATCAGTTGCTTGTTCCGCGCAAGGTTCTCGGCGCGGATCGTGGACGCGAACTTCGCCGTCAGGCGCCGCCCGTCCACCCCCATCGCCTTGATCGCCGCGTGGATCGGCACGCCTTCCTTGTTCGGCTTGATCGAGGACCGCCCGAGATAGGCAAGGAACTCGTCCGAGGAAGCGTGGATCTGGAACAGGCGGAACACCATCCACGACAGTTCCGAGTAGCCTGATTCCAGGGCCCGGACCACGTCGGTCTGCGTCACCGACGCGCCCTGCATCGCCATCTGCTCCTGCCCGAGCGTGTCCGCCACCGGCTCGCCCGTCAGCGCCGACAACGGCACCCGCTCCATGTTGGCGTAGTCCGCCATCAGGCGCATCGACGCTTGCAGGTAGTCCAGCGGGGCGTTCCCCATGTCTACCCGCTGGAACAGCGGCCCGTCCTTGGTCGCGTCGTACCCGGCCTTGGCCTTGATCACCGCCCCGTCTTGGGCCGCGACGTATGCCTCGATGGTCGAATCCTCGGCCATCGAAGAAGCCACCGCCACGCGGGCGCTGCGCTTCGTCGCGTTGTAGTACGCCGACCGGGTCTTGATGATCTCCAACTGGATCGGCCAGCCCGGCGCGAGGTACGGGATCCCGAACGCCTGCTCGGGCTTCTCCCGGTTGTGCTGGATCGGCGTACGGAACACGAACGGGAAGAAGTGGGGGAAGATCGGCTCCCCCTCCGCGTCGAGCCACGGCGAGGTATCGTCCTTCTCGCAGAGGCCCCCGTACCCGCTCTCGGTCGTGTAGTGCCGCTTGCGGTAGACCCGGTCGTGGATCTCCCACAGCACGATCCGCCCGCTCTCCTCAAGCGCCTTGTCCGGGGGGAGGTCCCCGTGGATGATCTCAAGGGCCGGTTCCGTCCCCTTCATGCGGATCGGGTGGATCTTCGCCTTGGCCTCGTCGGTGAACGCCGGGTCAGCGGCGAACTCCTCCGGGGTCATCACGATCTTCCGCGCCGCCCACCGGGCCTTGCGGAAGTCCGTCACCGTGGGATCGAAACGGAACCACGTCCCCATCGGGAGGGCTTCCACCGCGATCTTGGCCTTGACCCGGGGGGCCCGGGGGAGGGCTTGTATCTTGGCGTGTTCGACCTCGCACGTCTCGGCCAACTGCGCGATCCTGGCCCGCTCCTCGGGAAGCAGCCCAAGCGCCTGCGCCGGGTCCTCAAGGACCGACCGGGCCATCTCCCCGACCTTGAAGTAGTCGATCCCATACGGGATCTCGGTCAGGTTCCCCGTCCGCGCCGCAAGGACGAAATCCTCGGCCGGGATCGACTGCGCCCGGATCTCCTCGGGGGTCGCGTTGGTCCGGTGGACCGAGATGCCGAGGGCCCAAGACCCCCGGGTCATCATGTACCGCATGGCCCGACGACACTCGGCCGTCGCGTCCGCGTCCGCCATCAGCATCGACAGCAGCCGCTCGGACTCGTTGACCGTGTTCGCGTCCTCGTCGGGGAACCGACCCCACCGAAGGGCGGGCTCCTCGTAGAACGTCAGCGCCGTCATGTAGGTGTGGACGGCGAGGCTGACGTTCAGGTTGATCTGCTCGTCGTCCCCGTCCCACGACGACCGGGTGGACTCCTTCTCAAGCACCCGCCGGGGGACGACCCGGGGGAACATCCCCGCCAGCGCGTCCTCAAGCAGCGTCCAGTTGGGCTGTAGGCGCTGACAGACCTGACCGGCGGCGGTGAGGCGCCCACCCCACAACGCCCCCGCATCCATCCTGTCGAGCGCCTTCATGGCTTACGCGCCCCGGGCGTGGGCGTCCGCCATCGCCTTGTAGGCCAGCGCCATGCGCGAGTGGAACACCTGCGCGGCCTCCGCCCCCGTGTAGTTCGTGAGCATCTGGAACCCGAACTGCGACGTGACAAGGTCCACGGCGACTCGGTTGCAGAACTCGTCCCACGACAGGAAGCCCCCGCCCGCCTCGCTGGCGGGCACGGCACGGCACTTCTCGGACTCGGTGGCCTCCGGGCCCGCCGCAGCCTTCTCGGCCTTGCGGGCCGCGTGCCACGCCTTCATCTTGGCGGACTGCGCCGCCTTCTTGGCCGCCACATCGTCCACCACCACGGGCGCCTCGGGCGCCGCCACCGTCTCGTCGGACATCGGGATCTCCGGGGTTGATACCAAGCGTGGCTAGGTATCATGGGGGCCATGCCCCCCGATGTCAAGGCCAAGAAGAAGGCCAACGAACTCACCCTTGCCGAGACGCTGCACGACGGGGCGTACGGGTACCCCGGTCAGCAGACGTGGCTCAACGCCTGCCTCGCCTACCACACCGTCGTCATCGCCTGTGGCAGACGCATCGGCAAGACGACCATGATCCCCCGGTTGTTCATCGAGGAGATGACCGGGTGTAACCACTTCTACCACGGGGTTTACGTCGCCCAGGGACACCCCCAGGCGAAGGACTTGTTCCGGGCCTGCCTCGATGCGTGGGAGAAGGGCGGCCTCGTAGCCGACAAGAAGGCCGACGAGGGGCAGGACCGCTGGATCGAGATTCACCCCATCGACCTGCTCGACGAGGACGGGAAGGTCGTCGCCCGGGGGCACGGCGGGCGGCTGTGGTTCATCTCGGGAGAACAGAACGCCCACCGGGGGTTCCACGGCAAGGGCCTAGACAGAGCCGTCATCGACGAGGCGTGCCTTGTCCCCCGGGAGTGCCTGACGATCACGCTCCGCCCCATGCTCATCACCAAGCAGGGGAAGTTGCTCGTCACCGGGTCGCCGTTCCCCGACGAGAACGGCGCGGTCGGGTGGGACTGGTTTGAGAAAATCTGGAACCGTGGCAACCCCCTCAACGACTCCATCGAGGACGAGACGAAGCGCAACCCCAACGTCATCTCGTTCACCGCGCCCACCGAGGCGAACCCGTACAACTCGATGCCCGAGTTCGGCGGATCGCTTGAGTTCTGCCGCGAGATGCGGAGCGAGTGTTCGTCCCACGGAGAGGAACTGTCGCTCTACGACGGACGCTTCGCCCGCGACCTCGGCGCCGTGTTCCAAAACCTCGACAGCGTGTTCGTGCTGACCGGCACCCACCTCGGCAACGCTTGGCAGGTGGAAGCGTACGACGCGAAGAAGCGGTACGTCGCGGGGCTCGACTTCGGCGCCAAGAAGGACTACTCGGTCCTCTCGATCTTCACCGTCGAGCCGCACCCGCGTCAGGTGTTCCTCTTGAGGATCCAAGGCGACCTGCACAAGCAGATGGCCGTGATCGACAAGTGGCTCGGTGAGTACGGCCACCCGATGCTCTACGTCGAGGGCCGCGAGGGCGGGCGGTTCATCGCTCCTATGCTGCGCGAGAAGTACGGTGAGGGTTGCCGCGAAGTCGCGTGGGCCAGCGGCGGCGAGTGGGACAAGGAGTCGTCCGTGCTGCGCGGCGTGGACTTCTTCCAGCAGAGGGCGTGGAGCCTCATCAACGTCCCGTGGCAGCGCGAGGAGTTCCGCCTGTTCTCCCGCATCAAGCGCGGGCCGAACACGACGGGGTTCAAGTATTCCGCGCCGAGCGGGGCCCACGACGACAGCGTGGCCGCGACCCTCTACGCGGCGTACGGGCTCCCGTTCGTGCGCGGGAACAAACTCACGCTGGAACCCGAGCGCCCCAAGACGTACACGAAGGAATGGTTCGACTTGAACGTGAAACTAAACGGGCACACGCCGGTTAGGCGCGGCGGGGTCGGCCTCACGTTCTAGAGGTCAATGTTCCAGTTCGCCGCGCTGATGACCGCAGCCTCCCACCCGATGTCGGGCTTGTAGTGGAAGTAGCGTTGGAACACGCGCCCGTCCGCCCCGTAAGCGGAAACAAGGTACACCCGGGACAGCGGGTGTTCGGTGCTGGACCACACGGCCCCGGGCGCGATGTAAGGGTAGAAGTTGTCGTCGCCCTTGTCGTCGGTGAACACGACATGGACGATGGCGTTGCCGGTCCCGTTCACGATCCCGATGCCGCCGTCATTGGTCGTCTGAACGTCCCACCAGTTGACGGTGCCGCCGACGACGACGGGGAGATCGTGGGGGATCAGCGGCTCGTTGTCGGACAAGGAAGATCCGCCTCCGCACGAAGTCAGGAAGATCGACGCGACAAT
>Ga0073903_10001420_pt1 | contig 12495 bp, 7 predicted proteins | sample KloWWTKNB14_bulk_FD_66665 | JGI IMG/M metagenome (GOLD analysis project Ga0073903, IMG submission 66665) | Active sludge microbial communities from Klosterneuburg, Austria, studying microevolution and ecology of nitrifiers - Klosterneuburg... | ecosystem: Engineered > WWTP > Aerobic digester >... | reverse complement strand
TCCCAGTAGCCGGGCAATGGCCGCTTGAGAAACATTCGCGGCCAGAGACTCATAAATTTGGTATCGTTCGTCTTCGGTGAGGTGCGTGTAGTCCATGTGCAATCTCGATTTGCCGATCAATGATGTGCATTCTACCGCACCTCACCCCTGACCATTTCTTGATCAAAATTGCACTTCGAACTTGAATCCGCCATTTTTAAGTACAAATCCTTTTTTAATCATACAATCATTAATTATTGCCAATTTTTTTAAAGAAGACTCATTAACAATTATTCTTTCTTCTACGTTTTTTCCACCACATAAATTCAATGCTTTTTTTATGTACTCTGATGCATCCCAATTATCATATTCCCCTGGTGAAGGAGGCCCACCAGCAATTGCAAAACTACTAAAAAAAAAGCCGAAGCAATGCTATAAAAAAATATTTTAAAATTGCAGCATTTATCATATTTCATAAAATATTTACTTTTGACATGCTGGAAAAGTGGATCGTAGACATTTTTACAATACGAGCCATTCAATCTTTTTGACGCCTCCATGACAGGCACATCCCCATCATTCAAACAAACAGGCAAATCTGGAAATAGTTGACATGTTGTTGACGTCTTCCTAGTAAACCCATTATTTTCCATACACCTTACAATACCTGCAACTTCATTATCTGATAAATATTTCTTATTTTGTTCATCATAAACTCTTATATTAGATATATTTGGAGCACCACACTCTAGCAAAGATTTTTTAATATTTAGAGATTCATCCCACTGTGTATATCCAACAGTAATTATTGATTCATGGCTACACGAGCACAGAGTAAGAGCCGCCACCATTAAGAATAAATACTTTATAGCAGTCAAATACTTCATATAAACTTACTTGAGGACAAGCCGCGATGCCATGAATATTAAAGTACTACATCCTATTTTCAGTCGTTTTTTATCTACTACACTGAAAAAGTGACGTGGCAACTAGCCTGATATATTTCATCTGGGGTAACTATTTCAAATAGATAGAAGCATATGAAAATAATTGATTTTATCTACTAAAAGCACATTTTTCGACGATCAATAGTAGCTGGCCCTAGTACCATATCCGACAGTGAGTCATAAATCATGCTGACCTCATACCTCTCTGGGCACATCCAAGCTTTTTCTAAATATGTACACGTAAGATCCATGTGATTGCCGCCAGTGGGCTTATAAATTTTACTCTTTCTACATACTAAACCACTTTTTTCAAGATCTGCTATAACTTGGCTTGTGCTCTTTCCATAGAAATTTTCTGTATCAGGTAGCACTGGCCTTCCTGCGCAGCCGGTACAAATTACAATCAAATAAAGCGCTACTAAAGTCTTTATACGCATTGCTATATCCCGGCAGATTCATGTTCTATCTGATCCATTTAAATTAGATTTTAGTTTTTATATTAAATAGCTCGGACTGCGATTCCTTATTCTTTGCAAGTGGCTCCTCAAACTGATAAGCCTTTGGCATAGTCTCGGCCGAGTCCCACATGGGTTTTGACCATTCATTAAGTGCCTTCAGGAAGGCGGCAACTCGAACTGATACGCAAGCGGCATGACCTCCAGCGAATCCCAGCTCGGTTGTAACATTGCATCTATCTCAGCCAGTTTCCTATCAACAATGATGGGATCGACAGTTGCTGCTTCAGTTGAGACAAAAAAACCGGTCTTTATAGAGAAAACGGCATCACGACCGTCAGTCGTACGAAAGCCACAAAAATAATTAACCGCATAGGCGGCACCGGCCGGCGCATCCTGCTGTTGTGCAAAAGTGTTGCGGCCGCTTCGCTTGATAAGTGCGCGCACGCAGTAAAACGAATTTTTCCCTTTATACATCGATTGAGTGAACTGCGCTTGGGGATACCCCACACTATACCAATCCCCTGATTTCAACTGTTCCTCAGTCGGCACATAAGGAATACGCGAACCATCCCCTTTACGGCCGGCATACCAAGGTAAATGGAGAAGATTTCCTTCGCGTAGATTCTTTTGCATATGCGGTGACATGCGATCGAACCAGCTCCAGGAGTAAGTAATACCTGTGCCTTTAGCAATGCCTTCGATGACAATCAAACCACTCGACTCCATTTTGTAGCGAGGGGTGTAGGTCCACGAATCCATTGTCGGCAACCGGATCAAAAAATTGAACTCTGCTCCCTCTTTTTTGCTACCGGTTGAATAGGCCGACGTAACCCTCACCTGCTGCCCTGGCAGATACACCGCAGAAGGTGCAGGAGTCGTACAGCCCATCAGGGCCGCAATTACCATCATTAACGCAACAACTTTCATTATTTTCTTTCTCCACCTAAACGCTCATTGCGCCTGGCTTTCAGCACCACATTTGGAACCCACACAACTGTAGTTGGAATGAGTGGAGTCAGCACCGAACAAACGCCAAAAATCAGCAATGACACTGGTCTGTTCCTGGCGACCCAAGGTCTTACTCTTGATGGAGTCCAGTGTAATTACTGGTGTTTGGCTCAGGATGGGCCACCCTTGTGCATCGTCATTCATAACGATAGTAGCTATCTGTCCTATCTGATTGGCAATAAGGAATACTCAATCTCTATCTACTCAATTTTCAATTAAATTTTATTTTATAGGATTCAATAAATCAGACTGTGATTCCTTATTATTTGCTAGTGGTTCCTCAAACTGATAAGCCTTTGGCATGATTTCGACCGAGTCCCACATGGGTTTGAGCCATTCATCAAGCGACTTCAGATTGTCTTCGATAACCTGTGGGTTAGCAGCAATGTCTGCAGCAGTGACATTGAATTTCACGCTGACCTTGAAATACGCGTCTTTGTTGTCCATGGTGCGAAAGGGACAGACATCAAAAACACCATACAAACCCTCTCGGGTCTGTGCCAAATATTCCAGCGTGTAGTCTTTTACCGGCGGCGTATAACCCCCTCTTCGCGTTAAAGTGCGCACGCAATAGAGCGGCTTTTTCCCCTTGTAAACAACTTGCATGAACTGAATCTGAGAATACCCGCCTCGATGCCAGTCGCCATAGCGCAACTGGCTTTCTGTGGGGGTATAGAAAATGCGAGAGCCATCGCTTTTTACACCGCTGTACCACGGCAAGTAATATGGAGTTTCTTTAAGCGTTTCTTGTGTTTCTGCGGAATCACGAATAATCCAAAGCCATTCAATCATCAGCTCTTTTCTGTTATTGCGGCCATACGGACTTAAGTACCCCATAGATGCCGCCGTAGATTTTGCGTAATAGCTCCACTCATCCGGTGGCAAAATAACCGAGAATGCAAAATCCTTACCAACGGCTCTACGCCCATAGTCGTCGTATCCTGTTGTTACAACGATTCGTTTCCCCACAGGATAAACAAGATCAGGTGGCACTGACGCACACCCACCCATCATAATTAGAAAAAATACCATTAACTTTATTTTCACAGAAATTTCTCCGACGTCGCAGTAGATTGATTGCGTTGCATAGGTTCCGCCCCACAATTCACTACACAACTATAATTGGAATGCGTCGATTCTCCGACAGGATTGAAAAGCCTGATAAGGTCAAGCACTGGTGAAATATATCCTGACGAATTTGATTCATTATTTTGCTCCAAAGTAACTGCCTTTGATAGCTGATAGCGCACACCCACATCTGCAGAAATCGATTCAACTCGTAAAAATTGAGTATTTTCTTTACCCGCAACAAATAAGCCATAATTTCCGCCTAATCTCTGCCCTACAAAGTCGCCATCATTAACAGATGAAGAGCTGAGCACCATTTTCTTATCTTTCAGATAATAATTAAATTCAATTGCGTTAACCGGTGAACCAAACATGTTCCAGTTAAAATTTTCATTTTTAGGACCAAAATTTATGGCCTTATCCAACCCAACCGCCAGCAACCCCGAAAAATTTAACAAATTTCCCTGTGAGTGATTAGCAAAATTTGCCTGCTCATTTCCTCGAGCTAGCATTACCTGATTTACGAAAATACCCGTATCTATTGCCACATTAGTGGCCATCCATTTTTGACCAAAACCAATCGCCAGCTTATCCTGAAGACTTTCCAGACCATCCGCAATTCCGCCGCGCGTCGGATTGTAATTAAGCGTCACCAAGACTGACTGGCTTGGGTCATTGATCATGTCATGAGTCTGCGTCACCGCGTTGTACATGGCGAGTGCCGGTGTATTAAGCATGCCATTGGTAGAGTTTTGATAAGTAGCTATGCCTGCCTCAATGGCAATCGGATCAGAGCTGACCACTACATCCTTCAATTTTTCCTGCTGGATTTTTGACAGCAAATAATACCCCGACGTTTCTGTAATCGGTACCCAGCCCATTTCAGGATGGGCAGACACATATGAGCTATTAGCTGAAGCCCCCACCATCTGTCGCTGATTGGCATCGCTCCCGGGCAAGAACTGCCCCGGCAATTGCGCCAGCAAGCCACCGTTATTAAGCTTCGTAGGAATCAGCCCAAAAGATCCAACCATATCAACTACTTTCTCCGTAATTGCTAATGGATTTTCTGCGCCGGCTATACTCACACCAAGGTATACACCCGTATCAATCTCGCTTCCTAGCCCTCGTACAACTAACTGCATATTGCTACCGACGGCATTTTGCTGTTTCAGCATCTCTGCCCGCCCCTCCTTATTTAACCAACGACCATCCACCGTTACACTGGCATTCAGGCCCCCTATGTCTTGGTCTTTGGTAATGACTTGGGTATTAGCAACATCACGATTCACCTTCAGGCTGCTTTCATTAGTAAGCAGCTCGCCGCCGACTTCTACCTGCCCCATACCGAGAGTGGCAAAGGTAGTGCGCTCGGTGACATGGCCGGTGTATAGGCCTCCCCCTGTAATACTATTAACTGGCACACCGCCCTTGCTTACTTTTTCTGCCGCCTCGGTCGAAGTAGTGCCTGCCGGTGCATTGGTTTGCTCGCCCTGCACTTTGGTACCCGCGCCAAAGTTCTTGCTTACAGCCAAATTAGCGCCAATGGTCTTGGTTTTATCCATGTCATACAGGTTGCTGACAGTAAGCGTAGTGGTCTTGAACTGCAGGTTACCTTGATCAACTAGGTTGTCGTTGGCATCACGCACTGCATTGGCTATAAGAGCGCCGGTCAACACAGAGTCTTCTGCCTGAATGCTGATGGTATTATGACCAATGATACCGCTCTGCTCCGCCACCCAGCGCCGGCCTGCCTCGGTCTTCTGGAAGTCGGCAGCAATGCTGGCTCCTGTTACACCACCTAGTCCGCCGCTTACGCCGATACTCCCGCCGACAGTCTTGCTCTTGCTCTCGTAGGTATCCTGCAGACTCACTACGGACAATGTGCCAGTATTGATGTTGATGTTATCAGCCTCAATAAGCGCACCGGCTAATTGCAGACTATCGCTCGTACTGGCCAACGTGCCAGTATACAAGTGCGTGTTGGCGTACTGTATTCCCCAGCTATCCGAATCAGTTTGATGCATGCCCGCATTGATACCGCCACTACTACTACTCAGGCTAAAGCCCTCGTGCTCTTGGGTTGTCTTGCTTTTGCTGCTGCTATGTTCTCCCCCCGACACCAGTGCGATCTTCTTTGCATCGACAATGAGCGTGCTGCTGACGTTTACATCACTGCCCTGTACTTTGATTTTTTCTCCGGCGATAAGTGCTGCATTTCCACCTACGGTAATGTCGCTCCCCTGCCACTGGCCCTGATCTGTCGTGTTTGTTGCTATCGTCTTGTCGTGTTGTGCACTTCCTGACGCATAAAAACCAGTACCTAGCGTTGCTGCACCCATTGCCAATGCCGCCGCCATGGAAATCTCCATCTGCACCAAATTGGCTGTTGCAGAGGCTAGGTTAATTCGGAAATATTTTACATCATCAGGGTCCAGCTCTCCGCGACTGGCTTTATCTTCTGCATCAGCAAGTGCCTGCTTGGCATCCTTGATACTATCCTTGGCTTCAATCATGGCTTTGACTGTCAGTGCAGCATCCAGATAAGCATTACGGACTGCCGCCGAAATCGTAGTGACCTCGGTTATCTCCTTGCTCTGGTTTGTTATGCCTCCTTCGTAACCACCGATGATTAGCTCATTCCCGGCGACTAGCGCTGCATCCCCAGCCACATTAATGCTGGCGCCCAATACAGCCAGATCATGCTGAGCTTTCAGCACCAACTGGCCCGCATCAATCGTAGTGCCATTCCATTCAACTAGCGTTGATTGGTCTACTAGGCTGCGCTTTGTCATTTCTATACCGACAATACGCACTTCATCCTTGCCCAGCTTCATCCCCAAGCTGGTCATAGTTTCATGCCCTTCGTCATGTATAGCGGTATGGGTTTCTGCTACCGCTCCAATAACGATGTCGTTTGCAGTAATTTCAGCACTCTTTGCTACACTAATATCCGCATTGATCAATGCCACTTTATCTTTTGCATTTATGCTGAGTACGTCAGCCGATAACGAACTCCCCGCCTGAAGCACATCCTTGTTGCGAGTACGATTATGCTCAGCAATGTTGAACTCAGGCATGTCCACCTGGCCCACCGTGACCACACTAATCATGGGAGCGACAGCAAGTGTGATCGCCTTAATCAACTCCTTGACCGGCCCTTTGTAACCTTTACTGGTCTCATCCCAGCTTTCATTAGTCAGCGCCAGCGTATCAACAACAACATTCATTGGTCGATTTTCACTGACTTCCATAAGGGTTTGCGGATCAACGGTTTCACCGCCAATGCGTAGGACCTGGTCTGAATGCAAAACCGAAGCCGTCAGGTGGATGTCATTGACTGCGTTCAGGTTCAAATCACCTCCTGCGGAGATGGCACTTGCTGCTGCTGTTTGCTCGATATAGCCCTGATTATTGTTGCGATAAGTAGCAACGCCTTCCTTGTTACTTTTTTCGCTGTGGCTAACGGTATTGATACCGGCAATCAGATTGATATTCCCACCGGCGACGACATCGGCCTGTCCAGTGGCAACTGCTTGCGAAGCATAAAGGGTGATGTCATTGCCTGCGCTAATCGTCAAATTGCCCTGCAATGCAGCTGGGTCATTCGGATTGCCTAATTGAATCGTGGTACCCACCAGACCAGACTCATCATGCACTAGGTCATGGCTCTTACTGCGCCCAAAACTGCCATCATGCTGGCTATGCGATTCATAGTGATCGGATGACTCAGCGGCAAGCAGAAGAATATTGCCGCCCGCTTCGAGTGTTGCACTCTCACCAGCACGGATGTCGGCGGCAATCGCCAGCACGTCGGCACCTGCTTGCAACTGAAGGCTTTGAAGGGCGGTCACCTGCGTTTGCAAATGACGTATCTGCTGTTCTCTTTTATCCCAATCTTCGCCACTGAACTTAAAGCCCTGATCTACCTGTACGGTATCTAGACTGATGCTACCACCTGCGGCCAATCCGATATTGTTGCCGGTAAGCTGCCCACCCACGACATGGATACTGCCATCCGCCATCTGTAGCTGCGTTCCTCTAGCCTCGACCGTGGCTGTATCACCCACTAATGTGTTCCAGTTGCCGTTGTTAGTGGTGCCAAAGTCTTCACGTTGTGACCATGTACGATGGGTGATGTCACCTTCGGCCTGAAGTACAACATTGTCTCCCGCCAGACGACCGCTCTCATTAAGAATATCGCCACCACTTTCCAGCAGCAGATCGCCACCTGCCTCCATGGTGCCACCAAGGTTGCTAATATCCTGCGCGGCGTTTATCGACAGCTGATCCCGTGTGTGAATCAGACCACCATTGCTTACCGTATTGCTGTCTATCGCAATCGTGCCACCACCAATAACGGCTCCATCATGCAGCACGCGTGAACTGCCCTTAGCCAAATACACCACCGGCACCAGTACGTGCTCACCCGCAATAACACGTTCTTCCATCCAGATAATGTCTTGCTGCAGGGTATCAATCTGTTCACGGCTGAGGGCGATGCCGGGGCTGAGTTGCAGTGATTCGGTAGCAGCAATCGCATTGTCCATCAGGTATTCATACTGCACCCGTTCATCCGCAATAGCAGGATGCACAAAGCGGCTACCCAAGCTTGCCATTAACGCATCACGAATCAGCATCAGTTCGTAATAGCTGTCACCCAGACGGCGCTGGGTAATTTCCGGTGACCAGTTGAGATGATTGATAAGGTATCCGGAGCCAAGAAAACCCTGATAGGTATTCAGTGCGGAGTCGGTTTCAATCAGGTAGGGATGCCCAGGCGGCTTTATCTGAAACAAGCCATTGCTTGGCAAATTAAACCCAGAAAACGAAGTGGGATCGGCAATGCCTAGATTGAGGATATTTTCTGGCGCCTGCTCCCAAGGCGCGGTGCCCGGTGCTTCCGGGATGTAGCCACTGGGAATATACGATGTACTGCCTTCAATCGTCGGCTCGCCATTGATTAGCGTACCTGCTGTCACATATACCTTATTACCTGCTTCAATGATGCCCGGAATAATTTTGCTACTGTCTTCTGGCCCCAAATAGGTTTGGCTACCTTCAGACAACTGGCGTTGTTTATTGCATTTCTTATTGCCAATATCGTTGTATTCGCAAAACCAATAACGCGAACCAGTATCTCTCTTTATGCTGTTTCTAAGTCTAGTTGCGGCATTCTCGACAACTGCAGCTCTAATAAAGGCATCATTTTTAGCTGAAATCGTACTGCGATCATTGATAAGGCTACTGGCATCAATATCAATATCATGACCTGCTATAATCTGCCCACGATTGCCGTAATTTTCGATATCGTTATTAGTAATCTTATCGCTGTACTGATACACCTTCACATCTTCACCCGCATAACCTCTATTGTAGTTACTCCATGCGGCCAAACTTGTACTGTACGTAGTTAAATCAGTGTCATACGGATCTTTAATTGCCCAAGCAATATTGATGTTATTCAGCGTATTGGCCTTGAGTGTCACATCCCCAAATATACTTTCGATATGACCACCATAGTTGCTTATGGCAGACATACGCGCGTCGTTCAACGCCGTGATAGTGATATTTCCTTCACTTAGGATAACTGCGTTTTTATACAGGCTGGTATTAGTCAGATATTCTTCTGAACCATTATTAACAGCATCACGAACAATAAAATCAACCGCCGTCTTACCGTACATAAGACCTTGGTTATCCAGATTGATAGCGATGGCACGAAAGGCATCTTGCGTGGCAATAAAACCTTCTTTGCCAACCATGATATCGTCGGCAGCCAACTGCATCTGGTCTCCGGCCTCAATGCGGCTATTGACAGCAATGCTTCCTGATCGGCTGATAAGGCTGAATGCACCGGGCGTGGCAACGGTATCGCCACTAAACGTAATATTATTTACAGCATCAATCTGTAAAAGCCCATCTGCAGAAAATTCTCCACCGGCAGATGCCCGGTCAAATGCATCAACCACAAATGTCAGATCTCCACCTGACCGAAACTGACCACCCGTATTCTGCAGAAGCCCTGTTGCTTGCAGTGCAATCTCACCGGCTGTCTCAATTAATCCATTACGGTTATCGACAGCACCATCACCTGACATCAGGCTAATATGCTTATTGCTGGCAATTTCTCCAGACTGGTTTGTGAGTCCTGCTGCAGTGAGCGTAACCCCTTCATTGCCCTGCAACAGCCCTCCGTTATTGTTGACCGATGTATTCGTTGCCGACACCAGGAGTGTGCCATTGGCGGCAATACCGCCATTAACATTACTAATGCTGGCTGCCGTGATATCTAGCGTACCACCCTGCTGGATCTGGCCTTGATCATTACGCAGTTCGCCTGCGATGGTCAGCCGGCCGCTTCCGCTGGTACTGCTGATATGCCCGCTATTGTCGAATGAACCCGCCACAATACCGAGCCCAGTCGTGCCAGCAATGTTGCCCCAATTGGCAATGTCACCACCCGTCATAGTGATCGTTTTTTGGCTTGCGATAGTGCCAGACAGTTGCTGATTTTTCGCCTCGATAGTCAATGCATCACGAGCGGCAATTTCGCTGTTGTTACCGGTGAAGATGCTCTCCGACGTTATGCGAGTGGCGGCACCCGTCACCGCAACACCATCAGCCAGCGTGATACCGCCGGCTGCCATCAATGCGAGAGCCGCTCCTGAACTAATGCCTGCTCGCTCGATGCCGCCATCGGTATCAATGGCAAGATCACGGTCAGTCCGAATGGTCACTGCCTGCTTTGCACTGGCACGGACGATCCTGACATCCCCACTGTTGGTGATCTCCAAGTTTCCATTCATGGCCGCAACCGGCCCAGCCAAACGCATACCAACACCCGCCTCCGTGCCTATCAGCCGGATACGGTTAGCGTACATGCCTCCAAGGCTGCTGCTGTCGATAGCAAAGGCTGGCGCGGTGCTGCTACTGCCTATGGATGTTGCGGTGCCCGTCTCATATACGACTTGATTGCTGCCTGTGATGATCTTTAAATCTTTGGCGTGCAGCTCTGCATTCAGAACCAGTGCACGGCTGAACAGGTTCAGGCGATCTGTATTACTGGCATTAAGTCCGGCACCTTCAAAATAAAGCTGGCCGTCTTCCACGCGGAACCCATTCAGGCTGCCGTCACTGTCAAACAAGGTTTTACCGGTAGTGAGGGTTCCCACACTGGTGTTGATAAAGCCGCAACCATTACAGGTAATACCGGACGGGTTGGCGATCACTACTTCAGCTTTCTGACCGGCAACCTCCATATAGCCATTGAGCTGACTGGGCAGACTACCGCCTACTTCATTGAGGATAAGGCGCGCACTGCCGTTAACTAGATGTACGTTGCCGGGAATGTAGCCGCCGAGCTGGGTATTTATGGGCTGACCGCTGTTGTTGAGAATCAGGCCCTGAGGATCGACGTCAAAGCGTTTGTAGAGGTTGTGCGAAATTCCTGAAGCGCTCGGGGTGGCAATATTCACCACCGGCACACCATTGGCAGCCTGTCCTTGTGAAGTTGCAGTGTTACTCGTAATGACTTCGGCCAGTGCCGGCTGCCAAACCTGAAGGGCGATTAGGCCAAATGCCAGAATCTCCCGCCCTTTTCTTCGCATTCCCTGCTTCATCACTTTTTATCCACTTATTCCATGTGAATGACGGCTACAGCCCTATGGTTATCCTTATCCATACGACGGCAAATCTGACCTAGGCATATTGGCGACATAGCCATGCGGCAGGCGCAGACAGAAACCTACCTACACGCAACACGTGCATAGCGATCACAAAGAAAAGGGAAACTGAAGATGCTCAGCAGGAGCCTGCTTAAGCCAACAATCACATCCATGTAATCATGCCGTCCATCCCGGACGAGCGGCATTGTATGCCTGGCTATCGGTCTTTTCAAACCAGATCGCGACCATCCAGCCACGCGCTATAGATGACAGATAGTCTTATCTGCCCAGTTGGAAATGCCTCTCGGTTTTAAGCCCACTCTAACTATTTTGCAGGCACTACAGACGCATCAAGAACGTGCGTCTTTTTCCTCGCACTCCAGCGCTTCGACTAAATCACGGAAGGTGGCGTGATTCTTTGCATTCATGCTGATCAAGACGCGATGCGCCTCGATGACTTGGCGAGTAATGTCCTGCTGTGATGGCTCAACCATTGGCAGCTCATCTAGCGGCTCATCAATCGAGGGGGCTTTGTTCACAATCACAAAAACACGATCAAAACCCATACTAGAGAGAATGCGGTTTACATCAGGATTGGTGGAAAGAATGACTGGCTTACGTTGCAGTCGCTCTTTCAAAGAGACAGCAATCTTGGCAATCAAACCCAATGCAGTACTGTCGATACCTTCCGTTTCGGACAGATCAATTAGTACAGACTTCAAGCTGCCATCTGCAAACATGCGATCCAGAAAGCTTTCTAGGCACGCACAGAGCGGCACCCGAACATCGCCAACAAATTTGACGACGTAAGTGCCTTCATGTGCGGCATAGAGAATACGAGCTGACACCATAATTACGCGTTCCGATTGATAACCAACAGGGCTATGTCATCCGGCACTTCCATGTCGCCATCCACCTGCAGGAGCGATGCCAGATGATCAGCATCTGTCGGCTTCTGCGCCACTACTTTTAACAAATGCGCTTCCTTGGACTCTAAACTGCCATCCGGCAGTACCTCTAGTACCCCGTCCGACATCACCACCAAGGAAAACTCCTGCCCCAGCGGAATCACGATATCGTCAAAGGTGGCATCACTAAATAGGCCAACTGGTAAACCACGTCCTTCCAGCGCACTGGTAACGCCATCATTAATCAGTATAGGCGGTGGAAAGTGGGCACCAATGCAATAGATCAATTTATTCTCGGCAAGATCGAGCACACCACAAAACATGGCTAAATGCTTGCCCATTGCCATGGAGATGAGTTCTTGATTGATGTCGCGCATCAAGCGTGCCGGTGATAACGCATTTACGGCTGCCCGCTTCTCATAGTGGCGCTGAATACGATTAGTCAGTGTCTTCAAAAACA
>Ga0073903_10001416_pt1 | contig 12502 bp, 11 predicted proteins | sample KloWWTKNB14_bulk_FD_66665 | JGI IMG/M metagenome (GOLD analysis project Ga0073903, IMG submission 66665) | Active sludge microbial communities from Klosterneuburg, Austria, studying microevolution and ecology of nitrifiers - Klosterneuburg... | ecosystem: Engineered > WWTP > Aerobic digester >... | reverse complement strand
TGGCCGGCCGACCGCTGCCGCTGATGCGCAACAGTGTGGCCTGCACCGGCACGGCGCCCTGCGGGCTGCGCACGGTGAGCTCGCCCTGCCAGCGCGGCAGGCCGGCGGTGAGGGCGACCAGACCTCCGTCATTGCCCACGCCTTCCAGCAAGGGTTGCAGGCAGCCGTCCTGCAGGGCTTCGGTGGAGCGTCCGGTCAGCAGCGCAGCGGCCGGGTTGGCCGCGACGATGTTCCCGTCGGCATCGGTCACCAGCAGGGCGTCGAGTGTGGCGTCGAACACCTGTGCGGCCAATTGCAGCCGGGCCTGGTCGGCCACCTGGGCGGTGAGGTCCCGCCACACCTGCACCCAGCCCACCAGCAGGCCGCGGCCGTACTGGGGCAGCAGGCGGCGTTCCACCGTGCGGCCGTCACCCAGCAGGAAGCGGTCGGTGGCCACGGCCGGGGCGCTCTGGGGTTCATGCAGTCCACCGCGCGCAGCGCGCAGCGAGGCGCCGCCGTGAGCGTCGCGCAACTCGTCCATGCGGTGCGCCAGGCTGTCTTCGTAGGTGCCGGCATCGGCCATCGAGCCGTGCAGGATCAGGCCCACCTCACCCTGGTCGTGGCGGGCGCTGCAATGCTCGGGCAGGTGCCAGAGGCGGGCAAAGGCGGCATTCCAGTGGCGCACCCGACCTTCCAGGTCGGTGATCAGGATGGCATCGTTGCTGGCGCCGAAGGTCGCACCCAGTTCGGCCGTCAGACGCTCAACTTCCCTTTCGGCGCGGCGCTGGCCGCTCAGGTCGGTCAGGCTGAGCATCCAGGCCGGCCGTCCGTCGGGCAGCTGGAAGGGGCACAGCCGCCGCTCCACCTCACGGGTGGACCCATCGGCGTGCAGGATCAGACTGTCCGAATGCAGCACGGTGGCCTGGGGCCAGCTGTGCAGCTGGGTCCAGAACAGCTGGTCCTCCGGCGTGGCGGCCAGTTCTTCCACCGAGATGGCGGTGAGCTCTGCGGCGCTGCGGCCCCAGAGCTGCGTGGCGCTGGTGTTCACGGCCAGCACCCGCAGGCTCTCGGCGTCCACCACGCAGGAGGCTTGCAGGAGCGTATCGAGCAGGTCCTGCCAGGCTGCCGGCCAGGCCGGCCGGGGGCGGGACAGCGGGTTCGCCGCGGTGCTGCTGTCGGCGTGCGGTTTCATGAGGGGGTCCTGCGGTCTTGCGCTGTGCCGCAACTCAGGCGGCGACTTCAGCGTCGACCGGTTCCAGCCCGTGGGCGAAGTAGTAGTTCACGCGCTCGCGCGGCGACAGGTAGTCCAGCATCGCGCGAGGCAGGTGGTGCGGGTGCAGGCTGCGCCGCACGCTCAGGCCCTTCTCATGGTTCAGGTGCAGGATGAGGGCGTCGTCCGGCGCCACCTTCGGCTCATAGACCAGCACGCTCGGGCGCAGAGGGTGTGCCGGGTGCACCGACACCACGATGCCCACCCTTTCGTCGCTGAGCTGCACCACCGAACCCGGCGGGTACACCCCCAGCAGCTTGATGAAGCCGGTCATCACGTCCACGTCCAGCTTGTTGCGCATCTGCGCGTACAGCAGGGCCTGGGCTTCGTGCGGAGTGCGCAGCGAGGCGCCCTTGACGCGGGGGTTGCACAAGCGGTCGTAGATGTTGACCAGCGCCACGATGCGCGCCGGCAGGGCGATCTCCTCGCCGCGGATGCCCTGGGGCAGGCCGCTGCCGTCGCGCAGCTCGTGGTGCTGGGCGATGATTCGCAGGGCGATCGGGTCCAGCCCCATGGTCATGCCCAGGCGCAGACCGTGGGCCACGTGTTCACGCTGCTCACGCTCCAGCAGGGGGCCGGATTCGGTGCCCAGGTTGCGCAGGTTGTCCGGCAGCATCTGCTTGCCGATGTCGTGCACCAGGGCCCCCAGTGCGATGCCGCGCAATTGCTCCTCGTTGAGCCCCATGCTGCGTGCCAGCATCAGCGACAGCACACACACGTTGATCGCATGCTGGGAGGCGGCGGTGCCGGCGGCCTCGCTGAGCATGCGGATGGTGGTGTTGTCGTCTTCGCACATCTGCGTGACCATCGCCTCGGCCATGCCGTTGGCGATGTCGCGTGCCTGCACCGGCTGCTGCAGGGCGTCCCGGGCCACGTTCTGCCAGGCACGGGTGGCCTGGCCATGCAGGCGCTCGCTGCGCGCCAGGCTTTCGCGCTGGCGGGCCATGCGTTCGCGGTGGGACGGTGCCGGGCGGCGCGCTTCGTCGGTCGCCAGGGCCACTGCGCCCATCGGGGCGGCAGGAGCGGCTGCCGCAAGGGGGACTGAAGTGGCTGCTGAATTGGCGGCCGCGGCGGGAAGGGCTCGCTCCGCTCCATCGACCTGCGGCTGGTCGAAGGAGCTCGGGTCGCTCAGATCCTGGCGGACCTTGACGCGGCGCAGGCCGAGGCTGCGCAGGGTGTCGATCTGGCCGCCGTCGGCGATGCGAAAGCGGCTGCGGGGGAAGGGATGGTCCATCCAGCCGAGGTCCAGCTGCACGAACATGCCCGGACGCAGGCGGTCGACATCAACAAGGAGGTTGGGAGAAGCAGACATGGGCAGCAGCACATTTCGATGCCGGCGGTGCCGGCGGGCATGTGCTGCATATCGGTGAGCCGAATCTGCAACTTGAGAATCCTGGGTGCCGTCCGGAGCTGATTCCCCCCAATGGGGGAACCCCCGGCGGTAGTCAGGTGGCTGAGCGTGTGAAACCGGTCACGCCGGGCCAACGCCTGCGCGCGGCGGCGCATCGGCCTGCAGCGCGGGGGTCAGCGTTTGCTGGGGTCGAACACCAGTTCGAACACCGGCGGGATGCGCCCGTCGGTGTCCCGGGGCAGCACTTCGGTGCGGTCGATGGCGCGCAGCACCGCCTCGTCCCAGTCGGGCACACCGCTGGACTTCAGCAGGCGCTTGCCGATGATGCTGCCGTCGGTGGCCACGCGCACCTCCACGCTGGCCTGCACCGACAGGTCGCGCCGGCCGGTGAAGACGATGTTGGGGTAGATGCGTGCGCGCACCCGGCCCTCGTAGCCGGCCGAGGGGGCGGCGCTGCGTGATGCCGTGCCGGTCGAGCCGGGGCTGCCGCCGGTGGCACCGGGCTTGCCGGCTTCTGCGGCCGAACCCGCCCCGCCCAGCTGCGACTGCATGCGCTGCAGGGCCTGTTCGCGCAGGCGGGCCACCCGCTCGGCCTCCTTCTTCTCGGCGGCGGCGGCTTCGGCTTCCTGGCGACGGCGGTCGCGCTCCTTTTCCTTTTCTTTCTCCTTTTCCTTGGCCCGCTCGAGCTCCTTCTGCTCGCGCGCCTTCTTTTCGGCCTCCAGCTTCTTCTTTTCCTTGCGCTCGGTTTCCTTGCGCTCGGTTTCCTTGCGCTTGCGCGCTTCTTCCTGAGCCAGCTCGCGGCGTTGTTCTTCGGCCTCGCGCTGCTTGCGGGCACGTTCGGTGGCGATGTCGGCCTGCGCCTTGGGGGCCGGTGGGGAAGGCGCCGGCGGCGGTGGTGGGGGAGCAGGGGCCGGCGCAGGTGGCGGTGGCGGGGGAACCGGCGGCGTCACGGGGGCCACGGGAGCAGCCTCCGGCGCGGCGGCGATCTGTGGCACCGACGCCCACAGCTCTGCGGACAGTGGCTGCACCGCGTGCCGGCGCCAGCTGACGCTCACCGCCAGCGCCACCACCAGGCCCGCATGCACGGCCAGGGACAACGCGCCACCCACGCCGAAGCCGTCGGCCGTCGGTGGACGCTGCAGGGAGGAGGAGGGATTCATGAAGGACGCGGGGGGGCGCAAGGGCGCAGCGGGCGCAGGGTCGTCTCGGTCTGTTGCACTCAGGCGCCAGTGGTGCGCACGGCCAGACCCACGCGCTGCACGCCGGCCCGTTGCAGGCGGTCCATCACCTGCACCACCACCTCGTACTTGACGCCCTTGTCGGCCGAGATGATCACCGGCGACTGTGCCGAGCCGGCCTGCAGTTCGCGCACGCGGGCGGCCAGGCGCGCCGCAGTGATCGTTTCACCCCGACGGTCCACCACCTCGCCCGCGGCAGGCGGGCTGTGGCTGGCGACCTTGATGCGCAGGGTTTCGCTGCTCTCGATCTGCACCTCGATGATGCGGTCGGGCTGGCGCTGGGCCTGGCCGACGCTGGGCAGGTCGATCACACCCGGGGTCATCAACGGGGCGCTCACCATGAAGATGATCAACAGCACCAGCATCACGTCGATGAAGGGCACCATGTTGATCTCGCTGATGGTGCGGCGGCGCGAGCCGTTGCGGCGGCTGACCGTGGCGGCCATGGCGTCGAGCTCCTGCCGGCCTCAGCGCGGCGCCGCGGCCGACTGGCCGAGGTTGCGCGCCAGGATGTTGGAGAACTCTTCCATGAAGGTTTCCAGCTGAATGGCGATGCGGTCGATGTCGCGGGCGAAGCGGTTGTAGGCGATCACCGCCGGGATGGCCGCGAACAGGCCGATCGCAGTGGCCACCAGCGCTTCCGCAATGCCCGGGGCCACCGTGGCCAGCGTGACCTGCTGCAGGTTGGACAGGCCGGAGAAGGCGTGCATGATCCCCCACACCGTGCCGAACAGGCCGACATAGGGTGACACCGATCCGACGGTGGCCAGAAAGGAGAGGTTGGACTCCACCACGTCCAGCTCGCGCTGGTAGCTTGCGCGCATGGCGCGGCGCGCGCCGTCCAGCAGGGCGCCGCTGTCGGCGACACGGCGCTCGCGCAGCTTGAGGTATTCGCGCATGCCGGCGGTGAAGATGCGCTCCAGCGGCGCACCGCCCAGCTCCACCCGCTTCTCGCACTGCGTGAACAGCTCCTGCACGCTGCGGCCGGACCAGAACTCGCGCTCGAACACCTCGTTGTCGCCACGCACCCGCCGCAGGCCGAAGAGTTTGGCGAAGATCACGGTCCAGCTGGCCAGGGACACCAGCAGCAGCACCGCCATGACGCACTGCACCACCAGGCTGGCCTGGGTGACGAGGTGAAGGATGTTCAGATCCTGGTTCATGGGTGGGGAAGAATGTCCATAACGGGGTTGGGGATGCGGCGCGGCCGGAAGTTCCCGGCATCGACACAGCCGATGCGCATGCGTCCACGCGCGAGGACGGTGTCGCCGCGGCGGGCCTCCTGGGCGATCAGCAGGCTGGCGCGGCCACGCTCGAGCAGTGCGACGCTGACGCTCAGCGCGTCGTCCAACCGGGCCGGCAGCAGGTACTGCACCTGGGTTTCACTCACCACGAACAGGACGGCCTCCTGCTCGCGCAGCGCCTGCTGGGACACACCCAGTGCACGCAACCACTCGGTGCGGGCGCGTTCGAAGAAGCGCAGGTAGTTGGCGTAGAACACCACGCCGCCGGCATCGGTGTCCTCCCAGTAGACCCGCAGCGGCCAGTGGAAGCAGGCTGTCGGCGAGGAGGCGGTGTCGCCGCGGTTGCCGCTCACGTGCCGCTCCCGCCGCGCAGCATCCACCAGGCCAGCAGCGCAGCTGCCATGACAGCCGCTACCCACCAGACCGGGCGCAGGGGTGAGCGGCGGGTGGGCAGGCTGTCCTGCGGTCCCTCCAGCAGGGTGATGGGCTCCAGGCGCGACGGGCCGGGCAGCGGTCGTGGGTTGGGTGCTCCGGTGCCGGCTGAATGGGGGCTGGGCGAGAGGGGGCCGGTGGCCGGGCGGGCCACGGCCGCGCGGGTGGTCTTCTCGCCGGCCCGATCCGCGGGTGCGGATGCGGATGCGGGTGCGGGTGCGGGTGCAGATGCCGTTGCGCTGACGTCGGCCAGCCAGGCGCGCAGCTCGCGAGCCAGCGCGCCGGCCGAACGCGGGCGCAGGTTGGGGTCGCGCGACAGGGCCCGCAATGCCATGTCGGCCAGCGGCGGCGGCACGGTGGGGCGCCGTTCACGGGGGGAGGCGGGCTGCGTGCTGCGCACCGCATTGCGGATTTCGCCCAGGCTGGCCCCGGTGAAGGGCCGTTCACCACAGAGCAGTTCGTACAGCACCACGCCCAGCGAGTAGACGTCGCTGCGCGGGTCGCACTCCTTGCCGTCGTACTGTTCCGGCGCCGCGTAATAGGGGGAGCCGACTGCGGGTGCGGGATCGTCGGTGCGGTGCAGCAGGCGGGCGATGCCGAAGTCCAGCACCACCGGCCGGGTCCGGCCGACCATGAAGATGTTGGCCGGCTTGATGTCGCGGTGAATCACCCCCTTGCTGTGGGCGTAACTCAGCGCATCGGCCACCCGGCGCACGATCAGGGCCGCCTGCTCCGGTGAGGGCTGCCAGCCGCTGCGCAGCAGTTCGGCCAGGTCCTTGCCGCGCAGCAGTTCCATGGCGATGTAGGCGCCCTGGTCGCTGACGCCGGCGTCGTGCACGGTGACGATGTGGGGGTGCGACAGCCGGGCCGCCGCACGGGCCTCGTCGAGCACCCGCTCGGTGACCTGTTCGCGCTCCTCGGCCGGCACCGCCAGCGTCAGCGTCTTGAGGGCCACCTGCCGGGCCAGCACGGTGTCGTAGGCCGACCAGACCGTGCCCAGCCCGCCCTCGCCGAGGCGGTCGTCCAGCCGGTAGCGGCCGATCTGGCTGCCCTGCAGCAGCCGGGTGGTGCTGACCGCAGGCAGCTGGCTGGCCGCGGCCTGGGCCAGGCGCTGGGTGTCCTCGTCCCAGGCGCGCAGGCTGAAGCCCGGCGGCGGCGTGCGCTCGAACTCGTCGATGGCGCGGCGCGGCGTCGGTGCCAGCCAGGCGGGGTCGAGCGGGCCGGTCAGCTCCGCACTGAGTTCGCCGGGTATCGTCAGCGGCATCGGCTCGCTGGGCCGTCCGCCGGCGTCTTCCAGCAGTTCCTCGAACAGGTTGATCTGCAGCAGCGCGTCGCCTTCCTGTGGCGCCAGCCGTCCCTGGGATCCAGGGGGGAGGGCCTCATCGGAGCCCTGCAAGGGGCGCTTGTCCAGCGTGGTGACGGAGTCGGGGCGCGACATGGCCTGGGACGGGGATCAACCGTTCAGCACCCGCGCCAGGCGGGTCAGCGCTTCATCCAGGGCAGATGCGGCGGTGGCAAAGGACAGGCGTGCGAAGTGGCGGGTCTCGGCCTGGCCGAAGTCCCGGCCGGGGGTCAACGCCACATGGGCACGCTCCATCATGTCGAAGCAGAAATCCCAGCTGTCGGCAGCAAAGCGGCGGGTGTCGAACCAGACGTAGAAGGCGCCGTCGGGCTGCACCGGCACCGGCAGCCCCATCGCCTCCAGACGCGGCAGCACGAAGTCGCGCCGCGCCTGGAACTCCGCACGGCGGCGTTCGCATTCGGCCAGACTGTCCGGGTGAAAACATGCCACCGCGGCCTGCTGGGCAATGCTGGAGGCGCAGATGTAGAGATTCTGCGCCAGTTTTTCCACTGCCGGCACCAGTTGCGGCGGCAGCACCAGCCAGCCCAGCCGCCAGCCGGTCATGCCAAAGTACTTGGAGAAGCTGTTGACCACCAGCAGGTCTTCACCCAGTACCAGCGCACTGCGGGCAGCGGGTTCGCCGGGGCGGTCGAAGCTCAGGCCGAGGTAGATCTCGTCGACGATGCTCACGCCGCCGCGCTGGCGCACCGCCGCCACGATGCGCGCCATCTCGTCGAAGGGCACCGAGGTGCCCGTGGGGTTGGACGGCGACGCCAGCATCACTCCGCGTGTGGCCGCGCCCCAGGCCGACGTCACTGAGGCTGCATCCAGCTGGAAGCGCTGCGCCGCACCCGCGGGCAGCAGGCGTGATTGTCCACCGGCGGCGCTGACGAAGTGCCGGTTGCAGGGGTAGCAGGGGTCCGGCATCAGGAACTCGTCGCCCGGCTCCACCAGGGCCAGCGTCAGCAACTGCAGGGCGGCCGAGGCGCCGGCCGTCACCACGATGCGTGCCGGGTCCACCGACAGGTTCCACCGGCTGCGGTACCAGCCGGCAATCGCTTCACGCAGCGCCGGGTGACCGGTGGCCTGGGTGTACTGGGTGCGACCGGCTTCGATGCAGCGCTGCGCCGCCGCTTGGACCCGCAGTGGTGCAGTGAAGTCCGGTTCGCCGATGTTCAGGTAGATCATCGGCGTACCGCCGCGCGCCGGGTCGCAGGCGGGGCTGCGGGCGATGCGGTCGGCGGTCTTGGCGCACTCCATCACCCAGAAGGGTTCGATGGCAGCCACCCGCTGCGCCAGCCGCAGGGGCTCCGGGTCGCAGGACATTCGTTCGCTCAAGGGCGACTCCGTTGCGGCGCTCGTGCTCAACCTTGGCGGGGGCCTCGCTGGCGCTGCGCCGCCACCTCGGCAGGACGCAGATCCTTGGCGGTGCGGTCGAGCACCCCGTTGACGAACTTGTGGCCGTCGGTGCCGCCGAACACCTTGGCCAGTTCGACGGCCTCGTTGATGGCCACCCGGTAGGGAATGTCCAGGCAATGCAGCAGCTCATAGCTGCCCAGCATCAGAATCGAGCGCTCTACCGGCGAGAGTTCGGCCACCGGTCGGTCCAGATGGGGGGCAAAGCACTGTTCCAGTGGGTCGGACTGAGAGATGCAGCCGCTCAGCAAGGCGTCGAAATGGGCCGCGTCGCACTTGTCGAACTCGTCCTGCTCGCGCATGTGGGCGTGCACCTTCTCGGCGCCGGCGCGGCCGACCAGCCACTCGTACAGGCCCTGCAAGGCGAATTCACGCGAGCGCCGCCGGGCCGACTTCGGGCGGGCCGGTGCGGCTGGAGGGGACTGCGTCGGGGCCTGGTCCGGGGGAGCAGCGTTCACGTCAGGTCCTCCAGCAGGTTGGCCATTTCCACGGCCACGCGAGCGGCATCGCGCCCCTTTTCCTCGGCACGGGCCCAGGCCTGGGCCTCGTTCTCCACGGTGAGGATGGCGTTGGCGATGGGCAGCCCATGGTCCAGCGCCAGGCGCGTCACCGCTGCGCCGCTTTCATTGGCCACCAGCTCGAAGTGGTAGGTCTCGCCACGGATGATGCAGCCCAGGGCGATCAGCGCGTCGTGGTCCTTGGTTTCCGCCAGCGCCTGCAGCGCGATCGGCACTTCCAGCGCACCGGGGACGGTGACGTGGCGGATGTGCTTGCGCTGCACGCCGAGGGCCAGCAGCTCCTCGATGCAGGCGGTGGCCAGCTGTTCGGTGATGGCTGCGTTGAAGCGGGCCTGCACGATGGCGATGTGCAGGTCTTCCCCGTTCAGTTCGGCGGTGCTGCCTTTGTCAGAGCCCTGCATGGGGTGGTTTCCGTTCGGAGGCGTTGAGGGCCATTCAGTCGTTGCTGGAGACGAAGCCGGTGACTTCCAGGCCGTAGCCCGTCATGCTCGGCATGCGGCGGCGGTTGCTCAGCAGCTTCATGCGGCGCACCCCCAGTTCCAGCAGAATCTGCACGCCCACGCCATAGGTGCGCAGGTCCATGGAGCCCGGGCGAACCGTGGTGGAGGCGCTTTCCGGCAGGATCTGGCCGAGCAGGGCCTCGGCATCGCGGCCGCCGTTGAGCAGCACGGCCACACCGCGACCGGCCGACTGCAGCGTCTGCATTGCCTTGGGCAAAGCCCAGGAGTGGCGGGTGGCGTCGGCGTCGAGGAAGTCCAGGACCGACAGCGGTTCATGCACCCGCACCATCACCTCGTCTGCGGCGCTCCACTGCCCGACACTCAGCGCCAGGTGAACCTGGCCGGTGCGGTCGCGAAAGGCGCTGCACTGGAAGCGGCCCCAGGCGGTGTCCAGCGGCTTGTCCACCAGCCGTTCGATGAGGGACTCGTTGCGGCTGCGGTAGCTGATCAGGTCGGCGATGGTGCCGATCTTCAGGCCATGTTCGCGGGCAAAGACTTCCAGCTCCGGCAGGCGCGCCATGGTGCCGTCGTCGTTCATGATCTCGCAGATCACCGACGAGGGCGAGAGGCCGGCCATGCGGGCCAGGTCGCAGCCGGCCTCGGTGTGGCCGGCGCGCATCAGCACGCCGCCGTCCTGGGCCTGCAGCGGGAAGATGTGGCCGGGCTGCACCAGGTCGGCGGGGCGGGTCTCGCGGGCCACCGCCACCTGCACCGTGCGGGCGCGGTCGGCCGCCGAGATGCCGGTGCTGATGCCCTCGGCCGCCTCGATGGAAACGGTGAAGGCGGTGCCGTGTTTGGTGCCATTGCGCGGCGCCATCGGCGGCAGCTGCAGGTATTCGCAGCGCTCGCGGGTCAGCGTCAGGCAGATCAGCCCACGGCCATGTTTGGCCATGAAGTTGATCGCTTCCGGTGTCACCAGATCGGCGGCGAGCACCAGGTCGCCTTCGTTCTCGCGGTCTTCCTCGTCGACGAGGATGACCATGCGACCGGCCGCCAGTTCGGCGACCAGCTCGGGAATGGGGGAGATGGGCATGGGCGGGATTGTAGGCGCCGGGCCGTGACCTTGGTCCGGCCCCGACCGGCTGGATGCCGGCCGGGAACACGCTGGGAACAGGCGATGTCAGGTGGCCGCCAGCGCACGCAGCCAGGCATCGCGTCCCGGTGGGCGGGCCCGCAGGCGCAGGTCCTCGCCCAGGCGGCAGACGTCCTCGAGGTGCAGCCGCGGCGCCGCGTCCAGCCCAGGAAGCCGGCCGATGTCGGCCAGGCCCCGGCCTTCGCCCACCAGCATCGGTGCCAGGTAGACCAGCCATTCGTCGATGAGGTCGGCGCGCACGAAGGCGCCATTCAGTGTCGCGCCGGCTTCCAGGTGCAGCTCGTTGATGCCCGAGCGGGCCAGGTCCTCCAGCACCTCGTCCAGGGCCAGGGCGCCGGCCGGATCGTGACGGACACGGCGCAGCTCGATGCCGTCCGGGGACGGGACGGTGGGGATGGCGGGGACGGTGGGGATGGCGGGGATGGCGGGCCCGTCGCCCGGCCAGACCGAGTCGGCGCGGGTGTAGATCCGCACCGGCCCCGGGGGCTGCAGCAGCCGGGCCGCGGGCGGCAGGTTCAGCCGGCTGGAGAGCAGCACCCGCAGGGGCTGCCGGGCGGTGGGGACCAGGCGCACGTCCAGGCGCGGGTCGTCCTGGCGCAGGGTGCCGCTGCCGGTGAGCACAGCCCCGGCGCGGCGGCGCCAGGCATGGCCGTCGCGGCGCGCCGCCTCACCGGTGATCCACTGGCTGCGCCCGTCCGGCAGGGCGGTGCGACCGTCCAGGCTCACCGCCACCTTCATGCGCACCCAGGGACGCTGTCGCAGCACGCGGGAGAAGAAGCCGGGGTTCTGCTCCAGCGCTCCCTCTGCGCCCAGGCCCAGCTCCACCTGCACGCCGGCGGCTGCCAGCCGGGCCAGGCCGTGACCGGCCACCTGCGGGAAGGGGTCGCGCAGGGCCACCACCGCCCGGCCGATGCCGGCAGCCAGCAGCGCCTCCACGCAGGGTGGTGTGCGGCCGTGGTGGGCACAGGGTTCCAGGGTGACGTAGGCGGTGGCACCTCGCAGGTCGCTGTCGGAGGCGCCCTGGGCCCGCGCGTCGCGCAGCGCCATCACCTCCGCATGGGGGCCGCCAGCCTGCTGGGTGTGACCGCGGCCCAGCACCTGCCCGTCCGGTCGGGTCAGGACACAGCCGACCCGGGGGTTCGGATCGGTGAGTCCAAAGCCCTGTTCGGCCAGCGCCAGGGCGTCGGCCATGTGGCGGCGGTCGGACTCGGACCAGGCGGGAGCGGTGGGCGATGGGGCGTCGTTCACGGTGCGGGTGGGGCGGTCGGGGCTGGGATTGTGGCGCCGGCTCCAGGTGGTCGGTCCGATCGGGGCCGTTGACCGGGATTCAAGGTTGGTGCGCCGCGGTGCTGTCGTTCACCCAGTTGGCCAGGTCCGCCAGGTTGGCCGCCACATCGGTCGGACAGCTCGCACCGGCGCGGATCACCAGGAAGTTCTGGTCGCCCAGCGGCTCGACCACTGCGCTGTAGCGCTGCGGGTGTTCGCGGTTGTCGATGCGGCCATTGCCGTTGTGGTCGGCGCTGTAGCGGCAGACCTGGTAGGCGCTGTCACCGCTGGCCGCCAATGTCCAGCCGATGGGGCGCAGGTCCAGCCGGCCGGACCACTGCGGCGGGCTGCCCGCGGGTTGCACCACGCAGACGTAACGCACCGCCAGCGCCGCGCTGCTGCCCGCGGGCGTGTCATCGGGCGCATCGTCCTCGCACTCCCAGGCCGGGTCCGGGTGGCCGCTGCTGCTGAGGGTGAGCTGCAGGTCCAGCCCAAGGGCCGTGCCGCGGGGCTGTTCGGCATCCAGGCGGGAGGGCGAGGCCGTGTCGGTGGCAAAACGCACCTGGCCTGTGAGCAGCAGGCCGCTGAGGCTGCGGCAGTCGCCGAGGCTGGCTGTGGTGAGCTCTGCGCTGGTCAGTCCTGCGGCGGCGGTGCAGCGGCCGGTCACCCGACCGCTGCGGGCGTCGTAGATCCAGACGCGGGTGGAGCGGGGATCGGGCTTGTGCACCAGGCGCCCGTCCGGCAGTTCCTGCGCATCCAGCGGGATCAACGGATGCCTGGCGCGGGCACCCACCGGCAGGCCAGGGTCTCGCCGCAGTGCCAGGGCACCGATCGCGGCCGGGTCGATGGCTGC
>Ga0073903_10001414_pt1 | contig 12508 bp, 13 predicted proteins | sample KloWWTKNB14_bulk_FD_66665 | JGI IMG/M metagenome (GOLD analysis project Ga0073903, IMG submission 66665) | Active sludge microbial communities from Klosterneuburg, Austria, studying microevolution and ecology of nitrifiers - Klosterneuburg... | ecosystem: Engineered > WWTP > Aerobic digester >... | reverse complement strand
TCCCAGGTGGCCGAGGTGCTGCGCCGCCACCCCGCGGCCGGGCGCGGCCGGCTGGTGGTGGAAGGCGAGATGGCCAGCGACCGCATGAGCCTGTGGGTTGAAGCCGCGCCAGACGCACCCGCCGGCCTGGCCGAAGCCATCGCCGGCTCGGTGCGCGACGTGACCAAGTTGCGGGCCGAGGTCCAGATCGTTGCGCCGGGCAGCCTGCCCAACGACGGCAAAGTCATCTCCGACCAGCGCAGCCTGGCCTGATGCTGCTTCGTCCATGGCCGCTCGGCGTCGCCGGTTGCTGCTGCAGCGGTTCCGTCGTGTCGGCCTTGAACTGACGCAGCCCAGGCCGACACAGCCGCTGCGGCGGGCTGGCTTACGTAGTTCCCGCGATGGAGCGCGGTGCCCCCGTCCGTACCATTGGCCGTCCTCACCCGCATTCGCCTGGCACCTCCCGTGCCCCGGCGCTCGTCCCTCCAGGAGCCCCCATGAAATTGATTGTCATTGCCGCTGCTGCGGCCCTGCTGGCCACCGGCGCCTCGGCCCAGAGCTACCCGGACAAGCCCATCACCGTGGTGGTGCCCTTCGCCGCCGGCGGCCCGACCGACAAGGTGGCCCGTGACCTGGGTGTGGCCCTGGGTGCGGTGCTCAAGCAGACCGTCATCATCGACAACGTTGGCGGCGCGGGCGGCACGCTCGGTGCCACCAAGGTGGCCAAGGCGGCACCCGACGGCTACACCCTGCTGCTGCACCACATCGGCATGTCCACCTCGCCGGGCCTGTACCGCAAGCTGGCATTCAACACGCTGAACGACTTCGAGTACCTCGGCATGATCAACGACGTGCCGATGACCCTGATCGGCCGCCCCAGCCTGCCGGCCAGCAACTACGCCGAACTGCGCAAGTGGATCGATGCCAACAAGGGCAAGATCAACCTGGCCAATGCCGGCCTGGGCGCCGCCTCGCACCTCTGCGGCATGCTGTTCCAGCAGCAGGTGGGTGTGGACATGACCACCGTGCCCTACAAGGGCACCGCACCGGCGATGAACGACCTGCTGGGCGGCCAGGTGGACATCATGTGCGACCAGACCACCAACACCACCAGCCAGATCGAGGCCGGCAAGGTGAAGGCCTACGCCGTCACCACCCTCAAGCCCCTGAGCACACCGGCGCTGTCCAAGCTGCCCACCCTGGACAGCCAGGGTCTGAAGGGCTTCAACGTGAGCATCTGGCACGCCCTGTATGCCCCGAAGGGCACCCCGGCCGCCGTGGTGGAGAAGGTCAATTCGGCCCTGAAGACCGCCCTGAAGGACGCCGACTTCATCAAGAAGCAGGAAGCCCTGGGTGCCGTGGTGGTGACCGACGGACGCGTCAACCCGGCTGAACACAAGAAGTTCGTGGCCGCCGAGATCGAGAAGTGGGGCGCAGCCATCCGCGCTGCCAACGTCTACGCGGACTGACGCACAACCGCCTCAGCTGCAACGCCGAACGCCGTGCGGCGTTGTCGTTTGTGGAGGCCGGGGCCTCAGGCGATGCGCATCGGGATCGTCACCGGCCCGTCGTTGACCAGGTGCACCTGCATGTCGGCGGCAAAGATGCCCGCTTCGACCCCCGGATGCTGCCGGCGCGCACAGGCCAGCACCGCCTCGTACAACGCCCTGCCCTGGTCGGGTGGGGCGGCAGCGCTGAAGCTGGGGCGGTTGCCGCCGCGCAGATCGGCGGCCAGCGTGAACTGGGAAACGATCAGCAGACCGCCGCGCACATCCTGCACGCTGCGGTTCATCTTGCCGGCCTCGTCACTGAAGATGCGCAGCTTGAGCAGCTTGGCGATGAACTTTTCGACCTGGGCCTGGCCATCGGCCGGTTCGCCGCAGACCAGCACCAGCAGGCCCGCACCGATGGCTCCAACCGCCTCGCCGGCCACCTCCACCCGGGCCTGGCTCACCCTCTGCACCAGCGCGATCATGTGCTTCCCCGACCCGGTTCCAGCGGCTGCGGCTGGGTCTGCAGGAAATGCGCCTCCAGGTCCGCGGGCAGCAACTGGATCGTCGCCCGCAGTCCCGGAACCCCACGCATCAGATCGCGCTCCACCGCGTCCCGCAGCGCGGCAGCACGCCCCAACGACCAGCCCGCCGGCAGATGCATGTGCAGATCGACGAAGCGGCGCTGACCAGCGCGGCGGGTGGTCACATGGTCAAAGCGCGTCACCTGCGCACCGAAGCGCGACAGCACACCGTCGATCTGCGCCTGCACCTCGGGCTCGACCGCCTGGTCCATCAGCCCGGTGGCCGAGGTTCGCACCAGCGAGAAGCCCTCACGCAGAATGTTCAGCGCCACCGCAATGGCCAGCAGCGGGTCCAGCCAGATCCAGCCGGTGAAATGCACCGCAATCAGCCCCAGCACCACACCGGCCGAGGTCCAGACGTCGGTGAAGAGGTGGCGGGCATCGCCTTCCAGCGCCATCGAACGGTGCTGCCGCGCCTTGCGCAGCATCGCCCAGGCCAGCAGGCCATTCAGGATTGAGCTGATCACCGACAGCCCGAGGCCCAGTCCCAGCCCTTCGAGGGGCTGCGGATGCAGCCAGCGCTGTACCGCCGTCCAGATGATGGCCAGGGCTGCCACCAGGATCAGGACGCCCTCGAAGCCGCTGGAAAAATACTCCGCCTTGTGGTGCCCATAGGGGTGGTCATCGTCCGGCGGCTGAGCGGCCAGAGTCACCATCGCCAGCGCAAAAATCGCCCCGGCCAGATTGACCAGCGACTCCAACGCATCCGAGAGCAGGCTCACGGAGCCGGTCAGCCACCAGGCCCCGGTCTTCAGGACGATGGTCGTGACGGCCACCGTCACCGAGAGCTTCAGATAGGACTTCACCTGCATGGGCAACATTGTCGCGCGCCAGCGCTGCCCTGCCGGTTCGCCTCCGGCCGGAGACGGTTCACCGGACCCTTGTACCCGGCGCTCCTGCCGCCAGGCTCAGCGGGCGCGCCCCCGCCTGTGCCGACGCCACCCCAGCACGCCCAGGCCCCCGAGCATCAAGGCCAGGCTGCCGGGCTCCGGTACCGCAGTGGAGAACACGTCCCCGTCCGCCACCAGCCAGGCGGCGGCGGTGTTGCTGCCGGCGCTGCTTGCCGTGGACTCGATCACATCCATGATGCCGTCGTTGGTCTGCAGATACAGCGCCCAGGTGCCGCTGCCGACCTCCGGATCGTCGGTCACCGTGGTTCCGGTCCACAACGCATCGGTGCTGATCCGGCGGAACGTGAGGCCACTGTCTCCGTGGGTCAGGTCCACCAACTGGGCGGTGTTGTAGAAGCCGCCCAACACCATGTTGGACTGCTGCACCGAAGGAGAAGTCAATCCGTAGGTGCCGTCCAGGTAGTCCACGCCGGCTGTGTCTGCATGCGCCCGCAAGCCGAGGTTCACGGAGTACATGTAGCCCAGTTCGTTGCTGTGCTGGCTGTGGTTGATGCCGTAGTCGGCCGCACCGATGTAATAGTCGGACAGACTGCCGTAGGTGAAATTGGGTGGATTCGCCAAGGTGCTGGCTGGCAGTCGCCAGGTGGTCACACCGTACAACCCACCACCGGCGTTGACGCTGCCGCTCAACCAGGCCTGCGTGGCCGTCCAGGTCATCGCGCCAAAGCTGCCGGCAGCCTGACCGCTGCTGTAGGCATGGTTGGCGTCGGCCAGCCAGGTGATGCCCAGCACATTGTCGTAGTACGCCTCGAAACCGTTGGCAGCGTTGCCGTCCACATCGCGCCCCTGCAGGGACGCCTGCGCCGCTCCGGCCGCAAAGAGAGCGGCACCGATCCACAGCATCCGGCCCCAGGCACCGCGGCCAGGGCAGGTGAGTCTTTCCGTACTGGGTCTCATGTCCGCGTCCATCGCATCCGTCGCAAAGGACGCAGGCTAGCAGGAGTCGCAGAACTCGAACCGCACAAAATCACGGTCTCCTGCCCCTGTTTGCTCGCAAAGCGGTGGGACGGAAACAGGGCAGGCCAGCCCCGCTGGATCAGGTCAGGGTGACCCGTGCAAACCTGCGCTTGCCCACCTGGACGACAAAGCTGCCCGCCGCGACCTTCAGCCCCTTGTCACTGACCACCGCAGCGTCGATGCGCACGCCGCCGCCGTCGATCAGGCGGTTGGCCTCGCTGCTGGAAGGCGCCAGCCCGGCCGCCTTCAGCAGCGCGCCGATGCCCAGCGGCGCACCCGTCAGGCTGACCTCCGGAATGTCGTCCGGGATGCCGCCCTTGGACCGGTTGGCGAAGTCCTGCTCGGCCGCATCCGCCGCCGCCGCGCTGTGGAAGCGCGTGGTGATCTCCTTGGCCAGCGCCACCTTGGCGTCCTTCGGGTTGCGCCCGGCGGCCACCTCGGCCCGCAGCACATCGATCTGTGCCTGCGAACGGAAGCTCAGCAAGGTGTAGTAGGTCCACATCAGCTCGTCGCTGACCGACAGGATCTTGGCGAACATGTCGTTGGCCGGCTCGCTGATGCCGATGTAGTTGTTCTTGGACTTGGACATCTTCTCGATGCCGTCCAGCCCCACCAGCAGCGGCATGGTCAGGATGCACTGCGGTTCCTGGCCGTACTCCTGCTGCAGGTGGCGGCCCATCAGCAGGTTGAACTTCTGGTCGGTGCCGCCCAGCTCCAGGTCCGACTTCAGCGCCACCGAGTCGTAGCCCTGCATCAGCGGGTAGAGGAACTCATGCACCGCGATGGGCGTGCCGGCCTTGAAGCGGTCGTGGAAGTCGTTGCGCTCCATCATGCGTGCCACGGTGTAGCGGCTGGCCAGCTGGATCATGCCGCGCGCGCCCAGCGGATCGCTCCATTCGGAGTTGTAGCGGATCTCGGTGCGGGCCGGGTCCAGCACCAGGCTGGCCTGGCGGTAGTAGGTTTCGGCGTTGGCCTTGATCTGCTCGGCCGTGAGTGGCGGGCGGGTGCTGTTGCGCCCGGACGGGTCACCGATCATCGAGGTGAAGTCGCCGATCAGGAAGATCACCGTGTGCCCCAGGTCCTGCAACTGGCGCAGCTTGTTGAGCACCACGGTGTGGCCCAGGTGAATGTCCGGCGCCGTGGGGTCCAGCCCCAGCTTGATGCGCAGCGGCTGCCCGCTGGCCTCGCTGCGCTGCAGCTTGCGGATCCAGTCGGCCTGCGGCAGCAGTTCCTCGCAGCCGCGCAGGGTGACGTCCAAACCCTTGCGGACGGCATCGCTGAGCTCCGCGCCGGCCGGGGACTCCCCGCCCTGCGCTGTCAAGACGGGGGAATCAGGAAAGGCGGTCGGCAGTTGGGCCATGTCAAGCGATACAGGTTATTACGGTCGTAACTTTGGCACGCATCGTTATACTCGCGCGGCCGTCAGCGGTCGGATCAGAGCTGAGGATTCTAGAGGCAGGGCCCGAGGCCCCCTCCGGCACACCTCAGGTCCGATCCGATGCGGCACACCGACGTCGACCTGCGCCCGTGGCGCCTGAAGGGTCGGCAGCAAAGTCAACGCGACTGCTCGTTCCCACGTCTGTCGCACCAGCAGTTTCAGACCTTGTTGATCCACGACCTGGCCCCCCTCGTGCGCCGCAGCCTGGCGCAGACCGAACTGAAGTTGAGGCAGCACCCGCGTGCCGTCAGCGCAACCGTCCTCACCCTGCTGCTCGGCACGGGAGTCACTGCCTTCGGCGTCGCCCCCCTCACCGTGGTCGATCCCAGTCCGGTGGCCACACAACTGATCCAGCAGGAGGTTCAGGCGGTCGCCGTGCCATCCCAGCTGGAGGCGCTGGAGACGTTCAGCCTGGCGCTGCACCGCAACGACCTCACCCGCGGCTCCGATACGGCCGAATCGCTGCTGCAGCGCCTGGGGGTGAACGACCCCGAGGCAGCCCGGTTCCTGCGGGAGGATGTGCTGGCCCGCCAGATCCTGACCGGCCGCGTGGGCAAGCGGGTGCAGGTGCGCAGCGAGTCCGCCCCTGGCGGCGGCCAGCTGCTGGAGATGATCGTGCGCGGACCCGCCGCGGGCGGCGACGATGCGGCCCTGCATTTCACCCGCACGACCCTGCGCCGCACCGCCGAAGGTTTTGTTTCCTCCAGCGAGCAGGTGGCACTGCAGCACCAGCCGATGCTGGGCTCCGGGCGCATCGAAAGCAGCCTGTTTGCCGCCGCGGACGAGGCGATGCTGCCGGACGCGGTGACGATCCAGCTGGCCGAAATCTTCGGTGCCGACATCGACTTCCGGCGCGAGCTGCGCAAGGGCGACAGCTTCAGCGTGGTCTATGACCAGCCCACCGCGGATGGCGAGCCGGTGACCTGGACGTCGGGCAGCGGCCGGGTGCTGGCGGCGCGCTTCGTCAACCAGGGCAAGGCGCATGAGGCCATCTGGTTCCAGGACGGCGATCAGCGCGGCAGCTACTTCGGCCCGGACGGCAACAGCAAGCTGCGCATGTTCCTGTCTTCCCCGCTGGCCTTCTCGCGGGTGACCTCCGGTTTCGCGATGCGTTTTCACCCCATCCAGAAGACCTGGCGCGCTCACCTGGGGGTGGACTACGCCGCACCCACCGGCACGCCGGTGCGCTCGATCGGTGATGGCGTGGTCGAGTTTGCCGGGGTGCAGAACGGCTATGGCAACGTGGTGATCGTGCGCCACAACGCCGAGCGCAGCACCGTCTATGCCCACCTGAGCCGCATCGGCGTGAAACGCGGTGAGCGCGTCGGCCAGGGCAGCACGGTGGGTGCGGTGGGCTCCACCGGCTGGGCCACCGGGCCGCACCTGCACTTCGAGTTCAAGATCGACGGCCGTCAGGTGGATCCGGTCAAGATGGCCCGGGCCTCCGAGACGGTGCAGCTGGCTGCGGCCGCCCGGCCGCGCTTTCAGGAGGCCGCCACTGTGGCCATGGGACGGCTTGATTCGGCCAGCCGGCAGGGTGTGGCCCTGGCCCGGATGGAGTGAGTCTGGCCGAGGAGCTCTTCATCGGCCTGATGTCCGGCACCTCGCTGGACGGGGTCGATGGGGTTGTGGCCCGGTTCTCAGCCGAAGGCGGCTGGATCGGGGTTGTGGGCGAAGCAAGTCGCCCCTTCCCCGACAGCCTGCGCCGTGACCTGCTGGCGTTGCAGCAGTCCGGGCCGGATGAACTGCATCGAGCTGCCTTGGTGGCCAACACCCTGGCCCTGCTGTCGGCCCAGGTGGTCGAGGACCTGCTCCAGCGCTGTGCCTTGCCGCGAAGTGCCCTGCAGGCCGTCGGCAGCCACGGTCAGACCGTGCGGCACCAGCCCGGCCAGCACGACGGCATCGGCTACACCCTGCAGTTGAATCAGCCGGCGCTGCTGGCCGAACGCACAGGTATTGACGTGATCGCCGATTTCCGCAGTCGCGACGTGGCGGCGGGCGGCCAGGGCGCCCCACTGGTGCCGCCCTTTCATCAGGCCGTGTTCGGTGGCCACAATGGCCGCAGGGTGGTGGTCAACATCGGCGGCATCAGCAACCTCACCGTGCTGGACGGTGCATCAGGCCCCATTGGCTTCGATTGCGGCCCCGGCAATGCGCTGCTGGATGCGCTCGCCCTGCAGCACCTGGGACAGCCCTACGACGCCGCCGGTGCCTGGTCGGCCGGGGGAACGGTGCACCCTGCCCTGTTGCAGCTCCTGCTGGCCGAGCCCTTCCTCGGCCTGCCGCCGCCCAAGAGCACCGGCCGGGACCTGTTCAATCCTGCCTGGCTGACCCACCACCTGGCGAGGTTGTCCAGCCCGCCGGCGCCCCAGGACCTGCAGGCCACGCTCTGTGAATTCACGGCCACCTGCATCGCCCGGGACGTCCAGCGCCATGCCAGCGGCGGCACGGAACTGCTGGTCTGCGGCGGCGGCGCCTTCAACACCGACCTGCTGCACCGTCTTGGGCGGCAGCTGCCGGGCTGCCGCATCGCCGACACCGGCTGCGCAGGGCTGCCGCCCCTGCAGGTGGAAGCCGCGGCCTTTGCCTGGCTGGCCCGTCAGCACTGTCACCGTGAAACCGCCAGTTGGCCCTGCGTCACGGGCGCGCGCGGACCGCGCATCCTCGGCGCCTGCTATCCGGCGGCCTGATCCTTCCGCCCATCTGCCATCTGCTCTGCCCGGCGCATACGCAACAAAGCCGCCCGTCGGGCGGCTTTGCATGGAGACAAGCGGCACTCGAACTCAGGTCGAGAAGCTGGAGCCGCAGCCGCAGGTGGTGGTGGCGTTCGGATTGCGGATCACGAATTGCGCGCCCTGCAGATCTTCCTTGTAGTCGATCTCGGCGCCCACCAGGTACTGCAGGCTCATCGCGTCGATCAGCAGCGAGACCCCGTTCTTGGTCATCTGGGTGTCGTCATCGTTCACCACCTCATCGAAGGTGAAACCGTACTGGAATCCCGAGCAGCCGCCGCCCTGGACGAACACGCGCAGCTTCAGGTCGGGGTTGCCTTCTTCGGCCACCAGATCGGCCACCTTGGCTGCCGCGCTGTCGGTGAAGAGGATGGGGGCGGGCATCTCGGTCTGGATGGCTTCAGCCACGGCGCTCATGCACAAAACTCCTGTTGACGCGGGTCGTCGAGGGTCACCCGCAGCCGGTCGGATCTTCCGATCGGGTTCACTTCTTGTCGTTGCCGGCAGCCAACAGCTTCAAGGCGGGCTTGTCTTCCAGCGCTGCCGCAGAGGCCTGGGTCAGCCGCTGCAGAGCGCCTTCGATGGTGGCCCCCTGGTGCATTTCGAGCGACTCGTAACGCACATCACCCTGAATCAGGGCCTTGGGCTGCAACTCCAGCAGGTGATTGGATTCGACCGGTCCGATCACCGTTCCGTTGATGATGACATGACCGGCCTTTACCGTACCAGTGACCCTGGCTTTCTCGCTGATCACCAGGATGCTGGTGTCGTTCGCATTGGCCACCACATCGCCCTGCACTTCCCCGTCGATGCGCAGCCCGTCGGAGAACCGCAGCGTGCCCTGCACGACCGTGCCTTCGCCGATCAGGCTGCGGATCGAGGGCTGTTTCTTGGAGGAGAACATGACAGAGGCTTCCTGTAGATGAAATGAGGAAAATCGGAGTCAGGCGCACGACGGCCCAGCCGGAAGCCGGGCCGTCGGTCGAGCAAGGGGGAAGGTCTGATGGACCGGTTGAATGGGACTCGGCTCACAGCCGCACGACCTCGCTGGCCTGCACCTTCCCGCCGCTGTCAAGCACCTTGATTTCCACCTGTTTTACCACGGCGTCAGCAGGGTAGTCGACCACGCCTTCCAGGCGTTGATACTGTTTCATGTTGATGCTAGCGCCACCGGAAGCGGGCGTGAGCGTCCAGCTTCGACCCGCCTGGGTGCCGGTCAGGACCAGTTCGTAGCGCCCGTTGAAGCCACCGGAGCGACCAGCCGCAGGCATCAGCAGGCCCTGGTAACGCAGGCGCCCCGCCCCTTCCGGTGTGGCCTGCATGCCACGCAGAGACAGCAGCTTGTTGCCCGTGGTGGAAGGCATGAGCTTCTCGAAGAACGCCAGATCCCGGGTCAGCGCCAGGTTCTCCGCCTCCAGGGCCTTGACCCGTGCGCCCAGGCTCTCCTGGGCGGTGCGTTCGGTCTTCAGCAGGCTGTCGGCAGAGTTGGCGATCGACACCGCCCGTTCATGTTCCTCGCGCAGCCGGCCGAGTTCTTCGCGGGCAGATTGCAGCTCCGACTGGGCGTTGCGGTCCAAGCCGGCAATGTCCCGCCCGAACTCGAAGGCCCACAGCGCCAACGCGCCGGAGAAACCCAGCGCCAGGGCAATGACCGCCCACCGCAGGGGCCAGGGCAGCCGGCTTCGCACCGTGACTCGGGGGGCAGTGACCGACAGACGACGACGTAACAGCTTCCAGCGCATCCGATCGTTCCGGTGACGTTCAGGAAAGTCGGCACCCTACACCAGCGGCAGTGCGCCCAACCTGATCTGCATGAAGCAACGATGCGCTCCGCAGAAACAGGAACCAAGAAACAGGGGCCAAGAAGCAAAAAGGCCGGTGCAACCGGCACCGGCCTCCCGACCGCAAGGGATCGACGGCCCCACCCCCCGCAGGCGGCAGGAACCCGTCCGATCAGCGCTTGCTGAACTGCTTGCGGCGACGCGCGCCGTGCAGACCGACCTTCTTCCGTTCCACTTCACGGGCATCGCGCGTGACGAAGCCGGCGTGGCTGAGATCGGGCTTGAGTGCCGCGTCATAGTCGATCAGCGCACGGGTCACGCCATGGCGCACTGCGCCGGCCTGACCGGATTCGCCACCGCCATGGACGTTGACCTGGATGTCGAAGGCTTCGACATTGTTGGTCAGCACCAGCGGCTGCTTGCAGATCATGATGGAGGTCTGACGGCCAAAATACTGGTCCAACGGCTTGCCGTTGACCATGATCTTGCCGGTACCCTTCTTGATGAACACACGTGCCACCGACGATTTGCGGCGGCCCGTGCCGTAGTTCCATTCACCGATCATGGCCGCTCCTTAGATCGCCAGAGGCTTGGGCTGCTGGGCGGTGTGCGGGTGGGAGTCACCGGCATACACCTTCAGCTTCTTGATCATCGCGTAGCCGAGCGGGCCCTTGGGCAGCATGCCCTTGACGGCCTTTTCGAGCGCGCGGCCCGGGTGCTTGGCTTGCATGTCCTTGAACTTGGTGCCGTAGATGCCACCGGGGAAACCGGAATGGCGGTAGTACACCTTTTGTTCGGCCTTGTTTCCGGTCACGCGGATCTTGTCCGCATTCACGATGACGATGAAGTCACCGGTGTCCACGTGAGGCGTGTAAATGGCCTTGTGTTTGCCGCGCAGGCGGAGGGCGACTTCGCTGGCCACCCGTCCGAGAACCTTGTCCGTTGCGTCAATCACAAACCACTCATGCACGACCTCGGCCGGCTTGGCGCTGAAGGTCTTCATGGCAAATCTCTTTGCGTTGAGGGTTTGCGGCTGCTTTCAGTGCCATCGGTACCGCTTGTAGCCGGGAAGGCGGCGGCCTCTCAGTGCACTGCTTCACCCCACCGGCATGCCGGCGAGGCGCTCTTTCCGTGCAGCCAATGACGGAAAAGCCTGCGAGTATAGCGCATGCGCACCACACCACACCGCACCTCACCACGGGCTTCCATTCACGACCCGGCGGCCCTGACAGGCCGCCGGTCCGTCGCCGTCACTTGCCCGACGGCACCTTGCCTTCCACGCCCTTGACGTAGAAGTTGATGCCGCCGAGGAACTTGTCGTCGGCGACCTCGTCCTTCTTCAGCACTTCCTTGCCGTCCTGACCGACGATCGGGCCCTTCCAGATCACGAAGCTGCCATCCTTCAGGCCGGCCTTGATCTTCTCGAGTTGCTCCTTGCTGTCGGCCGGCACGGCATCAGACACCGACACCAGGTCGATGGCGCCTTCCTTGACGCCCCACCACACACCGCCGGTGGACCAGGTGCCGTCCAGCGCATCCTTGACCGCCTTCTTGTAGTACGGAGCCCAGTTGATGATGGCCGACGCGAGGTGGGCCTTCGGGCCGAACTTGCTCATGTCGGAGTCCCAGCCGAAGGCGAATTTGCCCTTCTCCTCGGCCTTCTGCAGCACGGCGCTGGAGTCGGTGTTCTGGAACAGCACGTCCGCACCGCCGGAGATCAGGCTGGCCGCGCCTTCGCCTTCCTTGGGCGGATCGAACCACTTGTTGACCCACACCACCTTGGTCTTGACCTTGGGGTTGACGCTCTGCGCGCCCAGGGTGAAGGAGTTGATGTTGCGGATCACCTCGGGGATGGGGATCGAGCCGACCACACCCAGCACGTTGGACTTGGTCATCTTGCCGGCGATCACACCCGCCATGTACGCACCCTCATAAGTGCGGCTGTCGTAGGTGCGCAGGTTCTCGGCGGTCTTGTAGCCGGTGGCATGCTCGAACTTCACGTCCTTGCTGTCGGCGGCAACCTTGAGCATCGGCTCCATGTAGCCGAAGGTGGTGCCGAAGATCAGCTTGTTGCCCTGGCCGACCAGGTCACGCATGACCCGCTCGGCGTCGGCGGACTCGGGCACGTTCTCGACGAAGCTGGTGACGATCTTGTCGCCAAACTCGGCTTCTACCGCCTTGCGGCCGTTGTCGTGCGCAAAGGTCCAGCCGGCGTCGCCCACCGGGCCGACATAGGCGAAGGCCACCTTCAGCGGGGCCGGCTTGGCCGGCTCGGACGCTGGAGCAGAAGCTGCCGCCGCCGCAGGGGCTGCCGTCGGCTCCTCCTTCTTGCCGCAGCCCACCAGCGCAGCCGACATCCCCAGGGACGTCAGCGCAGCCAGTTTGATCAGGGATCGCTTGTTCAGATCGGTCATGGATCTCACTCCTCTCGGGACACAGGGGTTGGGAACAGATGTTGATGTTGTCGGAAGGCCCGCCGCGCGGCCAAAACTTGGATGGTGCCACCGCCCGGCCCCCGCCTCAATGGCCGGGGAAGAAGGGCTTGCCGATGGACGCCGGCATGTTGGCCCGGATCCACGCCGGGTTGCGCGAGATGAGCACCAGCACCACGATGGTGGCCAGATAGGGCAGCATGG
>Ga0073903_10001413_pt1 | contig 12509 bp, 10 predicted proteins | sample KloWWTKNB14_bulk_FD_66665 | JGI IMG/M metagenome (GOLD analysis project Ga0073903, IMG submission 66665) | Active sludge microbial communities from Klosterneuburg, Austria, studying microevolution and ecology of nitrifiers - Klosterneuburg... | ecosystem: Engineered > WWTP > Aerobic digester >... | reverse complement strand
CGCCTCGGCTGGTCGCATGGCGACCAGGAAGTGTTCTCGATCGCCGAGATGCAGTCGCTGTTCGACCTCGCCGATGTCAACGCGAAGGCGGCGCGCCTGGACATGGCCAAGCTGGGCTGGCTCAACCAGCAGTACCTGAAATCGGACGATCCGGAGGCGGTGGCGAAGCACCTTGCCTGGCATCTGCAACAGGCCGGGTATGACCTGGCGAATGGCCCGAAGCCCGCCGACCTCGTCATCGCGTTGCGCGAACGCGCGCAGACGCTGCAGGAGATCGCCGAGAAGTCGGCGGTGTGGTTCCAGCCGCTGGCGTCCTACGACGACGCGGCCGTGGCCAAGCACTTCAAGGCCGATGCGGGTGCGCCGCTGGCGGCCATGCGCGAGCGGCTGGCGGCACTGGCGCCGTGGTCGCCGGAGCCCATCCACGCGCAGGTCAAGGCCGTGTCGGAGGCGCTGGGCATCGGCATGGGCAAGATCGCGCAGCCGCTGCGGGTGGCCATCACCGGCACCCAGGTCAGCCCGGACATCGGCTGGACCATCTACCTGTGCGGCCGCGACGAGGCGCTGGCGCGGATCGACGCGGCCCTCGCCATGCTGCCGGCGGCCTGATCCGGCCATGGGCAGCCCGCACGCGTGTACCGATCCGCACCACCACGTCCACGATGCCCGCGGCTTCGTGGCGGCGGTGGAGCGCGCCTGCGGCGAGCGCGGCCTGAGATTGACCGCGATCCGTGCGCGCGTCCTGGGCCTGATCGCGCAGGCCGGTCAGCCGATCAAGGCCTATGACCTGCTGGACAAGGTGCGCGCCGGCGAGGGTGCCGGTGCCGCCGCCCCGCCCACCGTGTACCGCGCGCTGGATTTCCTGCTGGCCAACGGCTTCATCCACAAGCTGGAATCGATCAATGCGTTCGTGGCCTGCCACCATCCGGACAGCGCGCAGCACTCGGTGCCATTCCTGATCTGCAACCGCTGCCATTCGGCCACCGAACTGGAGGACGCCAGCATCGTGGCCACGCTGGATGCGGCGGCGCGGGCGCTGGGATTCGCCCCGCAGGCGCAGACGCTGGAAGTGCACGGCCTGTGCGCGAAGTGCGCGATCGCCGAGCGCCCATAGGGCGGGGCAAGCCCCGCTGCGGTTGCGCGGTAGCGGGCCAACGCCCGCCCGCTCGGATCAGAAGAACGCGCGCACGCCGAGCACCACGTTGCGCCCCGGCAACGGCACCACGTCCTTCAGGAACGAGGTGTGCGGCCGTGCTTCCTGGTCGCTGAGGTTGTTGGCGTCCACGAACAGCTCGAGCTCGCGGCCGCCTTTCGTGTCGACGTGCCAGGCGACGTGTGCATCCACCAGCGTGTAGCCGGGCGTCGCGGTTTCGTAGGCGGCCACGTCGTCCTGCTTCGCGTAACGCACCGCACCCAGCGAAGCGCGCCAGCGTTCGCGCTCCCAGCGCAGGGTGGCGCCGACGCGGGCGGGCACGATGCGCGGCAGGTTGCCGCCGTTCGCGACGCGCGCGGTGACCGCGTCCACGTGGTCGCCGTGCTGCACCTCGAAGACGTGCAGTGCGGTACTGCCCGCGCCGGCGGCCAGCCGGCCGCGCACGATGTCGCCGAACACGTTGAGCGACCACACGCCGGCGTCGGTCCCGGCGATGTCCCAGTCAAGCTTGGCCTCAAGTCCGTGGAAGCGCGCGTCGTCCTGGCGCCACACGCGCAGCGGAGCGCCATCGACTTGTGCATCGGTGCCGGCGAGGTAGACGAAGTCGTCGTAGCGCGCCTGCCAGGCGGACAGCTGGACCTCGACCGGCCCGTGGTGCAGGTGCAGGCCGAGTTCGATCCGCCGCGCGGTTTCCACGCCCAGGGTGGCGTCGCCGAATTCGAAGCTGCCGGTGGCCACGTGCAGGCCGTTGGAATACAGCTCCTCCGCGCCCGGTGCGCGCTGCGCGCGATCCAGGCCCAGGCTCAGGTGCAGGGCTTCGCTGGCCTTCCAGCCGAAACCGGCGGACGCGCTGGTGGTATGCACGTGGCGGTCCGGCGCCGCGGTCACCACGTTGTCGACGTCGATGCGGTTGTCGTCGTGGCGCACGCCGAGGTCGACCTGCAGTGCGCCGCGCGCGGTGTCGAAGCTGCGCTTGCCGATCCAGAACAGGCCGGTGTCGTAGCTGCGCGAGGCGGGGACGAAGGCCTCGTCGCCGATCGCGTCGAAATCGCGTTTGCTGGCCTGCACCCCGAACGCACCCTTCCAGCCGGCGACCGGCACGTGCACCAGTTCCGCGCGTGCCTCGCGGCTGCGGTTGTGGAACACGGTGCCGACCGCCTCGCCCTCGAATTCGGTGTGCGTGTAGTCGGTATCCGCCAGTTTCAGGCGCATCGACTGGAATGGGCCGACGTTATCGATGCCCGCGCGCAGTTCGCTGCGGCGCTGGTCCATCAGGATGCTCACGTCGCCGTCGCCGTGCTCCTCGGCTTCCTCTTCCGCGTGCTCGCCTTCGTGTTCGTCTTCCTCACCGCCATGCGCATGCCCGCCCGGGATGCCGTAGGCGGTGTTGAACAGGCTGTAGCTGCCGCCGATGAAGCCGCGTGCGCCGATCCACGACAGCCCGAGCGCCGCGCTGTCGGTGCGCACCGCGCTGTTGCGCAGGATCCCGGCCTCGTCGGGGTCCGGGGTCTCGCCGTGTTCGGCCATCAGCGCCGCGCTTTCCGGATAGCCGGGGATGGCGTAGTCGCCGGTTTCGCGATGCAGCGCGTCGAAATGGAAGGCGAACGCGCCGGCGTTGCCATCGATGCGGACCATGCCGGTGGCTTCGTCGTTGACGCTGCCGCGGCGCAACTCGGCACGACCGCTGAACGGCACGTCGGCGATGGATTCGGGGATGCGGCCGTCGACCACGTTGACCGCGCCGCCGATCGCGCCGCTGCCGTACAGCAGGGTGGCCGGGCCCTTCAGCACTTCGATCTGGTTGGCCAGGAACGGCTCGATGCTGACCGCGTGGTCGACGCTGACGGTGGACACGTCGCCGGAGCCCAGGCCGTCGCTCAGCACCTGCACGCGCGCGCCGTCGAGGCCGCGGATGATCGGACGGCCGACGCCGGGGCCGAAGTTGGACGACTGCACGCCCGGCAGCCGCGCCACGGTTTCGCCCAGGGTGCCGGCCTTGGCTTCGTCCAGCTTGCTGCCGGCCAGCACGTCCACCGGCGTGGCCAGGCTCTCGGCGGTGTCCGCCAGCGGTGTGGCGCGGACTTCGACCGCGGCCAGGTCCTTCGGCTGCCGGTCGTGCTGGGCCTGTTGCGGCGGCTCGGCGGCAAACGCGGGCAGGGCCAGCAACAGGGCGATGGCGAGCAGGCGAGGGCGGGGATGGGCAGGCATCGGGACGGGCTAGGCAGGTGTAGTGGAATGTTATACTATAACTATGCTGGAAACCGCCACGGCTGGAAGTCATGTCCCCGCAGCAACGCCACCGCCTGCTCGACCGCCTCGGCGCGACCGGCTCCCTGCTGTGCGCGCTGCATTGCGCCTTGCTGCCGGTGCTGATCGCGCTGCTGCCCTCGATGGGGTTCGCCGGCCTGATGGGCGACGGGATCGAGGAGGGCTTCGTGCTGTTCGCGAGCCTGCTGGGCCTGTTCACCATCGTCCAGGGCTATCGCCGGCACCGCGCGGTGCGCGCGCTGTGGCTGCTGGTGCCGGGGCTGGCCGCGCTGTGGCTGGGGATCGGCCACGAGCCGCTGCACCACGACGCGATCCTGCACGCGGTGACCATGACCTTCGGCGGCACCCTGGTCGGCCTGGCCCACCTCGCCAACCTGCGGCTCAGCCACGGCCACGTGCACGACGCCACGTGCGCGCATTGACCGCGTGTTAGAATCCACGCCCTCGCGCGCGGCGCGAACCACATTCTCGAATCGATCCAGGAGCAACACGATGGGCAAGGGCGACCGCAAGACGGCCAAGGGCAAGCGCTACAACTCCAGCTACGGCAATGCGCGTTCGCACGCGACCACCAAGGCCGCCGGCAGCGCTGCCGCGCCGGTGGTGAAGAAGGCCGCGACCAGGACCGTCGCCAAGGCGCCGGCCAAGAAGGTCGTGGCGAAGAAGGCCTGACCCGCCGGATCCCGCTGTTGTAGAGCGAAAGCCCCGCCCCGGCGGGGCTTTCGCATTTCAGGGCTGGCGTGATGCGCCGGCTTCGACCTCGGCCCACGCGCGCAGCAGGTTGCCGCCGAGGATCTTGCGGATGTCGGCTTCGCGATAGCCGCGCGCCTGCAGGCCGGCGACCAGGTTCGGGAAGTCGGCCACCGTCTTCAGTTCGGCCGGAAGTTCGCCGTCGACGCCGTCGAAGTCGGAGCCGATGCCGACGTGGTCGATGCCGAGCAGCTTCACCCCATGGTCGATCTGCTCCAGCACCTGCGCCAGCGTGCTGCTGCGCACCGGGTGCGCGGCGGCCCAGGCCTTGTCGAAGGCGGCGCGGTCCTGTTCCGGCTGGCCCTGTGCCTTCAGTTCCGCGTTGCGCGTGTTGAACGCGTTGATCGCGCGGAAATGCGCCTGGGTGTCGGCGGCGCTGTCGGGGTTGATGAAGGCGGTGCCGAACGGAACTTGCACCACGCCACCCTTCGCCGCCACCAGCCGGGCGATCTCGTCGCTGATGTTGCGTTCGAAGCCGGGGGTGAAATGGCGGAACGCGGAGTGGCTGGCGATCACCGGTACCCGGCTGAGCGCGATCGCTTCCTTCGCCGAGGCGTCGCCGAGGTGGGAGACATCGACCATGATCCCGAGCCGGTTCATTTCCGCCACCACCTGGCGGCCGAATGGGCTCAGCCCGTTCCACTGCCTGTCGCGCGCGTAGGACGAATCGGCGAGGCGGTTGTTGCCGCTGTGGGCCAGGGTGATGTAGCGCACGCCGCGGTCGAAGAAGAACTGCACGTTCGCGAGTTTGTCGCCCAGCGGGGCGCCGTTCTCCATCCCCAGCGGCAGCAGCACGCGGCCGCCTTCGCGCAGGCGCGCCACGTCGGCCGGCGAGGTCAGCAGCGCGAACCTGCCCGGATGCCGCTGCACCAGCGCGTGCACGCCATCGATCATGCGGTTGGCGACCTGCCAGGCGCTGCCGTCGGTGTCCTGCCCGTGGGAGGTGTAGATCGACATGAAGGCGACATCCAGGCCGCCCGCGCGCGCCTTCGGATAGTCGAATTCGCGGTCCCTTGCCTCGATCCCGAGGTCGGCCCACTTGTCCATCAGGATGCCCGGCGCATCGACGTGGGTATCGACGATGACCGCGTCCTGCGCCAGCCGGCGCGCGGCGTCCTGCGCGTGGGCGCCGTTGGCGGCGATGAGCAGGGCGGCAAGCAGGATGCAACGACGCATGTTCGGCACTCCGTGGTCGGTTCAGGTGAGGCGGTGGCCGCCGGCATACGAGGCGTGCAGCAGGGTGCCGCCCAGCCAGTAGCAGAGTTCGGCGGGATGGCGGATGCGCCACAGCGCGAAGTCGGCGCGCAGGCCCGCGCGCAGGACGCCGCGATCGGCCAGGCGCAGCGCCTTGGCGGCGTTCACCGTCGTCCCGCGCAGGGCTTCCTCCGGGGTCAGCCGGAAGTGCGTGCAGGCCAGTTGCATCGCCTGACGCAGCGAAAGCAGCGGCGACGTGCCCGGATTGCAATCGGTTGCGACCGCCATCGACACCCGGTGCTGGCGCAGCAGGTCGAGGGGTGGCAGTTTCGTTTCGCGCAGCACGTGGAATGCGCCGGGAAGCAGCACGGCGACCGTGCCGTGCAGCGCCATCGCGCGGACGCCGTCCTCGCTGGTGAATTCGATGTGGTCGGCGGACAGTCCGCCGGATTCCGCGGCCAGCGCCGCGCCGCCGAGGTCGCTCAGCTGGTCCGCATGCAGCTTCACCGGCAGCCCCAGCGCGCGTGCGGCCTCGAACATCCGCCGGGTCTGCGCCGGGCTGAAGCCGATGCCTTCGCAGAACGCGTCCACTGCATCCACCAGGCCTTCCGCATGCAGGCGCGGCAGCCAGCCGATGGCGGCATCGATGTAGCCGTCCGCATCGCCCGCGAATTCCGGCGGCAGCGCATGCGCGGCGAGGCAGGTGGTGCGCACCGTGATCCCGAAGCGTTCGCCCAGCGCGCGCGCCACCCGCAGCATCTTGCGTTCGTTGTCGAAGTCCAGGCCATAGCCGGACTTGATCTCCAGGCTGGTGACGCCGTCGCGGAGCAGGGCCGCGATGCGCGGCTCCGACTGCCTGAAAAGCTCGTCTTCGCTGGCCGCGCGCACTGCGCGCACGGTCGACAGGATGCCGCCGCCGGCGCGCGCGATCTGTTCGTAGCTCGCGCCCTGCAGGCGCAGCTCGAACTCAGCGGCACGGTCGCCGGCGAACACCACGTGGGTATGGCAGTCGACCAGCCCCGGGGTAACCACGCCCTCGGCCTCGATGACTTCGTCGGATAGCCCGTCTATTTCGCCCGGCAAGCCTGCGCGCGATCCGGCATACGTGATCACGCCATCCTTCCAGCCCAGTGCGGCGTCCGCGACCAGGCCGTAGCCGGCGTCCGCGTCCAGCGTGGCCAGTGTGGCGCCAAGCAGCAGCCCGTCCCATCGCGGTTGCATCGTCATGCGGCGATTGTAAGCCGCGCCCGCATACAATCCGCCGATGCGAAACCACGCCACCGCCACCCCGCGCGGCTGGGCCTTGCCCGGCATCGCCAACCTGCATTCGCATGCGTTCCAGCGCGCGATGGCGGGCATGGCGGAGCGCCAGACCGATCCACGCGATTCGTTCTGGACCTGGCGCGAAACCATGTACGCAATGGCCGCGCGCTTCGATCCCGGGCTGCTGCAGGCGGTGGCCGCGCAGCTGTACGTGGAGATGCTCGAAGCCGGCTACACCACGGTCTGCGAGTTCCACTACCTGCACCACGCGGCGGACGGCACCCCGCATGCGCAACCCGACGCGATGTCACAGGCCTTGCTGCGCGCAGCCCGCGAGACCGGCATCCGCATCACCCTGCTGCCGGTCCTGTACATGACCGGCGGCTTCGACGGTCGCGCGCTGTCCGAGCGCCAGCGGCGTTTCGGCCACCGGGTCGATGCCTACCTGCGATTGCACGAGACACTGCGCGCGAATGCTGGCGACACGGTGCGCATCGGCTGCGCGCTGCACAGCCTGCGTGCGGTGCCGGCGGCGGCGATGGGCGAGGTACTGGCGGGTTTGCCGGCCGACGCGCGCATCCACATCCACGTTGCCGAGCAGACCGCCGAAGTCGACGAATGCGTGGCGGTGCGCGGCGCGCGCCCGGTGCAGTGGCTGCTGGACAACGCGGCGGTGGATGCGCGCTGGACGCTGGTGCATGCCACCCACCTCGACGCGGCCGAAGTGCAGGGCATCGCCCGCAGCGGCGCGACGGTGGCGATCTGCACCACCACCGAAGCCAACCTCGGCGATGGCCTGTTCCCGCTGCGCAGATTCCTGGATGCCGGTGGGCGCTGGGGCATCGGTTCGGATTCGCACATCTCGGTCTCGCCGGTGGAGGAACTGCGCTGGCTGGAATACGGGCAACGGCTGCACGCGCGCCGCCGCAACATCGCCAGCAGCGCGGATTCGCCCAGCGTCGGCGCCGCCCTGCTGCAGGGCGTGCTGGGAAGTGCCGCCGACAGCAGCGGATTCGCCGCCGATGACCGCATCGTGCTGGACGCGCAGGCACCGATCCTCGCCGGCGCCAGCGCGGACGACCTCATCGATCGCTGGATCTTCAGCGGCAACGCCAGCCTGGTGCGCGATGTCGTCGTCGCCGGCGTGCGCGTGGTCGAGGACGGCCGCCACCGCGATCGCGAGGCGATCGCCGCGCGCTACCGCGAGGCGATGCGGCAGTTGCTGTCGTAGGCGCGGCGCAAGCCTGGAACTGGCATCGCATGTCGCGGCTTGCGCCGCCCCTACAGCGCGAACAGCCCCGCCTGCCCGGCGGGCAATGACCCTTCCAGCCGCAGCAGGAATTCCTTGACCGGCACGCCGCCGCCGAAGCCGGTCATCGCGCCGTCTGCGCCAATCACTCGGTGGCAGGGCAGCACGATCGGCAGCGGGTTGCGGCCATTGGCCGCGCCCACCGCGCGGGTGCCGGCGGGATTGCCGATGCGCTGCGCGAGTTGCGCGTAGCTGATCGTCGCGCCGAACGGGATGCGCGCGAGTCCTTCCCAGACCTGCAACTGGAACGGCGTGCCCTGCGGGGCCAGCGGCAGCTCGAACGCCTGGCGCTGGCCGGCGAAGTATTCGCCGAGTTGCGCCTCGGTCGCCTGCAGGATGTCGTTGCTGCCGCCATGCCAGTCGCGCCGGTCCGCAGGATGGCTGTTGTCGCGGAATTCGATGTGGCGCAGGCCGCTGTCGTCCGCCGCCAGCATCAGCGGTCCGATCGGGCTGTCGATGCGCCGGCACAGGATCATCGCCGCGCATCCCGCAGCGCGGGCCGCAGCGGCGCGAGGTCGCCGTCGTTCGGCGCGGGCGCGATGCCCAGCAGGTGCGCGAGCAGCGGATACACATCGACGTTGTCGAACGCCGGCAGTTGGGTGCCCGCGCGGAATGACGGACCCGCCGCGACGAACGCCGCGCGCATGCCTGGATCCTCGGGCGCGAAGCCATGCTCGCCCTTCAGCGCGGCCTGCGCAGGCCAGTGGCGCATCCAGACGCGCCATCCGTGGTCGGCCTGGCAGACGATGGCAGGGACGCGCGGATTGCGGCCGTAGTGCCAGCCCGCCGGCAGTTCGCCCTTGCGCCAGCACTGGAAGTGGTCGTGGCGGCCAAGCACGGCGGCCTCGACCTCGCGCTCGCGGCCGGGGCGCGGGGCGAAGCCCATCAGCTGGCCGCCGTACTCGGGAAGGATCGCGTCCGCGGGCACCAGCTCGTCGATGTAGCGGACGTCCTCGCCGCGCACGTCGGCCATGCCGTGGTCGGACAGCACGATCAGGTCCACGTTGTCCCCGAGTCCGCGCGCGCGCAGTCCATCGCGCAACTGTGCGAGCCCGGCATCGAGGGTGGCCAGCGCCCGCATCGCCCGGTCGGAATCCATGCCGGCGGCGTGCGCGGCCACGTCGTACTGCTCCAGGTACAGGGTGACCAGTCGTGGTCGCCGCGCCGGCGGCAGGTCGAGCCAGGCCAACACCTGCTGCACGCGCGCCTGCACCGGCACTGCGCCGTTGAACCGCTGCCAGTGGCGCGGGCGCTCGCCGGCGATGTCCGCTTCCGAGCCGGGCCAGAACATGGTGGCCGCGATCCCGCCCTGCCGCTGCAGGGTGGCCCAGATCGGCTCGCCACCCCACCAGCGGCCGTCATGTGCGCTGGCGTCCTTCGACACGAACCGTCCCAGTGCCGGGTCACGCATGTTGTTGTGGACGATGCCGTGGTGGTCCGGGCGCAAGCCGGTCACCAGCGTGTAGTGGTTGGGGAAGGTCAGGGTGGGGTAACTCGGGTTCACCCACTCGGCGCGGGTGCCATCGCGGGCGATCGCGTCCAGCGCCGGCATCCGCCCGCTGCCGGGCACATCGGCCGGCAGGCCGTCGATCGAGACCAGCAACACCGCATGCCGGGACGCAGGCTCCGGAAGGCTGGCGCATCCCACCATGGCGAGCAGGAGGAAAAGCAGGGCGACAAGATGGCGTGGCGGCATAAGCAGATGATAGCCAAACGGCGTTGTGCGCCTGCGCATCGTGTCTGACGATTGCGAGGGCCGTGGCGGTTACCGCTGCCGCGAATGTCCCCCGGCCTTCGCCTGCGGCTGCGGCCTCCTCCTTGATTTCGCGGCAGCGGCAACCGCCACGTCCCACCGAATTCCTCGACCCCCGATGCGATAATCGCGGCTTACCCGCAGGAGCCGCATCCGATGTCCAGCCGCCACGATCCGTCCCGCAGCATCCGCGCGCCGCGCGGCAACACGCTCAGCTGCAGGTCCTGGCTGACCGAAGCGCCGTTCCGCATGCTGCAGAACAACCTGGATGCGGAAGTGGCCGAGGATCCGGCGTCGCTGGTGGTGTACGGTGGCATCGGCCGCGCCGCGCGCGACTGGGACTGCTACGACCGGATCATTGAAACGCTGAAGACCCTGGGCGACGACGAAACCCTGCTGGTGCAGTCGGGCAAGCCGGTCGGCGTGTTCCCCAGCCATGCCGACGCGCCGCGCGTGCTGATCGCCAATTCCAACCTGGTGCCGCACTGGGCAACCTGGGAGCACTTCAACGAACTCGACAGGAAGGGTTTGATGATGTACGGCCAGATGACCGCCGGCAGCTGGATCTACATCGGGTCGCAGGGCATCGTGCAGGGCACCTACGAAACCTTCGTGGAAATGGGCCGCCAGCACTACGGCGGTTCGCTGCAAGGCAAGTGGATCCTCACCGCCGGCCTGGGTGGCATGGGCGGCGCGCAGCCGCTGGCGGCGTCGCTGGCCGGGGCCTGCAGCCTCAACATCGAATGCCGCCAGAGCAGCATCGATTTCCGCCTGAAGACCCGCTATGTCGATGAGCAGGCGACCGACCTCGACGATGCGCTGGCCCGCATCGAAAAATGCACGCAGGCCGGCGAGGCCAAATCCATCGCGCTGCTGGGCAATGCCGCGGAGATCCTGCCGGAGCTGGTGCGCCGCGGCGTGCGCCCGGACTGCGTGACGGACCAGACCAGCGCGCACGACCCGGTGCACGGCTACCTGCCGATCGGCTGGACGGTGGAGCAGTGGCTGGCGGAACAGCAGGCCAACCCGGAAAAGGTGCGCGACGCGGCCAAGCAGTCGATGCGCGTGCACGTGGAGGCGATGCTGGCCTTCCATGCGGCGGGCATCCCGACCGTCGACTACGGCAACAACATCCGCCAGATGGCGTTCGATGTCGGCTGCAAGAACGCCTTCGATTTCCCCGGCTTCGTGCCGGCCTATGTGCGCCCGCTGTTCTGCCGCGGCATCGGCCCGTTCCGCTGGGTGGCGCTTTCGGGCGACCCGGAAGACATCTACAAGACCGACGCGAAGGTGAAGGAGCTGATCCCGGACGACGCCCACCTGCACCGCTGGCTGGACATGGCGCGCGAGCGCATCAGCTTCCAGGGCCTGCCGGCGCGGATCTGCTGGGTGGGCCTGGGCCTGCGCCACACGCTGGGCCTGGCGTTCAATGAAATGGTGCGCAACGGCGAGCTGAAGGCGCCCATCGTGATCGGCCGCGACCATCTGGACAGCGGCAGCGTGGCTTCGCCCAACCGCGAAACCGAAGCGATGCGCGACGGCAGCGATGCGGTCAGCGACTGGCCGCTGCTCAACGCCATGCTCAACGTCGCCGGCGGCGCGACCTGGGTGAGCCTGCACCACGGCGGCGGCGTCGGCATGGGCTATTCGCAGCACAGCGGCGTGGTGATCGCCTGCGACGGCACCCCGGAAGCGGACAGGCGGATCGCCCGCGTGCTGTGGAACGACCCCGCCACCGGGGTGATGCGGCATGCGGATGCCGGTTACGAGATCGCCCGGCAGTGCGCGAAGGAACAGGGCCTGAAGCTGCCGATGCTGTGAGCGGCGGGCACCGCTAGCGCCCCGGGCCCGCGCGGGCTCAGCGATCCAGTTCGAACCAGCGCTTGACGCGCGCCATCGGCGCGTTGCCATCCGCGCCGCGCAGGGTGAACTCGTTGGTGACCGGCGAATATTCGTATTCCCGGGCCCATTCGTGCACGTGGGCGACGATTTCGCGCACGGCATCGAGGGTGTGGTCGATTTCCGCCGTCGAGGTGGTCGGATGGAAGGAAATCCGCACCCAGCCCGGCTTGTCCGACAGGTCGCCCTGGTCGATGCGATCGGTGATCGAATGCGACAGGGTCGGATCCACGTGCAGCAGGTAGTGGCCGTAGGTGCCGGCGCAGGAACAGCCGCCGCGGGCCTGCACGCCGAAGCGGTCGTTGAGCAGTTGCACGATCAGGTTGTAGTGGATCCCGGTGACATGGAACGAGAAGATCGCCAGCCGGTCGCGGCGCGTGCGCGCCAGCACGTTGACACCCGGGATCGCCTCCAGCGCATCCATCACGTACGGGACGATCTCGTGTTCGCGCTGGCGCATCGCCGCGACGCCCATCTGGTCCTTCAGCCGCACCGCAAGCGCGGCCTTGATGGTCTGCAGGAATCCGGGCGTGCCGGCGTCCTCGCGGGCCTCGATGTCGTCGAGGAAGGAGTACTCGCCCCACGGGTTGGTCCAGTTCACGGTGCCGCCGCCGCAATCATCGGGAACGGTATTGCGGTAGAGCCTGCGGTTGAAGATCAGCGCGCCGGACGAGCCCGGCCCGCCGAGGAACTTGTGCGGCGACCACAGCACGGCATCCAGGCGTTGCTCGGGGTCCGCCGGGTGCATGTCGATGTCCACGTACGGCGCCGACGCGGCGAAGTCGACGAAGGCCACGCCGCCCGCGCGGTGCATCAGCCTGGCCATCGCGTGGTAGGGCGTGGACACGCCGGTGACGTTCGAGCAGGCGGTGAAGGCGCCGATCTTCAGCGGGCGGTCGCGATAGTCGTGCAGCAGCGAC
>Ga0073903_10001412_pt1 | contig 12509 bp, 10 predicted proteins | sample KloWWTKNB14_bulk_FD_66665 | JGI IMG/M metagenome (GOLD analysis project Ga0073903, IMG submission 66665) | Active sludge microbial communities from Klosterneuburg, Austria, studying microevolution and ecology of nitrifiers - Klosterneuburg... | ecosystem: Engineered > WWTP > Aerobic digester >... | reverse complement strand
CCGCATTTGACTCGGAGGGCTTACGCCGCTCCGCTCGCCGGATTTGCGGCGACAGGGGACGTCACTCCCCTGACTGTGAATCCTGCGATTATGCCATTTAACTTATGCACGGGTGCTTAAATGAATCCTTTGTCAGTTCGGATTGGGGCCGTGGCGATCGGCAGAAATGAGGGAGCAAGGCTGAAAACCTGCCTGCGCTCACTCATCGGGCTCGTCGATCGTATCGTCTATGTTGATTCGGGTTCGACAGATGGCAGTGTCGAGTTCGCGCTCGGCCTGGGAGTGGAAGTTGTGAACCTCGACACCAGCAAGCCGTTCACCATGGCTCGCGGTCGAAACGCAGGATTCGCGCGACTGGAACAGATTCTTCCGGAAATGGAGTTTGTGCAGTTTGTCGATGGCGACTGCGAAGTGGAGCCAGGCTGGATTCACACGGCAGCCACCGCGCTCCAGGCAGACCCGCGACTGGGGTCGGTCTGCGGTCACCGAACCGAACGCTATCCCGAACGGAGTCTTTACAATCGAATAACAGATATGGACTGGCGCGGCAAAACAGGCGATGTCGCGTTTTGTGGCGGCGATGTGCTGATGCGGACCACCGCGTTGCAACAGACAGGTGGTTATGTGGACCACATGATTGCCGGCGAAGATCCGGAAATCTGTGTTCGACTGCGTCAACTGGGGTGGAAGCTTCATCGACTGGATGTCCCGATGACACGCCATGATGTCGCGATGCTCCGGTTCGGCCAGCTCTGGAAAAGAAATGTGAGATCCGGACACGCTTACGCGGAAGGAGCGTGGATGCATCGCAATTCTGCGGAACGTCCGTGGCAAAGCGACGTCCGCAGTAACTTCTTTTGGGGATTGTTTCTTCCGGTCGTGATCCTGGCGACTGCCGTTCAGACACATGGCCTGACACTCCTCCTGTGGCTGCTGTACGTGGTGTGGATGTGGAAAATCGCACACGGTCGCAAACGGACGTTTGATGATTCGACAGTGGATGCCTGGCTCTACGGATTTTTCTGCATGCTCTGCAAACTCCCGTGTGCTCTTGGACAGTTACTTTACTTCTGGCGACTGCTCACCCATCAGACGCCGCAACTGATCGAATACAAGATCAACCCGATCATGAAATAGCGACTGCCTTGGCGGTGCCTGGGCAATATCAGATCGAAGAGACTACCTTTATTTCATGTCGATTCGAGGAGTTCTGATTTCACCATGAAAATTGCAATCATAGGCTGCGGATACGTCGCCGATCTGTATCTCCAGTCGATGCCGATTCATCCCGAATTGGAACTCATTGCGGTCTATGATCGGGATGCGGGAAGACAGCGCAGATTCGCCTCATTCTACAAGGTGCCGACCGTCAACTCGCTGGATGAAATTTTCCACAGCGAAGCGGAATTGGTATTGAACCTGACGAATCCCCGCGCCCACTACGAAGTCTCAAAGGCCTGCATCGAAGCCGGTAAACATGTGTACTGCGAGAAACCTCTGGCGATGAAATTCAGGGAAGCCGAAGAGCTCACAGAGCTTGGTACCGCGCGAGGGCTCCTCGTCGTTTCAGCCCCGTGCAACATTCTTGGCGAATCCGCCCAGACCATGTGGAAAGCGCTCCGGGAAAACGTCATCGGCGAAGTGTATGCCGTGTATGCCGAGATGAATGATGGCCTGACACATCGTATGCCGTATCGCAGCTGGTTCTCCAAATCGGGCGCGCCGTGGCCCGGTAAGGACGAATTCGAAGTTGGCTGCACGCTTGAGCACTCGAGCTATCTCCTGTCCCTGCTATGCGCCGTGTTTGGTCCGGCAGTCAGCCTGACTGCGTTTGGCTCGACGACCATCAAGGATAAAAGGACGGACGAACCACTCAGGGTCACAGCTCCGGACCTGTCGGTGACCTGCGTGCGTTTTGCGTCTGGTGTTGTGGCGAGATTGACGTGCAGCATCGTGGCGCAGTACGACCATCAGGTCCGTGTGTTCGGTGAAAATGGCATTCTGGGAACAAAGGAATCTCTGGATTATCGATCTCCGGTGTGGACCCGCCGCATGTTCAATTTTCGCCGCCGAATGATCGTGAGCCCCTGGAAAAAACGATTTCGGCTTCTGGGTGGAAGAAATCCGAAGATTCACAATGGCGGTTCCTCGAACATGGATTATTGCCGCGGTCCCGCCGAGATGGTGAACTCCCTGAACGAGAAACGCCCCTGTCGGCTGTCTCCACAATTCAGTCTTCATGTGAATGAACTGGCGCTCGCGATCGATGAAGCCAGAGAAGAGGGAGTTTGTCGCCGGATCACCAGTACCTTCGATCCAATCGAGCCGATGCCATGGGCCGTTTGATCGCAGTTCCAATCCGCTCAAGTGGAGATCAGCCAGTCGCCATGTGGCTGTGTAAGAGGTACTCGACGTGAAACTCGCCTATCTGATAAATCAATATCCGATGACCAGCTTTGCGTATATTCGACGCGAGATTGCGGCGCTTGAACATCTGGGCGTTTCCGTCACCCGGTTTTCACTTCAGCCGTGGTCCGAAGAGCTGGTCGACGACTCCGACAGGCTGGAGGCAAAAAAAACGCGGTACGTGAAATCGGGCGGCTGCATCGCATTCATCATGGGACTCATGAAGACCCTGTTGCTGAGGCCGCGACTTTTTGCAAAAGTCTGCGTCATCAGCTTTCAGCTTGCGAGGGCTTCGGATCGGTCATTCCTGTACCACGTGGCCTACCTCGCGGAAGCCTGTATTCTGCGCGACTGGCTCGTCGCGGCAGAAATTGACCATCTGCATGTCCACTTTGGCACGAACGGGGCGGAGATTGGAATGCTCGCGCATGTGCTTGGCGGGCCGCGATACAGCGTCACGTTTCATGGTCCTGAGGAATTCGATCGCACGCTGTACCTTTCGCATCATGAAAAAATCAAACGATCCGCATTTGTGGTAGCGGTGTCGTCGTACGGACGCAGTCAGCTCATGAGGACATGCGGTACCGATCAGTGGCACAAGTTGAAAGTTGTCCATTGCTGTGTCGATAGTTCCTATCTTGAGAGCCACGTCCCCAGACCGCTGGTCGAAAACAGTCCAGTCGTGTGTGTCGGTCGCCTGATCGAGCAAAAGGGACATCTGTTGCTGATTCAGGCAGTCGGCCGACTGGTAAAGGAAGGCTGCAACATACAACTGCGTCTGGTGGGCGATGGTCCGATGCGGCGCGAGTGCGAAGCCGCAATCCACCAATATGACCTTGCGGGGCATGTTGTGATCACTGGATGGGCCACAGGTGAGCAGGTTCGAAACGAAATCCTTGGGGCTCGAGCGTTGGTCCTGGCAAGCTTCGCGGAAGGGTTACCTGTTGTGCTGATGGAATCGCTGGCCCTGGAGCGTCCGGTCCTTAGCACATACATCGCCGGTATCCCGGAACTGATTTCGCCAGGGGAAAATGGTTGGCTCGTCCCCGCCGGCTCAGTAGATGCACTTGTGACAGCTCTGCGGGAACTTATAAGCACTCCGGTTAATCGATTGCGCGAGATGGGCACGGCGGGCCGCGAAAACGTCCTCGAATGGCACAACGCTAAGATCGAGGCAACAAAACTCCTCCGTTTGTTTCGCGCCGCGAAAGACGGAAAAGTGCGGACTGCGAAGAATGAAGTATTGAAGGCCCCTGAAGCCAGTGAATGGCTCGCGAAATGCTGAATGACAAAAAGTCGATTCGCGCACTCGTCATTGGGACGGGGCACATCGGGCAACAACACCTGCTGGCGCTGAGAAAAGTGCCGAATTGCACAGTCGCTGTCTGCGATCGCTCGCCAACGATGGCGGAGTTGAGCGCGGATCGCCATTCGGCAGCGGCCTGGTATGCTGACGCCGCGAAAGCCTTCGCCGAGTTTCGTCCGGACGTCGCGCATATCTGCACACCGGCGAGTTCGCATCTGCCCCTGGGTCGACTCGCCCTGGAAATGGGTGCCCATGCGATCATCGAAAAACCGATTACGGAAAACCACGCCGACTGGATTTGCCTTCGCGAGGCTGCGGAACGCGCCGGACTTTGGCTGATCGAAGACCATAACTATGCGTTCAATCCGCCAGTACTGCAAGTGCGGAGCCTGATTGACTCGGGTGAATTTGGTGATGTTGTGCATGTGGATATCCAATTCGCGTTGAATATTCATGAACCAACGGGCGTCTTCAGCGATCCTCATCTGCCGCACCCGGCGTTACAAAGTCCTGGCGGGGTGATTGCCGACTTCCTGCCGCACCTCAGCTATCTGGCCATCGCTTTTGTCGGGGCGGCGACGACAGTGCGAACACATTGGCACAAGCGCGCACACAACTCGCCTTTTCAGCACGATGAAATGCGGGCTCTTGTGGTGGGGCAGACCGGAACCGCAAGCCTGTTGTTCAGCTCTCATATCCAGCCGGATTTGTTTCGTCTGGTCGTCCACGGAACCCGGATGACCGCGTCGATCAGTCTGTTTGAAAACATCTGTCATATCGACAAGGCGCGGAGCGGACCCGGTACTGGGACCGCGTTGCTCAACAGTCTGGCGGCCGGAAAAAACTACACACTTGGAGGTCTCCGCAGCATCGTCGCCAAGTTGTCATCGGTCCCCGTGAGCTATTCCGGACTGCACACGCTCGTCCAGAGTTTTTATCAGTCTCTTCGCGAAGGCCACGCCTGTCCCGTCACGCTGACACAGATTGACGAAACGATCCGGCTGGTGGATGCCCTGATTGACATGGGAAATCGAATTTGAAGATTCTTGTCACAGGCGCAACGGGGTTTTTGGGACGCCATGTCGTTAGGGCGCTTCTGAAGCGGAATCACCAGGTGCGAGCACTCGTACGGCCCGGAACAGCGGAGTCACCCTTTGGCGGCGATTCGCCGGTTGAACTGTTCTGCTCTGATCTCAGAGGTTCCGCAGATCTGCTGCCCGCGTTTGACGGCGTGGACGTCGTGATCCATTTGGCCGCCGTCGTCTGTGGCTCAGATGACGCTCAACTGGCAGGAACCGTAGCGGGAACAGAACGACTGCTGGAAGCCATGAGTCGCTCAACGACTCGTCGTCTTGTGCTGGCCAGCACGCTGTCGGTGTATGACTGGAGCGCCCCGTGGTTCTCGCTGACGGAGGATACTCCACTGGAATCGCGAGCCCGGCTTTATCGGCGAGATGGCTACGCCATCAGCAAAACATGGCAGGAAAGAATCGTTCGCAGAGTTGCGGAGTCTCAGAGCTGGAACCTCATTGTCTTAAGACCCGGTTTTATCTGGGGACCGGGACGTGCCTGGTGTATCAGTGCCGGCATTGATCTTGGACGATTTCGGTTGATCAATGGTCCTCTCCGCAGACTTCCATTAACTCATGTCAACAATTGTGCGGAGGCTTTCGCCTTGGCCGCTGAGAAGACGGAGACGCAGACATCCACCCTGAATGTGATTGACACGGAGGAGGTTCGCGCCTGGAGATTCGCCACCGACCATCAGAAAGCCTCTCGCGAAAAGCGGTCACTGATTCCGGTCCCCTATCATCTCTGGATCTGTATCACGTATCTGGCGGCAATGACGGGGCGAGTGCTGTTCGGCATCAATTGTCGTCTGCCGACAGTGCTGAATCCGCTCCGTTACCGTGCCATGTTTCGTGGGCTGCGGTTTCCAAATCACCGCATCTCTGAGCAACTTTGCTGGAAGCCAGGTCTGGACTATGAAGCCTGTGTGAAACAATCCCACGGCAGCGAGAAGAATTGTGTCTGACAGCGTCTCAATTCCTGAAAAACTCTTCGTGAATACCGCGCCTAAAGTCCGCCGCGTCGCCTATCTGACCAGCGAATATGCTCGGGCGAGCGACACGTTCATTCGCAACGAAGTCCGTGAACTGCGCAATCAGGCATGCGACGTGCATACTTTTTCAATTCGTCGCCCCCGCGAGCGAAATCTTTCGGAGGACGTCGCCGCAGAACAAGCGACAACATTCTATCTGCTCGAACATCCGCTGCAGATGATTGCAGCGACCCTGACGATGATCGTGATACGGCCCATGCGATTCATGAAGGCGTGCGGGTTGTTGCTGCGTTTGCTGCGGGAACGAAGATCCGCCGTCGTTCGGCACGCATTCTATCTGATGGAGGCCTGTCTGCTGGCCAGGTGCCTGAGGAAACGCGACGTTCAATGGCTTCACAATCACATTGCTGAGAACTCAGCGGCCGTTGCGATGCTGACCAGTGCGTTGTGTGGCGTTCCCTACAGCATGGCTGTGCATGGGCCGGGCATTTTCTTCCACCCCCGGCAACAGTCGCTGGGACTAAAGATTCAGCACTCCGCATTTACTGCCTGCATCACGGAGTTTTGCCGAAGCCAGTGTATGATTTTTTGTCACCGTAGTGACTGGCATCGCCTTAAAATTGTGCGGTGCGCGGTGGGCCCCGAGTTCGTGGAAAACGAGATTACGCCGATACCTGAAACGAAACAACTGGTCTGTGTGGGACGACTCTGTCCCGAGAAGGGGCACTTGCTGCTGCTGCGGGCCACGAAGCGACTGGTTGAGGCTGGCCTGAATCCCCGAATTTTACTGATTGGTGACGGTGAACTGCGCTCGGAGATCGAAGCTTACGTCGATTCACATCGCCTGCATGACAATGTGACAATCATGGGCTGGCAATCCAGTGAAGTTGTCTCGGCGCAACTGAAGGCGTCTCGAGCCCTCGTGATGGCAAGTTTTGCGGAAGGACTGCCAGTCGTCTGCATGGAATCTTTGGCATTGGGACGTCCTGTGCTCGCGACTCGAATTGCCGGGATACCGGAATTGATCGAACCCGAGGTCAACGGCTGGCTGGTGACGCCGGCGTGCGAGGAATCCCTGGTGACCGCTCTGCGGGAACTCTTGAGCACGCCAGTTGACCGATTGCGTGAAATGGGTGCGGCGGGACGAGAAAAAGTCCTGCGGTTACACAATGCAAAACACGAGGCTTCAATGCTCCTCAGCCTCTTTGGCACCGGTGGCTGAATGATCCCCATCGAACAGTCGCCTCCGCTGGTCAGCATCGTGCTGGTGAACTGGAACCGTTCTCAGGATATTCTGGACAATATCCGCTGGCTGCAACTGCAAACGTGGATCAATCGGGAGATCATCGTCGTTGACAATGGATCTGACGACGAATCTCTCGCAGCCCTGCGAAAAATTGACACGATTCGCCTGATTGAACTTCCCGAAAACCTCGGCCCTGCGAGGGCCCGCAATGAGGGCATTAGTTGCGCTAACGGCCAATTCATTTTGTTGCTCGATAGCGACAGTTATCTGGGACGCAGTGGCTTGTCAAAGCTGGTGGCCCGCATGCAACAGGACCCTTCGATCGGCGTCATCGGTTGCCGCGTCATGAATTGGTTCACCGGAGACATCGATCAATGGTTTTATCCCCAAAAATACGACGAGATGGGGGATACGGAATTCGAAACCTATTCGTTTTCCGCAGCGGGCGCTTTGCTGCGGACCGACGCGGTTCGAAAAGCCGGCGGTTTTTGGGACGAGTTGTTCATCTACAATGAAGAAGTGGACTTGTCCATCGGCATCATTCGTGATGGACGTCGCATCCTGTACATGCCGAATGTCCCGGTATTCCACCGCGCGTCGCCACATGGCCGCGTTCCCACACAGCGGTTCTATTACTACCAGATCCGCAATTGGATCTGGATCCTGTATCGACACTATCCATTCTGGCCACGCATTCGTCGAGCTGTCATGTTATCCGCTGTCTACCTTCTTAAAGGGCTGCGGGCAGGTCAGGTCACGGCGTGCCTCCGAGGGATTTCGGACGGCCTTCGGGGAACGCGATGGATCGGCCATTTTGCTGCAAAGTTGAGTGCCGCGCAAATAGATCAACTTGCGGCCCTCAATCGCCGCTGGAGAATTCGCCGCGAGGGGCGATGAAACGTGCCAGGGGTGTTTGGGACTCGTCAGGAGAACATTGGCGCTGCCCTAATGGATCCAGAATCTTGAAGCCATGACAGCAATTGCTTATCGAACTGAAATCGACGGACTACGGGCATTCGCGGTGGTTCCGGTAATCCTGTTCCACATGGGGTTTAGCTGGATTGCCGGCGGCTACCTGGGTGTCGATGTCTTCTTTGTCATTTCCGGGTTCCTGATTACTTCAATTCTCAGGAAAGAAATTGCCGACGGGACATTTTCGTTCTGGCGATTCTGGGTACGACGAATACGACGAATCCTGCCCGCTCTGATTGTAGTAACAGCGACCACGTTAACCGCAAATTGTCTGTTTGGATTCAAGCCGGACAACCCCGCTCTTGGAATGCAGGCAATCTCAGCCCTGCTGTCGACCGCCAACATCTATTTCTGGAACGTGGCAGGCAATTACTGGGGAACAGGCGCAGAACAATCGCCATTGCTGCATACATGGTCACTGTCGGTCGAAGAACAGTTCTATTTGGTATTCCCCGTCATCTTGTTCTTGATCAGCAGATTCCGTGTCAGCCATTTAAAATACGCAATTCTGATTGTCATAGTACTGAGTTATTCAGTCTTTCTCGTTGGCACGCAGCTTAAGCCCACCGCAACATTCTATCTGCTGCCAACCAGGGTCTGGGAACTTGCTGTGGGATGCTTGCTTGCGGTGATTTTGTATGACCGCCCTCCACATGATTCGCCTGGGAAATTCTCTGCTATCCTCGCTTCAGCCGGGCTCGGCATGGTGATTGCTTCTTTTCTCCTCCTTCCCGCCCTGAACGGCTGGAGTGCCATCACTGTCCTCGGCACTGCGCTCATCATCGTATTTGGACGTTCCCCAGGGATCTGTCACCTGATCCTGACACAAAGGCCTGTTGTTCATCTGGGAAAGCTCTCGTACTCGCTCTATTTGTGGCACTGGCCAGTATTGGTGTTTGCCGCTTCAACAGGTCTCGGCCTTCACAAAACATTCTTCATCATTCTGGTTTACGCGCTTTCTCTCGGTTCTTACCACTTTGTCGAAATACCAGCGAGGCAGAGTCGAGCAGCGTTTGCCTCGATCTGTATCTGTTTCGTTCTTACATTAGGACTCGCTGCCACAGTTGCTTGTTCATTCGCAACTTATGACGCTTCAAAATTTGAGGCAGCAAAATGGTCCGGAATTAGTTGCCATCCGTACTTCAATCCGGATGCGTATCTGAACGGTGGAGTAATACTCGGCGGCGGCGATTCTGACCCGGAAATTGTCGTCTTAGGCGACTCTCATGGAGTCATGTTTAGCGAAGCAATTGCGTCCATTACAGAACGGCTTGGAATTGTGACATCCTTCTATTGCATGGATGGTGACAATACGTTTGTAAAGCTTCCACTCCGCAACAACCAGGAATCCTGGGGGCTTTCCAACGAACAAAAATACAGCTACGACAGATCTCGCATTGAGTACATCAGGAAGTGGCAGCCCCGGCTCGTCATTGTTTGTGCAAGATGGTCGCGGATATCGAAGTCCGACGCAGTCGATCTATTCTCGTTTCTGGAGGGGAGCGCTTCAAAGGTATTGCTCATTGAACAGCCGCCGGAGCTTGCGATTGGCGATCGAAATGCCACACAGTATCTATGCTTCAAGAGAATCTCGCCCGAAACGGGCGTTAAGAAATACCTGCCCTTCGGCAATGTGGAGAATTTTGAAAACGGAGCACAGCTAGTGCGGACGCTTGCCAACACGTATAAAAACTGCGAACTGGTGCAAACGTTTGATCTCTTTGCAAGCGATTCCAAAGCCTTGGTGCTGGATGACAAGCGAGTTATGTACTGGGACGACAATCACCTGTCAAACTGGGGCTCACAACTTATGATTCCTCGGTTTGAAGAGGCGATATGTCGCGCAATGCAATCTCAGCCCTAGGTGATTGTCCCATCAAACAAGATGGGCTTCCGCCAGATTCTTTAGCTTTGGTGGCGTCCAGGCGATGGCGACTGCTCGCAACCACTGAGGATAAAACGTTTCCCGCTGTGTATGACGCTGAACAAAACGCTGTCACTCGACGATGCACCCAGTAATCCCCGCCATCATGTTTGCCGCCGTGAGCAATGGACGCTGGCATTGGGGATTGGGAGATCCGAATCCTGCGGCGTTGCTGGTGACGGCGTTCTATTTTTTGGTCGTGGCGGCTTGCCTGATAACAGGTCGCCGTGTTCGGAGTTGCGGCCAGCCAATTGTTCCTGGCTCGACGGGACAAGGCTCCGCCGAACCCATCCGATCAACCGACCTTCGACATACTGGGCAACTCCCTTTTTCGACCGTTGCCCAGTTGGTCCCCCTTGTGCGGGGAAGTGGCAGGGAACAGCGAAGCGCTGATGCAACGAAAGAGGCTCGAGCGTGGTGGTTCCTGGCGGCACTTATGTTTTGTCTTGGGGTCAACAAGCAGGCAGATTTCCAGTCACTTTTGACGTTGTACGGTCGTGATCTCCTGCGTGACGCTGGTCTGTACGAATCGCGGCGGGTCATTCAGGTCGCATTTATTGTCGGCGTTGTCGGCTCTGCGAGCCTAATCACAACATCCCTGCTGTGGATCACGTGTACCTGGTCCTGGCCGTGCCGCCTTGCCGCTGTGGGAGTGGGGCTGCAGGCGGCGTTTGTCGTGATTCGTGCGTCCTCGTTTCATCATGTCGATCGCCTGCTGGGAATTTATATCGCACAGATGAAGATGAATCTCGCACTGGAGTCGATCGGCTTATTCATGATTCTGTGGGCGGCGATTGCGAGAGGGCGCATGGGCAGCCGTGAGAAAGAACTTCTAAAAAGAGATCGGTGACGGCGGCACGACAAAGTCAGGGATTTTTCCGGTTCTGCGCGAAATGAAGTGCATGGTCGGGCTCGTACCACAAACGAGTTGTATTTGATGGATGCTGTGATCGGGTGCTTACGGTTTTGTGTAGCCCTTTCAGGGCAAAATGCATTGCTGTCGAAAAACCTGGGGCGTTGCCCCAGGCTGACATGTTGTGGCCCGTTGGGCCGAATCGCAGCGTTTCAGTGGGCTTTCAAGAGTTCGTGGGCCTGTGTGGTTTGCCAAACTTCCCGATGACATCCGCGAGCCCATGACATCCCCGATTTCTGACCCGCGCACTCATTTCGCGCAGAACCATTTTTCCGCCTGAATTTTTCCGCCACTCAACAATCAAATTCTGTCACCGCTCCGCAGGTTTGCGGTGGTGAGCCATTCAATCAGAAGCCCGGCTTTGTTACCAAAGCCGGGCTGTTTTGTTTGCGGAAACGCATCGCGCTGCCTGAGACAGTTGGTCCGGCGGAGTAAGCCGTGTTTCGAAAACGAATCATATCGTTAATGCCGGTGTAATCGGACGCAATCATCTCGTGTGCGGCCCGCGCAATTCCCGCAAACCAATTCAACCGCTCGATAATGCTGATCGCAAACGCCAAACTTGATTGTCCCCTACAACCGTCACAGAACAACGTCGTATGGCCCGGGGCGGACATCCTGACGCACATAATGAGCGTCTGCCGGGGCCGCATTCGATTGAGTTGACGGGAATCTGGCGTTGCGAGGGATTTTTTCACTCTTGTGGAATACTCCTTGCAAACTGAATGAATCAAAGGAACAGATTTTTTCGAATCACATCACACATTGGGACTGATTCAGGATTGGCCCGCGATCTTATGTCAACACCGACAGCTTCAGTAGACATTGCCCAACCAATGCAAACGGGTTCGCGCATCGGACAACTTGAGCACACTCAAGCTGAACTGACTTCCTCCAGACGGGGGCGTTCAACGTTTCTGGTCATGAGTGCAGTATCAGCGAACATTCCACATGAGTATCGCGTTCTGCCCGGCGGGACAACCGCGCAGAATTTTTTCTACCTCGTCGTCAAGCGCGTGCTGGATATTGTGATCAGCCTGACGGCGTTGATTGCATGTTCTCCGATCTTCCTCCTGGCGGCGGTGGCTATCCGATTGTGTGATCGAGGTCCGGTCTTTTTTTGTCAGAAGAGGGTTGGCCGCGACGGTCGAGCGTTTCAGTGTTTCAAGTTGCGCTCGATGATCGTCAATGCGCACTCGCTGCAGGAAACACTTTCCACCGCAAACAGCCATAACGACGCTCGTACTTTCAAGATGACCAATGATCCCCGGATCACACCCGTTGGAAAATTCCTGCGCCGATTCAGCATCGACGAGCTGCCTCAGTTTCTGAATGTGCTGTACGGCGACATGAGCGTCGTTGGGCCACGTCCACCGCTGCCCGGTGAGGTGGCTCTCTATTCTGAAGCGGACCGCAAGCGATTAACGGTCAAGCCAGGACTAACCTGCATTTGGCAGATTTCCGGCAGGAGCCGTCTGCCTTTTTCTGAGCAGGCCAGATTGGATGTCGAGTACATTCAAAAACATAGCGTGCTGCTGGATCTGGAGATTATCCTGCGCACAATTCCAGCCGTCCTGAGCGGGGATGGCGCAGCATGAACGATCCTTTGGAAAGGATCTCCCTGTTTGGAATGGACATCGATTGTATCTCGCTCGATCAAGCCGTTCAGCGAATTAGTGG
>Ga0073903_10001408_pt1 | contig 12543 bp, 11 predicted proteins | sample KloWWTKNB14_bulk_FD_66665 | JGI IMG/M metagenome (GOLD analysis project Ga0073903, IMG submission 66665) | Active sludge microbial communities from Klosterneuburg, Austria, studying microevolution and ecology of nitrifiers - Klosterneuburg... | ecosystem: Engineered > WWTP > Aerobic digester >... | reverse complement strand
CCACCGACAGCGCCTCGTTAGCGCCCGGCGCCACCACGATGACATTGCGGCCGTCGCCGTCCACGAAGATACCGGCGGTGCCCGAGGGCAGGGAGGGGTGGATCTCGGCGCAAAGCGTGATGCCGTCGTCCGCGGCCAGCGCGCGTGCGGTGTCGGCGGCGGCGTCCTCGCCCAGGGCGGTGATGAACACGGTGGCCGCGCCCACGCGCGCCGAAGCCACCGCCTGGTTGAAGCCCTTGCCGCCCGGCCCGCTGGCGTAGCGGCCCAAGCGCGTGGCGCCCGGCGCCGGCAGCGCGTCGCTGGTCCACACGTGGTCCTGGTTGTACGAGCCGACGACGATGACGCCCCCGGCCATGCGGTCAGGCGCCGATGCTGGTCAGCACGCCCGCGATGGTGGCCGTCATCAGCGTGGCGAGGGTGCCGCCCAGCACGGCGCGCAGGCCGAACTTGGCCAGGTCCTGGCGACGCTCCGGGGCCAGGCCGCCGATGCCGCCGATCTGGATGGCGATGGAGCTGAAGTTGGCGAAGCCGCACAGCGCGTACGTGGCAATCAGCTTGCCCTTCTCGCTCAGCACCACGCCCTCGACGTTGCCATTGACGATGTCGGCCAGCTGCAGGTACGCCACGAATTCATTGAGCACGATCTTCTGGCCAATCAGCCCGCCCACCGTGGTGGCGTCCTGCCACGGCACGCCGATCACCCAGGCGATCGGGGCCAGCAGGTAGCCCAGCAGGGTGGCCATGTCGGTCGGGCGGCCCAGCCACTGCGCCAGCCCGGTCACTTCACCCATCCAGGTCAGCGGCCAGTTCAGCAGCGCGATCAGGGCGATGAAGGCCAGCAGCATGGCGCCGATGTTCAGCGCCAGGCGCAGGCCGTCGGCGGCGCCCGCGGCGGCGGCGTCAATGACGTTGCTGGTGGTTTTCTCGATTTCCATCTTCACCGTGCCGCGGGTGAGCGGGTTGCCGGTTTCCGGGATCAGCAGCTTGGCGATCACCAGGGTGGCCGGCGCGGCCATGATGGACGCGGCCAGCAGGTGCTTGGCGTAGTAGAGCTGCTGCGCCGGATCTTCGCCGCCCAGCATGCCCACGTAGGCCGCCAGCACGCCGCCGGCGATGTGGGCCATGCCGCCGATCATCATGGTGATGAGTTCGGATTCGGTCATGCGGCTGATGTAGGGGCGCACGGTGAGCGGCGCCTCGGTCTGGCCGATGAACACGCTGGCGCAGACGCTGGTGGTTTCCGCGCCCGACACCTTCATCACCTTGGTGATGGCCAGGGCCATGATGCGCACGATGAACTGCATCACGCCCAGGTGGTAGAGCACGCCCATCAGCGCGGCGAAGAAGATGATGGTGGGCAGCACCTGGAAGGCGAAGATGAAGCCGAACTTCGACGTGTCCATCAGGTCGCCGAAGATGAAGCGCGAGCCCTCGCCGACGAAGCTCAGGATCTTGACGAAGCCCTGGCCCAGCGCGTCGAACACGTCCTTGCCGCCCGGCACCAGCAGCACCAGCGCCGCGAAGCCCACCTGCAGGGTGATGCCCGTGGCCACCAGCCGCCAGTCCACCGCGCCCCGGTTGTTGGAGAACAGCCAGGCGATGAAAAGCAGGACCGACAGGCCGAACAGGCCGAAAAGAATGCTGGTGATCATTGAGCTGGGAACCCCCGGGACGATGCGGCAGGGTAGTTCACGCCCCCGGCCCGGGCAAGGCGGGCTCAGTTGTCGTCGCGGGCCACCACGCGGTTGCGGCCGTTGGCCTTGGCGCGGCGCAGGCGCAGGTCGGCCCGGCGCATCAGGCCCGACAGGTCGTTGGCGTCCTGGGGGCAGCAGGCGATGCCGGCGCTGAGGGTCAGCCGGCGCGGCTCCACGCCCTCTTCGGGCACGAAGGGCTGGGCCTCCAGCTTGCGCCGCAGCGCCTCCATGCGCTCCCAGGCCGCGCCCACCGGCAGCCGCAGCACCAGCACGAACTCCTCGCCGCCGACCCGGATCATGGGTTCCTCGCGGCCCAGCTCCAGCCGCAGCACCTTCACCGCGTGGCGCAGGGCGCGGTCGCCGGCCAGGTGGCCCAGCTCGGCGTTGATGTGGCGGAAGTGGTCCAGGTCAATCAGGGCCAGGCTGAGGGTCTGGCCGGCGTTGCGGGCGTCGGCCACCTTCTGCGGCACGCGCGTGTTGAGGTAGCTGCGGTTGGGCAGGCCGGTCAGGCCGTCGGTGCCCGACAGCTGGGTCAGGCGCTGGGCCCGGAACACCACCATGGCCGTGACCAGGGTGACCGCCAGCAGCACCACCATGCGCTGCAGCTGGGTGGACGCGGTGACGGTGCCATACATGGCCGACACCAGCGGCGCGTCGCTGGCGCGGGTGATCGCCAGCCACAGCAGGCCCGACTGCAGCACGGCCAGGGCGCCGGCGACCAGGGTGACGCGCACGTCGTGGCGCAGCGCGGTGGCGAACACCGCCAGGGGATAGCAGGCCCACACCACCGCGCTGTTGAGCGCGGCCGCCGGGGTTTCCAGTGCCAGCAGCAACAGCACCAGGCTGACCATGCTGACGTCGAACGCGGCCGACACCATCGGCAGCCAGCGGTAGCGGCGGCGGCGCAGCGCCAGGCCCAGCCACACCTGGCTCAGCAGCACGATCAGGCCCGCGCCCACCAGCCCGGCCATGGATTCGGTGATCGTGCCGCCCCAGGCGTAGTTCAGCAGGGGCAGGGCCATCAGCAGCACGGACACCACCACCCGAAGCCGGGCGACCAGCAGTTCGCCGCCGGCGCCGACTTCCAGCAGGATTTCGTCCGGACGCTCGCGCAGCGAGTTGGCCAGGTCTTCCAGCGTTTCTCTCAGGGTACTCACGCCGGGGGTCGTGGCCTGTCAGGGGTGCGGGCAGGATAGCCGCCCGCACCCGGCGCTGTCAGGCCGGCGTGCGTCAGCCGGGCAGGCCGCCCACGGCCACCCACAGGGCCAGGCCGGCGAAGATGGCCGCGGCCGCGTAGCGCGCCGCCTTCAGCGGCAGCTTCGCGGCGAAGCGCGAACCCAGCACCACCACCGGCACGTTGGCGATCGCCATGCCCAGCGTGGTGCCGGTGATCACCTGCCACAGCGGCGAGTACTGCGCGGCCAGCACCACGGTGGCCACCTGGGTCTTGTCGCCGATCTCGACGATGAAGAAGGCGATCAGCGTGGCCACGAAGGCGCCGAAGCGCGGCGGCTTCACTTCGTCCTCGTCCAGCTTGTCGGGCACCAGGGCCCAGGCGGCCACGGCGGCGAAGGACAGCACCACTCCCCAGCGCAGCACCCCGGGGCTGATCCAGCCCGACACCAGGCTGCCGAACCACGCGGCCAGCGCGTGGTTGAGCACGGTGGCGGCCAGGATGCCGGCGATGATGGGCCAGGGTTTGCGGTAGCGCGCGGCCAGCACGAGGGCCAGCAGCTGGGTCTTGTCGCCGATTTCGGCAACGGCCACGGCGAAGGTGGAAACGAGCAAAGCGTCCAAATGAAAACTCCGGGGCCGGGACGCAGGGCGGACGAAGGCCAGCAGACGCGGCCCGGCCCGGGTGCGCGACATGCCGGCCTTCGGTCTTGCCCGCAAGCGTGACGCCTTGCCCGAGCACCATGGCGTGGTCGCCAAGTATGTTGATGCGCGGCGGCCCCGCGGGGGCCTGGGCTACTCCCCGAAGCCAGGGAAAGCGGCCGGATTATAGCCCGGCCGGCGGCGATTTATTCGCTCACGCGCGCTACGGAATCAGCCGGTCGCCGGTGCAGAACGCGTGCGGCTTGTCATCCTGCCGGGGGAAACCGGGGAACTGATAAGCGGAGCGATCCTGCCCGGCGTAGCGGCGGCCCTGGAAGAGCCCCTCATGCCACTGCCTGGCAAGCTCGCTCGCGCGGGCGAGGCTGGTCGGGTCCAGTTGGCTGGGCATCGGTCGCTCACTCCAGCCGTGCAGGCGCACCATCAACGTCCGCGTCGCCTCGGCTTTGACCGGATCGTTGGGGATCAGTGCGCTCAGGGCGCCATAGTCATGCTGATAGGCCACCCAGTAGAGAAAAGGCGCTTCCGGAACCCCGGCTTCGAATGCGCGGCGCAGCATTCGCGGCGCATCCCGGCGCCAGGCGTCGAACTCGGGGTCGGAGTACACGCCGCGCCCGTCGAGGGGCCAGTGCATCCCGTCCGCATATCGGAGCATGGCTTCAGGCTCTCCCGCTCGGGCCGCCATCGCAAGGTAATGGGCGCCGCGATCACGCAGGTTCTCCGGGACGGCCTGGCACTCCTGCGATCTGAGCAACTGCTCCATCTGGTTGGCCGCGATGCTGTCGGCGGCCTTCAGGTTTCCCTCGGCCTCGAGCTTTTTCTCCAAGCTCGAGTCGTTGAACGCCGCTATGGACTGGTAGTAAGCCGTGACCTGGCAGCGGATCAGTTCCATGGCCAGGCGACAGGCGGCCTTGGGGTCGCCGCGGTCGGCGCGATCGGACAAGGGCAGCAAGATCGTGGACAGGGGAGCGTCGACGGCCGGCAGCGCGGGCCAGGGACGTTGACCGCGGGCACGGTCGCCCGGCGCATCGGCAGCGACATCGCGTGCCGCGGCCTCTGGGGCGGTTGCGGCGGGCTTGATGGCAGCGGCCACGGGATCTGGCGTTTGGCGCTGGCCATACCAGAGCGACGCGACCGCCAGTAAGGCCAGCGCGCCGAGGCCCCACTTCGTGCGAGGGTTCATGGCGCTGCCGCCGCAGCGGGCGCGCAGGATTCGGGCCCTGGTTTCCCCGGCCACCCGGCGCTGCCGTCATCCCAGCCTGGCCTGCGGTGCAGGGGAAGCAGCGCCGCCGTGTGCTCCGCCAGCACGAACCGGCGCCCGTTGAAGTTCCGCGCATGCCACTGGTCGGCCATCTGCTCGGCGGCGTGGGACTGTCCGACATCCGGGTCCTGTGTCGAATCCAGAGGTGGGCTAGCCGGGTTATCGCCGAACAGGCCACGCGCCAGGGCAGGGTCGTCGCCAAACAGGCGGCGCGCCAGCATCACGCTCGCGCGGGCCTCGACGCCGTCGTGCGGCAACAGCATCGCAAGATGCGAGTCATTGCCGCCGTGCGCCTTGGCCAGGATCAGCGCGGCCGCAGGGTGGCCAGCGTGCAGCGCGTGCATCAGCACCGGGCGCGCTTCCCGTCGCCATTGATCGAACGCGGGCGTCGCGATGTAGGCAAGACCGGCAGTGCCCGTCAACAAGGTCTCACCGCGCGCGTAGCGGATCATCGCCTCCGGCTGACCGGCCAGGGCTGCTTGCCTGACGTAGTGATGGGCGCGACCTGCCAGGGACTCGGGCACGACCGAACAGGCTTCGCGCAGCTCGGCGTGCAGCAGGCGCCCCGCCGCTATCGTGTTGGCGGCCAGCAGGTCGCCCTTGGCCTCTTGCTCCGCCTCCTGATTGGCCATCTGGACATCGTGTTCCGGGTGGTAGTTTCCCAAGGCCGCGCAACGAAGCAGCTCGATGCCCAGGCGACAGGCCGCCAGAGAGTCGCCGGCGTCGGCGCGTGCTTGCAGGGTCTCCAGGCGGCCACGCAGCGGCGCGTCGGCCGCAGGCATGGGCGCGGACCTCAGGACGTCATGGTTCGATGACGCGGCGGCTGCGCTTTCGACTGACTGCGGCGCTGCCGGCGAGGGACTTGCCGGGGCTTCGCCGGACGGTGATCCGGCGGGCGTTGGCGGGGTGCGTGTGGCCCACCACCCGAGCCCGGCACAGATCGCCAGCGCGGCGATCATCAGCAGTCGGGCGGCGTGCTGGCCTGTGGTCATCGGGGGTGGATTCGGGACGCGCATGGCGTGGGCGTCCAGTAGACCGAGTGCGCAGCGATCCGGCAAGGCGCGTGTTCCAAGCCCGTGACAGCGTAAGTGACCGGCCGCCGGCGCAGCGGCGTGGCCGCCGCGCCGGTGGTGCAAAGGTCAGCGGGCTTCGGGCGCGCGGGCCTTGATGACGATCACTTCGTTGCCGTCGGCGTCCAACGTGCGCTGGCGGCTGATGATGGTGCCGACCACGCCGTCTTCGAGCGCCACGCTGGCATGTGCCGGCGGAGCCGGCGGTGCCGGCGGCGTGGGGCCGGAAGGCGGCGCGGGCGCGGCCGGAGGCGCCGGTGGTGCGGCGCGCGGGGTGCGCGGCGGTGCGGGCGGTGCCGGGGGCGCGGGCGGCGCCGGCGGGGCGAAGAAGCGCATCGGCGGGGCTTCGGGCACGGTCACGCTGACGTTGCGCGGCTTGCGCTCGCGCAGCACGTCCAGCTTCACCTGGCCGCCGGTGTCCTTCGCACGCAGCGCGCGCATGGCGTCGCGCGGCGTGGCCACGGGCTGGCCGTCGATGCGCTGGATGACGTCGCCGGGCTCGAGCTGGGCCAGGCCCGGGCCGCCGCTGAGCACCAGCACGCCGGTGCTGGTGCCGAAGTAGCGGCCCAGCTTGGCGTCCATCGAAGCCAGGTTCAGGCCGTTCCAGCGGAAGGCCTGGGTGAGGGTGGCCATGCCGCAGTCGTTGCTGCCGGGAGCGCAGGGCGCCATGCCGATGCGCTCGATCTCCAGCTCCACGTCGGGGTTGATGACGGGGAAGGCGCTGTCGGAGCTGAAGGCGAAGGTGCGCGCTTCGGGGGCACCGTTGGTGTTGATGACCATCGTGCGGCGGATGTTGTCCACCTTCACCGTGGCGGTGGCGGGCTGGCCGGCGCGGGCGTAGCCGAGCTTGATGGACTGCCCGATGTCCAGCCCGGCCAGCAGGGCGCGGGCCGATTCCACGGCGGCCGCGCCGCTGCCCACCACGGGCTTGCCGTCAACGCTGCGCAGCACGTCGCCTGCGCGCAGTCCGGCCGTGGCGGCCGGCCCGTCGGGCGTGACGGCGGCAATGCGCACGCCGCCGCCGTCTTCCGTCGGGCTCATGACGATGCCCACGCCGGCGCGCTGGGTGTCGTACATCGCACGCTCGATGACGACCTGGCGCTCGTCGCCGCCCAGCTCGCGGCTGAGTTCGGCGACGCGGCGGGCGTTCTTCGCCAGTTCGGCGCGGGCCTGTTCGAGTTCGGCGCGCTTGGCGGCGTCGGCATTCGGGGTGTCGGCGGCGTGCACGGCGCCGGTCATCAGCGCGGCGGCGATCATCAGCGGGATCAGGCGCAGTTTCATCGGGAGGTTCCTCATCGGGGAAGGGGTCAGTAGGTGGTGACGAGCGCGCCGTCCAGGGTGGCGCCCTGGGCCGCGAGCCATTGCCGGGTGCCCTGCACGCCGGCGTATTCGCGCAGCAGGGAGACGCGCTGCTGCCAGAGGCGCTGGCGCGAGGCGTCGTCCAGCGAAGGGTCGGACAGCGCGGCGTCCACGCGCTGCAAGCGCTCTTCGAAGGCCAGGCTGAGCATCGTGGTGCTGGCCGAGGCCATGGCGTCGTTGCTGGCGGCGCTGATGAAGTGTTCGAGCTGGGCGGATTCGGCCATCAGCGCGTCCAGCGGGTCGGTGCTTTGCACGGCGGCGACGAAGGGCGCGTCCACCGTGGGCGCGGGCCTGGCCAGCCAGCCGGGCATCAGGGCCGCGACGGCGAGCACGGCCGCGGCGGCGAGCGCGAACGGCCAGCGTGGGCGGCGCTTGCGCCGGCTGGCGGCGATATGGGCGGCGAGCGCGGGCCAGGCGCTGCGGTCGGGCGCTTCCAGCGGCAGGCGGTCGAAGGCTTCGGCCACCGTCAGCTCGCGCTCGGGAAGGCGGGCGTCGTCAGGCATGGGTGCGGGTCTCCGTTTCTATCTTGAGCAGGTCGCGCAACTTGCGGGTGCCGCGCGCGAGCTGGGATTTCGAGAAGCTGGGGGTGCGGCCCATCAGGCCGGCGATTTCGTCGTGGGTGTAGCCCTCGGCGTGGTAGAGCCACAGCACGCTGCGGGTGGCGTCGGGCAGGCGGCCCATGGCGCGGGCCAGCAGGCCGGCATCGGCGGCGGCGGGCGGCAGCATCACGTCGTGGCTTTCCTGTTCGGCGTCCACCGCTTCTTCGGTGAGCGGCAGGCGGCCGCGCTTGCGCAGGTGCATCAGCGCCTCGTTCACGGCGATCTGGCGCAGCCAGCCCCAGAACGGCGATTCGGCGCGGAATTCGCCCAGCCGGTCGTAGAGCTTGAACATCGTGTCCTGCAGCACGTCCTGCGCCTCCTCGCGCCCGCCGGTGAGGCGCAGCGCCAGGGTGAACACCGGCCGCTCGAAAAGCCGGTAGAGCTGCTCGAACGCCCCCGGCTCGCCCCCGCGGGCGCGGGCCAGCAGGGCGTGGGGCACGTCGATGGCGAAGGAGGAGGGGTGGGTCACATCACCAAGGATGCACCCTGGCGGGAAACCGTCGCAGCAGGAACGGGGTCAGGTTCACTTCTTTTCACTAACCATTGGTTAGTGAAAAGAAGTGAACCTGACCCCGTTCCTGTCAGAAGCTGAGGCGGATGCCGGCGAAGGCGCTGCGGGGCTGGCCGGGGCGGGCGCCGGCGGGGCGGCGGGCGACGATGTAGGTTTCGTCCGTCAGGTTTTCCAAGCGGGCGTAAAACTCGACCTGGTCGTGCACGCGGAGGGCGGCGCTGAGGTCCCAGATGACGGCAGCATCGGTGCCTTCGCCGGACGGGATGGCGCCCGAGCCGGCCTCGCTGCGCATCTCGCCCAGGTAGTTGGCGGCCAGGTTCACGCGCCAGCGCTCGCCCACCGCGCCGATCTCGGCGTGCAGCAGGTGTTCGGGCAGGTAGGGCAGGCGGTCGCCGGCGCTCACGTTGCCCCATTCCTCGAAGCTCGAGCTGAAGCTTTCGCGGAACTCGGCGCGGGTGTAGGTGTAGGACAGCGAGGCCGGCACGGCGATGGCGCCGCCGTTGCCGAAGTCGTACGACGCGCTGGCCTCCAGCCCACTCACGCGCGCCTTGCCGGCGTCGAACTGGTCGCCGATGTTGCAGCTGCCGCCGGTGGAGCCGGTGCAGGTGCCCACCAGGTTGGAATACTCGTTGACGAAGCCCACCACCTCGGCGCCGAATGAATCGCGGCCATAGCGCAGGCCGAACTCGCCGTTCACGCTCTTCTCGGACTCCGAGCCCGAGGCCGGGCCCGGCGGGTTGAAGCCGCGGTGCACGCTGGCGAACAGGGTCACGTCGTCATTGAACAGGTAAGTGGCGCCGAACCCGGGGATCACCTCGCTGACCTCGGTTTCCACCACCGACTGCACCACGTCGCGCCGGCCAGTGACGGTGGAGTAACGCGTGCTGGTCAGATCAATGCGCTCCCAGCGCACGCCCGGCGTGAGGATCCACTTCCCGAAGCTGATGGTGTCCTGCACGTACAGCGACAGCGCCTCCGCGTCGCCCACGCGGTTGTCCTGGGTACCCGGCGCGCCGTCGCGGGTCAGCACCAGCTGGCCGTCCTGCATGCGGTAGCGGTCGTCGTCCTGGTAGCGGTCTTCCTGGTCGCGGTGCAGGCGCAGGCCCACTTCCACGTCGTGCGTGGTGGCGCCGCTGGCCAGCGACAGGCCGAGCACGCTCTGCACGCCCTGGGCGTAGTAGCGGCGGTTGTTGTTGCGCAGGCGCAGGGCGTTGTCGGGGCTGCTGGCGCCGGTCAGCCAGGCGTACTGCGCCGCGTAGGTGGCCGGGTCGTCCAGGATCGTGCTGATGCCGATGTACGAACCGCTGCCCGGGTTCAGCACGTCGTTGAGCTTGTACCAGTTGCGCGAGAACTCGGTGCGGTAGGCCACGGTGGTGAGGTCCACGGTGTCGCTGAGTTCGATCAGGTGGCGCAACTCGTAAAGCTGCTGCTCGGTCTGGATGTTGTCCAGGCGCGAGGCCGCGTAGCGACGGTTCGGGTCCAGCCCGAAGTCGGCGTCGGTCAGGCCCAGGTAGGTTTCATTGCTGTCCTGCGTGTTGCGGCCAATCTTGAAGTCCAGCTGCTGGTAGCGCGCGGCGTCCGGCGCGCTCACCCAGCGCAGCTTGCCGACGAAGTCATTGAGCGAGAAGCCGGCGTCGCCGCCGCCATCAATGCGCTTGAAGCCGTCGGACTGCTGCCGTACGCCCTCGATCAACCCGCCGAAGCGCTCGCCCATGGCGCCCGCCCAGCCGTGCACCAGCAGGGTGCCGTCGCTGCCGGCCGACAGGTCCACTTCGGCCGACGCCTCGCCCGGGATCGGCGTGGAAATCAGGTTCAGCGCGCCGCCCGTGGTGCGCGGCCCGGCCTGCACCGAGGCCGAGCCCTTGCGGATTTCCACGGCGCTGATGCGGCTCATGGTCGGGAAGTAGTATGCGGCGGGCGCGGCGTAAGGCGCCGGCGAAATCAGCACGCCGTCCTCCATCACCGTGATGCGGCTGTTGCGGTCGGTGCCCGAGCCGCGGATGCCGATGTTGGGGCGCAGCCCGTAGCCGTCCTCTTCCACCAGATACACGCCGGGCACCTGGCGCAGCACGCGGTGCACGTCGCGGTAGTTGAACTTATCCAGCGTCTCGCCGTCGAGGTAGTGGGCCGAGCCGGCGGCCTTGTCCACGTCCTGCGGCTTGCCGAACACGTTCACGCTGTCCAGCCGCACCAGCGATTCGTCGGGGTTCGTGGTCGCCTGGGCCGAGGCCAGGGAGGCGGCGGGCAGCAGGGCGAGCGTGATGGCGAGGCGCAGGGTGGGGGACATGGCGTTCCTTGGAAAGGCTTTGCGGCGGGGCGGGGCGCCCGACGCGGCAATGTTATTACGGGTGAGAATGATTCGCAATAACAGCAGGCGACAGGCCCCGCCTTGCCTATAAACTCGACCCAAGCCAACCGGGGAGCACCGCACCGTGGAAATCCTGACCATCATCATCCTGCTCGCAGGCGTCATCGTGCTGATCAAGACGGTGCGCATGGTGCCGCAGGGCTACGAGTGGACCGTCGAGCGCTTCGGCAAGTACACCCACACCATGAGCCCGGGCCTGCACTTCCTGATGCCGGTCATCCAGGGCGTGGGCCGCAAGGTCAACATGATGGAACAGGTGCTGGACGTGCCCTCGCAGGACGTCATCACCCGCGACAACGCCGTGGTGAAGGTGGACGGCGTGATCTTCTTCCAGGTGCTGGATGCCGCGAAGGCCGCGTATGAGGTGAGCAACCTCGAACAGGCCACCATCGCCCTGGTGATGACCAACATCCGCACCTCGATCGGCTCGATGGACCTGGACGAGTCGCTGTCCAAGCGCGACGAGATCAACGCCAAGCTGCTCAGCGTGGTGGACGTGGCCACGCACCCGTGGGGCATCAAGGTCAACCGCATCGAACTGAAGGACATCCAGCCGCCGCGCGACCTGATTGATTCCATGGCCCGGCAGATGAAGGCCGAGCGCGAGAAGCGCGCCAACATCCTGGAAGCCGAAGGCCACCGCGCCTCCGAGATCCTGCGTGCCGAAGGCGAGAAGCAGGGCGCCATCCTGGAGGCCGAAGGCAAGCGCGAAGCCGCCTTCCGCGACGCCGAGGCGCGCGAGCGCCTGGCCGAAGCCGAGGCCAAGGCCACGCAGATGGTGTCCGACGCCATTTCCAAGGGCAGCGTGCAGGCCATCAACTACTTCGTGGCCCAGAAGTACATCGAGGCGTTCAAGGCGCTGGCGGAAGCGCCCAACCAGAAGTTCGTGCTGATGCCGATGGAGTCCACCGGCATCCTGAGCTCGCTGGGCGGCATCGCCGAGCTGGCCAAGGAAAGCCTGGGCCTGAAGGGCGCCGCGGCACCCGCCACCGCGCCCAAGCCGCAGCCGCAGCCGCCGCGGATCGGGGGCTGACATGCGCCCGGAGCTGATCGTCTGGGGTGGCCTGGCGCTGCTGCTGATCGCGGCCGAGACGCTGGCGCCCGGCGTGTTCATGCTGTGGCTGGGCCTGGCGGCGGCGGTGGTGTTCACGCTGCTGCTGGTGGTGCCGGGCATCCCGCCCATCTGGCAGGCCATCGCTTTCGTGCTGCTGGCCTTCGTGTCCATCATGGTTTACGTGAAGTTCTTCCGCGACAAGGAGCGGCCCAGCGACCAGCCGCTGCTCAACCGTCGCGGTGAACAGCTGATTGGCCAGGTGTTCACGCTCGAGCAGGCCATCGTGGACGGCCGCGGCCGCATGAAGATCGGCGACGCCTTCTGGACCGCCGAAGGCGAGGACCTGCCTCAGGGCGCGCGCGTGCGCGTGGTCAGCGCCAACAACATGTCGCTGCAGGTGCGCGCGGTCGACTGAACCCACGGCAGGGAGGGCGGGCCGTCCTCCTTGCCAAGCGGATGAGAATCATTATCATTGGCGACATCCGCACCCGGAGTCGCCCATGTCCCGCAACGCCGTCCTTCTCCTGATTGCCTGCCTCGTGGCGCCATCGCTGCAGGCCGCCGAACTGGTGGTCTACACCGAGCGCAAGGAACCGCTGGTCAAGCCGATCTTCGACCGCTACGAGCGCGAAACCGGCACGCGCGTGCGCCTGCTGTCCGACGCGGCGCCGGTGCTGATCGAGCGCATCGCGGCCGAAGGCGCCAACACCCGCGCCGACCTGTTCATGGCCGTGGACGCCGGCAACCTCTGGCAGGCGGCCGAGCGCGGCCTGCTGGACCCGACGAAGTCGCCG
>Ga0073903_10001407_pt1 | contig 12544 bp, 7 predicted proteins | sample KloWWTKNB14_bulk_FD_66665 | JGI IMG/M metagenome (GOLD analysis project Ga0073903, IMG submission 66665) | Active sludge microbial communities from Klosterneuburg, Austria, studying microevolution and ecology of nitrifiers - Klosterneuburg... | ecosystem: Engineered > WWTP > Aerobic digester >... | reverse complement strand
AATGCCCTGGTGAAGATCCTGGTGGACTTCGCCGTGTCCACCATCGCCTACTTCTTTGTCGGTTATGCGGTGGCCTATGGCACCAGCTTCTTCACCGGTGCGGAGGTGCTGGCCGCCAAGAACGGCTACGAGCTGGTGAAGTTCTTCTTCCTGCTGACCTTTGCAGCCGCCATTCCCGCCATCATCTCCGGCGGCATCGCCGAGCGGGCCCGCTTCGGCCCGCAGCTCATTGCCACGGCGGTGCTGGTGGGTTTTGTGTATCCCTTCTTTGAAGGCATCGCCTGGAACCAGCATTTCGGTGTGCAGGCCTGGTTGAAGGCCAGTTTCGGTGCCGAGTTCCACGACTTCGCCGGCAGCGTGGTGGTGCATGCGGTCGGAGGTTGGTTGGGGCTGACCGCGGTGCTGCTGCTGGGCGCACGTGCCGGTCGCTACCGCAAGGACAGCTCCGGAAAACACGTGATGAGCGCACACCCGCCCTCCAGCATCCCCTTCCTGGCGCTGGGGGCCTGGGTGTTGGCGGTGGGCTGGTTCGGCTTCAACGTCATGAGCGCGCAGACCCTGGACAAGATCTCCGGTCTGGTGGCGGTCAACTCGCTGATGGCGATGGTGGGCGGCACGCTGGTGGCCACGTTGATGGGCCGCAATGACCCGGGCTTCGCCTACAACGGCCCGCTGGCCGGCCTGGTGGCGGTGTGTGCCGGCTCGGACCTGATGCACCCCGCCGGTGCGCTGGTGGTGGGGGCGGTGGCCGGTGCCATCTTCGTGCAGCTGTTCACCCTGACCCAGAACCGCTGGAAGATCGACGACGTGCTGGGTGTGTGGCCGCTGCACGGTCTGTGCGGCGCCTGGGGCGGCATCGCCTGCGGCATCTTCGGCCAGACCGCCCTCGGAGGGCTGGGTGGGGTGAGCCTGGTGAGCCAGCTGATCGGCACGCTGATGGCCATCGGCTGGGCACTCGTGGGTGGCTTTGGGGTGTACGGCGCCCTGAAGGCCTTTGTCGGCCTGAGGCTGAGCCAGGAGGAAGAATACGAAGGCGCCGACCTTTCCATCCACAAGATCGGCGCGACGCCGGAGCGCGAATCCAGCTGGTGAACCGGCGGCGGTCGGGCTGCGGCGCCCGGCCGACGGCAGGTCAACCGAGGTCTTCCAGCGCCCAGCGCGACCCGCCCAGCAGGAACAGCCGGCGGGAATGGAAGCTGTGCAGGGTGCTGCGGTGACCCACGCTGACCACGATGGCCTGCGGCAGCTCGCGCCGCAGCAGGCTGTACATCGCATGCTCCAGACCTTCGTCCATGGCGGAGCTGGCTTCGTCCAGGTAGATCAGGCGAGGGCGCTTGAGCAGGGCGCGCGCGAAGGCCAGGCGCTGCTGCTCACCCACCGAGAGGGTGTGTGACCAGTCGGCCTCCTCGTCCAGTCGGTCGAGCAGGTGGGCCAGCTGCACCTGCTGCAGCACCAGTCGCATCCGGGTCTCGTCCGCATCGGCGTCGGGGTAGGCCAGCGCGGCGCGCAGGCTGCCCAGCGGCAGGTAGGTGCGCTGGGGCAGGAACAGGGCCTCGTCACCCGTTGGGGCCGCAAGCCGGCCGCTCGCATACGGCCACAGGCCCGCCAGCGCACGCAGCAGCGTGGTCTTGCCGGCACCGGAGGCGCCTTGCACCAGCAGGGCATCGCCGGGCTGCAGGTGGAGCGACAGGTCCTGGATCAGCACCTGCCCGTTCGGGCGCCGCACCTCCAGGGCCTCAATCTCCAGGCGGTCCGCACAGGGCTGCACCGCCACGCCGGGCAGCGCGCGGGCCTCATCGGCCGCTTCGTTGAAGCCGCTCAGGCGCTCCAGCACCGCCCGATAGCGCGCAAAGCTGTCGTAGGAGCTGCGGAAGAAGGACAGCGCATCCTGCACCTGCCCGAAGGCCTGAGAGGTCTGCATCACATCCCCCAGCTTGATGGCGCCGGAGAAGAAGCGTTGCGCCTGCAGCAAGAAGGGAAACACCACCGCCGCCTGGCTGATGGCCAGGTTGAAGCCGTCGAACTTCATCGAGCGGAACACCAGCGACCAGGTGTTGTCGATGAGCGCGCCGAAGCGCCGGCCCAGGGCCGACTTCTCCACCCCCTCGCCGCGGTAGAAGGCAATGTTCTCCGCGTACTCACGCACCCGCACCAGCGCGTAGCGGAAGTCGGCGGTGAGCTTCTCGTTCAGGAAGTTCAGGCGGATCAACGGGCGCCCCAGCTTGAAGGCGATCACGCTGGCCACGATGACGTACAGGTACACCAGGAACACCATGGCGCGCGGGATCTCCACCCCGCTCAGGCTGAGCGGCCCGGAGAGGTTCCACAGGATCAGCGTGAAACTCACCAGCGACACCAGCGCCTCCACCGCTCCGATGGCCAGCGAACGCGATGAGCTGACGAAGCTGGTGATGTCGATCTGGATGCGCTGGTCCGGGTTGTCGATCGGCCGGGGCAGGAAGCGCTCCCGGTAGTAGGCGCTGTCGGCCAGCCACACGTCGGTGAGCCGCTCGTTCATCCAGGTGCGCCAGTGGATCTCGAAGGTCTGGCTGAGCAGGAAGTTCAGCAGCACCCGGGCGACGTGGACCGTGGCCAGCAGGGCAAACAGGCCCATGTAGAACCAGAACTGGTCCGCGTTGAGCGCCTGCACAGCATCGTAGAAACCGTTGCTCCAGTAGGACAGCAGCACATTCAGCCGCACCCCTGCGATGGCCAGCAGCAGCACGCCAGCGGCCATCAGCACCGGGCGAGCGTCGCGTCGCAGGCGGAAGTACTCCCCCGCCAGACGCCAGAACTGCCGGCCCCACACCGTGATGCGCACCAGCACCGCCCCGACCAGCAGGGTGCCCAGCAATGACAGCAGGTAGGTCTGGCCGATCCAGACCAGGCTTTCGATCCCTTGTTGTGACCAGTTCATCCCGACATCCTTTCAGGTCGCGCATGATGCCGCTGTTGCGCTGCCCGTCCACCGGGCCCGTTCCTTGACCGTCCCGTGCTGCACCCTTCAGACATGCCCTCTGCCGATTCGTCCTGTTGTGCCGCCCCTGCCCGCTCCCTGCCGCCCACCATCGAACTGCGCGATGTCACGCTGTGTCTGCCCAACGGGCGCATCCAGGCCGGACTGTCCTTTGCGCTGCGGCCTGGCCTGAACCTGTTGCAGGGCGGCGAGGGCAGCGGCAAGACCACCCTGTTGCGTGTGCTGGCTGGAGAGCTGCCGGCCTCCCGCGGCCAGATGCTGCGGCAGAGCTCGACGCTCTGGTACGAGGTGGCCGCCGATGCCGACCACGACCCGGTGATCGCGCAGGACTGGCTGGAGCAGCGCAGCCGTCGGTATCCCCTCTGGCAGTCGCAGGTCGCACAGGCCCTGGTGGAGGCCTTCGGGCTGCAGGAGCATCTGGGCAAACCCATGTACATGCTCTCGGCCGGCAGCCGTCGCAAGGTGGGCCTGGTGGGGGCTGCCGCCAGCGGGGCGGAGCTGACGCTGCTGGACACGCCCTGGGCGGCGCTGGACGGGCGCTCCGGCCGCATCCTGAACGAACTGCTGGAGGAGGCGGCGCAGCAGACAGCACGCTGCTGGGTGATCGCCGACTACGCCTGCCCGGCCGGGCTGGTGGACCTGCCCTGGGCTGGAGGGGCGGATCTCGGCGACTGACGGCCAGGGGCTGGGGCGGCCCACAGCCAGCCCAGCCCGGCGCGCGTGCCACCCGGTACCGGGCCGCGCGCCGGGCGGTATTCGCAGCCGACCCAGCCCTGCCAGCCGCAGGCGGCTGCCACTTCGTCGATGACATCGAACAGGTAGGGGTAGTGCACCTCCCCCAGGTCGGGTTCATGTCGCTGCGGCACGCCGGCGATCTGGAAGTGGGCCACACGGCCGGTGGGCAGGTCCTGGCGGATCCGGCAGGCCAGGTCACCTTCCACGATCTGTGCGTGGTACAGATCGAACTGCACCTTGAGGTTGGGCGCGCCCAGCGTCTGCACGATGCGGTGCGCCTCGTCCTGGCGGTTGAGCAGGTAGCCGGGGAAGTCGCGCGGGTTGATCGGCTCGATCAGCACCTGCCGGCCCAGCGGAGCGGCCTGCTGCGCTGCCCAGGCCAGATTGGCCTCGTAGGTGGCCTGCACCTCGGCGCGGGGCCGGTCGGCCGGGGCGATGCCGGCCAGCACATGCAGCCGGGGACAGTCCAGCAGCTGCGCGTACTCCAGCGCATGCAGGAAGCCGCCGCGGAACTCTGCCTCCCGCCCCGGCAGGCAGGCGATGCCGCGTTCCCCCGCGGCCCAATCGCCCGGCGGAGCGTTGAACAGCACCTGCTGCAGGCCTTCGCCCCGGAGCCGGGTAGCGAGTTCGGCGGCCGGGTGTTCGTAGGGGAACAGGCATTCCACACCCTGAAAGCCGTCTTCGGCGGCAGCCGCGAAACGGTCCAGGAAAGGCAGCTCGTTGTAGAGCAGGGTCAGGTTGGCGGCGAAGCGGGGCATGGGGAGATTGTCCGGAAACTCGCGGCTCCCGGCACAGCGCCACTAGCATCGATCCCGTCTGTACTGCCCGCTGAAGCGTTGTCGCAGCCACTGCCATGTGCAACCTCTACCAGATGACCCCGAAGGACGACCTGGAGCGCCACTTCCGCGCGCGGCTGCGGGGTGAGGACCACCGTGCCGTTGCGGTGGGCCCCTTCGGCTGGGGCGCTTTCCTGCGACCGGGGCCGATGGGGCTGGCGGCCGACGGGCTGGAGTGCCTGGGTGGGCAGTGGGGCATGATTGCCCCGGGCAGCCGCACGCGGCGACCGCAGTCTCGTGCCATCCTCACCAACAACGCCCGCGCCGAGACGCTGGCCGAGAAGTGGAGCTACCGCGAGGCCTGGGCGCGCGGCCGGCGCTGCCTCATCCCGGCGGCCTGGTACCAGGAGCCCAACTGGGAGACCGGCCGGAACATCTGGTGGCAGCTGCGCCGCGCCGACGGGGCTCCCTGGGCGCTGGCCGGTTTGTGGTCGGAATGGACCGACCCGCACACCGGTGAGTGCGTGCCGAGCTACACCCTGATCACCTGCAACTGCGACGGCCATCCGCTGCTGGGGCGGCTGCACAAACCGGACCCCAAGCTGCCGCCGGATGCGCAGGACAAACGCTCGGTGGTGGCGCTGGAGCCGGCCGACTGGGCCCACTGGCTGGGAGGCAGCGAGGCCCAGGCCCGCACGCTGATCCGGCCGCCGGCACTGGAGGTGATCGACGCCTCGGTGACCCGGCAGACCGACCAGTTGCTGGCGCAGCGTCTGCAAGCCTGGTGAGGCTGCGTGGAGCCGGAGGGCCCGCCGGGACCGGGCAGGTAAGATTTTCACTTTTTCCATGAACCGCTTCGCCCCGCCCCCTTCCGCAGCCCCGCGCCGGCTGCCCTGCGCTTGAGCCGCCCGTCTGCGCCGCGGCCCTGGCGCCGGCGCGACTGGCTGGGCGCTCTGGCGCTCGGGGCAGCCCCCTGGCCGGCTGTGGCCGTCCCGGCGGTGGCGCCGACTCAGCGCCTGCGCTGCTGGGGCTACCACCCCTGGTGGATGCGCCAGCACTGGCGGCGCCTGCGGCTGGACCTGCTCGACCGGGTCAGCCTGTTTGCCCTGGACATCGCCGCCGATGGCCGCCTGCCCGAGCGGCGAGGCTGGCCGCGGGACTGGGCCGAACTGCGCCGGCGCGTGCGCCAACAAGGGGGGCGCTTTGACCTGACGCTGTTCCTGTCGTCCCCGGCAGCGCTGGAGACGCTGTTCACCCGCGAGGCCCACCGGCAGCGCCTGCTGCAGGAGCTGCTGGCCCTGGCCCGGGAGGTGGACGACCTGCAGCTGGACATCGAGGTCTACGAACCGATCTCCCCAGCCGCCAAGGCCGGTGTGCGGCTGCTGTGCGAGCGGCTGCGCCAGGACCTGCCCGCCGGTGTGGGGCTGAGTGCCTTCGGCCCGGTGGGCGCGGCGGTGGACCTGTACGACGCCGAGCTGGTGCCGCTGCTGGACCACCTGGTGGTGCAGGGCTACGACTACCACCACCCCGCCAGCCGCCAGGCCGGCCCGCTGGCGCCGCTGCAGGGGCCGGACGCGCTGACCTGGCCGCAGGCCCTGGCGCACCACCTGGGGCTGGGCTGGCCGCGGCACAAGCTGCTGTTCAGCCTGCCGTTGTACGGCTACGAGTGGCCGGTGGTGGGGCCACAGCCGCGCGCGGCCACCGTCGGCAAGGCGCGCACCACCAGCTATGCGCGCGTGGATGCGGCGCTGCTGCCGGAGATCCGCCTGAACGCGCGGGAGCAGGCGGCGCGCCACGGCGCCCAGCGCGACGCGGCCAGTGGCTCGCCCTTCTACACCTACCGGGATGCCCAGGGGCAGTGGCAGCAGGGCTGGTACGAGGACGAAACCAGCCTGGCCGCCAAGCTGGACTGGCTGCAGGCGCAGGGCCTCGCCGGGGCGGCGCTGTTTCCGCTGGGCTACGACCTGGGCGCCTTCGACGGGCTGTGGGAATCCCGCTTCGGCGCGTCGGTGGGGGCGCCCCGGCCGGGCACCAAGCTCAAAGGATGAACGCTTTCGGGGTTCTCAGGGCAGGCTGACCGACAGCCGGTGTCGCCCGGGCGGCAGCTCGGCAAACACCAGCGCTGCGGTGAAGCGGTCCAGCGTGCGCAGCCGGGCCTGCGCTGCCGGGCTGGAGGGCTGGGCCCGCAGCTGGGGAGAGCGCCCTTCGTGCCGCAGCGGCAGCAGCAGCGTCAGGCCCTGCACCGGCTGTTCGCCGCCGACTTGCAACTCCAGCTCCAGGCGGTCGTCGGCAGGGCGGCTGTCCAGACGGACCCGGCTGCGTTCGCGCCACCAGTGGGCGATGCGGTCGCCGGGGGCGATCCAGGCGCGGTCGTGGCGGGGGCCGACATGGCGCACCAGCGCTTCCAGCGCCAGCGTCATCAGCGGCGTGTGGCGCGGGCGGGCCAGCCAGCGCTGCGGGTCCGCAAAGTTCTGGCTGTGCACACTCAGCAGGCCCAGGCCGCCGAGCTGAAGGTTGAACTCGTACTCCGCCACCACCGCCTGGCCCACGTCGTCGGCGCCGAGCATCAGATCCATGTAGTTCAGGTCGTCGAGCTGGCCGCGCGGCAGCACCACCAGCGGCAGGCTCGCGGGGCCGGCGGAACCCTCCGGGTGCACGACCGGGGAGGCGGCAGCGGGCCAGACCAGCATGGGCAGGCGGTCCGGGCTGCGCTGCGGGTCAGCGGCATGGTGTTCAAAACCCAGGGCGACCAGCAGGGCCTCGGTGGTTTCGTCGTAGGACTCGGTGGGCGCGCGGAAGCCCCGGCCGGCGCCGGCCGGCCAGCCGTCGCGGCTGCCCAGCACCTCGCCGATCTCCGCCAGCATGCGCTCCAGCCGGCGCAGCTGCTTGTCGCGCGGCAGGCCACGGAAGCCGAAGTGCACCTCGCCGTGGAAACTGACCTCGTGTTTTGTCGCCAGGCGGCGCAACAGTTCCGGGTGGCGCCGCGCTTCGCTGCTCAGGCAGTAGAAGGTGCCGGCGGCGTTCATGTGCTCCATCAGCTCGGCGAAGTGGATGGCGTTGGCAAAGCCGTCCTCGGTGTCCATCTCGATCAGCTGGGCCGCCCGCGCTCCGTTTGGCCAGGCTGCGATCTGTGCACGCGGCTGGCGCAGCAGCCAGGTCAGCGCCTGCTCGGCCAGGGCCTCATAGTCGGCGGGGGAGAAGCTCCACGCGGTTTCGGCATAGCCGAACTGCACCCTTCTGCCGCTCCCGCCGCGCCGGCCGCCCCCCTCGTCGTAGACGATGGCCGCCTCGGCGTCGCCGCGTCGCAGCACCGTGCGGGCCCAGTCCAGGTAGCTGGCGCCAGACTGTCCGCCGCTCAGGCGCAGCGGCCGTTCGGCCAGCTCGCCCAGCCAGATGCGCCGTCCGGCTGGCAGCTGCAAGTTGAGTGCGGTGTCGCCGTGCGGCAGCAGGAAGAGGCGTTTGGCGGCAGGCTCCAGCTCGCCGCGGATGGTGAAGCCGGTCAGCTCCTGTGCGAACTGGTGCCCGGTCCAGCGCCCCCTGGCGTCCCGGCTGCCGGCGCTCCAGGTCACCAGCAGGTGCACCCCGCGGTCACGCAACCTCAGCAGGGCCTGGCGCTCCGGCCCGTCCAGAGCCACCGCAGAAGGCAGGATGAGCACATCCTCCGCCTTGAGGGCCTCCAGGTCGGCCGAATGGCTGGACTCCCGGTGCGGCAGCCGGCGCGCCGTCAGCAGGCGACGCCAGGGCTGCAGCAGGGCCTCCTGCTGGCCACCCACGCCCGGCAGGAAGGCACGGGTGGTTGCCGATGCATAGAGCAGCACCTGACCCGCAGCCCGGGCCGGGCTCGCCAGCCCGAACAGGGACAACACCAGCAGGGTCTGAAGCAGCGCAGCGCAGGTTCGTGCGCACAGCCCGCCTGGGCCGCAGTGCTCCCCCTGGCGCGCCAACCTCATGCCTGCGCCGGCGCTCCCAGCGCCGCAAAGGGGGTCAGGCTGCGGTCGGCGCCCGGTCGGTAGGGCCGCAGGAAGGCCGGCTCGAAGGCGGCCACCGGCCGGCTGGCCGCCTTCGGGCGGCTGCGCTGGCGCTGGCGGCGCACCCGGAACAGCGTGTAGGCCACCACCGCGGCCACCAGGGTCAGCAGGTTGACGGCCACGCTCATGTAGGCGAGCAGCACGATCGGGTCGAGGTCCATCAGATCTTTCCTTCTCTGGCGAGCTTGCCCCAGTTCATTTCGAGGCGAAGCAGTTCTTCGGCGGTGGCGATCAACTTGGCGATGTCCGAGAACACCGCATAGAAGCGGTACAGCAGCACGTCCGGCAGCAACCGGGGGTCCTCCCGGTCCAGCGCCAGGCAGTAGGCGGTGACCGCCACGTCAAACAGCGCCGCCAGCAGCCACCACAGGAACAGCCCGTCAAAGCTGCCGTACACCAGCAGCGCGTGGGTGAAGAAGCCCAGCATGAACAGGCTGACCAGCGGCACCAGCAGGCTGTCGAGCGCCATGTACCAGAGCGACAGGCACAGCACCGGGCGCTGCTTCAGGTCGGTGAGTGCGGCGCGCTGCTTGAGCACACACTGCACCGTGCCGCGGGTCCAGCGGTAGCGCTGGTTGACCAGGTCCAGCCAGCGGCTGGGCGACTCGCATTCGGCCACCGCCTGCGGCTCGTAGGTCACCGACCAGCCCAGCCCGAGCAGCTTGAGCGTCAGGTCTCGATCCTCGGCGAAGGTGTCGTGGTCGTAGCCGCCGGCCTGCAGCAGCGCCTCGCGGCGGAACATGCCCAGCGGCCCGCCGATCACGCTCACCGCACGCAGCGCGCTCTGCGCGCGGCGCTCCAGCGACAGGCCCTGGATGTACTCGATGGCCTGCAACCGGGTGACCAGGTTCTCGCGGTTGGCCACCTTGATGTTGCCGGCCACCGCGCCGATCGCGGGGTCCTCGAAGTGCCGCACGCAGGCCCGCAGCGCGTTGGCGCTCAGCTTGCTGTCGGCGTCCATGTTCAGCACCAGCGAGCCGCGCGCCTGCGCCAGCCCGAGGTTGAGCGCCGAGGACTTGCCGCCATTGGCCTTGCGGATCACCCGCACGCGGGACTGACCCTGGGCGGCTTCGAGTGCGCGGACACAGGTGTCGTCGCTGGAGCCGTCGTCGATCACCAGCACCTCGTAGGCCGGGTATTCCAGCGCCAGCAGCGAACCGATGGACTGGCGGATCACCGGCCCCTCGTTGTAGGCCGGCACCACGATGGTGACGAAGGGCCAGGCGCGCCCCCCGGGCAAGGCTGCAGCGCCGCAGCCCACAGGGTCGGTGGTCGGCGCAGCCTGGTCTCGCTGCAGTTGCTGCGCTGCATCGAAGGCGGATCCGACCAGGAAGGCGATGTAGCGCAGCATCAGCAGGGCCACGTACAGGGTCAGGAAGGCCAGTACCGGGCCGGCATGGCCGAAATCCTCGTCCATGGTGTGAGCCACATGCCAGCTCAGCACCGCACGCTCGTGCAGCACCGGCAACAGCAGCGGCAGCGGCAGCAGCACCACCAGCAGCGTGGCCAGGGCGGCCAGCACCGCCGGCCGGGCCAGCAGACCGCGCAATGCGGTGCGCAGGCCGCCGCCCAGGCGCAGGGCAGGCAGCCGGTGGCGCCGCGGCAGCCGGGCCGGGAAGTGGGAGCCTTGCCCGCTGCTGCGCAGTGCGGCCAGGTGGGGCAGGCCGGTGCGCGGGCTCAGGCCGGGCAGGGGGCGAGGGCGCTTCAGCATGGGCTCACCACAGCCGCTCCAGCGTCACGCTGGCGGAGGTGGCGCGGTAGCCGGAGCCGCTGCGGCGGTTGCGGTCGTGCGACGCTTCGGCGCGCAGGGCCCAGTCGTTGTCGAGCCAATGTTTGCCGCCCACGGAGGCCGACCAGCCGTTGGCGCCTTCACCGCCCAGGCGCTGGGCGCGCTTGAGCTCGGCCTGGAACTCCCATTCGCGCTCCCAGCGGCCCCAGGCCAGGCTGGCGTTGGCCACGTAGTGGCCGTCGGCGGGTGACCAGTAGCGCGCCACGGTGTCCTCGGCCTTGCGGCCGTACAGCGCCACCGACACCTTGGGTGCCCAGGCGCCCTTGAAGGGTTGCCAGGCGGGGGTGAACTTCAGGCTGAGGTCCATCAGGTCATTGCCGTCCGAGACGTGGACCTGCTGCCAGCCGGCCTGCCACAGGCCCAGAGCCTGCTCATGCCGGAGCTCGGCCTGCAACTGGCCTGCACTCAGGCCATCGCGCAGCGCCTGGGGGCTGAAGGCGGCCTTGCCCCAATTCAGTCTGGCGGCCGAAAGCGTCAACGCACCGTCCAGCAACGTGGCGCTGCCTCCGCCGTGCAGCTGCGTGCGCGGCGAGGCCTGCAGGCTGCCCCACAGCTGCGGCCTCCAGGCCAGGCCGCGGTGCTCCCAGGCCAGGCCGACCTCGCGCGGGTGCAGCCGCACGCCCTCCGGGGCGTCGCTCTCACGGCGCAGCTCGGCGCCGGCCTGGAAGACCTGGGTGAGTTCCGGGTTCCACCAGCGGTGGCCCAGCGCAAGGGTCTGGCGGCTGGCGTCACCGGAGTCACTGAGGCGGCCGAGCTGGACGCTGCTGCGCGCACGCAGCTGCCGCCCGGCCATGATCAGGCTGTCCTGCGCGTCGGGATTCTTCGGGTCGGCTGCCAGCACCTGGCGCAGCAGCGGGTCGGCCTGCTCGGCGCGGCCGCTCCACAGCAGCACGTTGGCGCGACCGAGCCGTGCGGCGCCGGCCCAGCGCGTGCCGGCCAGTGCCTGGTACTGCTGCAGCGCGCGGGGGTAGTCGCCGGTCCAGGCCAGGCTGTTGGCCAGGCGGTAGCGCAGGTCCACGTCGCCGGGGCGCTGCTCGATCTCGATCAGGCCCAGCCGGGCGGCGTCGGCGTAGCGCTGCTCCTCGTAGGCGCGGGTGGCGCTGTCGGCCGCTGCGACCTGGGCTGGTGCTGCCGCTGCTGCATTGCTGCGGCTCAGCGGGGCCGCCTCTGCGGCGGCGGCAGCCGGGATGGGCGCAGTGGGAGCTGAAGCGGGGGTGGCCGGCACCGTCGCTTCGGCCGCCGGCCGGGGCGTCGCCGCGGGTGTGGCCTTGCGTGCGGGGGCAGGCGCGGCCGGCCGCCGCTGGATCTTGCGCGGCGCGCTGGCCGCTGCTGCGGGGGCTGGTGCGGTCTCGACGGCCATGCGCTGCGCTGCGGCCGGCCGCGGCGCCAGGCCCAGGCTGGAGGCCAGCAGCAGCGCGGCCGCGGCTGCCGCCCAGCCCGCGGCGATGGAGCTGCGGACACTGGAGGGCATTGCCACCACCTTGCCTTCGCTGCTGCCGGGGTGAGGCTCCTGGCGCGGCAGGGCCGAGACCGCGCCGGCCAGATCGTCCAGGCGCTCGTCGATGGCCGCTTCCGCACAGCACAGGCTGATGCGGCGCAGGCCGTCGCTGCCGCCGTTCTCGGCCGCCCAGCGGGAGAGCACCTGCACCGCATCGCGTTCGCGGCAGCCCGACAGCAGGAAGAACAACGCGTCGCCCCATTGCGTGGCGATGTCGCCCTGGCGGGTGCCGGCCAGCGCCTGAGCGCTTTCGCTGCAGGACTGCGCGGGCAGGTGCACCTCGGCGAGGGTGCAGGGCACGCCCAGCTCGCGCTGCTGCGCCAGCCGCCGGGCGGCCTCCTGGACAAAGCGGGCCGGCGCCAGCCAGCCGTGGCCGGCACCGTGGGGTTGCGCCTGCGATGGGGCGCGGGCCTCATCCAGTGCCAGGCTGGCGGGCAGCGTCACCCCATCGGCGGCAAGCTCCGACTCCTCCCGCTCGCCCAGCAGCAGCAGCGGCCAGGTGGCGGGCGCTTCCTGCGGGGCGATCACGGTGTCGATGCCGATGCCCAGCAGCAGCCGGCGCTGCAGGTGCTCGCGCAACCGCCAGCCGGCCTCGCGCAGCACGATGCGTGCCTGCGGGCCCAGGGCATCTCGCAACAGCCGCAACTGTTCCAGCAGGTGACTGAACTCCAGGCTGCCATCCAGACCGATCAGCGCGTTGGCGCCGCGGCGCTGCCTGGCCTTGCGCACGATCTCCTCGAT